>Ga0070707_100004028_pt1 | contig 13816 bp, 10 predicted proteins | sample KBSK5502metaG_FD_65468 | JGI IMG/M metagenome (GOLD analysis project Ga0070707, IMG submission 65468) | Corn, switchgrass and miscanthus rhizosphere microbial communities from Kellogg Biological Station, Michigan, USA - KBS K5-50-2 metaG | ecosystem: Host-associated > Plants > Roots >... | reverse complement strand
TTTATCCAGATCTTCAATAATCTTTTCGGCAATTGCGATCCGATCGGGCGTGTCGCGAATGATGATCGCGTTCATCGCTGTGCTCGACATCAGGTATCGCATGTTGAGCAGCGTCCGCAGTGTCGTGATGGCTTCGGTCAGTTCTGTGGCGGTGACACTGTTGGTCAGATAGATCGTTTTCAGCACCAGCTCTTCGTAGTCGCGCCGCTTGGTCTGATTGTCCGGTGAAACGAGAATGGTGGATTTGTTCACAGGCTTCCAGAACGAGCGGGTCTGCAGGGCAAGAATGTCGAGAGCTTCGTAAATGTCGACATTATTCAGCTCGAGCTGAACGCGTGTACCGCGAAAATCCGGATCGAAAATGACGTTGAGACCGGCAAGATTGGCCAGAGTTTCGAATTCCATCCGGCTGTCCTGAGTCATGCGAATCGTGTCGAATGGGCCTCTGTTCTTGGGCTCGAGTTGTGCCTGGGGACTCGGATCCGTGCGCGTCTCACTTCGGAGTTGCTCGTACTCGATCTCCGGTTCCGGCTCATTGCGGCTGCGCTTTGTCAGGATTTCATTGACCTTCGCCAGTTGCTGCTCTGCGAGCGCGTGGGTGGGATCGATTTCGAGCACGCGTGTGAACTCTGCTTTCGCGGTCACATAGTCCTGTTTCTCGAGGGCGCGCCGCCCTGCCTCGTAGTGTTCAAACGCGGCGTTGTAGCGCGCCTGATTGTATTTGAGGCGATACTCGTTGTTTCGAGGGTCCCGATCGAGCGCGGCTTTATATTCCGTCATGGCGGTCTCGAAGTCTTTCAAGATCTCGGCGCGGTTTCCGCGCGTGTATGCTTGCCGTTCGGCGCAGCCTGTAACGTTGATTGCCAAAACCGCTATGACAGCCAATAATGTGCTGGTGGATTTAAGTCTGTAATGCGCATTCATTGTCACGACCTGCATGATTGATCAAAGAAAAAGAATTTTTGCCGTCAATCTGTGGCTGACCGATCTGGCCTTGACGACAGCGAGTTTCTTCCTGGCATACCGCTTCCGTTTGCTGTTTGAGCTGAAGGGGCATACGGTGATGCCCGTTCAAGTGTATTTTTGGCTTCTTGCAATCATCCTTCCAACATGGGCTCTCCTGCTGCCGCTCTTTCGGGTTTATTCCGAGCCGACGCTGCCGCCACTGACTCAAATCGGCCGTCTTTCGAAGGCGATAGGTTTTGCGTGGTTGCTCGTTGCCGTTTTGATCTCCTTCGTTAATCCGGATGCCTCGAACCGCATCGTCGTCCTGTTCACGCTGGTCATCAATTACATCCTTCTTGTTTCGTATCGAATCATTTTGATGAAAGTAACCCAACGTGGCATGCTCGAGATCCGCAATGTCGCTGTTGTAGGGAACGGCGCGCCCACTCATGAGTTCGCGCGAACGATTGAGCGTCACGACGTCTGGGGCCTGAAGCTCATCGGCGTCTTCCGGCGTGAGGAAGTCCGAGCGCTCCTGGAAAGCGGCGGAGTGGATGAATTGATCATCGTGGTGGACCGCGAAAGTCTCGACGAATACACCGATACTTTTTTGTGGTGTGAAGAACTCGGCGTCACTGCCCGTGTTGTGTTGAATTTCTTTCCTCATTCGATAGCACGAATGGAGCTACAGGAATTCGACGGTTTTCCGCTGCTGTCATTCAGCACAACACCAACAAATGAGGCGTTGATGCTGGTCCGGCGAATGCTCGATCTTGTTCTGGCGGGCATCATTCTGGTCATCTTCGGTCCACTCGTCATGTTGCCCACGGCCATCCTCATCAAACTCACTTCGCCGGGGCCGGTACTCTTCAAGCAAAAGCGCTGCGGCCTTAATGGCCGGACTTTCACGATGTACAAGTTTAGGTCCATGATCGACAACGCCGAGCAGCTTCGGGTCGAAATCGAAGCGTTCAACGAAATGGACGGACCGGTTTTCAAATCTTCCCGCGACCCCCGGGTCACGCCCGTCGGCAAAATCATCCGCCGCCGCAGCATTGATGAGCTTCCTCAACTCTTTAATGTCTTGCAGGGCCATATGAGCCTCGTTGGCCCCCGCCCGCCGCTCCCCCAGGAAGTGAGCCGTTACGAGCGTTGGCAACGCCGCCGGTTGAGCATGAAACCGGGCATGACCTGCCTGTGGCAGATCAGCGGCCGCGAAGTCAGCTTCGAAGACTGGATGAAGCTCGACCTCACCTACATTGACAACTGGTCCCTTCTCTTGGATTTAAAAATTTTACTGAAGACGGTTCCCGTGGTTCTTTTGGGCAGGGGAGCCAAGTAGATGTCGAATGTTGGGATGTCCAATATTGGGCTGTCAAGTGCGCTTGGTCGGATTTGACATCCCAACATTGGACATCCCAACATCGCACATCTCAATACCGGACCGTTGAACCAAGGTATAATTTAGAGTGTCTTTAAATCGAGGTTGAATCCCATGAAATACGGGTTGGCTGCACTTTTATTAGCTATTTGGCTTGCAACGGGGGCGCTCGCTGCCGATAAGGGGCCAGAGATAAATCTCGTCAACAATAAACTTTCCATCGACGCGCAAAGTGTTCCTCTTGGGCGGCTGCTTCGGTTGCTGGATCTCGCGACGGGCATGAAGTCCAAGGTGCCGCCGGAGCTCGCCAATAGAAACATCAGCGTGAAGTTTTCGGGACTATCGGTCGGAGAGGGTGTGCGAAAGATTTTTCAGGGTCAGCCATACGATTACGTGGTACTCGAAGGCCAGGGAGTCATCATCACGTCCGCCGCCCAGACCGTCGCATCGAGCGATTCGGCTCCTGTTTTCAATCCTCAGCCGGGTCAGGTGATGGCGCCTCAACCTATCGAGCAGCAGCCATTCCAACCCGATTTCCCCCCAGTCGCTGTACCTCAACCCGGCTTCGTACCTCAGCCACAGCAGATGCCGCCGCAACAGCAGCCCGCCGTGATTCAAACGCCATTTGGGCCGATCGCAAATCCGCGCGCCGGGCAGCCAATAGTAGGTGCCGTCGCTCCGACTCCTCCGCCTGCACAGCAGAATTCTCTGTTTCCTGGGCCGAATCCGCAACAAGCGGCTCCGCAGCAGGCGGCTCCTAGCCCGTTTGGCACGCCGAGTCCATTTGGCACACCACAGACCAGCCCGAACCCCCAAAATGGTCTTTTCGGCGCTCCCACGGTGTTTGGCGCCCCAGGCGGGGCCCAGACGAAGCCGTGAAAGAAATTGCAGCCAATCGTCAGGCATTTCACAACTACGAGATTCTTGAAAAATTTGAAGCCGGTCTTGTCCTCACGGGAACTGAAATCAAATCAGCACGCGAGGGACGCGTCAATCTGAAGGATTCCTACGGTTTGGTCAAGGCGGGTGAGGTGTGGTTGTTGAATTGCCACATCAGCCCGTATTCGCACGGAAATTACGCCAACCACGACCCCCTGCGTACGCGAAAATTGTTATTGAGGCGCTCTGAGATCAATCGTCTGATCGGGCGTACGACCGAACGCGGCTTGACGCTGGTTCCGCTCCGAATGTATCTGAAAGAAGGACGCCTCAAATGCGAACTGGCCTTGGCCAAGGGCCGGAAAGTTCACGACAAGCGCGAGGTGTCGCGCCGAAAGACGATTGAAAAGGAAACCAGGCAGGCTTTGAGCGAAAGGAAGTAGATGAGCGGAGCGAATGCAAGCCCGACGCGAAGCGCAAGCGCGATAGCGTGCAGCCTCAAGATAGGGCGCAGCCATTAATAATATGGAATTCGAAATTCGCGAATCGCTCGACGCAACCCACGCCGATGCGGTTGTCGTCGCAGTTCATGATGGAACCGATAAATGCGATCCGCGATTTGCAGCCACAGCCAATCCGTTGTTTGCCAGTGGCGATCTGCCATTGAAGCCGCTCGAGACGTTGATCATCCCGGGAACACCCCGGATCGTCTTCATCGGCATTCCGAAAACTGCCGACGCCGAGACATGGCGCCGTACAGCAGCGACAGTCGTGCGTCGTGTGAAGAAAGTGAAGCGCCTTGCCTTCACCGGCGGGGATATGCGCGCGATAGTGGAAGGCGCATTGATCGGCGCCTTTTCCGTCGAAGCGTACAAGACTTCGAACAGCAGGCCTTCCCTCGAAAAGATCATTCTGCCAGGAATCGAGAAGCAGGCTCTCGATGAAGGCACCATCATTGGCGAATCCATCAACTGGGCTCGCGGTCTGATCAATGAGCCTTCGAATCGAAAGCCGCCGCGTGTTATCGCAGAGCGCGCTCGCGAAATGGCGGATAGTGTCGGTTTGACCACAAATGTTCTCGACGAGCGCAACATCCGCGATTTGAAAATGGGCGCCCTGGTTGGCGTCAGCCAGGGTAGCGATGAGCCGCCGCGGCTGGTTGTCCTGAAGCATATGGGGAATCCGGGCTCGCCGAAGATCCTTGCTTACGTTGGAAAGGGGATCACGTTCGACACGGGCGGCATCAGCCTCAAGTCCGCAGATGGCATGGAAAAGATGAAATACGACATGGCCGGAGGTGCAACGGCGATGGCAGCGCTGCGAACGCTCGCGTTATTTCACGCGCCGATCAATTGCATGGCCGTCGTGCCGCTCGCGGAGAACATGCCCAGCGGCCGCGCGCAACGTCCGGGGGACGTGGTCGAATCCATGTCCGGCAAGACCATCGAGATCATCAACACCGATGCGGAGGGAAGGCTGATCCTGGCGGACGCGCTCGCCTATGCACGAAGTCTTGGCGCAACGCATCTGATCGATCTTGCCACGCTGACGGGTGCGGCGCGCATCGCGCTGGGGCCGTTCCGCGTAGGCGTCATGGGCAATGATCAGATGTTTATTGATTCATTTCTGGCGTCTGCGAAACGTGCCGGAGAAAAAATGTGGCAGATGCCCATGGATGACGAATATCGCGACCTGATCAAGAGTACCGTCGCGGACGTTGCCAATACCGGCGGCCGATTCGCGGGAATGATTACGGCGGCAAAATTCCTCCAGGAATTCGTTGGGGACACGCCGTGGATTCATCTCGATATCGCGAGCACCGCGTGGAATGATGACGAGAAACCCTATCTGCCGAAAGGTCCGTCCGGCGTGGCCATGCGATCGCTTGTCGAATTCGCGTTGGGATTTTAAGGATGCCTGAAGATTTGCCGATATATTCCGAATCCATACTGCGAACAAGGCTGCAGTTTGCGGATCTCGAGCGCCTGAAGGGAATCGATACGTCTGCCGCCTGGGAGAAATCCGACAAGTATATCGAGCAGTTTGAAGGCGCGGTCAATGTCCGGCGCTTCCGCGAATCCATCATGGAACTGACGAAACCGAACATTCTCCAGACGCATTCCATTTTGTTCAGCGGGCGTGAAGGCGCCGGGGTGTTGCGGCGCCAATCGCTGAAGCCGCTGTATCGCGGCCAGGATTGTCCGGACCCTCAGTTCATCGATCGTTCGCTCGAGAATTTTTCGAGCTGGCTGACTGCCGAAAGTGTTTCGGAAATTCATCCGATTGAGCGTGCGGCTCTCGTGCTGACGAGAATGGTCGACATATGGCCGTTCGATTTCGGCAATCTGACAGTTGCTCTTGTTTTCGGAAATCTGTGCCTGCGGCAGGCCGGTTTCGCCCCATTCTTTTTCCCTCCGGAGCATGCAAGGGAGTTCAACACGGTGGTTGCTCAAGCGATGTCCATCGAAACTCAACCGCTGGTGAACGCCATCTACAAGTCCGTTAAGCGGGAGATGGAAGCGCTTGCCCCCCGATAATCGATACGACGATCGATATTCCCGGCAAACACGATTCGCGCCGATCGGCGAAGAAGGCCAGAAGCGGCTCGCATCATCGCGTGTCCTGCTGATTGGCCTGGGTGCGCTCGGCACGGTCGTGGCGGATCAGCTTGTCCGCGCCGGCCTTGGCTTCCTGAGAATGGTGGATCGAGATTTCGTCGAGATCTCCAACCTGCAACGCCAGTCCCTGTTCGATGAGACCGACGTCGAGCGCAATCTTCCGAAGGCGGCTGCGGCCGAAGCGAAACTTCGTCGTATCAATTCCTCCGTTCAGATCGAAGCCAAAGTCGATGATGTGAATCCCGGGAACATCGAAGACTACCTCGCCGATGTCGATCTCGTGCTGGATGCCCTCGACAATTTTGAAACCCGCTTTGTCGTAAACGATGCGTGCGCCAAGCATTCGAAACCCTGGATCTACACGGCGGCAGTCGGCAGCTACGGCCTGGTGATGCCGGTGATTCCGGGCACGACTCCGTGCCTTCGATGCCTGCTCGGCAGTCTTCCGGCGCCCGGCACTTCTCCGACTTGCGAGACAGCGGGAGTGATTGCTCCGATCACCCACATCATCGCTTCGATGCAGGTTGCAGAGGTTTTGAAGCTCCTTACGGGACATCTCGAGCCTTCAGAGGTTCGCCTGACTGCTTATGACGTCTGGTCGCACCGGTTCCAGCGCATCGACGTCGGAAGCGAATCCATGGCCACGTGTCCGGTTTGCTCGAAGGGAACTTTCGAGTACCTCAATGGGAATCCTCTTCGAACTATTACGCTTTGCGGCCGAAACGCCGTCCAGCTCATTCCCGGAGTGAAGGGTGATCTGGATTTCGCCGAACTTTCCAAATCCATTGCCGCCTTCGGGCCGGTCCAATTCAACGACTTCCTCCTGAAGTGCTCCTCCCCGCCATACGAGGTCACCCTATTTAAGGATGGCCGCGCCATCGTCAAAGGCACAGACGAACCGGGCCTGGCGCGGTCGGTCTACTCGAAGATGGTTGGTTTGTAGCGACCTTCCATCAACGGAGTTTACGCGCCGCCAATTGAGGTTCCCCTTGCCACAAAATTGGTCATTCACACACGTGACACCGCCCGCACCGGCGGTGTCACGTGTGTACAAGGGCCTTGTCACCAAAAGAGGTCGTTTTGACCTGAAGTGATGTCCTTGTGGGACAAACGGTGCTCTCCGGCGGCGGGTAAACTCAGTTTATTACGAAGGGACACCCTTTTATCGCAAAGGGAACTCCACTTGGTCAACAGCGTGCAGTGCGTAGGCATGCCTTTGAAGTGGACATGCTTTGCACTCGGCGTCGCGCTGACTGGTCTTTTCCTTGTATCGCAGCGAATCTATTCGGCTACCGTCACCTTCCACACCGTTTCTGATGTAGTTCAGCCATCGGTGACCGAAATCGTGGCCAGGATGGTTACGTACCGCCATTGGCAGGACGAAGCCCTCCGTGAGTATCAGGCGAGACGCACCTTTCAGGCTGTGAACGACCGATTCAACATGAATTCCACTTTGGAGGTCCGCACCATCTTCAAGTGGCCGTTTTCCATGGAATCGACCGTGTTGAGACAGGAAGGCTCGAGTTTTATCCGCGAGCATGTCTTCGAAAAAATCCTGGCTGCGGAAACCGAGTTCGCATCGAAAGACGACGCCGACATTATCCCGAAGAACTATGACTTTGAACTCATCGGCAACGAAGACTGCGCGGGCTTGCGGTGCTGGCATCTCAGCCTGAAGCCGAAGCGCAAGGACAAGTATCTGCTCGACGGCGAGGTGTGGGTTGACGCGACCGACTACGGCATTTACCGGGTCCACGGGTCTCCGTCGAAGCGCATATCGATGTGGGTTTCAAAGGTCGAAATCGACAAGCGACACCGGCGCCTCGAAGGCGTTTGGTTGCCGGAGAAGATTGAGTCCTCCAGCAACATCCGCTTTGCCGGAAGCGTTGGGATGAAGATCGAGTATACCTACGATGTCGTGAAGGTCATCAGCCCCACCACCGCGCGGAAGTAGCCTACCCTCTGGATGATCGGAACTTTTCATCCTAATCCAGTGGAAATTCCGAGCTTGAGCCGGTTGTCCGCCGAGGGAATACGTCCAGCAGTCGAGTCCCTGTGTGCGATACCGGACCGCCACCAGCGTTGACCCGCCGGCGGCAACTCTCTTCGACCCCCGATACTTCCCGTCCCCTCCATGGTCAGACGAAATAAACGCAAGGGATCAGACGGCCGCGCTGTTGTTCAAGTCAGAAAATGGCTGGACTTTAAGTAACTGTAGTAACATAGCTTGCCTTAGGACGGCCCACGATTGATGTCCTCTAAGACTTGCACAGCGATTTTCCTCGTCGCATTCGTCATATTTCCGTGCGTTTCAGTGGACGACGATGTCATCCGCCTGCAGGCACTGAACATCAACGCGACAGACGACGATGGAATACACAGCCAGCACAGGATGGCCGGATCCGCTGTTGATCTTCAGCTCGACCGGATGCTGGAAGAGCACACCACCTTTCAGGTGGCCAATCTTTACGCATTCACGCTGTCCTTTTCTTTCTGCGCATTAGTTTGTTCGCTGATCGTTTCCGCATTCCGTCGCGAGCTGCCTGCATGCGGCGGCCGGGCTCCTCCTTCAATCGCTCTCTAGTTCACGCAACAGATCCAGTTTCAATAAATTACGTTGGAGAAAGCATCAGTGAAGCGATTGGGTTTTTTCACCTTGTTTATTTTCTTTGCGGCTCCTGGGTTTGGTGAACCCCAAACGGCTCGGCCGCCCCGATTGACTCTGCCGCAGGCGGAGGCGTTGTTGTTGCAGCGCAATCTGCTGATCGCTGCGAACCGATATCAACTCGATGCGAGCGCGGCTTTGCTTCGCATCGCTGGATACAAACCGAATCCGGTTCTTCAGCTTGGAGCGGAACAGCTTCCGTTTCTCTCGAACATTCCAGGGAGCGTGCCGCGATTCTTTTCCACGAACGGTGATGCCGGCGCCAATCCGACATATACCGTCCAGTTCAACAAGATTATTGAACGAGGACACAAGCGCGAGATTCGTATCGAGCAGGCCGCAGCGAATGTCGAGGCGGCGAAGGCTCAAATTCAAGACGCCTTTCGGACACAGTTGTTTCAACTGCGCCAGGCGTTTTCGTCCGCTGTATTAGCGCGCGACAACCTTCGACTTGCTGAAACGCTCGACAATCAATACGACCGGACTGAACAGCTAACCAAAGTGCGCGTCGATGCGGGCGATTCTGCGCCCGTGGAGCTGTATCGTGTTCGATCGGGAAGACTGCAGTACAAACAGGCGCTGTTCGATGCTCAGACCGGTTACAACCAGGCTTCGCGTGATGTTCTCAATCTGCTGAACCTTCGTCCTGAAGATCTGCCGGCCGCGGCCATTGCTGCAAATCAAGGCCTCCTGACCCTCGTCAGCAGCAGGCCGGCAGATTCCGACCCGCAAGACGTCCTTCCTGCACTGCTACAATCGGCGCCCGTCGACTTGAACGGTTCGCTTTCGGATCAGGCACTGCCGATGACGCCGGACCAGCTCATCGATATAGCCCTGGCCGAACGTCCGGATATACAGGTGGCCAAGGCCAACTTGACCGCGGCGATTCAGGCGACAAAGCTGGCTCAAGCCCAAAGGACTCGGGACGTGTCTGTCGGCGTGGAATACCAGCGCGTCGGCAGTGACCACGCTGCCGGCGTGGTCACGCAGATTCCGTTGTTTCTGTACAACGACCACACGACAGAGATTGCGCAGGCCGAAGCGCAGCAGAAAGCAGCCGAGGCGCAGCTTCAACAGCTCGAGCGGCAGGTGCGAACGGATGTTGCCAAGGCATACGAGTCGTATCTCGCGGCGCGCCGATCGATGGCGTTGTACAACTCCGACAATCTCGTACAGGTCGAGAAGCTGCGAACGATTGCGGATTTCAGTTATCGCTCGGGCGGAACGAGTTTGTTCGAGTTGCTCGACGCGCAGCGTGTCGCGAATCAGGCGGCGGTTGCGTACAACCAGGCACGCTTCAACTACCAATTAAGCCTGTGGCAGATGGAACAAGCCGTCGGGCGCCCTGTGGAGTCAGTGAAGTGATGAATCGATCAAGGCTTTTTCCGGCGCTGGGACTGGTCGCCACACTTTTTGCATTCGGCTGTTCCTCTTCGAGCAAGGCGACAAATGCCGCCGCGCCGAAACCCGCGGACAAGGTGAACAAGACCGTCAAGCTGGATCCAAAAATGTTGTCCGGCATCAAGGTGCAGGCGCTCAAGGAAGATCCAATGCCCTCGTACCTGATGGCATCCGGCAAAGTGCAGTTCAATGAAGACCAGCTAGCCAACGTCATTCCTCCGGTTCCGGGGCAGGTGCAGGACCTCAAAATCAAAGTCGGCGATCACGTGGAGAAAGGCGAGGTGCTGTTTTCCATTTACAGCCGCGACGTCAATGTTGCTCTGGCGGAGCACAGCGAAGCGCACAAGGATCTCGATCTCGCCCAGAAGACGTTTGCTCGCACGAAAGATCTGTTCGAGCACGAAGCCGCGTCGCGAACTGCATTCGATCAGGCCGAAAGTGAGCTTGCCAAAGCGCAATCCAAAGTGAATCGGACGGAAGAGACGCTGCGCGTTCTGGGAATCGCAGAAAACGATATCCATTCACAGGCGTCCGCGAAGATACCGGTTCGTGCTTCCCTCGCCGGCACCGTCATTGAGAAGAAGGTCACGGATGGGCAGTTCGTGCAACCTGACGTCAATCCGCTCATCACTATTGCAGACCTCTCGAGTGTCTGGGTTCTCGCCGATGTATTCGAGCGCGATCTACGACTTGTCTCCGTCGGCAGCCGGGCCGATGTGCTTGCCGACGCATACCCGGATGAACATTTTTCGGCACGGGTCTCGCGTATCAACGATGTCGTGGATCCGAATACCCGGGCCGTCAAAGTCCGGTTCCTCGTCGCAAATCCAGGACAACGCCTGAAACCCGAAATGTTCGCGTCCGCGAGAATCGCCTTACAGGAAACGCAACGCGGGTTATCGCTTCCCGCGGCGGCTGTCTTCACCGACAGCGGCCGCAGCTATGCGTACGTTGTGGTCGGCGACGGCGAGTTCGAGCAGCGGCAGATCGAAGTCGCGCAAGACGGCAACGGCAGGCTTCGCGTTGTGAGCGGCCTGCAGGCCGGAGAGAAAGTTGTCATCGATGGTGTTTTGTTGATTCACGCCGAGCAGCTCAAGGGGACTGCGTAATGGTTCGCAAAGTTGTTGCCGCAGCTCTCGATCAGCCGCTGCTTGTGCTTCTGTTGACAGCGATGTTCATTGGTGGGGGCGTTCTCGTGTTTCGCGCACTGCCGGTCGAAGCATTTCCCGATGTCACAGACGTTCAGACCACTGTAGTCACGCTTTTCCCCGGTCACGCCGCTGAAGAGGTCGAGAAGCAGGTCACCATTCCGCTGGAGATCGAGTTGAGCGGACTGCCGCACGCGGTGCGGATGTTTTCGCACACACAGTTCGGACTGTCGTACCTGACGATCACTTTCGACGACAAGGTCGATAACTATTTCTCGCGCCAGCAAGTGCTCGAACGTTTGCGGGGCGTGGAATTGCCGCAGGGTGTCGAACCGCAGCTCGCTCCGCTCTCGACGCCGGTCGGGGAGTTGTATCGCTATGAGCTGGTGAGCAATACGCTGAGTCCAATTGACCTGCGCACGATTCAGGACTGGATTGTGTCCCGCTATCTTCGATTGACTCCGGGCGTGGCTGATGTGGTCAGCCGCGGCGGCTTCATCAAACAGTATCAGGTGAGTCTCGACCTGCCGAAGATGAAGGCATACAACATCTCCATCCAACAGGTCTTCTCGGCGCTGCAGCGAGGCAACACCAACGCCGGCGGCAGTTACATTGAGCAGGGCGCGCAGCAGTACCTGATCCGCGGAATCGGGTTGATGCGATCCAGCGCGGATATCGGCGGCACCGTTGTGTCCGAGCATAACGGAACGCCCATTTTCGTCCGCGACATCGCGACTGTAGGCACCAGTACGGTTCCCCGCCAGGGACTCGTCGGCCGCGACGATCAGGATGAAATCGTCACGGGCATTGTTCTGATGCGCAAGGGTGAAAATCCTTCGGAAGTTCTTTCTTCAATGAAAGAGCGGATAGCGTCGCTTACGGCTTCCGTGCTTCCGAAGAATGTCGAGATCAAGCCCTACTACGACCGCACCTGGCTGATCGACACGACTCTGCACACAGTGTTCAAGAATCTCCTCGAAGGCGCGATTCTGGTTTCCATCGTTCTTTATCTATTCCTCGGCAATTTCCGGTCGGCAGCCATCGTGGCGATCGTGATTCCGTTGTCATTGCTGGCAACGTTCATCGGGTTGACGATTCGTGGAATTCCCGCAAACCTGCTGTCGCTGGGTGCGATGGATTTTGGAATCATCGTCGACGGTTCCGTAATCGTCGTTGAGAACGTCTTCAGGCATCTGTCCCGCCGCGTGCACGATGGTTTGAGTACTTCTCAATTGAAATCCACAGTTCTGGATGCCACCGCGCAGGTCGGGCGGCCGACGCTGTTTTCAATGTTGATCATCATTCTGGCGCACCTGCCGATCTTCACGCTGCAGCGTCATGAAGGCCGCATCTTCGCGCCGATGGCGTATACCGTCGTCTCGGCCCTGGTGGGTTCGCTCCTGTTTTCGCTCACGCTGGTTCCGCTTCTTTGCTTCTTCCTCCTGAGGCGAAATCTGCCCGAGAAGGACAATCGGCTGGTCTCGCTCTGCAAAAGGATTTACCGGCCCGTATTGAGCTCCGCTCTCGATCATCCTGTGGGTGTCCTGCTGGCCGCAGTTATTTTGCTCGGCGTGACACTCGCGCTCGTACCGCAGTTGGGCACCGAATTTCTGCCGGAGCTGAACGAAGGCACGTTGTGGGTGAATGTCACGATGCCGCCCGGCATCTCGGTCAGTGAGGCGAATCGACAAACCGCAAAGATCCGCTCGGCCATCCATCAATTTCCGGAGGTCACTTCGGTGATTTCGCAAGCTGGACGGCCCGAAGACGGAACGGATCCCAAGCCGATCAACATGGCGGAATTCTTTGTCGACCTGAAACCGCCGGAGCAATGGACGAGAAAAATCACGAAAGATGAGCTCATCGGGGAAATCGAGCACGCGATGGATGCGCTGCCCGGTATTCAGGCGAGCATCTCGCAGCCGATTCGCGACAACGTTCTAGAAAGTATTTCGCAAATCGATGGACAGATCGTCGTCAAAGTTTTCGGTGAGGAAGCGGCGATGGTCAAACAGAAGGCGCAGGAAGTTTTGAAGGCCATCTCCGGCGTACGCGGGGTGGATCGCGCATTTGTCGACAGGGGTGGTGATGTTCCGCAACTTCAGATCGACATCGATCGCCAACGCGCGGCGCGTTACGGCTTGAACGTGCAGGATGTTCAGGACGTGATCGAGACCGCGCTGGGAGGAAAGGTGGCAACGGAGCTCTGGGAAGGTGAAAAGCGCTTCGGTGTTGTCGTGCGCCTTCGCGACGAACAACGGCAGGATGCCGCGGCCATCAAAAATATACTCGTCGACACTCCCGGGGGCGTGCGTATTCCCCTGGACCAACTCGCTGCGATTTCGGTCGGCAGCGGCAGTATGAACATCAGCCGCGAGTCCGGAGTGCGCGTGGCGGCGATAGGTGTTTTCATTCGAGGCCGGGACATGGGCGGTGTCGTGAATGAAATGCGCGAGCGTGTCGAAAGCGTCGTCAGTCTTCCGCCGGGATATTTCATGACGTGGGGCGGCGAATTCGAAAACCAGGAGCGCGCGATGAGACGGCTCATGATCGTCGTGCCCCTCAGCGTGTTTCTGATCTTCGTTCTTCTATTCAATGCATTCGGTTCGGTGAAGAGCGCGCTGCTTATTCTGTCGAACGTTCCGTTTGCTCTGGTTGGGGGCGTTTTCGCTCTGCTTCTGACTGGAATTCATCTGAGCGTTTCCGCTGCGATCGGATTCATCGCGCTATTCGGACAGGCCGTGTTGAACGGCGTCGTCATGCTCAGCTATTTCAACGA
>Ga0070707_100004027_pt1 | contig 13816 bp, 14 predicted proteins | sample KBSK5502metaG_FD_65468 | JGI IMG/M metagenome (GOLD analysis project Ga0070707, IMG submission 65468) | Corn, switchgrass and miscanthus rhizosphere microbial communities from Kellogg Biological Station, Michigan, USA - KBS K5-50-2 metaG | ecosystem: Host-associated > Plants > Roots >... | reverse complement strand
GGCCGGAATCTCAATGCCATGAAGCGATCGCACGTCCCGTTTTTCCGGCGCGAGATCGGAATGGTGTTCCAGGAATTCAAGCTCATCGAGCGGATGACGATTTTCGAGAACCTCTCGTTCATCCTGACCGTCATCGGATTGTCGTCGAAGGAGCACAAGAAGAAAGCGTACGGCGCATTGCGGGCGGTCGGACTGCAGCACAAGATGAACTACTACCCTCTGCAGCTTTCCGGCGGCGAGCAGCAGCGCGTGGCCATCGCGCGCGCGCTCATCAATGATCCATTGGTGCTCATCGCGGACGAACCGACCGGAAATCTCGATCCCGATCTGGCGCAGGAGGTCCTGGAGATCTTCAACGATGCCAACCTGCGTGGATCGACGGTCCTTCTGGCCACGCACGATCGCGATCTGATCCAGCGCAGCAACCGCCGGGTCATCGCGCTCGATCACGGGCGGATCGTCGATGAGAAACCCGCCACGGCCGAGAAGACGGCCGCGCGCAGCGAGTCGATGTTCGTGAATTGGTCGTGAACGAACAGATCCCGTCCAACACCATCGCATATTTCTTCCGCGAAGCGGTGCGGCGGATCTGGGTGTCGAAGCGCACCAGCTTCGTAGCGGTGGCCATGATCGCGATCTCGATGCTCATCGTCGGATCCTTTCTGCTTCTATCCGAAAACCTCGGCCGCGCAGCCGTGCTGGCGCAGGGAAAATCGCGCGTCGAGATCTATCTGACTGCCGGCGCTACGCCGACCCAAATCTCCGCGGTTGACGCCTATCTGCGCTCCCATCGCGATTTCGCGCGACGGCGCTTTGTCGGCCGCGATGAGGCGCTGCGGCGTTTTTCGTCCTACTTCACGAATCTCAATCCGGTCGTGCGGCAGCTCGATGGCAATCCGTTTCCGCCGTCGTTCGAGTGCGATGTCGCGCCGCAACTGATGCAGTCGTCCGCCTTCGCAAAGGAAGTGCGCGAGCTTCGCGTCATTGGCGGTGTGGACGATGTGCAATTCGATTGGGAATGGGTTCGCCGGCTGAAACGCGTGGTCAATATCGTCAACGTCGTCGGCCTGATTGCCGGCGGCATCCTGGCGCTGGCGGCAGCATTCACCATCGCCAATGTCATACGATTAACCATGATGCTTTATCGTGACGAAATAGCGATCATGCGACTGGTCGGCGCCACGGAACGCATCATCCGCGGTCCGTTTCTGATCGAAGGCATCCTGCAAGGCATTCTCGGCGCGTTGCTGGCGGTGTTGCTCCTCTTCGCAACTTTCGAAACGGCGCGCCGGATGCTGCCGCCGGCGAATTCGCTGATCTGGAGTTTTCTATTCAATGGCTTTCTGCCGTGGCAGAAAATCGTCGCATTGGTCATCGGCGGAATGATCGCGGGCTACCTCGGAAGCTGGCTCTCCGTCCGCGAGAGCGGCGAGGAGCCGGCGTGAAGCTCGTGGAATGCGTCCCGAATATTTCCGAGGGACGGAGGCCCGAGATTTACGAGGTGGTGGCCGGCGCTGCGGCCGCCGTTCCCGGTGTCACGCTGCTGAACATTGATCCCGGCGCGGACACCAATCGCACCGTGATCACGTTCGTTGGCGACCCGGAAGCGGTGCTGGAAGGAGCCTTTCAGCTCATTCGAAAAGGCTACGAGCTGATCGACATGAGCAAACATCGCGGCGCCCATCCGCGAATCGGCGCAGTGGACGTCGTTCCGTTTGTACCGGTCTCCGAAATGACCATGGACGAGTGCGCAGAGCTCGCCCGGCGACTCGGAAAGCGTGTCGGCGAGGAGCTCTCGATTCCGGTATATCTGTACGAATTCGCGGCCTCGGCGCCGCATCGCCGCAACCTCGCCGACATTCGCGAGGGAGAGTACGAGGGCCTCGCACAAAAAATCGTGCGCATGGACTGGAGGCCCGACTTCGGTCCGGCGAAGTTCAATCCCCGCTGCGGCGCGACCGTCATCGGTGCGCGCAAATTTTTGGTCGCGTACAACGTGAACCTCAACACGCTCGACAAGCGCCTCGCGACGCGTGTGGCGTTCGACGTGCGCGAGCGCGGTCGCATGAAACGCGATCCGGATGGCCAACCGGTGCTCGACAAGCACGGCCAACCGATTTGGCAGCCGGGATTGCTCAAATCAGTCAAGGCTGTCGGCTGGGTGATTCACGAATATGGCTGCGCGCAAGTCTCGATCAATCTGACCGATCTCGACATCACGCCGCTGCACTTGGCGTTCGACACCTGCGAGGAACGCGCGCGCGAGCGCGGCCTGCGCGTCACAGGATCGGAGATCGTGGGACTTGTTCCGCTTTCAGTTCTGCTCGAGGCGGGCCGGCATTACTTGCGCCGGATGGGTCGACCGACCGGCGCTCCGCAATCTGCGCTGCTTCGCACTGCGATCCAGACTCTTGGGCTCTCCTCGATCAAACCGTTTGATCCGAAGGAGCGCGTGATCGAGTATCGGCTCGAATCGGCGACCCGATTGGCGGCGATGCCTCTTCGCGATTTCGTCGATGAGCTCTCGAGCGACTCGCCGGCTCCGGGCGGCGGATCGGTCTCCGCGCTGGCGGGATCGATGGCGGCGGCCCTGGCGTCGATGGTGGCCGTGCTCTCGCACAGCAAGAAAGGATTCGAATCGAAGCACGAGGCGCTCGAGACGATTGCGGTTCGCGGCCAGGAGCTCAAGGATCAACTGCTGGCCGCGGTCGACTCCGACAGTGTGGCATTCGATCGCCTTCTCGACGCCATGCGCATGCCAAGAGATGATCCCGGTCGGGAGTCAGCGATCGACGACGCCACCGTCGCGGCGACCGAAGTGCCCCTCGGGGTCCTCGAAGCGTGCCCCGAGGTCATCGAGCTCTGTCGCGAAGTCGCGCGCATCGGCTTGCAGGCCTCCCTCTCGGATGCCGGCGTCGGCGTGCAGATGGCGCGCGCCGCCGCGGCCGGCGCGTATCAGAACGTGTGCATCAATCTCGCGAATCTTGCAGAGGCCCGCCAGACCGAGCTATTGCGCCGAGCGGACGCAGCGTGGCAGAAGTCGCAACAAATGCATGCGATCGGGGAGAAGGAGATCTTGGTTGCACTTCGTGAAACTCTGAACGAAGCGAAGGATCAACTCGCGCATCGCAATAAAGCGTGATTCGCCTTTGGAGTGCGGTGCCTTGGCACCGCTTTCGCGGCCGCAGCTTGCTGCGGCCGGCCGGGAGCGAGCTCCCGGCTCTAAAAGCGGCGGCAAGCCGCCGCACTCCAAAGGCTACTTCTCAAACTCCCACGCCACCTTCTTCAGTGCGCGGTCGGCGCGCTCGATGAGCTGCAGAATGTCCTTCTTGGCATGGGCGGCCGAGAAGAACGCGGCCTCCATCTGCGACGGCGGCAGGTAGACACCTTCGGCCAACATGACATGGAAGAAGCGCGCGAATTTGTCGCGATGCGATCGATTCGCCGATTCGAAGTCGGTCACCGGCCCTTCGTTGAAGAAGATCGTCCACATCGAGCCGACGCGATTGAACGTGATCGGCACGCTGTGCTTCTCCGCTGCCCGTTGGACGCCATGCTCGAACTCGGCGCTGCGCTCCTCGAGGTCGCGGTAAATCGACGAATTCTTGAGAACTCCGAGCGTCGACTTCCCCGCTGCCACAGCGATCGGATTTCCCGACAGCGTGCCGGCCTGGTACATCGGACCGAGCGGCGAGACGAAACGCATCAGCGCTCGCGATCCGCCATAAGCGCCGATCGGCATGCCTCCGCCGATGATCTTGCCGAGCGTCGTGATGTCCGGCTTCACGCCGTAGAGCGACTGCGCGCCGCCGAACGCTACCCGAAATCCGGTCATCACTTCGTCGAAGATCAGCAGCGCGCCCCGCTCGTCGCAGATCTGCCGCAGGCCTTGCAGAAAACCTTCGGCGGGCGGAACGCACCCCATATTGCCCGCCACCGGCTCGACGATGATGCCGGCGATGTCGTCGCCGTGCTCGTCCATCGCATGCGTCACGGCGTCGAGATGGTTGTACGGAACGCTGACCGTGAGCTGGGTGATCTCCTCCGGCACGCCCGCGGAGTCGGGAACGTTGAAGGTGGCGCTGCCGGAACCCGCTCTAACCAACAGCGAGTCGACGTGGCCGTGATATCCGCCATCAAATTTGAGAATCTTTTTGCGACCGGTGGCCGCACGCGCGAGGCGCAGCGCGCTCATCGTGGCCTCGGTTCCCGAGTTGACGAGACGCAGCATCTCGATCGAAGGCATGGCGGCGATGACCATCTCGGCCAGCTCGACCTCGCCCACCGTCGGCGCGCCGAACGAGAATCCGCGCGTGGCGGCTTTCTTCACCGCCTCGACCACATAGCGATGCCCGTGTCCGAGGATCATGGGGCCCCACGAGCCGACACAATCGATGTATTGAAGGTTGTCGGCGTCGAAAACGCGTGAGCCCTGCCCCTGCTCGATGAATGGCGGAGTTCCGCCGACTCCGCCAAAGGCGCGCACCGGCGAGTTCACGCCGCCTGGAATGATCTCCTGTGCGCGATGAAATAGCGCTTCGGATTGCTTGCCCATTTTTTCAGTTTATCCGGATAAGAAACGTATTACAATTACATGATCGATCCAGTAGATTGGGTGACATATGGCAAGGACCAAAGTTTCGCCAAAATACCAAGTCGTGATTCCCAAAGAAGTACGAAAGAGCACCGGCCTGCGCGTGGGGCAGGAGATGCAGGTTATCGTCAAAGGCGGCGTGATCATCCTTGTTCCTGATCGACCGATTTCCGCGATGCGCGGATTTGCCCGTGGGATTCGCATGACTGGTTTCAGGGAGAAAAAGGACCGTCTTTGATCGTCTTGGATTCGTCAGGATGGCTCGAATTTTTTGGTGCCGGAGTTCACGCAAATGCGTTTGCGCAGCGACTGCGGCAGCCGGCGAACGTCCTCACTCCGACCATTGCCCTCTACGAAGTCTATAAGTGGATAAAGCGCGAGAGGTCGGAGGAAGACGCCATCGCAGCCGTCGCTACGATGAAAAAAACGCAGGTGGTTGGGTTGACTGAGGAGATCGCCCTGACTGCCGCGGATCTCAGCCTGGCACATCATCTGGCGATGGCAGACGCAGTGATGCTGGCGACCGCCCGAAAATACGACGCGGAGTTGATGACGACCGATTCAGATTTCGAAGGCATCGCTTCTGTCACGGTGTTGCGCGCAAATCGCGACGAATGACCAGCTTCAGCCCGGACCAAACGTCGTCCACGGCGCAGACTTTGATGTCCACAAATCCCATCGGCAGCGCAATCGCGCGGATCACATCCTCGGTGATGTCCGTCGGAACCTTCGAGGACTTTTTCGGCCATGAGACCCACACCGCCGCATCGTCGCGAATGGCGTTGCGATACTTGCGCAATTTCTTTGACAGCTCGGCCGCGCTTTTCGTAAAGATGTGAACCATGTCGACGCGCTTCGAAATCGAGCGCGCGATCACGGCATCGCTCGAGGGATAGTGATCGGGGACGCTCTCGACAAAGATCGTGGAGCCGGGTTGAATCCCGAGTTTCCTCCGGAGAGCGGGCCTCTCGTCCGCAGCGGGCGCGCGTCTCGCGCGGCCGCCGATGATCGCCGGGCGAGACGCCCGGCGATTGCGGCCGGGACGGCCGCTCTCCGGTGACCCCATCAGAACGCGTCGAGGATGTGCGCGATGTCTTTTCCGGCGGCGTGAATGGAGTCGCGCATCACGTCCATGTCTTTTCCTCCGGCGACTTTGAACGTGCCGCCCGATCGCCGCTCCTGCGAAAACCGGGTGAGCACTGTGCCGCTCTTTGCATCGACGATCTCGCCGGAGAGTTTCGTTCCGGCCGCGCCGGCGCCGAAGCCGCCGAAGTAGCGCTTGGCCCGCGAGCCGGGCGAGAGATCCTCGACTTTGCCGCGGATGATCAACGTTTTGGCGGCCTTGGTCGATTTGTCGGATTGCGTGACGTCGGCCTTGGCCTTCAGCTCCGGCCTGAGCGCTTCGACCAGGGTGGCCGTGTAGCTGTCCAGCACCGACTTGATCGCGTCGTATGACTTGTCGCCTTTGTCAGGCAAAGGCGCACTGCTGGTATCGAACGGTTGTACGACGATGCGGTCGTAATCGGACATCTTGAACGTCTTGATGATCTCGATGGAGTCGATGTCCTGTCCCCACTGCTTGTACGTGCCCGGCGCGGTCGGCGCCGGTTTGCTTGCACGCCCGAAAGCAGAAGGCGCGACAGTTGCCAGAACAAGAATTGACACGAGAAATCCGCGTGATCTCATGGTGTTCGTCCCCCTTTTGTTGTGGAGCTGATTCTAATACGCGTTCTCGTGACGCAGGCCGTGGATGACGGTCATGAAGAGGATTTTGAGGTCGAGCAGCAGCGACCAGTTCTCGATGTAGTACAGGTCGTGCTCGATGCGCATGCGCACCGAGGTGTTGCCGCGCCAGCCGTGCACCTGAGCCCAGCCGGTCATGCCGGCGCGAACTTTATGTCGCAGCATATAGTGCGGAAATTCATCACGGAATTGTTGTACGAATTGAGGACGCTCCGGCCGCGGCCCCACGATGCTCATGTCGCCGAGGAGCACGTTGATGAGCTGGGGAAGCTCGTCCAGTGACCAGGCGCGAATGAGCCGTCCGACCTTCGTCCGGCGCGGATCTTCGCGCTCCGCCCATTTCGCGCCGCTCTCGTTTTCGGCGCCCACTTTCATCGATCGGAATTTCACGATGTTGAACGGCTTGCCGTCCAACCCCATGCGAACCTGTCGATAGAACACCGGTCCGCGATCCTCGAGCCAGATCGCAAACACGATGAGGAGCATGATCGGCAGGAACACGATCAGCGCTGCTGCAGCCACGATCAGGTCGAAACCGCGCTTGACGAATCGGCTCCATCCCTCCAACGGCGTCTCGGAGAGATTGATCGTCGGAAGACCGTCGATGTCCTCGACGCGAGAGCGCAGCACCATGAATTGCAGTAGATCGGGGACCACGTGGATCGAGACGACGCAGCGCACCAGGCGATCGAGCAGCGCGGTCATGGTCTGCGACGACGCATTGGGGAGCGCCACGAAGACGTGATCGATCGCAGTGCGCTCGACCACCCGTTCGGCATCGTCCACATTTCCCAGGCATTCGAGATCCTGCAGCAGATCTTCGCCGCCGTTGCGCAAGTAGCCGACGATTCGGAAGCCGAGCTCGCGATGCGATCGCATCCGCTCGACGACCGCGCGCGCCAGCTCTCCATTTCCAGCGATCAGCACACGGTCGAGATTCTTCCCGGCCCGATGCCGCCGTTCGACCGCCCATCGGACGATGCTGCGGCCTAACACGACGAACACGATCGCGCACAGCATGAAAATGCCGAGGGTGGCGCGGGAGTAGAGGACGTCGGGACGCTTCGGCGGGCGAATCCACAGCAGCACTCCCGACAACACGACCGTCGCCACGACCGAGCCGATCGCGACCGACATCCACTCCTCCGCCTTCGATCGGGTCGGCCGGATGCGATACAGCCCCTGCACCGCGAACGCCAGCGGAAATACCAGCGTGATGATCGGAAGGATGCTGACGTACATCTCGATGTCCTGCATCCCCTTCGTCACTGGAACGATCTCGACATGAAAGCGCAGGAACCAGGCAGCCAACATGGCGAGATTCGAAGCCACCGCATCGTTGATGAGGTAGACCGACGCCAGCGCCCGATTCTTCTTTTCGATCAAGCTGCCACCTGCCGGAGAGCGTCCATGAGTTGCTGATGAAAGCGAGCGCGCGAGAACTGCGCCGCATGCTCGCGGATGGCCTTTCGGTCCCATGTCCGCGCGTCGGCTGCCTCGAGCGCCCGGCCCAGCGAATTTACCATGGGCTCGTCGAAGAAGATTCCGGTTCGATTCTCGACCACCGAATCGAGCGCCCCTCCGGCGCGGAAGGCGACCACCGGCGTGCCGAGCGCCATCGCCTCCACCGGCGTGATCCCGAAGTCCTCCACGCCAGGCAAAATCAGCGCACGCGCCCGTGACAGATGATCGATGATCACCTCCCTCGGTACGGCTCCCGTGAAGGTAACGTTGGGCCCGGCGAGCTTCTCGAGCCGTTTGCGCATCGGGCCATCGCCGATCACGATGATGCGCCGGCCGCTCTCAAAAGCCAGCTCCAGCCGTTTGTACGGAACCAGCGCCGAGATGATGCAGTCGAACTCTTCGCGCTCCTCTCGCAGCGGCGCCGAGAGGAAGACGTCATTCACGAACGGATGGATGACGTCTGCGTCGCGCTGGTAGTGCGTCTGGATGCGCCCGCGCACGAAGTTCGAGTTCGCCACGAAGCGCGTGACCTCGTTCGACGTCGCGACATCCCATCGCCGCAAACCGGGCGCGAACACCGAGACCGCGGCGCGCAGCAGCGGCCGTGAGCGCGGAAAGTAATCGTCGAAACGATCCCAGATGTATCGCATGGGTGTGTGGCAGTAGCAGAGATGCGGCTTTCCGCGCGCATCGACGCCTTTCGCCACGCAGTGACTTGACGAGATGATCAGATCGAATCGGCTGAGATCCCACCGCCGAACGGCCCGCGGAAAAAGCGGCAGCAGCTTGCGGTAATCGCTGACGTGCGCGGCCATCGTTTGAAGGGAGGAGGTGTGGATCGGACGCGATTCGATTCTTCGCGATACCGATCCCTCGAAATGAAACAGCGTGAAGATCTCGGCGTCCGGCACCAGATCGAGAATTCCTTCGAGCACCTGCTCGCCGCCGCGCATTCCAGTGAGCCAGTCGTGGATGAGAGCCACACGGCCGAAGGATGAACTCGGAACGATGAACGATGAACTTAGCTCACTTCGTTCATCGCTCATCGTTCATCGTTCATCGTTTCCGGCGTGGACTGCAACGGGTACTCCTCGAGCTCTGCGCACTGGTCACACAGAAAATCGTTGCGTAGATACACCTCCCGCGAAACCTCAGAGAGGCACTTCACGCAGCGATGCTTCTCGGTCTGCTCCTTGAGCTGCCGGGGCGGGGCGTCGTCCATTCGTCAGGACGAGAATAGCTCGTTGATCGGCCCGTACGTACCGTCTTTCGCGAACGGCACGTATTCGAAGCCGCGGTTGAGCGGATCGTCGTGCCGGACGGTGGTGTAGTCGATGCCGAGTGCCGAGTAGATCGTAGACGTGACGTCTTCCGGACGGACATCGCGGTTGGCCGCCCATCCGAATTCCTTCGCGTCCTTGCCGGCATCGTCGGTGGCGCCGATGACGTTGCTGCCGCGAATGCCGCCACCCGCGAATACGACCGACATGCGGAGGAAGTGATCGCGTCCGCCCTGGGCGTTGAGAGCGCCGACGGTGCGGCCGAATTCGCCGAGAACGACGACGATCGTCTCATCCAGCAGCGTCGAGCCACTCTGCGAGCCGGCGGTGCTGGCGAGGTCCGTCAACAACGCGGAGAACGCCGGATCGAATGTCTTCATCTGCGTGTAGAGCGAGTTGGCGTTCTTGTTGTAGATGTTCGAGTGGTGGTCCCAGCCCCCGAGCGTCACCTGCACGAATCGCGTGCCGCGGCGGGCATTGACCAGATTTCGCGCGATGATCAACGAATTGCCGAAGGCCGTCGTGCCGTATCGCGCGCTTTCGTCGGTGGTGTAGCTGAATAACCGATTGACGTCGGGGGAATCGATCAGCGTCTTGGCCTGATCGTAGAACGTGGCCATGTCGGAGGCATTACGACCGAGACCGCCGGTCTGGCGGTCGGAATCGAGTAGCTGGAGCGTATTCCAGCGGTCGGCGAGTCGCGCCGCGCCATCGGGATGCGTCAAGGCCGCCAGGCCGTTTGGGGCCGGCGTCACTGCGAACGGCGCGTAGCGCGCTGGCAGATATCCGGAGCTCGCCATCACCTGATTGAGCGAGACGAATCCGGGCAGGATGTCGCCCGTTTGCCGCGAGACCTGCGATTCGAGAGCCACCACCGCGCCGATGTGGGGCGCGATGCTTCCGGTTGCGCCGCTCGGATTACGCGCGATCTGGGCCCATGCCTGCGCGAGCTGATGCACGGCGGCCCACGACAGCCCCGATCGCACGATGGCCATCTTGTCGAGCTGATTCGCGGTGTTGGGCATCAACCCCTGCGCGAAACGAATCGGGCCGAAGGTCGTAGGCGCGAAATCCAACGGGGTCCAGGGGCCTTCCTTGAGGTCCCAGGTGTCGATGTGACTCGGTGCGCCGGAAAGGAAGATCAGGATGCAGTTCTTGGCCGTGCGATGAAGGGACGGATTGACACTGTTCGCGCTCTGCAGCAGCCGGGCGCTGGCGACCGGCAGAAAATACGACGCCACGATCCCCGTTCCGGTAACTTTGAGAAATTGCCGGCGCGAGAATCCGGCGCCGCTGATCGGAAACGATCCGCCGCGTTCGCAATCGCATTTCATCTTCTTCGCCATGGCTACTCCTCAGTTGAAAAGGAACTCGAGCTTGTTCAACAGCGCGAACTGCAGGTCCTCGGCCTTGCGGTTGATGTCGCCGCTGCGCAACACCGTGATGGCCGCGCTCCTCTCACTCTCGGTCGGATAACGCGACAGCGTCGCCAGATAGAGAGCATCAGCGACAGCGCGCGGATCTTTGGTGGCCTGCAGCGTGGTCGCGACCGTCGATCCTGTGGTCGTGGCTTTGACGCGATTGGTCACAGTGGGATCGTTCATCAACGACAGCGCCTGCACGATCGAGCCGTCACTGCTGCGAGCCTGATCATCGCGATTGCCCCGCCCGAATCCGTTTAAGAAATTGCGAAATCCACCGCCTTCGGTGGTATCGGGAAGCTGCATGGCCTTGGTTACCGGAGTGCTCGAGCCGACGGCGATCGAGACGCTTGTGTTCGTCGCTCGAACCAGCGCGTCGACAACCTCCTCCGCCATCAGCCGCCTGGGGTAATGCCGTGCGTAGTATGGAACCCAGGTCTCGTTCCATCCTCCCGATGTATAGCGCGATGAAAGCTGATAGGCATTCGAGCTGACGATCAGCTTGAGAGTGGCGCGCAGATCGAAGTGATTGGCGACGAAAGCATTGGTCAGTTGCGTCAGCAACGCCGGATGCGTCGGCTGCAGCGTTGCGCCGGCGGCCAAGGTGGCAGGGTCCTGGCGAAGCAGATCGAAGTTATCCGCCGGCTCGACGATGCCGAGCCCGAAGAGCTCTTTCCAGAGATAGTTGGCGCCGGCGCGCGCGAACTGCGGATGGGCGGTCAAGATGCGGCCGTAAGCCGCGCGGAGCGTCTCGCCACTTGCCGGCTTCTCTTTAGTCAGGAAGAACGCCGGATCGACAGTGCTAACGCCGTTGACCGGCTGCCGAGGCGTCTTGTTTCCCGAGGTGGTGTTGAGCCGGTACAGGCCCGTCGTATTGTCATTGATCGCGGTGTTCGCGGCACCGTTGGCGGTGGCGACGCGATCGAACTGCACCTGCGCGAAAAAGGCCGCGTTCTGCCAGAAGTCATAACGCAGTTTCTTCGAAAGGGAAGTGTTGACCGGCTCGAGATGTCCAGGTCCGTTGTGGCACGACAGGCATTGCAGGCGCAGCGCGAGAAACTGTGCGCCGGTCGAGGAAGAGAGATTGTCGTACGTGTCCTGCGCCGGTCCGTTGTTCTGGCGATCGCGGTTGTAGTAGTTCGCTTCTCCCTTCATGGTGACATCGCCGGTTCCGGCAATCACTTCACGAACCATCTGATCGTAAGGCTTCGCCTGCTGGATGGAATCGTGGATGAACTTGTAGTACGCGTTGCGGGGAACGGCGCCGATATTGGTGTTGGTGGCCGTCTGGACGTTCTCGACGAGATCGCCGAACCACATCGTCCAGCGATCGGTGAAGGCATCGGATGCCAGCAGACGATCGATGGCGCGATCGCGTTTGTCGTTCGACGGATCGAGGAGAAACGCGCGAAGGGTGGCCGTGTCCGGGATCTCGCCGGTCAGGTCGAGGGTCACGCGGCGCAGGAATTCTTCATCCGAGGAGCGCGCGGTCCAGAGGATGCCGTCGCGAACCATCTTGCCGAAGATTTCTGTGTCGATGAAATTCTTAGCGATGAACGGATCGCCCTTGGGAGGAGTGGAAACGCGATGCCGCGACGGCGAGGGTGCCACCGCTTCTGCGCGCTGGGACAATCGGTGCCACATCTCTGGGGCGGAGTGAAATTGATCGGCTTGGAACGTGCAGTCGACAGCGGCCGGCTGTACGATTTCGTCATCGCCGCGCGACACGCCGCCGGGCGTTAGAACGGCGACGATGAAAAACGGTGTCACTGCTGTACGTGACCATCGTCTAAGCCGCGTCATGCTAAACCTCCTGCGATTCTCCGAGAATGGTTATTGTAAACGGAATTCGCTGTTGTTGGTAGTGATAGAGGTTACGCCAAAATGATCCAGATTCGGAAGGCAGTCGATCGAGGGCACTTCGACCACGGCTGGCTCGACACCTATCATACTTTTTCCTTCGCAGATTACTACGATCCTGAATTCATGGGCTTCCGAGCCCTGCGCGTGATCAACGAGGATCGTGTCCAGCCCGGCCGCGGCTTCGGGACCCACAGCCATCGCGATATGGAAATCGTTACTTATGTCCTCGAGGGAGAGCTGCAGCATCGCGACAGCATGGGGACTGGATCGATCATTCGTCCCGGCGAAGTGCAGCGCATGAGCGCCGGCACGGGCGTCCTGCACAGCGAGGTCAATCCCTCTCGCGACCGGTCCGTGCATTTGCTGCAGATCTGGCTCCTTCCAGACCGCCGCGGTCTCAAGCCGGAGTACGAGCAAAAAACCTTCCCGGCGGAGGAGCGTACCGAGCGGCTGCGGCTGGTCGCGTCGCACGACGGCTCGGACGGATCGCTCACCATCCACCAGGACGCGAAGATTCTGGCCGGAACAATTCGCGATTCGGTTCAGTACGAATTGCAACCGGGACGCTACGCCTGGCTGCAGGTCGCGCGCGGGAGCCTCGACCTCAACGGACAGACATTAAATGCCGGCGACGGCGCGGCGATCGAGAATGAGCCGACCCTTACACTCCGTGGTAAAGACGCGGAAGTATTGTTGTTCGACCTGAATTAGGGGTCAGACCTTCGATTCGCCCTTTCCTCTACATTCGGTAGAAAAATGGGCGAATCGAAGGTCTGACCCCATGCTGCTGTTTTTTCGTGTCGCACTTATCGTCCTGAAGAGCCTCTTTCGCCGGCGCCGCGACATGCTCGCCGAGTCGCTGCTGCGCCTTCGCGTCTGGCCGACTGACATGGATCTCAACTTCCACCTCAATGACGGCCGCTACGTCAGCTTCACCGGACTTGGCAGAATCGACCTGATGCTCGGCAGCGGTCTGTTGCGACGTGCGATCAAGCGGAAGTGGTATCCGGTGGCCGGCGCGGCGATGATCCGGTATCGGCGCGAGATCGGATCATTCGAACGGTTCGCGCTGCGCTCACGCATCGTCGGCTGGGACGAGAAATGGTTTTACTTCGAACATCGCTTCGAGAAGGGCGGCGACCTCGCCGCCATCAGCTACGTCCGGGGACTTCTTCGCAAGCGCGAAGGTCCGGTTCCGACCCCCGACGTTCTCGCGCTTATCGGCCATCTGGATCCCTCACCTCCCCTCCCGGATTTCGTCGAGCGATTTCCATGACACGCGCCGAGAAGGCCAAAAGAATCGGCGCGATCCTCGATCGCCTCTTCCCGCAGCCCGACATTCCCCTCGGCCATCGCGATGCGTTCACGTTGCTCGTTGCGGTCGTGCTGTCTGCGCAGACGACGGACGCGCAAGTCAATCGCGTCACGCCGGCGCTTTTCCGGAGAGCGCC
>Ga0070707_100004026_pt1 | contig 13820 bp, 11 predicted proteins | sample KBSK5502metaG_FD_65468 | JGI IMG/M metagenome (GOLD analysis project Ga0070707, IMG submission 65468) | Corn, switchgrass and miscanthus rhizosphere microbial communities from Kellogg Biological Station, Michigan, USA - KBS K5-50-2 metaG | ecosystem: Host-associated > Plants > Roots >... | reverse complement strand
GCGGTCCCTTCGAAATCGGCGGTTACGCTGTCCTCTGGTGGGGCGTAGCCAAGTGGTAAGGCAGCGGGTTTTGGTCCCGCGATCCCAGGTTCGAATCCTGGCGCCCCAGCCATCTCGCTCTTGACCGATCGAAGGCTTGCAGCTGTCGTCATGGCCGGCGGCCTCGGGACGCGGATGCGCTCTGAGACGCCGAAGCACCTGCACCCGCTGCTCGGGCGTCGCCTCGTCGACTGGGTGCTCGACGCACCCCGCGCCCTTGGCCCCGAGCCGCTGGTCGTCGTGACCTCGCCCGAAACAGAGGACATCCTCGCAGACGAAGGCGTGACCGTCGCGGTTCAGCCGGAAGCCCGCGGCACCGGCGACGCGGTCGCCGCGGCGCGAACTGCGCTCGACGGCTTCGACGGCGACGTATTGGTGCTGTCCGGAGACGCGCCGCTGCTGACGCCCGAGCTGCTCGAAGGCCTCGTTGCCGCGCACCGCGAGAACGCTGCCGCGGCGACGGTGCTCACGTTCGAGCCGGTTCGCCCTTTGCCGTACGGGCACATCGTCCGCGACGACGAGGGCAAGGTCCTCGCGATCGTCGAAGACGGAGACGCGACCGAGCAGGAGCGGGCGATCGGCGAGCTCAACTCCTCGACCTACGTCTTCGATGCCGCCGAGCTCTGGGGAGCGCTGGACGAGCTGATGCCGGAAAACGCTCAGGGTGAGCTCTACCTGACGGACACCGTGCGAGCGCTTGTCGACGCCGGCAAACCGGTCGCGACGTACAGGTCAGACGACCCCGAGGCGCCGATCGGCATCAACACCCGCGTCGAGCTCGCAGCGGCGGCCGCCGTCCTTCGCGATCGCATCAACGAGCGGCACATGCTCGCCGGCGCGACAATCGTCGATCCACGTGCCACCTGGATCGACCCCCAGGTCGAGCTCGAGCCCGATGCGGTCGTCCACCCGTTCACCATCTTGCGTGGCGCGACCCGTGTGCTTCGCGGCGCCGAGGTCGGCCCGCACGTGGTCGCGATCGACGCCGAGATCGGTGAACGAGCGCTCGTGGGGCCGTTCTGTTACCTTCGCCCCGGAACCGTGCTGGAAGCCGGCGCGAAGGCCGGCACGTTCGTCGAACTGAAGAACTCCCGAATCGGAGAAGGGACAAAGGTGCCGCACCTGTCCTATATCGGCGACGCCGAGATCGGCGCGGAAACGAACGTCGGCGCCGGCGGGATCACCGTTAACTATCCGCACGAGCCGGGTAAACCCAAGGGGCGGACGAAAATCGGCCGCAACGTCAGGACCGGCGTCCAGAATGCTTTCGTTGCACCAGTCGAGATCGGCGACGACGCGTGGATCGCGGTCGGCACGGTCGTCACGGACGACGTCCCGCCCGGCTCCCTCGCGGGCTTCGCGCCGCGCCAGGTGACGAAAGAAGGCTACGTCTACGACAAGCACGGAAGGCCAGCCGATGACTGAGACCGCGACGCTGCCTGGACTGGAGACCGTGGACCCACCCGTGCCCGAGGGCGAGCCCAAGCGCTGGATCGAGCGCGGCCCGCAGAAGCGACTGATGCTGTTCTCCGGCAGCTCGAACCGTGAGCTCGCCGAGCGCATCGCCGAGACCCTGGGCGTCGAGCTCGGCGAGGTTCGGCTCAAGACCTTCGCGAACGGGGAGACCTATTGCCGCTACGAGGACTCGATCCGCGGCGCCGACGTCTTCATCGTCCAATCGGGAAATGCGCCCGTGAACGACCACCTGGTCGAGCTGTTGATCATGATCCAGGCTGCGAAGCTCGCGTCGGCGAAGCGAATCACCGCGGTCGTGCCGTGGTTCCCGTACTCGCGGCAGGACAAGAAGTCGGCGCCACGCGAGCCGATCACAGCCAAGCTCGTTGCCGACGCGCTCGAGGTCGCGGGCGTCGACCGCGTCGTGGCGATGGACCTGCACGCGGGCCAGATCCAGGGGTTTTTCAACGTCCCCGTCGACCACATGACGGCGCTGCAGCTGTTCGCGCAGTACTACCGGGACAAGGGCCTGCAGGGTGAGGGGATCGTGGCCGTGTCGCCCGATCCAGGCCGCGCGAAGATGGCGCGTCGCTTCGGGCAGATGCTCGATGGCGACCTGGCGATCCTGAACAAGACCCGGCCCGAACATGACAAGGCCGCGGTCACGGAGGTGATCGGCGATGTCCGCGGCAAGGTCGCGATCATGAGCGACGACATGATCGTGACGGGTGGCACGCTGATCGCCGGTGCAGATGCGTTGCTCGGTGCGGGCGCGCTCGAGGTCTACGCCTGCGCCACGCACGGGCTCTTCCCGGGCGACGCGTTCGAGAAGCTCGCTGCGAGCAAGATCACTCAGGTCACGGTCACGAACACGGTTCCAGTCGACCCGATCAAGCGCCCGGTGAAGATCGATGTCCTTCCGGTCACGACGCTCCTGGCCGAGACGATCATGAACGTCTTCGCCGACGACTCGGTCTCCGCGATCTTCGCCGGAGAGAACCAGCTCTTCTAGGGACGCAGCCGGCCGGGCGATCTCCGGTGCTTGCGGAACCATCCCGCTCCGAGCCCCCCAAAACGTTCGGGACACGTCGGACCTACGGGGGAAGCGGCCGGGCTGAGCGCTCGTGATGATGCTTTGCAAGCCGGGGCAGGCGTTGGCCTCTGCGGCTGGCCAAACGCCCGCGGAGGGAGAGGATGACCGCAGCCCCGGCTTTAACTCCTCATTGTTGGCAGGGCGACAAGAGAAGATCAAGGTCACCTCACCAGCGGCTCCTCGTTTGGTCCCCCGAACGTGTCATTTGCCCGCTCAGAGACCGACTTTGCTCGGCTGATTTCAGTTCGATGGACGGGTCATCAGGCAGCCCTCTGGTGTCGGTCGTGCTCGAACTTGTGGTTCCCAATCCTCGACCTTCGAGGGGCTCAGCCGAGCCGTACTTCGTCTTGGCACTCGTGGCCTGCGGATGGGAAACTTACGGTGGATGAGGCTCTTCGTCGCCGTCCTGATCCTTCCGGCCGTGATCGTGCTTGGGATCGCCACCTTCGAAACGCGGATTTTTTACCCTCTACCGTCTAACGGGCCAACCCGCGGGATCGTGTGGGACGGCCGGACGTTTGCGACTCGGACGGATTTCGCCCGCTGGCTTCGATCACGGGGTGTCCCCTACCGGGTTTGGGCCCGGCGTCATCCAGTGCTGGCGGGCCTCACCCCTAGTCGCTCGGCCCAGCAGGCGGCGCGTCTTAAGGCGGGGGCCAGGAACAAGCGTCAGACGGGTTCCGGCTGGGGCCTTCTAGGCCTCGGTGGGGGCGCTGCCGTTCTCGCCGTTCTGAGCCTCGGCATCGTCTCTGTTCGCCGCCGTCGGCGGCCGGGAAGTGGCGGGTCGGCGAGGCAGTCCCTCGACGTCGCAGTTCGCCGAGGTGCCACGGTGGCGGAAAGAGGAGCGCGACTGACGCGGCGTTGGGCCACTGTGACGGCTCAACGGTCATTGACCCTTGCCACAACTGCCACCTCGAGCCCGCGCAGACGCAGTGAGCTCGCGTGGTACCTGACGACGGCGTTGTTCGCGGCCGGAATCGGACTGATAGTGGCGGTTTGGCTGAACGGCGCCTGACCGCCGGGACAAGCCGACAGGTTGAGCTTCGATGAGGAGGTGCGGGCGGCGCAACCCCTCCACCGGTGTCTTCCGGATTAGTGCTAACCGCCCGGAAGGATGTTCGCGACGCTGTTGATGGCGCCGCGGACGCTGGTCGAGAGCGCGGTGATCGCGACGACGACCGTGAGCACGATTACGGCGAGTACGACTCCGTATTCGGCCATCGTCTGGCCCTCTTCGCGCCGGAGACCGAACGGTGCGTCGGACGCGGAAACCTGCCATGCAGTGACGAGCCTGAGCACTCGAATCACCTTCCTGTCTGGGCGTGGCCGCGCCGCCGATTTCGATCGGTGTCGATGCACGTCATCGGCGCCCGGAGGATTTCCCGCTATCCCTCGGCCGAGCGCTCCAAGGCGTCGCTTGCGACGCCGACCTGGAGGCCGTGCGGGCTCTGCCCGCGCGGCCGTCTCAACGCGGCAGTTGGATGGCATAGGTAAACGCGTTGGGGCATAGCCACGTGCCAACGACGGTCGCTAGACTTCGCCGCCGTGGCCGGCGAGCGAGTGAAACTGTCCGTGCGCGAGCGCGAGGGTCGGGGAACCGGCGACGCGCGGCGCCTGCGGCGTGAAGGAATGATCCCGGGCGTCTTGTACGGACGCGGGGCGCCGCACGCGATCTGCATCGAGGAGCGCGAGCTGAGGCGCGTGCTGACGGGCGACCACGGCTTGCACGCGATCCTCGACGTCAGCCTCGATCAGCAGAAGACGACGCACGCGTCGATTCTCAAGGACTACCAGGTGCATCCCGTGCGGGGCCATCTGATCCACATCGACCTGCAGGAGGTGCGGCTCGACCAGCCGATCCAGGCGCAGGTCGTCATCGAGCTCGTCGGCGATCCCGAGGGCGTCAAGGAAGGCGGCGTCCTCTCGCAGGTGCAGCGTGAGATCAACGTCGAGGCGCTGCCCCTCGAGATCCCCGAAAGACTCGAGCTCGACGTCAGTGGGATGGGGATCGGAGACACGCTGAGGCTTGCCGACCTGCCCGCGCGCGAGGGTGTGACCTACCTCGACGATCCTGAGGAAACGGTGCTCGCCACGGTGGGTGCGCCGACGCAGATCGTCGAGCCCGAGCCCGAGGAAGAGGAGCTCGCAGAGGGCGAAGAGCTGCCCGAGGGCGAGGTGCCGGAGGGCGAGGAGGCACCGGAGGGCGCCGCCGAGGCGCCGGCCGAGCCGGAGGCGGACGCCGCCGGCGAGCAGGGCACAACAGAAGGCTAGACGTTGCGGTGGCGCGTCGGCGCCGTGCTACCCAGGACGCGTAGCGTTCTCGACCTGCTCGTCGTCGGGCTGGGAAACCCCGGGCGCGAACACGAGCGCGACCGTCACAACGTCGGTTGGATGGTCGTCGATGAGCTCGCGCGGCGGCTTGATGCTCGCTGGCGCGCCAAGTTCTCCGGTCAGCTCGCGGAGGTTCGGCTCGATGGGTTGCGGCTCGCTTTGCTCAAGCCCGAGACCTTCATGAACGACTCCGGCCGCTCCGTGGCTGCGGCAACTCACTTCTTCAAGGTCGAGCCGGAGTCGCTGCTGGTAGTCCACGACGACGTCGATCTCGAGCCCGGGCGCCTACAGGCCCGCGCGGGCGGTGGCCTCGCCGGTCACAACGGCTTGCGCTCGCTCGCCCAGGCGCTTGGGACGCAAGATTTCCTCCGGTTGAGGGTCGGCGTCGGCCGGCCCGGCCGCGGTGACCCGCGCTCGGTTGCCGACTACGTGCTCTCTCCGTTCGAGCTCGAAGAGGACGTCGGGGCGGTCGTTTCCCGCGGCGCGGATGCGGTCGAATCAGTTGCGCGCGAGGGCGTCGAGGCGACGCAGCAGCGCTTCAACTAGGCAAGCCACGGCGGCTACGATTCGAGCGCGGAACCGCAGGTTCCGTCTTTTGCGATGGACCGACCTGTCTTGCACGCATTCGTCGACGAGCTCCTCGAGGACGAGCGGCTCGCAGCCTTTACTGAGGCGCTGCCGACGCGCGCTCGCGTCTCCGAGCCGGCGCTGCCCCTGCTGCTCGCGTCGCTCCACGAACGCCTCGGCCGGGGCCTCGTCTGCGCGCTACCGGAAGACGCCGACGCGCGGGACGCGGCCGAGGCTGCTGCCTGGTTCCTGGGCGAGGAGCGCGTGGGTTTGCTTCCGAGCCGCGGGGTTCACTGGGCATCGGGCCTCGAGCCGCCGCCGCACCTCGTCGGCGAGCGGGCACGCGCGCTCGACGTGCTCGAGCGCGGCGGGTTGGTCTGCTCCTCGGCGACCGCGCTTGTCGAGGGCATGCCGCCACCGAGCGAGCGGCCCGAGCCGATCGAGGTCGCGCAGGGGCAGGAGCCGGGGATCGACGTGCTGGCAGAGGGCTTCGCGCTCGCCGGCTACGAACGCGTCGAGCGGGTCGAGGAGCGTGGCCAGTTCACAGTCCGCGGCGGGCTCGTCGACGTCTTTCCGACCACGGGCAGGGAGCCGCTGCGGATCGAGCTCTTCGGCGACGAAATCGAGTCGATCCGCGCTTTCTCGCCGTTCACGCAGCGGGCACTGCATCCCGTCGAGAGCGCCGTGGTCTACCCGGCAGCCGAGCGGCGTCCGGACCTGAGCGAGCCGACCCTGCCTGATGAAGACGAGTCCCCGCGGGCCGTGCCCAGGGACCTGGTCCCGCCGTTCGCCGGCGCGCCGGATCTCGTCTGGGAGCCCGGCGAGGTGCGGAAGGTCGCGCTCGAGGAGCTGAACGCCGAGCCGAAGCTCGCCGGCTCCACGGAGCTCGACCCGCTCCCCGCGAACCAGCCGTTCTCCTTCGAGGCACAGCGGCCGGCGCTTGCCGCGCGCGGGCTCGCCGAGGCCGAGAACGAGCTCGGCGCGCTCGTGCGTGCCGGCCAGCGGGTCGTCGTCGCCTTCCCGCACCGGGGCGAGGCGCTGCGGACGCAGAACCTCCTGCGCCGCGTCGATGCGCGGCTACTCGAGCCGGACGAGCCGCTGCCCGCCGAAGCCGAGCTCCTGTTCGCGGTCGCACCGGCGCGCCGGGGCTTCGTCTGGCGCGAGCTCGGGCTCGTCCTGCTCGCCGATACGCAGGTCTTCCGCAAGCGTCCGCCTCGTGATCCCAGGAGCCGTATGGCTATCGGGCGAGCGCTCCAGAGCTTCGCCGACCTTCGCACCGGCGACTACGTCGTCCACGAGGACCACGGCGTCGGCCGTCTGCAGGCCTTCGAGACGAAGGAGGTGGCCGCCGTCACCCGCGACTACCTGCTGCTCGCCTTCCGGGGCGAGGACCGCCTCTACGTCCCGCACGAGCAGATCGGCAAGGTCTCGCGTTACGTCGGTGCGGATTCCCGTTCGCCAGCGCTGTCCAAACTCGGCGGCAAGGCCTGGCAGAACCTGAAGAGCCGTGCCCGCGCCAGCCTGCGCGAGCTCGCGGGCGAGCTGCTTGCGCTCTACGCACGCCGCCAGCAGGCCGAGGGCCAGGCCTTCGACCTGCGAAACGAGTGGCTCGAGCGGCTCGAGACCGAGTTCCCGTACCGAGAGACCGAGGATCAGCAGCGCGCGATCGAGGCGGTCAAGGAGGACCTCGAGACGCCGCGACCGATGGACCGGCTCGTTTGCGGAGACGTCGGCTTCGGCAAGACGGAAGTCGCCGTTCGGGCCGCCTTCGCCGTTGCCGTCAACGGCAAGCAGACGCTGATGCTGGTGCCGACGACCGTGCTCGCGCAACAGCACTGGAATACGTTTCGCGAGCGCTACCGCGATTTCCCGGTCCGCGTCGAGATGATCTCCCGTTTCCGGTCGCCGGCCGACGTGAAGCGCGTGCTCGCCGACTACGCGGAGGGCAAGGTGGACGTCCTGATCGGCACCCACCGGGTGCTCTCGCGCGACGTGATCCCGAAGGAGCTCGGCCTGATCGTCGTCGACGAGGAGCAGCGTTTCGGCGTCGCGCAGAAGGAGCTGTTGCGGCAGCTCCGGCTCGAGGTCGACGTCCTCAGCCTGACCGCGACGCCGATCCCGCGGACGCTGCACATGTCGCTCTCGGGCCTGCGCGACATCTCCGTGATCGAGACCCCGCCGCAGGGACGCCGCCCGATCCGCACCTTCGTCGGCGAGTACGACGAGGAGCTCGTCCAGACGGCGCTCCGCCGCGAGCATGCGCGGGAAGGGCAGGCCTTCTATCTGCACAACCGGGTCGAGACGATCGACGAGGCGGCCGAGCGGTTGCGCCAGCTCTGCCCGGAGCTCCGATTCATCGTCGCCCATGGACAGATGCGCGAGAGGGAGCTCGAGGACCACATGCTTTCCTTCCTCGCGGGCGACGGCGACGTGCTCGTCTCGACGACGATCATCGAATCCGGTCTGGACATCCCGCAGGCGAACACGCTCGTCGTCGAGCGCGCGGATGCGCTCGGGCTGGCCCAGCTCTACCAGATCCGCGGACGCGTCGGCCGCTCCGACCTGACCGCCCATGCCTACCTGTTCTACCCGGACTCGCAGGAGCTGACGCCGGAGGCGCGGGCGCGGCTGGCGACGCTCGCCGACCACACCGAGCTTGGCGCCGGCTTCGCGATCGCGATGCGGGATCTCGAGATCCGCGGCGCCGGTGACCTACTCGGCGCCGAGCAGTCCGGCCACGTCGCTGCCCTCGGTTTCGAGCTCTACGTCGAGCTGCTCGGAGAGGCTGTCGCCGAGCTTTCGGGGCAGCGGCGCCCGGTGGCGCGGCCGGTGCGTGTGGACGCCCGTGTCGATGCCTACGTGCCGGCGAGCTACATCGGCTCCGAAGCGCTGAAGATCGACCTCCACCGGCGGCTCGCGCTGACGGAGTCGGAGGACGACCTGCGTGAGCTGCAGGCGGCGACGGAGGATCGCTACGGCCCGCTGCCCGAGCCGGTCGAGAACCTGTTCGCGATTCAGGAAGCGAAGCTCAAGCTCGCACGGCTCGGCGCGGACTACCTCGTTTTCCGCGCCGGCAGGGCCACCGTTGGGCCGGTCGAGCTCGGTTCCGGCGAGCTCCGAGCGCTGCGCGGTCGCGTCGAAACGGCGGTCTACACGACAGCGCGCAGGGAAGTTTCGTTAAGAGACGAAGAATTCGACGGAGCAATCCGACTTGTCGATGCTATGCTCGAAACGCGCCAAGCAGCCTGACGTTCGGGCCGTGCTTGGCTCTTCGTACGTTATGAAGCTTCTCCGTCTAGTCCCCATTCTCGCCCTAGTGGCGGCATTTGCAGCGGCCTGCGGCGGCGGCAGTGGCGCGCCGAAATCCGTGCCGAGCGACGCGGTCGCGGTTGTCGGCAGCGACACGATCACGAAAGTCGACTTCAACACGACGCTCGACCAGGCCAAGCGCAGCTACAAGGCTCAGAACAAGCCTTTCCCGCAGCCCGGCACCGCGACCTACGGCGCCGTGCGCGCACAGATCATCCAGTACCTCGTCGAGCGCTCCGAGTACATGCAGAAGGCCAAAGACCTCGGGGTCAAGGTCAGCGACAAGGACGTCGAGGCGCGGCTGAATCAGATTAAGCAGCAGTACTTCGGCTCCGGGACCACGCCGGGGCAGAAGCCGAAAACGAAGGCGCAGATCGACAAGCTCTACAAGCAACAGCTGAAGGCGCAGGGCCTGACCGACAAGGACGTCAAGGACGGAATTCGCGCTCAGCTGATCCGCGAGAAGATTTCCGAGCAGGTGACGAAAAACGTCACGGTCTCCGACAGCGACGCCAAAAAGTACTACGACGACCACAAGTCGCAGTACCAGCAGCCGGCCCAGCCCGAGAGTCGCGACGTCCGGCACATCCTCGTCAAGAGCCACGCGCTCGCGCTCACGGTCTACAGCAAGCTGAAGGCCGGCGGCGACTTCTCGAAGCTCGCGCTCAAGTACTCGATCGATCCGAGCAAGAGCACCGGCGGTCGCCTCACCGTCTGCAAACAGAAGACCGTCAGCTGCCCGTTGAAGACGGTCGCGCCCTTCGAGAAGGTCGCGTTCTCGCTGAAGACGAACGAGATCTCCAAGCCGGTGCACACCCAGTTCGGCTGGCATGTGATTCAGGCCGTCGGGCCCGTGAACCCGCCCAAGAAGGCGACCACGATCCCCTTCGCCCAGGTGAAGGCCGCGATCAAGCAGCAGCAGCTGCAGCAGAAGAAGCAGGACGCCTTCACGAAGTGGTGGAACGACACCAAGCAGGCCTTCGCGAAGAAGACCAAGTATCAGGTCGGCTACGAGCCGCCCGCGACGGCGACGCAGACCACCACGACCTGATTTGACCCTTAAGGAGGTCTCGGCGGGACGCGGCCTGTGTTGTCGGAGCGCGCTGCTCGCCCCGAGGCAGCGTCCTCAGTCGCGCCAATAGTTTTGACTATTGACGCTCCCTGCGTCCTCCCCTCGGAACGACCATCGCACACCGACAACGAGCAACGTCCCACCGAGACCTCCTGTCCGCGCTGCTCGAGCTCCAGCAGCTCACGGAGCGGCTGCGGCGGGATTGTCCCTGGGATCGCGAGCAGACGGCCCGCACGATCGTGCCGCACACGGTCGAGGAGGCCTACGAGGTCGCGGACGCGGCCGAGCAGGGCGACGACGCCAAGCTGCTCGACGAGCTCGGCGACCTTCTCTTCCAGGTCTTTTTCCTCTCGCTCCTGCTCGAGGAAAAAGACGAGGGAAACCTGGAGGAGGTCGCACGCGGCGCACACCGAAAGCTCGTCGCCAGACACCCTCATGTCTTCGGCGACGCCGTCGCCGATAGCGCCGGCGCCGTGCGCCGGCGCTGGGAGCGCCTCAAGCGCGAGCAGGAGGGGCGGGAAGGGATCTTCCACGACGTCCCCGGCAACCTGCCCGCCCTGATCTACGCCCGCAAGATCCAGCGGCGCGCCGCCGCGGCCGGATTCGAGTATCCCGACACGGCCGGGGCTCTCGACGATTTGGACGAAGAGCTCGCCGAGCTGAAACAAGCGCTGGCGCGCGTGGGGGAAAGCTCCGCCGAGACCGAGCCGGACGCTTCGATCGCGGGCGAGGTAGCCGACGTGCTCTTCTCCACGGTCAACGTCGCGCGCCGCCTCAACGTCGATCCCGAGGTTGCCCTCCGAACCGTCAGCGACCGCTTCGTTGCCCGGGTCGAAGAGGCGGAGCGGCTCGCCGCCGGCGAAGGGCAGAGCTTCGAGCAGCTGCCGCTCGCCGAGCAGGACGACTACTTCGACCGTGCGAAGGAGACGCTGAGGTGACCGCGATTGAAAGCGTTCGCGCTCGCCAGATCCTCGACTCGCGCGGCAATCCGACCGTCGAGGTCGACGTTCGTCTCGATTCCGGCGCGCTCGGCCGCGCCGCGGTTCCTTCGGGGGCGTCGACCGGGGTGCACGAGGCGGTCGAGCTCCGCGACGGGGGCGAGCCCTACGGCGGCAAGGGCGTCACGAAGGCGGCCGCGAACGTCGACGGCGAGATCGCCGACGCCGTTCGCGGCTACGACCCCATCGACCAGGCCGAGCTCGACCGCACGTTGATCGAGCTCGACGGGACGCCGAACAAGGGCAGGCTCGGCGCGAACGCAATCCTCGGCGTCTCGCTTGCGGCAGCGAAGGCGGCGGCGGCCGAACGGGAGTTCTCGCTCTTCGTCCATCTCGGCGGCGACGATGCTGTGACGCTGCCGGTGCCGATGCTGAACGTAATCAACGGCGGCGTCCATGCGGACAACTCGATCGACCTGCAGGAGTTCATGGTCGTCCCCGCCGGCGCGGACAGTTTCGCCGAGGCGCTGCGCGTCGGCGCCGAGGTCTACCACTCGCTCAAGCAGGTGCTGCACGACCGCGGACTCGAGACCGGGGTGGGAGACGAGGGCGGATTCGCGCCGAACCTCGAGTCGAGCGACTCGGCGATCGAGGCGATCCTCGACGCCGCCGAGCGTGCCGGCCATCGCGACCGGGTCGCGATTGCGCTGGATCCGGCCGCGAGCGAGGTCTTCCGGGACGGCGTCTACCGCTTCGAGGGGCGGGAGAAGCGCAGCGACGAGATGCCCGCGTTCTGGGCGGAGCTCGTCGAGCGCTTTCCGATCGTCTCGCTCGAGGACCCACTGGCCGAAGACGACTGGGACGGGTGGGCGCAACTGACTGCCGAGCTCGGCGATCGCGTCCAGCTCGTCGGCGACGACATCTTCGTCACGAGCTCGGATCGTCTCCGTGAGGGAATCGAGCGCAACGTCGCCAACTCGATTCTCGTCAAGGTCAACCAGATCGGGACGATCACGGAAACGGTCGAGGCGCTCGACCTGGCCCGGACAAGCGGCTACAGCACGGTCATGTCCCACCGCTCGGGCGAGACCGAGGACGCGACGATCGCCGACCTGGCAGTTGCATACAACACGGGTCAAATCAAGACCGGCGCCCCAGCGAGAAGTGACCGTGTCGCCAAGTACAACCAGCTGCTGCGGATCGAGGAAGAGCTCGGCCCGCGCGCCGTTTACCCCGGCTGGGATGCCTTCCCGCGCTTCTCGCGCTAATCCGCCGCACGTCCGCGACCGAAGAGAGGTCAAGAAGGCAGGAGCGTCGAAGGTTCAAAGCTAGGCTTGGAGATGTTGAGAGACCAACCGCGGAGAACCAAGATCGTCGCCACGATCGGGCCCGCGACCGGCACCGCGGAAGGAGTGCGCGCGCTAGTCGAGTCCGGGATGGACGCCGCGCGGCTCAACCTCTCGCACGGCAGCCGCGATGAGCACGCGGAGCGCGCGCGGCTCGTCCGCGACGTGCAGGAGACGATCGGCCGCCCGTTGGCGCTGATCGCCGACCTGCAGGGCCCAAAGCTCCGGATCGGTGACCTCCCCGGTCCCGTAACCCTGACGCGCGGCGACGAGGTGGTCGTCACCGGCGACGAAAGCTCACGCAACGGCGAGCTCCCCGTGCTGCCGGCCGTGATCGGCGAGGTGCTGCAACCGGGCCACGAGGTGCTGATCGACGACGGTCTGGTCCGCCTCCGTGTCGAGCGCGTCACGAGCGGCCGCGCCGAGTGCGCCGTGCTGGCCGGCGGCATCGTCCGCGCGCACAAGGGAGTGAACGTGCCCGGCGTCCCCGTGCCGATTCCCTCGCTGACGCGGAAAGACATGGACGACCTCGAGTTCGCGATGGCGCTCGACGTCGACTTCGTCGCCCTCTCGTTCGTGCGCTCAGCAGCTGACGTTCGCGACCTCAAGGACCTGATCAAGCAGGCCGGCTCGACGGCGAACGTAATCGCGAAGATCGAGAAAGCCGAGGCCGTCGATGCGCTGCACGCCGTGCTCGAAGAGGCGGACGCCGTCATGGTTGCGCGCGGCGACCTGGGTGTCGAGATCGGCCCGGAGCTCGTGCCGCTGCTCCAGAAGCGGATCATCATCGCCGCGCTCGACCACGGCAAGCCTGTGATCACGGCGACGCAGATGCTCGAGTCGATGATCCACCAGCCCGAGCCGACGCGGGCCGAGGCCAGCGACGTCGCCAACGCGATCCTCGACGGCACGTCCGCGGTGATGCTCTCCGGCGAAACGGCCGTGGGCGAGTTTCCGATCGAGGCGGTGACGACGATGACCCGGATCGCCCGTGCGGTCGAGCCGAGCCTCGGCTACCGGCACCAGCTGCCCGAGGCGGGTGAGGAACCAACGGTCGGGCAGGCGATGTCGAACGGCGCGTGCGACCTTGCGGAAACGCTTCAGGCGGCGGCGATCCTCGTTCCCACGTTCAGCGGGCGCACGGCCTCGGCGGTGGCGCGCCTGCGGCCGCGGCGGCCTGTGCTCGGGCTGACCCACCACGAGTTCGCGTGGCGGCAGATGGCGATCGAGTGGGGGGTGATCCCGCTGCGAATCCCGGAGTGCGTAGACGTCGAGGAGCTCTGGGACCGCTCGGTCGACGCCGCCCGCGAGTCCGGGGTCGTCGAGTCCGGCGACCGCGTCGTGATCACGGCCGGCACCGCGGTCAACGTCGCGGGCTCGACGAACGTGATCAAGGTCGAGACTGTGTAGCGGACGGTTTCCGAAACGCTCCACCGCCACCTTCTTGCCTCCTGGAATTAGACGGACACCCGGGCAAAGCCCGGATGTCCTCCATGTCGGCGTCGCAAGCGAGCGCCTTACGCGGACGGTTTCAGAAACGCTCCACCGCGACCTTCTTGCCTCCCCGAATTAGACGGACACCCGGGCAAAGCCCGGATGTCCTCCATGTCGGCGTCGCAAGCGAGCGCCTTACGGGCAGGAGCGAGGCAGGACAGCGCGCTCGCCGCGCG
>Ga0070707_100004024_pt1 | contig 13821 bp, 17 predicted proteins | sample KBSK5502metaG_FD_65468 | JGI IMG/M metagenome (GOLD analysis project Ga0070707, IMG submission 65468) | Corn, switchgrass and miscanthus rhizosphere microbial communities from Kellogg Biological Station, Michigan, USA - KBS K5-50-2 metaG | ecosystem: Host-associated > Plants > Roots >... | reverse complement strand
GGAATGCCGGTGCTCAACTACGAGGAGGTCGCGTTCGGCTTCGCGCCCGATTCGCGGGGAACGAAACCGCCAGCGAGTGACGGCGCCCACGCCACGTCATCCCGATGACCAGGGAATTGCGTATCAACACCGTGCCGGCAGCGCCAAGAATGAGCCGTGTCGGCGGCACCTGATGCGGCAGAGAGCCGCCCGCGTTCCACGTAGAAATGGCCGATCTGGGCGTGCGGCCAACGGCCGATGAGCGTGTCCTGTGTCAAATGTCCCTGGGACGTTCGCCTCTGAAGTGATCTTCGAGCGGGGTCCACAGTGTTGCGTATGAGCGCAGGTGTCATGACCGTTCATGGGCAGTTGCGCTGGCGCTACTAGCCGGTGGTCATCCACGACGCCTGAGGACAAAGCTGGGACCTGCGAGAGCGTGCTGTGGGGGCATGACGATTCAGGACAGCTGCCGAGAAGGAAGTGCCGGAATGCAAGGTCAGGAGTCGGAGAAGGCGGCGAAGTTTCTGCGGGTGAGGGTGGTGGACCACACCAAGGAGGGTCGCCCCGCGGTCAACATCAAGGTGCCGATCGGAGTGGTCAAGTGGGGGATGAAGATGGCTCAGGCCTTCTCCCCACACATGAAGGATGTCAATCTCGACTGGAACAGCATCGATGCAATGGTCCAAGAAGGCGCGACAGGGAAGATCGTGGAGGTGGAAGGCGAGGCCGAACACAAGACAGTCGAGGTCTGGTTGGAGTGATGGTCGCAGCCCGCTCTACTGTCAACGACACGCCAATTTGACCGGGCAGGCGTCTGAAATTGACCGCGATCTTGGTCGTGGGAGCATCGCGGTCATTTCGGGGTCGTCCTCTGGGCTTGCCGGAGGGTTGGTAGGTGCCGGGCGGCCCGAGGAGCAGCTTGCGGATCAGCTCGTGGCCGAGGTAGATGGTGCGATGCCGCAGTCCTCGGAGATCCTGCAAGGCATGAGAAGGCATCTGTACGCCTCTGCAGCCGGCCCGGCGAGCCCGGCGAGCCGGCGGGGATCGCGCTGGAGATCACCGTCGATCACGTCACCGTCTACCGTTGGGTGCAGCGTTTCACCCCGGAGCTGATCGAGGCTCCGGCCGGCACGCCCCAGGCTCCGCATAGCCTTCGATGACCTTGCAATCACCATCTGACCAGCAGAGCATCCCGAGTGATCATTCTCTGACCTTGCGCAGGGATGGGATGACATAACGCAACAGTGCCCCTTTTCACTTACAACAGCCTGGAACCGGCACGCCTCATCGGGCTGGGAGGAAGCCCGTTTAGACTTTGGCTAGGCCTGGTTGGACACCCGTGTTCGTGGATGTTGACGGCGAGCCGGTCGGGCTTCGACTGGCGACCGACCTCGCGATCCGCTGGACCGGAAGCTCGCAGCCGGACCGCCGCTGCGAGTCCGGTGGCATCGCGGCCTCCTGCCATCTGGTCGTCCAGCCGCCCGGCGCAGTCGCCGGGAGCACATCCGCCCGCGGGTCCGGGAGGCGGTCCGGGTCGTCTCCGGTCGGCTCGGAACCCGCGTGTGGACGGGATCGAGCGGACGCTTGCCGATGGCGTGGAGGCGGTAGCCGTGCCGGGCACGTGGCACGGCTTGTGAAGTCCCCGGTGAAGAGGAAAGCCTGCCTGCTGCCCGGGCTGTCGCCGCTGGATCCCCGTTTGAGCGCATGATCGGGACGATGGACGGGCTGGCGAATGCCGCCAAGACCAGCGCAGGAGGGATGCCCAATCTGCTGCAGCTGGCCATGATCGGCCGGGATTGCAGGACGTCGCCTGGTACGCCAAGCCGCCGCGTGCGTGCAGCGGGCGAATGTTCGGGCTGCTGGGGCCCTCGGCCGGCGATGCGGCTTTGGAGGGACTTATCTCCAGTACTGACGCCCCACGGAGGCACCACCCCAGATCCGGTAGTGCTCCCGCTCGCCGGGCCGGCACCACCGGGCCGGATGATCTGACCCGGACACGGCCGTAATTGCGGTGTTACAGTGAGCTCGCGTCCGCCGAACATCGGCTCGCGGGGGGATTGGTGTACTAATCCTCGTGCCGGAAAGACGCGCGTATAAATCCTGTAGGCCTCAATGGAAGAGGAGTTCAATGATGAGGACTCGTAGTCGGTTCGGAATGGCAATCACCGGTCTCGGCTCCGGCCTGATGGTCTTGTTCGGAGTCGCCCTGCCGGCCTCTGCAAGTCCCGGGCAGGTGGTTAAATTGCCCGTCGCGGGCGCGCAATTCACCTGCACCGACGGCACCACTTTCACGGCCGTCAGCGGGGACGCTGTGTTCTTGTTCCATGAAAGCGCCGACGCGCAGGGCGGCGACCATGTCACGGGCACCGTGGCACCCAGCAACGTCACGCTCACGCACAGCAGTGACAACCTGCTGTACCACCTGGGCGGGTCATCGTGGTTCGGGGGTAACCTAACGGCGGGAGGCGCCCAGAACTTCACCGATACCGAGCACTTCCAGATCCTCGGCCCGTCAGGCGGTGCCGCCGGCAGCATATCGATCGTGGCGCACGCCACAGCCAACGCGAACGGAACGCTCACGATCTCGTTCGAGCGCGACACCGGCACCTGCCAGCCTCCGCAGGACTGACCAGCCACCGGTCCGCGCGGCTGGTCACATAGGCTTGCCGATCTCAGCGATCGGCAATGAGCGACGACCCCGGTCCCGTTGCCCTTGGGACCGGGGCTCGCCCGGGACGGGGTTGTAATTTGGTCTCATTCTCAAACCTCAAATCGCAGCCTGAGCCCTTGAGATGAAACCGGGGCCCGACGGGCAGAAGCTCATGCGTCGGACTAAGAGGCGGAGCAGTTTGTGGGCCGCACTAAAGGACCATGCATTATCATCGGTACCTGTCGGGCAGCGTTTCGGGCTTGAGACTTGCGGTGAGTGGCACGGGCTGGGAAGTTCGCGTAACAAATAGAAACCGGGCTGAAGAGATGGCGCTTCGGATGACGTGCCTTCGAGTAGCTCCAATCGCCGGTCGATAGGGATCATTGCCGCTGGTCGATAGCCCTCTCTGCCCGGCTTTTCCAGGACCGCGTCGACAAGCGGCTGGACGCCTGGCGGCTGGTGACGGTGTTCGAGCCGAATGTGCGAGGAGGTTGCTCAGTTAGGCATCTGAACACGGAGAGCCCCTCTCGAGACGGCGATGTGCGGGCCCATTGGTAGAGACGTTGCCGTCCGCGTCGTAGGTGTAGTCGGTGGACGTCCACGCCCGCTGCCCGTTCCCGCTGTCCGTGCCGCGCTTCCGGGCAACACTGAGGCGTTGCTAGGGCGAGCGCGCGGGTCGGTACCCGGCGGATCAGGCGCGGGAAACTCCCGCACCGGTCCCGGTGGGGCCAGCCAGGACGGCTTGCTGACCATGAAGACCACCATGGTCACTCCCAGCGCGAGCATGACCAACAGGTACCCGGCGGAGATAAGTGTCCCCCGCAGGCCGGCGACCTGCGCGATCATGGTGAGGGAGGTGACCAGGAGAATTCCGGAGATCGGGAAGAGACCGTACGGCAGGCTGCGCCGGGCCGCCGGCCACAGCGACTGCTGGTAGGTCCGGCGGCGCAGGTGTTCGGCGCGTCCCTGGCGGAAGCGGATCGCGAGCACGGTGTTGGCGATGGCCCAAAGGGCCAACACCCCGCCGAGTCCCAACAACGCCATGTCTTCCCCCTTCGCTCCCGGCGGTCAGCGGGGCCGGCAGCGCGATCTCGCGATCAGCGCCCAGAGCAGCAGCCAGAGGCCGCCTATGAAGCCGACGCAGACCATGTCCTGACCGAACTTGAAGCCCTTGAAGAAGGACTGGCCCTTGGCGAAAAAGTAGATCGAGGCAGCCAGAAGGCCGAACGGGAGAGCCGCGTACAGCGCACTGAGGATGGCCGGTCGTGGCCGGTCGGCCGTCGGACGCCGGGGGGAGGTCACGGGGAGCGGATGCCTTCCAGGTCGGGCGGCGGCGCACCGGTCGCGTTGTCTCCAGTATTCAGTATGGGGCGCCGCGGCAGGTACCGCGCAGGGGCGTACCCCGAGGTCTCCGGGCACGCCCACCGACGGCGGCCGGTCAATCGAAGGGATTGAAGGTGTTCTCCAGTGCGGATCCGAAGTCCTTGGCCAGGTTCTTCGCCTTCTCGCCGAAGTTCTTACCCTCCGGTGACCAGTCGACGTTATCGACCACATCGAAGGTACGGTCGGCGAGCCAGTTGCCGGCCTTCTGACCAACCCAGGCCCCCGCCATGCCGCACAGCGCGTCACACGCCGCGGCGCCGAGCACGCCGCCACCGGCCACCATTCCTGCTCGGACGCCGGAACGGATGCCCCGTTCCGCCGGGCTGAGGTGGCTGCGGTTGGCGTCGAGCTTCTGCTGTTCTTGCCAGCCTTCGATGTCGGCCATCACGACACGCGCGCCGCTGAGCAGCTTGCCGGCGCCGCCGAGGGTCTTGCCGATGAACCTGCCCTTGGCCTCCATGAAGCAGCTCGCGGCCGGGAGCGGGGAGCTGCGCTCCGAGCTGACGGCGGTCGAGAGCCGGCTCGCCTCGTGGATCCGCCGTGACCCGCTCGACGGGATCGCCGGGCGCCCTGACGCCGCAGCACTCTGGGACAACCTCGACCTGGGGCGGCAGCGCGCCGTCCTCTCGGTCCTGTGCACAGTCACCCTCGGCCCGGCGATGCACGGCCGCCTCCCGGGCGGCGCCTACCTCGACACCAGCCCAACCGCAATCCAGTTCACCTGGCACAAGTAAAGCCGGGCTCACCTGCCACAGACCCACGCCGACGCTCACCCGCGCCCGGCGCCGCCGGCTACCCGCAGCCGCGCGACCGGATCTGGCGGCAGCCACCCCCGAGGCCCAGACCTGATCACCGAGCCGGGCCAGCCGCCGGACCTCCGTTCAGCCGTTGCTGACGGCGGCGCCTACCCGGGTTCCGCCTGGGCCGGTGCAGATCGGTGCGGGCCGCCGGCATCAGCTCATCCGGAAGCCCCAAAATAGATCTCGCTGGGTTCACCGTCCTCATCGTGCAGAACGGCGCACCGGCCGAACCAGCGCTCATCCGCCAAATGCTCGATCAGGTGCACGTCCGCCCGAGTCAGCCGATCGCCCCCCTGTCAGCTCCTGCACATCGTGGGCCGAGACGGGCTCAACCGTTCGGGGCTCGGCGTCCTCATCTGGCTCGGTGACACCCGCCATGTCCAGGATCGAGTGCGTCTCCTGTGACTGCGGCCAGTCTTTCTCCGCGAGCGGGGCGTCCAGCTCCTGCCGCGTCCGCGGCCGCGGCGACCGGAGAGCAGGAAACGGGCACCAGTCCCCCTCCAGCGGCCAGTAGCAGTTACCGTCGGCGAGCACCCGTTCCTTCAGCTCGTGCAACGCCGAATCGAGGTCCGCCTGGAACGGGACGTAGAACTGCCACCTCGATGCGCCCAATACGCAGACGTCTTCCTGTGCCAGTCGGTCAGTCAGGGCTCCAGCGTAGTGGCTTAATGTCCGTTTTGGTGATGCGGGAGTGATCCCGAGGGTGGCCAGGGTCCGGATGGCGTTCCTGGCGTGGTAGCGGGTGGCGGCTGCGATGTTGTGGTGGCCGGGCGCCACGCAGCCACGGGACAGCCGCCACCGCAGACCGAAACCACCTGCGGGCCTCAGGCCTGCTTGTCAAAGAAGTCGGTGATGGGCGAGTCGAACTCGCCCTGGATGTAGGTGAACTCCGCCTCTAGCGGGCCGCCCGGCGAGGCGGGGCCCACGATGTCGAACTGGAACTGCGGGCCGCCGCTGAGGGAGCACAGCACATACCATCCGCCGTCCTGCCTGGTCATCTGCCACGTTCCGTGTTCATCAGCCGGGAGCGCCCGGACGGTGACGTCCGTGACCCCCGAAGCGGATTTGTCCGGCGGCAGGCCCGTGGCCGTGAAGCTGCCATCGGGGAAGATCCGCAACGTTGCCCCGCCCCCGACGCCGCTGTCCGTCCATGTCCCGGCAACCTGCGCCAGGGATGGCCTGCCCTGCTGGTAGGAGGAGATCAGCAACTCGGTGTTGCCCAGCACGACCAGCCCCAGGGCGGTGACCGCCACGATCAGGACCGCCCATCTCCCGCGCGCGGACGCGCCAGGCCGGGCGAGTTGGGACGGGCGCAGGCGGCGGGCAGCCACAACAAGGGCGAAGACGAGCCCGGCAATGACCCCAAGATCGCCCAGCAGAATAAGCAATCCCCAGAGAAACGGCAGCGGCATTCCTTCGGCAAGCTGGAGGGCAATATTGTAATGATGGCTCTCCGGGCTAGGCCGACGTGGTCATATCGGGCAAGGTTCCCGTCACCCCGAGGCCGCAGGGCTCTGGCGTAGTGGCGTGATGTCCGTTTCGGTCACGCCGGGGTGAGTCCGAGGGTGGCCAGGGGGTGGCGTCGAAGACTAGGACGTTCCATCCGGCAGGTTCTAGCATCTTGCAAGAAGCCGGTTGCGCTAGTTTGCGATGGTTGGCCAGTGGCCGGACCGGAGGGTGGCGTCTCAGTGTCCGAGCAAGACAGATCGTCTGACCTGCCGCCAGATTTCGACCGGCGGCACATGCGCCGCACCGGCATCGAGGTGCTGCGCGGCGGCCTGCCGCCACTGCCGGGGAAACTGACCTACCAGATGTCGATCCCGGTTGCTTACTGGACAGCCAACCTGCGCGCCGTGGTGCTTTTCCTCGGGTGGGAAGACGAGGAGGAGTGGTTTCCCGAGATGACCATGGCGACGTTCACGCGCGATGGTGACAGTTGGACCTCGCCCAAACACTGGATGGGCACCGGCTGGTGGCATGACCCGATCGCCAATCCCCGCAGCCGACGGGACCTGGGCGGGCGGGCCATGGTCACCGGCGGGGGCAGCGAGACCGTCATGCATGGCCGGGTGGCACCAGCGGTCAAGGAGATAGGCCTGATCCAGAATGGTCATGAAGACCGGCGGCCTCTTGAATCTCATTTCGGCGCCTGGGTCGTTTGCACAGACGAGCCATCGCCTTTCCGCGTCACCGCCTACAGCAAGAGCGGCGTCATGCTGGCCGACATTGAGGGGCCATAACCATCCCGCTGCACGCCCGGCTCGGGACGAGATCGTGCAGCCAAGATCGCTGCCAAGGGGCCAGACAGTCCAGGTTGACGGAGAACTGGCGCAGACGCGGCTAGCAGGTCATCCGCTTCGCGGCCAGGATGCCTCCGCAAACTTGTAAACGGCAGGTCAGCGCGGATCGTCGGGTAGGAGGGAGAACATAATGCTGTCGCGGCGGCTATTGGAAGTTGGCATCCACGCGCGCAGCAGCCCCTCCCGTGTGAACCCGGTTCGGACAGCGACCCGCTGAGACGCCTCGTTATTCGGCGCAGTGATCAGATTGAGGCGCTCGATACCCAGCGTGCCGAAGGCCCAGCCCGCCACCAGCCGCACCGCAGCCGTCGCCGCGCCGCGCCCTCGTGCTTCTTTGCGCAGCCAGTAACCAACCTCAGCCAGTTCCGCGTCGTCGGCGAACAGGTGAAGCCCGACGGTTCCCAAGCCGTCGCCAGTTGGTGCGTCCGCGATCACGAAGGCCGCGCCGGTTCCCTCGGCCCAGCCCCGGGCGGTGTGCTGGACGAAGGCGCGAGCGTCCGACTGTGTGTAGGGGTAAGGAATCACCGGGATATACCGGCTCAGATCGCGGTCGCCGCACGCCGCAGTGATCCAGGGAATGTCGTCGGTGACCAGCCGGCGAAGCACAATACCCGCGGCGCCCAACGGTGGGTCCGGAAAGGCAAGCCGCATGCTCAGCAGGATAGGGCGACCCGGATGACAGCAACCGTGACAGCAACGTCGCCTCACATCGAGCCGACGCGGGAACCGACCACACCCGCGAATCGTGAAGCCCAGGCCGACGACTCATGCCCGGCCAGAGCTGACACGGAAGAGGTCATCAGATCGATCCGCGAGCTGTGCCAGGTAGTGGCTAACTTGACCATGCAGTCCGATGATCTTGGGCACCGCGGAGGCAGTCGCCGACGAGGTTAGGCTCAATCGGTATGACGACGGAGGACATCCACATCGTGCTACGCACCAGTGGAGTTGGCGACTGGATTGTCGATCACCCCGGCCAGCCTGCCGACTACGTTCATACCGATGGGACCGTCTGGACATGGCGCCAAAGATCGCGGCTAATCGGCGGCGTCCGCGAGGGAGAGCGGATAGTCGGTCGCGTCCACCTGCGCGTTTACGACCTCGTAGCGCCTAGCACCGATTAAGTCTGGACGCCGAGGCAACGCTGCATTGACCGCGCGGCCGTAGGTTCGCCCACCACCGGCCCGGTGATAAAGCCGTGCGGGATAGACACGGGATGACGGTGACCCAACGTCAAGGCACATGAAGCGTTAGCCCAGCTCAACAGACAGACGGAATTGTCGCCCACATTGGTCTTGAAACCGATAAGGCGCGTGAATGTCCTCGTGGGTTCGGCGTCCACGCCCTGCCCCGCTAGGTCCTTGCGCAGGCGGACGATCAGCTCGACGATGGCGTCGCTGATTGCGGTCGGCGAGGTCTTCGGCCGCGGCGACCGCGGCTCGAATGCGGCCTCGCCCTCGGCTCGGCAGCGGGCCAGCAGAGCGTAGACCCAGGACCGGGCAACACCGTTGGTGCGGGCGACTTCGCTGACGGAACGCTTCTCGACAGTGACAGCAGTGATGACAAGCCGGGCTTTCGACATCCCGGCAGGCTCCGGCCCGGCTGTCCTCACGGGCCGCCCCGCTCGCCACGCGCACGACGTGCAACTCCCCTGGCCCGGCGGTCCCGGCCGGAACCACAACCCCGGCACAAGTGCACCCAGTGAACCGCGCAGCGACCGCCACAGGACCAAGCCCGCTGTTCAGCAAACGGATGACCAAAAGTGAACCGTCCCGATTTCATGCATACTTCCTATCTTAGGAAGGATGTCACGTTCATGCCAGTCAAGTACAACCAGGACACGAAGGCCAGGGGGATCCGGCTGGTCCGCGAGCACGCCGCTGACTACGACTCGGAGTACGCGGCGATCAGCGCGGTCGCCGGCCGGCTCGGGATGAGCGCGGAGATACTGCGCAAGTGGAACCGCCAGGCCGAGGTGGACCAGGGCCGGGCGCCCGGGTGACCATCGAGGCCGCCAGGGAGGTCCGGGAGCTGAAGCGCAATAACATGGAGCTAGCGCGGACCATCGTGAGATCCTGAAGGCCGCGACAAGTTTCTGAGCAACGCCGGTTCCGCCCTTCGTGGCCGCGATGAGACCATGAAGGTTGCGTGAAGGTGACATCGCTGGCACGGGCGACCGCGGTCCCTTGGCCAACGACCGCGCTGCGTGCTGGCCCGCGTGATCTCGCACCGCGTGCAGGCTAAGGCGGGCGCTGTCATCATGGAGCCAGGTGTCAGGCACAGGAGTCTCAGCAGGTGAAGTTGCGCACCCCTAAAATCGGCTTTACCGGTGGCGCGGGAAAGTCGCCCGCCACGCCAACCGATCAGCTGCTGGTCGAAAGTCCGCGGTGGGAGGCCGCGTGCCACTCGCCGTTGGTGGCCGATGTCGCCGCGAGGCTGCGGCCGTGGGAGGTTCTGCTCGCGTGGGTGCCGCAGCACAATGAGCTGGCCCTCGCATTTTCTGGCCTGGCAGAAACGGCGTTGCGCTCCGCGCCTGCGGAGCATGTCGGTTACGTGGGCGCTCTGGCGAGCCGGCTGCGCGAGGATGCCCGGTTCGCCTCGGAATGGGCCGCCCAGCGCGGAGGGAGCGGGCCAGCGTCTGCAACACCGGCCACCGTAGCGCTTCTGCACTGGATTGCACAGATCGGCGAGGCCCGCTCCTATCGCGCCCAGGCGGCTGCCCTGTGGGAGTGGTTCGAGATCCACTACCTCGGGTGGACCGCCGAGGTCATGCTCCGGAAGCCCGCCAGCGATCTCCGCCAGCGATTCGCATCGCAGTTCAGCTGGGACGTTGTACATCCCTTTCGACGGGAGCTCAATCGCACGCTCAAGAGATCGAACAGGGACGAGTGGGTGGCGGTCCGGCGCATGTTCGACCAGCTGACGAGCCTGCTCGCCGACTGGCAGGCCGAGCGCGCGGCCTTTGCTGAACCCGCTGCCCCGCCGGGCCCGCTGCAGCCGGGGCAAGAAGCGTTGCGCGCGGCCAAGCCGTGCATCGCCGCAGTGCAGCGTCTTGTGTCAACGACGTGGAACTTCAAGCGGCCCCTGCACGAACACGTCCCCGAGCTTCCCGAAGGCATCACTGCCGTGCCCGAGAGCGGGTACGTGATGGTGCTTCTCGACGGCGCGTTCTACGAGCCAACTCGCGCGGAGGAAGAGGGCGAGCCACCACTTGACGAGCTGCTGGTCGCCATCTCCGCAGGTGTTGAGGCCCTTGTTGGGCCACCAGAGCACCATGCCAGGTGGCGGGACGCGTCGCTACGAAATGCCCCGGTGGCGGACGGGACGCAGGCATGGGTCTGGGCGGCCCCTACAGCGCGGGTAGTTCTCACGTCATTCGAGCACGACCACCACCTTCCCGCGCTCGTGCAAGCGTTCGTGATCCCCGCCTATAGCTAAACCTAAAGGCAATCAGCTGAGCGGTGACGCGTCTGGTCGCGGCGCAGGCCGTGACGAAGGAGAGCAGGTCGAGTTGCGGGTCGGCCTCGATGGCGGTCACGCTGGTGCGCCCGGCCCGCAAAGACGAGCCCACGACGGCCTGCGCCATCGCGAGACCTGGGATGCGCAGTTCGGCGCCTTTGCCCGCGGCTTCCGGGTCGTGCGCTGGGATCGTCGCGGCTATGGGTTCTCCGCCGAATCATCTTCTCCGTATTCGAGCAGTGACGACCTGGCTCCGGGGCTGACCGAAGAGTTCGCCTCCACGGTCGCGCTGTGCCAGCCAGGCCGCCGTCCACGACAAACTCCTCGCCCTCGCTGAGGCAATCTTCGAAACCACGGACATGCGGATCTACGTCCGGGAGCTGCGGGCGAAGTACAGCGGCGCCGCGAGCTACGAACAGGAACGTCACCGCGACTACCTCAACCACACGCTCCTGGTCCCGTCGGTGCGCGACCCGCGCTGGCGAGGCTGGCGTGGATGAAATGTGCGGCCGGCGGGAGTGGTCAGCCATCCCGGGGGGCCCTGCCCGCCGATACTTGCCCAGCCACAGATGCACGGCCTGCCGGGACACCCCGTAGCGGCAGGCCACCTCGGTGACCGGCGTCTCGGAGACGACTTCCATGACTAAGTGACAGCGCTGCTCCATGACGCTCAACTCCACGAGCATGGCTCGGCCACCTGCGCCGCGAACTAGGTCACGACGGGCATGCCCAGGCGGGCGGCCTCAAGCCTCAGGTGATGCGGCTGTGCCAACGATCGGTCGGAGTCGGGCACGCGCGCATGGGGTGTGTCGCAGCTCCTATTTTCGTCAGGCCGTTCTGGGCACTCGGGTCATGGGCCGACGCGGAGCGCGTCGAGACGGAAGCTTGAACTGCGCGACTCCAGCGAACAGTAGATAGCCCATCGCCAAGCGCCAGCATGGTCGATCGGTGCGCCGTCTACCTGGGCACTGAGTGTCGCCTCGCTGGAGCCAAGATGTGCGGCGTGTGTGATTTCCGCCAATGCTTGGTCCAATTTGCTTACTGCTGGAGGATGCCGCGGGGTTCATCGCGTGGCTGCGGCTGCCGCCGCCGGCGCGTTCGGGGAAGGTGTCGGTGCTGCCCTCGGGTCGACCATTACTGCTCGCCGACGAGCGTGAATCGGAAGCTCGCCGCGGTGTCGTCATTTTGCGAGTTAAATGCCCGGCACACGCTGGGACTAGCGGGCCTGCTGGTCAGCGAGGGGCCTGACCGGCGCCGTTCCGGGGCGACGTCTTACAAGACGTTCCTGCAGCACATCAGCGGCGGCGGGATGAGCCGCAGGCTGGCTATCAGGGTGCGGGAAGCCCAGCTCCGGCGCGGGTTCTGATGGCAGGGCAGGGGCAGGCGATCCTGGACGCGTGCGGTCGTCTGCGTGACCACCTGCTGTTCGCGCTGTTGCTGGACAGAAGGGAATGCTGATCGGCGAGGCGCTGGTGCTGCGGCACCGGCACCAGGACATGGACATCGCGGGCCGGGCCGTGGCGGTGACGCCCGGGGGAACGACAACGGCGCGCGGGCCAAGGGCGACATCGGCCGGGTGATTCCGGTGAGCGCGGAGCTGATGCGGCTGTATGCCAGTTACCTGACCGGTGAGTACGGAGCGCTGGACTCCGACTACGTGTTCGTCTACTTGTAGGCGGAGCCGTCTGAATGGCTGGGCGCGCCGGTGCCCGGATTGACCGCCGTCACCGGTGCGTGCCGGTCACCATGATCCGCCGCCCCCACCGCCGCCACCGCCGCCGGAGAAGCCGCCGCCGGAGAAGCCGCTGGATCCGCTCCCGCCCGAGGAGGCCGAGTGGGCTGCGATCCAGTTGCTCGTGGTGGAGGCGAACCGGTAGATGGGCGAGAAGTAATAAAACGACCGCGACAGCGAGGACGGGCTGCCTGGCACGTATGGCCCGCTGCTGCGGTACCACGACGGCACCCGGTCGGCGTCGGCTACGGCCGCGCTCACTTCAGCCCACTGCTTGGTGCACCCGAACACGATCGCGTAGGGCAGATAGTCGTCGAGGCGATCAGCTTGGCCGACGGGCCGGGTCGGCCCGGCCGCCGTGGTGTTGAGGTACCTGCGGAACCCGAGCAGCCGACGGGCCAGGTCGGTTCCCTTCGCCGTGCGCACCGGCATCCAGCGGGCACAGCCGATCAGCACCAATCCAGCCAGCGCCGCCGGGACCGGTATCAGCGCGAGGTGGCTGAAGGCGGCTGCCACGACAACCGCCGCCGTTCCGGTGACGAACAGCGCGGAGCCGATGAGCAGCCACCGTCGGCGGACCCGGTCGGGGCGCGCCGTGAACCAACCTCGCCCGGCGACATCCGTATAGAGCGCGTCTTGTGCCAGCCTGAGCCGCCCGGCGAAGCCAGGCCCAAGCTCGGACAGCCGCGTTGATGGTCCGCCCGAGCCCGTCGTGGCGTCCTGGAACAGCCCATCCAGCAGTATCTGCTCGTAGTCCAGCAGGCCGCCGGTCTTGTTGAGCCGGACCAGCCGCCAGTCCTTCGGCTCCCACAGCCCGACGGGCTCGTCGTCCTGCGGCGTTTGGTCCGGCGGGGCATCCTCGATCCGCAGGTAGCCGCGCACCGCCAGGTCAACGATCGTGCCCGTGGCGTCGCGGGGGTTGGCCACCCCGTCCAGCAGCGTCCCGGCCTGCCCCGGGCGCACATCGGGCGGAGGCGCGGACTCCAGCAAAGGCTCGCCGCGGCCCGACCGCGGCACTGCCTCCCCGGCCGGGACCGGCGCCCCGTCCACGACGCCGGCCGCGGGCCCGGAGGACCGGCGGTCCCGCCCCCTGACCAGCACCACCGCCCCCAGAACCGCCAGCACCGCTAGCAGGCCGCCGACGGCGCCGGCCGACACCGGCGTCAGCGCGAAGGCCCGCTGCAGGGACCACCGCTCCCGCAGAACCGGACCCGGCGAGGCAACCACTCCTTTGGGGATGGCCACCACCACGGTCAGGCCTTCACCCGGGCCGAGCCCGTCTTGGCTGAAGTGCGCGACCCCTGCGGTCATGGCGGCCTGCTGGCATGCAGCGGTCGAGCCCGACGGCCCGGCGAAGCAGGCGGCCCGCGTCACCGCCACCGGCGCGCTCACCCGCACACTCGCCCGGCCTATGGGCACGTCCCACCGGTTCCCGACCGCATTCCAGTACAGCTCGTCGTGATCAGCGAACCCGTTCAGGCTGCCGCGGACCTGGTAGGTGAGCCGGTACGCGTGCAC
>Ga0070707_100004023_pt1 | contig 13828 bp, 11 predicted proteins | sample KBSK5502metaG_FD_65468 | JGI IMG/M metagenome (GOLD analysis project Ga0070707, IMG submission 65468) | Corn, switchgrass and miscanthus rhizosphere microbial communities from Kellogg Biological Station, Michigan, USA - KBS K5-50-2 metaG | ecosystem: Host-associated > Plants > Roots >... | reverse complement strand
CGCCATCGCTGCGCTTGAGCGCTGGCGATTCAATCCCGGAAGAAAGGATGGAGTGCCCGTTAACGTCAGCTTGAATGTCGAGTTCAACTTCAATCTCGCGGGTAACCGTGCCAACCCGAACATCGAAGCTCTTGTCGCTACACGCTCGGGGATGTCGTTGCAGCTACCTGACAGCAGCGCCCCGGGCGCAGGTGACGTTCTCCGGGCAGTGCAGGCCTGGTATGTCTCGTTCCAAGGTTCGGCCGGGACGCGGGCGCAGTATAACGGGTATGTTGGCGGTCGATTTGACAAAACCTACGAACTGATGTCTCAGGACTTCAAAACGAAAGTCTCACAGTCAGCCCTTGAGGAGATGTATGCCGAACTAGCCCATATGAAGCTCCTCCAGGCATACTCGGCGCAAATTGACGATAACGCCGGAACCGCAGATGTGTTCGTCGAGGAAGAGCGCACTGTTGTATTCAGCCAACGGGTCCCAGCCGTCACGTGGTACGAAGGCACGTTGAAGCTTACACGCGATGCGGGAGAATGGCGCATCGCAGAAATTGATCTGCGTCCGGAGGATCTGATCAGCGTGAACTACGGCGGTCACCAGCCCTGGCGGAACAACCCAATCGAAGTGGCGCGTGTGGCCGTTCAACCTCTGTATAACGTTTCCCCCCTACCTGAATCCTGTATGACACCTCGTCCAACAGACACTACCTCCGGGGTTGCTGACATTGACGTCTGTGGCGATTCGCGTGAGGTCGTGCGCGTGGTGCGCCTTCACAGCGGAGAGTGGCGGGTCATATCGTTCATATCCGGCCTGGCTATATTGCGGGCCTCAGACCTTGCCGCTGTGGCGCAGCAAGAGTTCGTCCCCAAGATAGAGTTCACCGCTGAGCCTTTCACGATTCAGCAAGGTGAATCTACTACCCTGCGCTGGAAAGTGGATCACGCGAATGCAGTATCCATCCAACCGGCAGTTGGCACGGTTGATGCAACGGGGAGTCTGGAAGTGCGGCCCAGTTCTTCAATCACGTACCAGATTCGTGCAAGCGGTCCCGGTGGGATTGCTACTTCTAATATTCGCATCACAGTCACGACTCGGAAATAATCGACGACTGCCATTTGAGCGGTTGGTCGGAATCCGGAGAAGTGCTTATGAAGTCAGAAGTCCGGTTGTGGGAAACTGAAAATCGCGTCCTCGACGATTCCTAATGATTAACAGCTCTTGTAATCGCAATTAGCTGTCGCGAAATCCCCTTCCCGTCATGAGCGGTTCATCCGTTAGCGCGATGGGCTGTTATCGCCAGGAATAGGTAAACACTAGGCGCCTACTTTCGTTACTAATCCGTCGACTCACTCCGCAAGCCATCCAAGAGCGTTTTTGTGTACACCCGGTTCGTCGACACCTGGGGCGCGTGCATGAACCATGCGTTGTTTTCTGGCTGTGAAGCTGGATAAAAATGGTCGGCGACGATTTCAGAAATAATTCGACGATCTCGCCCCCGACCTGGCCTAACACTTTTCAAAAGCCATTTTATAGGCCAGGGTCGATAGGAATGGGGCCCGCCCCAAGACCGGCATAGGACAAGCGCGACTGCGTAGGATGTCGGCAAAAGCGCGGACAAATACCGGTGGACATATCGCGGGAAAATTGGGATTTTCTGATCAACGAGTTCAGAAAGTCCTGATGCGACCGCGACCATCTCTCGAAGAAGAGGGTATCTGGTAAGATTTAAGCATCTTTGAATGAATAACTGAAAGATGTGCATCACGGCCACAATTGCTCTTGCATTGTTACTGCAGGCGCCGGCATCCGCGAAAGCGAGCATTGAAGGCCGGGTCGTTCGCGCGGGGACGAATGATCCCATTGCGCGCGTGGAAGTCATTGCACGACGAGAGGATGGATCGCGAACCCTCCCACCAGTCACAACGGATGCCCAGGGGCATTTCGTGATCAAGGATCTCGATCCCGGCCTGTATAGTCTTGGAGCGAATCGTAATGGATTCGCACCCCAAACATATGGTCAGAGAAAGCCGCGCGGCCCCGGAACGGAATTGAATCTTAGTGCCGGTCAGGAGTTGAAGGATCTGGTTTTTCGACTCATTCCTGCAGGCGCCATCAGTGGACGCATCACCGATGAGACGGGCGAACCGCTTATGGGAATTAACGTTGGAATTGAGGAAACCGTTTACTGGGAGAGTGGGGCCCGGCACTTCCAAGCTGCGAAGACCGCCACCACAGACGATCGGGGCGAGTACCGTGTGTTCATGTTGCCACCGGGACGTTATTACATGAAGGCGGCACCCTTTTTCGCGGGCGTTCTCGAGAAAGGGTTGATAAATCCAAATTACGTCGATACTTACTATCCTGGTGTGCCCGATACAGCAAGCGCTGCCGCGATCGACCTCGATCCCGGGGCCGAAGTCGGGGGAATCGACCTGGTCTTGCGCAGGCAGCAACTGTTCTCGATTCACGGCCGTCTGGTGGATTCAAGGACAGGAAAGCCTCCCGTTTCGCGTCCCGCTTTCGAGTTGCGCCGCCGCGATTCCGGCGATGGAGTACGCGTCGGTAGTACGGACTACGATCCCGCCAATGGTACATTCAGCTTACTGAATGTGCCGCCGGGGACGTATTGGGTTGTGGCAAGTCTAAGGATGATGCGCGTCAATGAGCAGGACCGTTTGATCGGGGCAACAAGAATCGCGCGCGCGCCGGTCGATCTTTCCACGTCGGATATTGCAAACGTCTTGTTGCAGGTTCCTCCGGATATGTCGATTGCCGGAAGGATTTCCATGGATGACGGCAGCGGGGTTTCAAACGTTCAGGATCTTGGAGTAAATCTGAGAATGAATGAGCCCTCAGGCGCCATCGCCGGTCCCTCTGAAGCGCCGGTTCGTCCCGATGGAACATTTCTCATCGAAAACGTCCAGCCGGGAGATTACAAGTTATGGCTGTCTCCGCCGCAATGGAAGCATTACATCAAGGCAGCTCGTTTAGACGGCAACGATGTTTTGAATGGAGTCCAAATCTCGGCCGCTCCTTCGGAAGGCCTCGCGCTTGTACTTGGGAGCGATACTGCTCACGTTGAAGGCACAATTGTCGACAGTGATCACAAGCCTGTTACCGGCGTTGAAGTTGTGCTCATCCCTACACGTGAGCGCGAACGCCGCGACATGTACAGAACGGCGATTACAGATCAACGTGGCCGTTTTACGCTCCTTCCGACCGTACCCGGGGAATACAAACTCTTCGCCTGGGAAGATTTTGAGGGATTCGCCTACATGGATCCCGACTTTCTCCACAAATACGAAGAACTGGGCACGCCCGTAAATGTTGTTCCATCCGGCGCATCGGATGTTGAAGTGAAGCTGATTCCGGCATCTCGACAGTAAATCGTCCCAAGGTGGTTCTCGCTTGAAGCGAGCTGCTGGTCCCGTCCATCCGTAGACACAAAAGCGCTTTGTGTCACATTCCCGGCCTCGGTTCGCACCGCATCATCACCTACCGTGCCTAAAACTATCCGCGATGCAAACCGTAGAAGTGAGCCTCCCTTAGAGATGCGATTCCAACGATTAGTCGCGATTAACGCCGCAGCGTTTAGTAGCCGCAATTAGCTGTCGCGAAATCCCCTTCGCGTCATGAGCGGTTGTCCGTTATCGCGATGGGCTGTTATCGCCAGGAATAGGTGACGCTAGCGACTTATCATCATGCCTCTCGAACGATGCTTCGGAAGCACTTGTCCGGTAATAACCGACTTCTCGGGACTTGGCCACTTCGTCGTGTAGCTTGCCAGCAGGACTCAGCACCTTACCAGTGCCGCGACGATTTGCTGTCAGTGGAAACAAAAGATTCGTGTAGAAAGCTGTGTGTCCAAATCCACCCGGCAGGATTTGCGAACCCCCTAATAGGTTTCCAGTATCGTCACGGAGACTTACTGTCACTGTTGCGATTGACGCGGATTGATTCGCCAGTGCGATCGCTGTTTGGAATCCGCTGCTGTTGTTATATGGAAGAATTAAACTTGACGATGCTTGGGTGTCAATTGGAACTGTACCTTCCGAATCGGAAACACCTGCGGAATGTAGGTAAAATAAGATGCTCTGTGTGTGGTCCGCAGTGTCATGTAAGGGCGTATTATGTCAACGGCCAGGAATACAGGACTCTCGACGGTGTCAGGAACAACGCCAAGGCGATCTACAAAATCGACATGATCGCCCAAGGTTACATGGGCCGCCCGAAATAACGCCCCGAGTTTTGCGTATCCCGCTTGGGGCGCGGAAAGGAACTGGCGTCCAACGGCATGGCTTCAGCGGGCTACTGACCCACAGGGATGCGACTCGCTGAATGCTTTGCATATTGAGGAGGAAACAATGCACGAGGGGCCCCTAGTCAGCAGATTCGCAATTTCAACGGTCTTGTTGCTGGGTCTTTTGTTCAGCCATTCGGCCTTCGCCGCCGCCGCCGGGAGCCAACGGGCCAACGAGACCGGATCGATGGGACCGGTGCCCAAGGCCCAATGCGGCCCTTCGAATCGCACCGAAAGCGGTTTGCAGGGCCAGACCACCTCGCAGGAACGCGCGAGCGGCGACTCGCAACGCGGCTACAATTGCAATCTCGAGCTCGTCGGCCAGTTCCGGGGGGAGGGAGCCTTTTCGCAGGACGGGCCGTCATTCTTTGGTCACTGCGCCTACATGGCAACGGAAAATAACCCGCGGCAGGCGCACCCCGGTGTCGTGGTGATCGATGTTTCGGATCCCAAGAATCCACACGCCACCGCGTACCTCGCCGACTCGCCGGCGGGGCTGAGTCCGCACGAAACCAACAAGGTGAACGAAGCGCGCGGTCTCCTCGGGCTTTCGCAAAGTAACGGGCCGAATTTCGCTGTCTATGACCTAAACGGGGACTGCGCCCACCCGAAGCTGGCGTCCAGCATCACGGTGCCCAATAGCAAAGGCCACATGGGCGGCTGGGCCGAGGACGGAAAGACCTTCTACATTGGCCAGCAGTTTCGAGGCGTCGGCGGCATCCTGCCGATTATCGACGTGACCAACCCGTACAATGCCAAATGGCTCCTCAACTGGACGTTCACCGGTGATGGTCGGCCCCACGACGTCAGCACCAACAAGGACGGCACACGTTTGTACGCCGGACAACCGGGCAACTTCGGCGCTCCGGCGAACGATTCTTCGTTCGGACCGGACGGCCTCGTGATCCTGGACGTGAGCGACATTCAGTTGCGTCGTCCCAATCCACAAATCCGAATTGTCAGCAAGCTCTTCTGGGACGATCAAGGGCAAGAAGAACAGATACTCCCCTTCTTCTCCCACGGGCGCTCGTACCTGATCAGTACCGACGAGTCCGGCGGGCAAGCAGGCGTCGGCCGTCTGGCGGCGGCATGTGCCCGGGGAGCGTCACCGTACGGGTATTCGAATGTCATCGACATAACCGACGAGACGAAGCCTAGAATCGTCTCCAAGATCATGCTCGAGGTGCATGACCCCAAGAACTGCACGAAATTCCTTGCTGAGCCGCCAGAGGCCGGCGGCGGACCCCTCGACTACTCCACGGAAAGGTGCGCTCTAGACCGTCCGATGAATCCGACGATGGCCGCTTGCGGTTCAAGAGGTACAGGCACCCGCGTTTTCGACATTCGCGATCCCCTACACCCTGCAGAGATCGCGTACTGGAAGGGGCCGGCTCCGCGAACGGCCTTTCTTCCCGGATCCGGCAGCTGGTCACCGGGCGTCGACCGAACCGTCGAAAAGCAAGCCGGTTTGGCGCGCTTTGTCAAAGTTCCTGCCGCTGACGGGAAAGGGCGGGAGTTGAATCTCTGGATCGTCGGTGATGCCGGCGGTTTTCAGGTTTTGCGGTTTACCGACTCGTACTTGCAGACGCAGCGCGGCAAGGCGATCATCGCCGAAGCTATAGCCGAGTAGGTTAGTCGCCCGCGCTGGATAGCCCCGTCGGACATCTCTTAATCGGCCCTCGTAGTTGCGGGCCGATTGCTTTTTTGCACTTCTGGGTCGTGGGGGACGGAGTCCGATACTGGCGAAAGTCGGCTGTGACGCGGGCTGGATTATAGGGCGGTTATATGCGCGAGCCGATGTCCGCGCCCACATCCATCGCGTGGCGGAGGGGGAGGGAAACTTCGCGCGCGATTGCGGCAAACTCCGGAGTCGCGCGCCATTCCTAAGTACGCACCTGCGGCGCGGTCACGCGAATCTCGCCGGCAACGCGTCCCGGACGCGGCGTCATCACGATCAGCCGCGTCGAGAGGAATGCGCTTTCGTAGACGCTGTGCGTGACAAACACGACGGTCAGCCCGTCCTCGCGCCACAGCTTGAGCATGTGCGTCTACTTGGTCTGTCAGGCGTCAGCAAAACGCGATTGGTACAAGCACTATTGACAATCGAGTCGGCGAAGGCAATCTGGACTCCGCCAGCGCGATCTATACGAACATTAACGACGGGCCGGTACCACAACCGGTCGGCCTTGTGTCAAATGTAATCGCATCTGGAACGAGAGCTGTTATCGTTGTAGCCGCCAAAGATGAGCATTGACCAATGCTTCTGCTTTGACGCCGCGCGGACGCGTGGCGGCTGGGTGGCCAGCTCGGAGGCCGGCCATGGTGAGACTAGGGGTAGTCCGGCATTCAGGCCTTCTTGGCCGCGACCGGCACCGGGATGCCCGCGATTTTCACATTCACCGTGCCGAGGAATGTCCGGCTGGTGAAGTAAAGCGTCTTCCAGTCGTTGCCGCCGAAAGCGATGTTGGTGGTCGCGGGTCCGCCATGGACGATGCGGCCAAGCTTCTTGCCCTTGGAATCCATGATGTAGATGCCACCGGCGCCGCCGCAATAGACATTGCCGGCGGTGTCGACCTTCATCCCATCGGGCACGCCCGGTTCTGCTCCCCTCAGGTCGACGAATACGCGGTCGGTCTGTTTGGCGAGCTGGCCGTTGGGAAGCAGATCGAAGGCGCGAATGTGACCCCGGCGCGTGTCGTTGATGTAGAGCACAGACTCGTCGGGCGAGAAGGCGAGGCCATTCGGGGTCAGGAAGGAATCGGAGATGAGCGCCGTCGAGCCGAGATCCGCCGAAACGCGATAGACGCCCGGGCCCGGCACTTCCCATGGGACGCCGCTCGCTCCGCCCGCGGGGTCGGTGAAATAGATGGAGCCGTCGGATTTGACGACGACGTCATTCGGCCGGCCGAGGCGTTTGCCCTGGAAATTGTTTGCGATGACCGTGACCGCGCCGTCGGCATCGATGCGCACGACGCGCTGCGTGTCTCCCTCGCAGGCGACAAGCCGCCCCTGAAGATCGCGGGTCAAACCGTTTGCGTGCTCCGTACCCTGCTTGAAGAGCGAGATGCCCTGCCCCGGCGTGTACTTCATGCGGCGGTTGTTGCCGATGTCGCTGAAAAGGAGATAGCCGCCCTCCTTCCACCATACAGGGCCTTCCGCCGGACCGCCGTCGCCGCCATAGCCCTCGCCCAAGATGCGGATCGGCTCTGAGGTCGAGATGATCGCGTCGAGCGCGGAATCCATGCTGTCGATTTTCCGCGTCGGCGCCTGCCCCGATGCGGGCTTCACAAACATTGCGGCTGCGCCGGTGACGGCCGCGAATTTCAGCATCTGCCGGCGCGAAAAATTACCAGCGTTCATGATTGTCCCTCCTATGAAAATTTGGCCGATATTATACGCGCTGTCGTACCCCTCATCATCAACTGTGTCATGGCCCGCCTGCGCGGGCGATGACAATTTTTGGTTTGTATACCCATTTGCGAGAGTTTGTGACTTCTGCGGAACAAGGCTGTAAGTTTTGGTTTTTTTAACACAGTTTTTCCAGACCCAACAGGGCCAGATCGGTGATACGGAACTGCAAGGCAGTCATCATTACGGTCTGGCCCTTTTTGTTGAGGCGGTAGTAGTTGGTTTTGGGGACGCGATGGATCAGTTCATGAGAGCGGAGCAATTGCAGGGTGCGAGTGATGCGGCCGGAAGCACGACGGCGTTGCTGGGATCGGACTCGAGTTTTGGGAACAGGGCCTGACGCAAATCCCGGTTTCGAAAGCTCTGGAGTCTCAGTGCCTGGTTAACCGCGTTGTCGTAGAAGTGCTTTTTGGCGCGCGCAGTAACCCGGAACTGAATAGATCCCCATAAAGAGCTAGCGTTTAACAATCGCAATTAGCTGTCGATAAATCCCCTGTTCGCCAGCAGATGATCGAGGGCATCGGGCGGGTTCAAGTGGATACGTGATGCGCCACGATCAATATCGATCGCGAGTGCCAGGGGCTGTTATCGCCAGAGATCATTTCCTTTTTCTGGGCGGTTGAGAGACAAGAGACCGCCACCGTTCCGCCTGCGTATAGGGAATGTAGCTATCGCTGCTGACGTTGAGAGGTGACACTTTCGGAACCCTCGCCCGTCTTGAAATCCGTCATCAATGGGCAGAAACTTAATACCCACACACGGTATCTTTTCAGCCAATTCCACAATGGAGAGGTAGCATGCCCGACTCACTCTTCTCGCCGGAATTTCAATCCGTCTTCAGCCAAGTTAGGGATACAGGAGGCACGCCAAAAGCGTTTCCTTCTCCCATCGACTGGCGCGATCAATGGATTTATTTCCTGATGGTCGATCGGTTCAACAATACCGCCGCAGCACCCCGCCACGAGCCCTTCGACGATCCGACTTTCTTCGGTTTTCAAGGCGGCAACTTTGTGGGGATTCAGGACCAGTTGGCCTACATCAAGGGGCTCGGTGCGGGAGCCATCTGGCTCAGCCCCGTTCTCAAGAACGTGCCTTTCGAGGAAGGCACCTACCACGGGTACGGCATCCATCACTTTTTGCGTGCCGATCCGCGTTTTGCCAAGGATCCCTTACACGCAGATGACGAATTGCGATCTCTGGTGGACGCTGCTCATCAACTGGGCCTGTACGTAATCCTGGACATTGTTTTAAACCACACTGGAAACGTATTCGCCTACCAGTGCGACGTTGGAGAGAAGACCTGTCTGGATTCCCAAGGCGCCGAGGCGACCTTTCGGCCATCTGCACGTGATGTTCGGTGGCGTGAGCAGAACGGCAGCGCGCGTCCCGACTGGCCCAATATCGCGACCATCCCTAGTCCAACTACAAATGCGCTGGTGTGGCCCAAAGAACTGCACGATAATTCTTTTTTCCGCCGGCAGGGCGATCCGGGCCCCAATGACGACACGATCGGCGATTTCGCCTCTCTCAAGCAGTTCCGTACCGACCTGGTCCAACTACAACAATTCTTGATTCGGGCGTACCAGTATGTGATAGCCCGGTTCGATATTGATGGATTCCGTATAGATACCCTGAGATACCTCAAGGGGGGATTGCCTCTCCTGTTCGGAAACTCGGTGCGGGAATTCGCATTGAGCGTCGGGAAGAAGAATTTCTTCACCTTTGGCGAGGTGTTTGTAGGCGATGCGGAAGAAGAGATCGCTCGCTTCATCGGTCGGACAACCGCCGACCAGACCGATATGGTGGGCGTAGACGCGGCGCTGGATTATCCGCTGTTCTTTAACCTGAAGCCCGTGGTCAAAGGTTTCTCGGCGCCTTCCGATCTGGTGAGCATGTATCAGGTGCGCAAGCGCATTGAAGCCAACGTGCTCAGCTCGCATGGAGATGCCACTCGCTTCTTTGTGACCTTTTTGGACAATCACGACGTGAAGGAAAGGATCCGTTTCGTTCAACCGCGCAATGAGCACCAATTCGATGATCAGGTAACCCTCGGGTTGGGATGTCTTTACAGTCTTCCGGGAATTCCTTGTTTGTACTATGGCACCGAACAAGGCCTTCACGGGAGCGGCAGCGACCCGGCCGTCCGCGAGGCTCTATGGGGAGGTCCTGGGTTTCAACAGGGAAACTTCTACTATAAGCAGATCAGCCAGATTGCCAAGGTTCGGGCCTCGCAGCCGGCGCTGCGGTACGGCAGGTTCTATTTCCGGCCGATTTCAGGCGATGGACAGCACTTCGGAGTATCCACATTCCCGCAAGGAATTCTTGCCTTCTCGAGGATCCTCATGGATGAGGAGGTCGTAGTGGCGGCAAACTGCAGCACGTCGGATCCACGAAGCTTTGACGTGATTGTGGACATCACACTTAATCAACCGGAGGATCAGTATCAGGTACGATACAGCAACAAACCCGATTTCAAAAATCCAAGTCCCGTGCAACACAAGTCGGCCGGTGCAGTATCGGTTCAAGAGGCCGACGGTGGATTGGGTAGTGGACCCGTGCGTTCGATTCGGGCGAGCTTGGCTCCGTTAGAAGTTCAAATTCTGACCCGGTGAGGCCTTGCGGACAGCGAAGGGCTGTATCCTGCATAACTGTCGGGAAGTCCCCTTCGCGTCATGAGTCAATGCTGGCACGATGGGCTGTTATCGCCAGGAATAGGTAAACGCTAAGCGACTTTCGAGGAGGAGTCTCGTCTTCCGCTTCCATCGAGCCGACAGACTCAACTTCCCAGAAGCCGACTTCTGGGACCTTATGGGCATTTCTACGACTATCCGTCCACGTGACGACTTCCGGCAGAGTAATCGGGCAGCGAGCTCATCAGATCGCCCCACCAGAGACCGATCATCCCAATAAAGGAGGACGTTTCGAGGTCATGACGAACGGGGTGATCAGCCCGGATTCTGCTCCAGCCTCGATGCGTCACGGTAACGAGGGTGCCACTTGAGTTTCTCTGGAAGGTCACCTGGACTTCCGTCTTCTCGTCCGCAGAGAAGTTGGCGCCTCGCCAGTCAAAAGCCAAGCGCGAAGGCGGTTTCCAAAGAGTGATTTCTCCTATTTCGAAGACTTGCGGCTCGGAGCCGCTCTGGAACGACTCAAATACGAGGCCGCCCTCACGAGGCTCGATCTGAATGCTTCCAGGGCTCCTGCCCGCCATTCGGTATTTCAGGCCGCGACGCCACCAGAGATCAATCTCCTCTGTAAAGATCCTAAAGGCCACCTCTGGCGGCACTCCAACGACTACCGATACGCGTGCTTGATCACCGGGGATTGGCTGGTTGTCGGTGGTCATATTCTCCGCTTTTTGGGTACGCGTTCCGCGTGTGCTTTGAAAGCCTCTAACTGATCAGCCCAGAAACTTTCAATCTCGTCGACCCAGTCGCGAAGTTGCTTAAACGGCTTTCGCCGGAGCTGCAGCAGTCGAGAGCGCGCATCATCCTCAAGCATTTCCTCCTCGATGAGGCGGGACATTCGCAAGACTCGCAAGTGGCGGCTCATCGCAGGACGGCTTATATCCAGCACATCCGCTACTTCGCTGGGACGTAGGGGACGCTCGCGCAGCAGCTCGACGATGGCGCGGCGTGTGGGGTCTGCCAGAGCCGTCAAAGTCTGGTCAAGATCAGTTCGCACGGCCGGCCCTCGCATCTCGAACACGATGCATGAAGCCCCATTGATGCCCTTCAGGATCTTCCGCCCGGTAAGTGCGGTGGCTCGGATATTCCTCGCCGTACTCTTGCGTGGCCGGTTCTTCCACAATTTTCGCGCCTGCAGCTCGCGCTCTTTCACAGTGTTCATCGATCGCATCCACCCACACGGAGAGCGTCTGTGTATTGGCGCCATCAAGAGCGCGAGGACTCTTGCATGGCATCGGCCGAGGACGTGTCGACTTGCCGCCAGTGCTGGCAACCATAATTACCCCTTCGCCAAAGGTAAGCTCCGAGTGTTCGATGCGCCCGCCGTCTCCTTCAATTCTCAGCCGTACCTCAAAACCAAACGCTTCGCACAACCAATCGATCGCTTTCGCTGCATCATCGTAAAAGACTGCCGCCGTGATCCTCGGCCAACCTTGTGGTGGTTTATTCATCGTGCTAATCCTCCAGTAAATATAGTTATGTGCACACGCAATAGTTATCATAATATAGAACTATGTTCAAGCTCTCCTGACCTTCACTTGAATGTAAATTATGCGATGTTAAAGCAAAGAAGCCTTTGGCGTCAGGGATCGCTTTCTTGTTCAGTCTGCGCTGCGATTCATTGCAAGCCAAAAGAATCGGAGGAAATCATGAATCCGTTATTCGGCAAAGCAGCATTTATTGTTAGCCTGATTTCCATGATGTTGATCCGCGCGCCTCACGGCAAACGAAGCGGGCAGGTGAAGATTAGGGAAAGCAGGAAAGGGCCATTGGAAATCGCGTTTCTCACGGTCATGGGGATCGCAACGCTGTTACTGCCGGTGATCGCGATTGTAAGTTCGTTACTATCATTTGCCGATTACGGACTCCACGTCCTTCCATTTCTTCTTGGAATAGTTTGTGCGGCGATGGGACTTTGGCTCTTTTACCGATCCCACGCTGATCTTGGGACCAACTGGTCGATCAGTTTGGATATACGCCAGGAACATCAACTTGTCACGGGCGGCGTGTATGAGCGCATCCGTCATCCCATGTATCTGTCCATGTTTCTATTGGCGCTCGCGCAGGCTTTTCTTTTGCCAAACTGGATTGCAGGTCCGCTCTATCTGCTGGCATTTCTCCTGATGTTTCCGCTGAGGCTCGGGCCCGAAGAACGGATGATGTTGGAGATATTCGGCGACGAATACGATGCTTACGTCAAACGGAGCAAGAGACTGATTCCAAACGTATGGTGAGACTCATTCTGTTATAGCCTCCAGCATTATGTACTCTTCATCGACTTCACGCTGCGTCAGTAAGAACCTTAGCGAAGAGACACAACTCGACATCGTTGCTTACATTTTGCAAACGAATGGCGCGTTGGCAGGAAACGAGCGCCTCACAACCGCCACCGATGTGGAGATCGGGAAACTGATCGGCAGCGTTTCGAAATAACTGCAGGCGAGGCCTCATCACCGGCGAGACGTTCAGCGTACAATCTTCCAATGATCGCAACCCGATGGATTATTCGAGCCCCGGCAGGCGAATACGGCGGCGGCACAGTGATGTTGTGGGACGGCGGGACCTGGGATCCTGAAGTGCCCGACGTCGACGAAGCGCTTCGAAAGGGTGAGCTCAAGTTCACGCTGCGTGGTAAGAAGCTGAAAGGATCGTGGGTGCTCGTTCGCACCAAAGGCGACTACGGTGGGCGCGGGAAAGAGAGCTGGCTCCTGATCAAGCGCCGCGATCGCTACGCCTCCAAAGAAGATATCCTCAATGAAATGCCGCATTCCGTCATCTCCAATCGGTTGCATGCTGAAATCGCCCCCGACGGGAACGGCGACATCGAGAAAGCTGCCAAGGGCGATCCGGCCCGTCTTCGTACTGCCGGCGTTCGTGCCGCCCGGATTCGTGAGCCCCGGACTCGCGCCCGATGACCGATCGCATTCCTGTCCGTGTCAGGCCCATGCTGGCCACGCTGGTGAAAAAGCCCTTTCACAAAGACGGGTGGGTCTACGAAGAGAAGTACGATGGATACCGCATACTCGCATATAAAGAAGGCCGCCGCGTGACACTTTTGTCGCGCAATGCGAAAGACCGTACCGAGGTGTTTTCCGGGATCGCCAAAGCCGTTGCGAAATTGCCTGGACGCACTCTGTTGCTCGACGGTGAGGTGGTCGCGTTCGATTCCCACTGGGTCTCACGCTTCCAGCTCTTGCAGAATCTGAAAGTCGAACCATCCTATGCCGCGTTCGATTGTCTATATAGGAACGGCCGCGACCTGCGCGCCACGCCTCTTGCCGAGCGCCGCGACGAGTTGGAAAACGTAGTCGGGAGAACCGCGGACAAGCGTGAACGGATCTTTCTTGCTTCGCGTCTGGCGGGCAATGGCCTGGAAGCCTTTCAAGTCGCCAGGAAAACAGGCTACGAAGGCCTCGTGGCCAAAGATGCCTCAGCGCC
>Ga0070707_100004019_pt1 | contig 13837 bp, 9 predicted proteins | sample KBSK5502metaG_FD_65468 | JGI IMG/M metagenome (GOLD analysis project Ga0070707, IMG submission 65468) | Corn, switchgrass and miscanthus rhizosphere microbial communities from Kellogg Biological Station, Michigan, USA - KBS K5-50-2 metaG | ecosystem: Host-associated > Plants > Roots >... | reverse complement strand
TGCGCGGCGACCTTGCGCCCCCAGTGGTGCGCCTCCTCCACGATCGCGCTGACCTCTTCCTGCGTCATCTCGGGAGCCTCCAAGGGATCCGAGAGTGAGAGCACACCGCCGGAAGGCATGCACTTGATGAGGTCCGCTCCGTACTTGATCTGGTAGCGCACCGCTGTCCGGCACTCGTCGGCGCCGTTGCAGATGCCCTGGAGCGGGCCGCGCGGCGCTCGCCGGTCCGGAGGAATTGGCGATCCATCGCCATGCCCCCCCGTTGAGCCGATTGCATGAACCGAGACGAGCATTCGGGGACCGTCGACGATGCCCGCGTTGATGGCATTGCGCAGCCCGACATCCAGATAGTCGTCCGCGCCGACATTGCGCACGGTCGTGAATCCTGCCTGAAGCGTCTTCCTCGCGTAGAAGGCGGCATAGTGCGCCTGTTCGGCCGGAAAGCGCATGAGCCCCTGGAAGAAGTCGCGAAACCAGTTTTCCGAGGCCTCGCCGGTCAGATGCACGTGCGCGTCGATGAAGCCGGGAAGGAGTGTCGCATCCCCCAGGTCGATCACCCGCGCCCCGGCAGGGACAGCCAGATCCCTGCCGACAGCTTCGATGCGCGAGCCTTTCACCAGAACGACGGCCGGCGAAGAGACCGTGTCGCCGCGCCCATCAAACATACGGGCCGCCTTCAACACGATTGTCTCTGGCTCCGCAGCCGCGGCCCAGCCGGCCGCCAGGATTGCCGTGACTGCCACGATCGCCGGGATAGCCGCGATCGAAAAAGCGCCGCTCCGACCTCGGCGATCACGCGCGATCTCGACCATCATGCTCGATTGCTCACTCAACGCCCGCCCACAAAGACGACGAAACACGGCTTCTCCTTTAGATCTCGGCGATCACGCGCGATCTCGGCGATCTCGGCGATTCACTCCCCGCTCTGCTGGATGAGCTTCGCCACGAGCCCCGTCCAGCCGGTCTGGTGGGAGGCGCCGAGGCCCGCGCCATTGTCGCCGTGGAAATACTCGTGGAACAGCACGTAGTCGCGAAAGTGCGGGTCGGACTGAAACTTCTCCGTGCCTCCGTAGACGGGCCGCCGGCCGTCCTGGTCCTTTAGAAAGAGGTGAGTCAGCCGCCGCGAAAGCTCCGCGGCGACGTCCCACAGATTCGCGGTCTGCCCCGATCCTGTCGGGATCTCCACCTTGTAGGCGTCCCCCAGGTAGTGGTGAAACTTCTGGAGCGATTCGATGATCAGATAGTTGACCGGAAACCAAACCGGGCCGCGCCAGTTCGAGTTGCCGCCGAAAACGCCGGTCTTCGACTCCGCGGGCTCGTAATCCACTCGGTACTCGATCCCCTCCACGTGCAAGCTGTAGGGATGCTCGAGGTGCCACCGGGAAAGTGCGCGCACGCCGTGAGGCGAAAGAAACTCATTTTCGCTTAGCAGATACTTCAGAACGGAGACCAGCCGCTCCCGGTTGACCAGGGAGAGGAAGCGGCGCACGGTCCCTTCAGGCGTCGTCTGGGTCTCCACGTGATTGCCGAAGTCGGGACGGTTCTCGATGAACCATTGCATCCGCCGCTTGAATCCCGGTAGCCGGTCCACGATGTCCGACTCCAGAGTTTCGACGGCAAAGAGCGGAATCAGTCCCACCATGGAGCGGATCTTCATCGGATACGGGCGGTTGTCGGGCAGGTGGAGTACGTCGTAGAAGAAACCATCCTCTTCGTTCCAAAGCTCGAACCCGCCCCGATCGTTCATCGCGCGGCAGATGTAGACGAAGTGCTCGAAGAACTTGGAGGCCACGTCTTCGTAGGCCGGATCCTCCTCGGCCAGCTCGAGGGCGATCGCGAGCATGTTCAAGCAGAACATCCCCATCCAGCTCGTCCCGTCGGACTGCTCGAGGTAACCGCCCGTCGGCAGGGGCTGGCTCCGGTCGAACACGCCGATGTTGTCCAGGCCCAGGAAGCCCCCCTGGAAGACGTTCTTTCCCGCCGCGTCCTTGCGGTTAACCCACCAGGTGAAGTTCAAGAGCAGCTTGTGGAAGACGCGCTCCAGAAAGCGCCGGTCCTTCTTGCCCTGACGCTTCGCATCGATCTTGTAGACGCGCCACGCCGCCCACGCATGCACGGGAGGGTTCACGTCGGAGAAGGCCCACTCGTAGGCGGGAAGCTGGCCGTTGGGGTGCATGTACCACTCACGCAGAAGGAGCACGAGCTGCTGTTTGGCGAAGTCCGGATCGATCGTGGCCAGCGGAATGCAATGGAACGCGAGGTCCCACGCCGCGTACCACGGGTATTCCCACTTGTCCGGCATGGAAAGCACGTCGGAGTTGTACAGGTGGGTCCAGTCATGGTTACGCCCCTTCCAGCGGGGGGCGGGAGGCGTCGGCTGGCCGGGATCTCCGCGCAGCCAGCGCGAGACGTCGTAGTAGTAGAACTGCTTGGACCAGAGAAGCCCCGCAAAGGCCTGCCGTTGAACCGAACGCGCGTCGTCGGAGACGTCGGAAGGTGCCTGATCCCGGTAGAACTCGTCCGCCTCGCCGATCCGCGCCGCGAATATCTCCTCGAACTTCTCGCCGAATGGCGCGGCGAGCCCGGACTGGTCTGTCAGACGGAGGCGCACGGTGGCGCTTGCGCCGGGGGGCAGATCGAGGCCGTAGACCCCCGCGGCCTTCGATCCGCGTCGGCTCGGGTTGACGACATCGCGCGCGCCGTGAATCACGTAGTCGTGAAACGCGTCCTTGACGTATTTCGACTCATTCTCCGCTCCGTAGAGCCGCTGAAAGTTCGTCTCGTTCTCCGTAAAGAGGAGCTCGGCTTCCCCGTCGCCGTGCAGCCACATCCGGCCGTAGTAGTCGGAATCGAGCTCGAGGAGCCAGCGCCCCTCCGGAGCCTCTCCCGCCCAGAGACGCGGACGCCGCAGCCCCAATCCCCACGACCAGACGTTGCGGTACCAGATCGTGGGCAGGAGACTCAGCGTCGCCCGCTCCGGCCCCCGGTTGACGGCGGTGATCCGGACCAGAACGTCGTTCGGGCTTCCCTTCGCGTATTCGGTAAAGACGTCGAAGTACCGGTCTTCGTCGAAGACTCCCGTGTCGATCAGCTCGAACTCCGGAGCCTGGCGGCCGCGCCGCTGGTTCTCCTCCACCAGCCATGCGTACGGAAACTCTCGCTGCGGGTATTTGTAGAGACACTTCATGTAGGAGTGCGTGGGAGTGGAATCGAGATAGAAGTAGCATTCCTTCGCGTCCTCGCCGTGATTGCCTTCGGGGCCGGTCAACCCGAAGAGCCGCTCCTTCAGGATCGGGTCCCGACCATTCCAGAGCGCCAGGGCGAAACAGATGAATTGGTGCCTGTCACAAAGTCCGGCCAGGCCGTCTTCGTTCCACCGGTAGGTTTTCGAGGGGGCCTGGTGGTGAGGAAAGTAGTCCCACGCCGCTCCATCCGGGCTGTAGTCCTCCCGCACCGTTCCCCAGGCGCGCTCGGCGAGATAGGGACCCCAGCGCTTCCAGTTCTTTTTCCGGCGGCGATCCTCTTCGAGACGCCGCGCCTCGGCGCTGGCGCTCGCCTGAGCGGGAATCCGTAAGAGTCGACTTGGCCGGCGAGATTCCACCTCTCTCTGGTCTCCCTTTCTCATGACGCCTGAACGGAAAGTTTCGGACATAATCTCACTACTTCGATGCAGCTCGAGATCCGTGGCGACGGGCGGGTCACGATTCTGACCGTTCGCGGTGATCTGGTCATCGGTGAGCCGGAGTCCGCCTTCAAGAAGACGGTCATACGCCTTCTCGAGGAAGGCAACATCTATCTGCTGGTGGACTTGAAGGAGGTCGGCTTTCTCGACAGCTCCGGCCTGGGTGCCCTCGTGCGCGCATTGACGAACTCCCAGAAGGAAGGCGGGGAGACGAAACTCCTGCATGCCGGACCGCAAGTGAAGAAGTTGCTCGAGATAACCAAGCTCGATTCGGTGTTCGAGATCTACGACGACGAGGAGCGCGCCGTCTCCAGTTTCTGAGACTGCCGACATGCCCGAGGAACCGAAAGGGCTCTCCCCCGCCGCCGAGGCGTCCGCGCTCGCGGAGTTGGCGCTCTGCGAGAACCTTTCGCAAACTTCCGGTTGGGCGGCCCGTTGGAGCGCGCAACTCTCCGGAGCAGACGCGGTCCTTCTCTGGGCCCCGGATGCGCTGCATCCTCTCTTCCTCTGCATTGGCGCATACGGCGAAGGAACAAAAGGCTTCCTCCGTCGCTCCGTCTCGCGGGAGATCGGGCTCGTGCACGACCTGTCGCGTGACCGGCAGGCAGTTCTGCTCGAGCGCCCAGACTTCGTATCCTCGACCGATCCCTGGCTGAAGGATCTGCCTGACACGACCCAGACCTGCATCGCCGTGCCTCTGGAGGCCGAAGGTGTCGTCGTCGGTCTGCTGGCTCTGCTCTTCTCCAGGCGCCCCCAGACGCAGGCGACGCTCTCGCGACTGGATGGTTTCTTGCGGCAGGCGACGCCCGCCCTCGCCCGCGCGTTGCGCGCCGAGCGCAAGACCGTCGGCATGCTCCACGCCATCGAACGGCTGACGAACCTCTACGACCTGTCCAAGGCGTTCGGCTCCACGATCGATCTGGAAGAGTTGAACCAGATCATTGTGCGCAAGGCCGTCGATTTCGCGACGGCGGAGATCGGCTCCTTCTGGCTCTTGGAGGAAGGCACCGCGGACGTCGTGCTCGCGGCCACTGCGGTCAACGAGAACTACGAAGTTGCCAGCCCCCCCGATGCCGTCGGAGGCTCGATCGTCGGAGATCTGATCGTCGAAGGGAAGACACTGCGGCGCAACCGGGTTCCGGCGGACGACTCCCTCGCGACAGAGAACGAGGGCTACCCGATCCACTCCGTGCTCGCCCTTTCGCTCATCGAGGAGGACAAGCCGGTCGGAGCACTCGTTCTGGTCAACAAGCGAGGCCGCCATCCGGAGTTCTCGCCGGAAGACGATGAGCTCTTAAACGATCTCTCGCGGCAGGCGGTGCGCGCGTTGCGCAACGCCCGCCAGTACGAAGCCGAGAAGAAAGTCCAAGAGCTCGACGCGCTGCTCGCTGTCAGCCGCGAGATCACGTCCACACTCGACCTCGACAAAGTCATGAGGACGATCGTGAACGGGACGGCCGCTCTCGTTCGATACGATCGCTGCGCCATCGCGATCCAGGATCGCGGACGTCTGCGGCTGGGAGCGGTGTCCGGAACGGGCAACGTGGACCGGAAGAATCCGGACGTCCGCCGAATTGAGGAGCTGCTTCAGTGGGTCTTCTTGAGTGGTACGGACGTGAGCGTCACGCAGGAGCCCGACGGCAGGCTGGTAGCCGAGCGCCCGGAAACGGAGGAGAAGTTTCGCGCGTTCTTTCAAGAGAGCGGCCTACGCTCCTTCTACGGCACGATTCTCAAGGACGAAGAGGGAAAGCTCGGGGTCCTGGGCTTTGAAAGCCGGGAGTCGCTGCTGTTCGACAGGGGAACGCGCGACCTCCTCCAGATTCTCGTCAATCAGGCGACGGTCGCCGTTCGGAACGCCCAGCTTTACCAGCAGGTACCCCTGGCCGGTTTCTGGAAACCTCTGCTCGAAAAACGCCGCAAGATCCTGGAAATCCCCAAACGGCGGCGGCTGGTTTGGGGAGCCGGAGCTCTTGCGCTTCTCCTCATTCTCTTGATCCCCTGGAACCTGCGCGTATCGGGCCCAGCGCGCATCTTGCCCAGACGCCGCGCCGCCGTAACGGCGGGAGTGGATGGAGTGGTTGCGGCAGTGCTTCGCCGCGAGGGAGATCAGGTCAGGTCGGGCGAAATCATCGCGACCCTCGAAGACGACAGTTATCAAGCCGCGCTTGCGCAGGCTCTTTCCGCTCTCGGGATCGCGGAGAGTGACATCGCGCGCCACCAGGAGCAGGGCAACGCCGGGGCGGCGTTCGAAGCACAGTCGCGCCGGGAGGAGTTTCGGGCGAAAGTTGTGTTGGAACAGGATCGTCTCGAGCGCACACGCCTGCGTGCCCCTTCTGGCGGCGTCATTGTCACTCCCCACGTCGAAGAGAAGGTCGGACAACTTCTCTCGCGCGGCTCGGAACTCTGTGTCGTCGCGGACGTCGGCACGGTGACCGCCGAGGTAGCGGTGCCGGAGGCGGATGCTTCGGCCGTGCGGTCGGGTGAGCCGGTCGCCCTGAAACTCAACCCCTATCCGAACCGCACTTTTCATGGGGTAGTGACTCGGGTCGGGGCGCGCATCCGCGAGGAAGGAAACGAACGGTTCCTTGTCGCGGAGAGCCGTCTGGAGAACCCGGGAGGGCTTTTGAAGGCCGGAATGCTCGGGAAGGCCAAGGTATCCTTAGGAAAGCACAGCCTTGCCACCATTCTTCTTCGCAGGCCCGCGCGTTATTTCTGGCTGAAGCTCTGGCCCGTGCTTCCGTGACCGTTGTCAGCCACCCTTCCTCGCTTCTTTCCACCGCCCGGCCGGAGAAGAGCGCAGCGGCCCTCGCCGCCCGATTCGGCACCCCGGCTCAACAGCCAGCCCTCCGAACGGATCTCACTGTCCGCCGGATCGTGCGCCTGGAGGACGTGAGCTGGGTCGTGAAGAACCCGGAGACACTGAAGGTCTTCAGCTTCGAAGATGTGAACTGGGGGCTCATTGGGCTCTTCGACGGGACGCGCACCCGCGAACAGATTGCCGAAGAGTACAACCGCCGTCATTCCGGAGCCGGCATCTCGATCGACCTCGTGCTCGACTACGAAGACAGCCTCCGAAGATTCGGGCTGTTGGAGCAGGGCGTCGCGGAGAGAAACCTCGCCTTACTCGAGAGCTTCAAGGACGCACGCCGCGAGGCGGCGCAGGAGAAAGCGGAGGGATTCAACGTTTTTCTGATCCCCTTCCACGTCTTCGACCCGGACCGATTCCTCAATCGGACCGTGAAATACATACGATGGCTCTGGACCCCTCCGGTCGCGGCGGTCGCCGCGATCCTTTTTCTCCTCACGGCCTCCGTCTTTGTCCGTAACTGGTCCGTACTTTGGCGCCAAACGATAGAGCTCTACTCCTTTCTGAAAAAGCCCTTCTGGGACGCCGTTCAATTCTTCGTCATTCTCACAGTCATTGGCGCCATTCATGAGTTCGGCCACGCTTACGTGACTAAGATTTACGGTGGCGACGTTCATGACGTCGGAATCGCGCTCTTTTACTTTACCCCTGCCTTCTACTGCGACACGACGGATGCGTTCCTTTTTCAGAACAAGTGGCATCGGCTCTGGGTCAAGACGGCAGGCATCTATGTGGAGAGCTTCCTCTGCTTCGGGGCCACAGGTCTCTGGCTCGCTTCCTATCCCGACACTCTGCTACACGAGCTCGCTTACAAGACCATGCTTTATACCGGGATCTCCACTGTGTTCTTCAACATCAATCCGGCAATCAAGTCCGACGGATATCACGTCGTGGCGAACATGCTCGAAATACCGCAGCTTCGTGAGGAGTCCTTTGCCTATTTCGGGGCTCTCATTCAACGGTACCTCCTGCGCCTTCCGGTCGAACTTCCTCCGCTCTCGCGGCGCAAACGCCGTATCTTCTCGATCTATGCGCCCTATGCCATCGTTTATACGGCGTTCATCATGTTCCTAGTGGGACGTCTCTTTTTCAATCTCTATTCGAAGTACTTTCCTGACAGCGCCGTCCTCCTTCTCGTGCCCACCATCTACTTGATTTTTCGGAAGCGCGCTCGCGTCTTCTTTCGAGTCCTTCGACTCTTCTACCTTGATAAGAAGGAGTTTCTTATGTCGCGTCGGGCTCGTCCCTACCTGGCCGGAATCGCGGCGGCTCTCCTTTTGATTCTTGCCATTCCCTGGTCGCGGCAGACCATTCGAGCTCACATCGTTCTGCGACCCGTGTCCCTGATTCGCGTGGAGGCTCCCGAAGACGCTACGGTTCTGGACGTGTTAGCCCGCGAGCGCGACGATGTCCGGCAAGGTCAGGTCGTGGTGAGCCTGGCCAGCGCGACTCTCGAGTCTCGAGTCCTGGGTCTGGCCGCGCAACGCGATCGGCTCCAAAAGGAGTCGAGCAGAAGCCGGGAGTCCGCGGATGCCGGCGCAATCTTTCAGACCTCGCAGCGAGCATCGGCGGTGGATGCTCTCCAGCGCACGAGCGAGATTCGGAAAGCGCATCTCAACGTCTGGAGTCCTTCGGCCGGGCGCATCCTCACGCCGCGCACCGAGGATCTCACGGGACGCTTTGTGAGAGCCGGCACGCTCCTCATGGAAATCGGCGATTGCCAGCGACTGATCGCGGAAATCCCCGTTTCAGAGAGATTTCTGACGGACCTGAGAGTGGGGGCTCCGGTTTCCGTTCAGCTCCGGGGGCAACCCACGCGGATCCTAAAGGGGTCCGTTGTCTCGGTTTCACCCGCGACGCTTTCCCTCCCGCAAACCACCGGCCGCGTGAAGGGAGCGACGCTGCCCCTCAATCGGCCGGACCGATTCGTAGCGATAGCGCAATTCGAGAACCCCGCGAGCTGGATTCCACCGGGCATGTCAGGAGAGGCAAAGATCCGTTTGGAACGGGTCTCCTATCTCTCTCGCGCCTGGCGAATCGTTCGCGAGTGGGTTCAGAGAACAATCTGGTAAAAAAAAAGCCCCGAATTTCGGGGCTTTAGTCGTTTCGTGCTTCTTGCGTTTCGACTCGTTCGGGAAAACCCTCTCGAAAAGCCGTTTCGCTTAGAAGGACTTGTCGGAAAACGACTTGTCCGAGAGGGACTTGTCCGAGAGGGACTTGTCCGAGAGGGACTTGTCCGAGAGGGACTTGTCCGAGAGGGACTTGTCCGAGAGGGACTTGTCCGAAATGGACTTGTCCGACATCGACTTGTCGGAAAACGATTTGTCGGAAAGGGACTTGTCCGAAATGGACTTATCCGACATCGACTTGTCGGAAAACGACTTGCCCGACACAGCCAAGTTCTTGCCGATCGACGAGACTCGAATCTCCGACATCGTCTTTCCTGTCGCGGCCTTGATCTTCGCCTTCTGGGCCGCCGTTAACTCAATCCTCACTTCTTTAGGCATTGGGCCTCCTTTCTCTAGCAGTCTCCATCGCAACAACGAGGCCATTCAACTCCTCTCCGAAGGTAACACCGTAACCCTTTTATTCACAAGGACATTTCTCGAAGCCGGAAGCACTTCGTCGCTTCTCCGATGCCCTCAAAGATGAGTGCCTTTTTCACCGTAGGTTGAGTTAATCAACCACCCAACGGGGTCTTCGCCCCCGATTTGAATCGGAGTCCTTGGTTCGAAACTACGAAGCGGCCTAAACGACCTCGTCACTTGAACTACAACCCGTACTTCCGGCAGAGATACTTGATCTGATTTGGATCGAGGCCCAGGCGCCGAGCGGCCTCGGCCTTGATGCCGCCGGCCGAAGCAATCGCGTCGGCGAGGAGCTTCTTCTCGAATTCCTCCGAGGCCCTGGCGAAGGAGACCGGGCCGCTCGGCCGAACCGCGGCGGACGGCTGGCGCAGCGCTCGCGGCAGATCCTCCTCGCCGATGACTTCTCCGTCCGAAAAGAGCACCAGCATTTCGATCACGTGCTCGAGCTCGCGCACGTTGCCGCGCCACGGATGCGCGCCAATCCGCTCTAGAACCCCTTGTGAGAGACGCCGCGCAGGCCGGCGATGGCGTGCCGTGTACTTCTCGAGGAAGTGCTCGGCCAGAAGCGGGATGTCGCCCGGCCGTTCGCGCAGCGGCGGGATGCGTAGCGGAATTGCATTGATGCGGTAGAAGAGGTCTTCGCGAAAGGCGCCCGCTGAAACCCTCTCCTCGAGGTCTTCGTTGGTTGCGGAGATCAGGCGAAAGTCGACAGGGATGCTCCTTCGCCCCCCGACCCGCTCGATCTCCCGGGTCTCCAGAGCGCGCAGAAGCTTGGACTGAACAGCCGCGGAGAGCGTGCCGATCTCGTCGAGGAAGAGAGTCCCGCCGTGGGAAAGCTCGAACCGGCCCGGGCGCGACGCGATGGCTCCGGTGAACGCTCCTTTCTCGTGCCCGAAGAGCTCCGATTCGGCGAGAGTCTCCGGGAGGGCCGAAGCGTTCAAGGCGATGAATGGGCGGTCCTTCCGCGGGCTGCGATCGTGAATGGCGTGGGCGACGAGCTCCTTGCCGGTGCCACTCTCTCCAAACAGGAGCACGGTCGCGTCCGTGGGCGCGACTCTTTCGATCTCGGAAAAAAGCTTCTTCATCGAGGGGCTCGAGCCGACGAGCAGATCGAAGCTCTGTCCTGCATGCGCCTCTTGCTTGAGCTCGCGGTTTTCCACGAGAAGGCGTCGCCGCTCGAGCGCGCGGGTCAGGATGATCAGAAGCTCGGCGGGGTCAACAGGCTTGCGGAAGAAATCGAACGCGCCGAGCTCAATTGATCGCAGCGCCACCTGGCGATCCTCCTCGCCTGACATCATGACGACCGTGGCGTCCGGGTCACGGCGACGGGTCTCCTGGAGCAGCTCGAGTCCCTCCTCGACGCGGCCGGAAGGCGGCAAGCGCAGGTCAAAGAGGTACACGTCCGTTTCGGGATCAAAGAGAGCCCGTCCCTGATTCGCGTCGCCCGCGAGAGCCACCTCGAAGCGACCCTTCAACGCCCAACGGAGCTGATCCCGTAGTTCCGGGTCGTCTTCGACGATCAGGATGCGACCGCGATCGCTCGGGACCGGATTCGTCACGCCTGCGCCGGAGCGGCCGGGAACAAGAGGCGCACGACGGTTCCCTCGCCCGCGCCACTCAAGACCTGGATCAGCCCGCGATGGTGGCGGATGATCTGGTTCGCGGTGTAGAGGCCGAGGCCGACTCCGTCCGACTTGGTCGTTTGAAAGGGTCGAAAAAGCCGCTCCTGTACGAACTCGGAGGACATGCCCGGACCGTTGTCGATGATCTCGACCACCGCCTTGGCGCGCCGACCCGTCTGCGCCGCGAAGCTGCGGACCAACACCTTTCCCGACGGCCCCGCCGCCTCGAGTGCGTTATCGACCAGCGAAGAGAAAGCGTCACGCAGAAAATACGGGTCTCCCCATACGGAAGGAATCTCTCCCAGGGCAAGCGAGAGAACGGGTCGTCCTCCCGATTCGAGTTCGAGACCGCCAGGCTGCGGGCCGCCGCGCCGGGTGTGGCTTCCCGCGACCTCCCGCAGAATCGGGTTGAGGTCGAGAGAGACCTTGATTAAGACCTCGTCCTGTTCGGCGGACCAGCGGCCCACGATCCCGTCGAGCCGCTCGATCGTGGAGGCCAACAGCTCCTGCACGGAACGCTTGAACTCCGGGTCCCCGTAGTGCACGTCGAGGTTGGAGCGCAGCATCTGCAGGCGAAAGCCCATGTTCTTGATGTCGTGGATCAGGACCCGATCCAGGGTCGAGCGCAACCCCGACGAGCCGCGGGTCCGGCGTCGTTCGCTCACGGCCGGGAGGGGGGCGAGAGCCTCACCTGCACCGCGAGGCCGGGCCGAAGAACCCCACGGGCGGGCTCCCGGCGGACGCGGATCAAGATCTGGAAAGTCCCGCTGGAGGCATCCACCGTGGGACTGATGAAGTCGATCGTACCCACCGTGCGCGCTTGAGGGAAGTTGATTGGGATCACCTCGACGGTTTCGCCTCGGTGCACGCTTAAGAGCTCCTTCTCCGGAACGTAAATTCGAGCCAGGAGCGGTTCCAGAGCTGTGATCCTGAAGAGCGGGATGTTCTGGACGTCCACCACCTTCTGGCCTACACGGGCCTGCTTCTCCGTCACGATCCCGCCAAACGGCGCACGGATCACCGCATAGTCGCGAATGGCCTTGGCCTTGTCCCAGGCCGCGACAGCGACGGCGTGGGCCGCGCGTTTCGAGTCGAGATCGGCCTTGCTGCCAATGCCTCCGCCCGTCAGGGTCTCCGCGCGGTCGAGCTCCGCCTTGGCCAACCCCATTTGCTCCTTGGCCTGCTTGACGCCCTGGTCGAACTCGGCCAGCTCGAGAGTCGCCAGCGGTTGACCCTTCGCCACCACAGTCCCGCGCTCGACGTGAATCTTATCGACGACTCCGGTGATGCGGGAAGAGACCGAGACTTCCTGGTCAACCATCAGGTGTGAGGCATAGACGGTGCCTGCGGGCGTCGGCTGAGGACCGGGCGCTAGGTCGAAGAGAAGAGCTGCGAGCAGCGCTGTCATCACGTTGGATGTTGCGTGGCCGGAATGCTATCGTTAAATGCAAATTCTATGGCCATCACACTGGTCGAAGAACCTCCGGCGACCGAACAGAAGGGGCCGCGGGCCAACTTCCGCTGGACGCTCGCCGATCCGTGGGACGAGCGGCGGCTCGCGGCCTTTCTGATGATAAAGCATCGTCGGAGCGAGACGGATTGGACCCGTCGCGCCTCTCCCTTTTACGCGTCCCTGGGGCAATCGACGATCGAATGCTCGGTCCCGGTGGCCAGCCCCGACTCCCTATCGGAGCTCGAGAAGCTGCTCACGTCGGAGCTGCGCGGAATCCTCGCCGGCGCGAGCCAGGTTCACGAAGAGATGGTGACTGGCAAGGACTGGCGCGGGGTGACACCCCCCTGAAGAATCGGTTCATCGGAGGATCGGTTCATCGGAGGATCGGTTCATCGGTTCATTTGCCCCGATTCTCCGACTCTCGACGAAATCACCCGATGATCCGATGAACCGATGGACCGATTTCTCTCTCCCGTATAATCCCCCTCCAAAAAAGGGAGGGGTCAGGATGCTCTCGGTTCCCTCGCTCCGGCTCAATCAATTCGGGGTTCGCTTCTACGAGGCGCTTCTTTCCGGGGCGGATCTGCAGTCGTTGGTCGGGTTCGAAGTCCTTTCTTTCGGTTCGGAGAGCCAGACCACCCGCGGAAAGAAGAAGAAGACGACAGGCCGAGTCAACTGGGAGTTCCTCGAGAAGAAAATCGCCGCCTCCGAACATGCCTACCAGCGCCCGATCATCCAGAAGAAGATCGAAGAGCTGGTCTCCTACTACCTGCAGTGCGCCGACTCGGGCACGCTTCCCGCGATCCCCGGCAGCGTGCTGCTGGTTTCCGACAGGCGCCTGGAGTTCGCTGCCGGCGGCGGCCGGTCCGATGCGGGATCCTTGAAGCTGCCGGAAGAGTCCGGGATCCTTCGGGCCCTCGATGGGCAGCACCGTCTTCTGGCGCTACACCAGCTCGCGGAAAAGCACAACCTGAAGGACTTCCAGGTTCCCGCGGTCGTCTTTGACAACCTGACCCCCGACCAGGTCGTGGAGCTGTTCGTCACGATCAACAGCAAGCACACCAAGCTGAATCCCTCGCACCTGATCTCACTCTCTGGTCGGCGCCTCTACCGCGACGAGAATCTCGCGGCCGCGCACGACGTCATCCGGGCTTTGAACGAGGACGAACATTCCCCTCTCAAGGGTCAGATCAAAGTGCTGGGAATAGGGCGGGGAAGCGTGACCCAGGCCTCTCTCGCCGACGAGCTGCGGGACGTGTTCGCCTCCATGGACGCCGCCGGCGGGCGTATGGCGCGGGAGTTTCGCGAGAACGCCAAACGCTTCTTCTCCAATTACTTCAAGGCCGCCGGTCGCGCTTTCCCGACGGCCTTCGCCGGCCGAAAGTACTCGATCAAGAGCTCGACCTCCCTGCGGGCGTTCATCCGAATTGTCCCCTACGTCATTGCGATGATCCGCAGCCGCGGCGGCGACGTCTGGTCGGCCGGAGAGCTCGACGCGGCCCTTCGCCCCTGGTCGGAGGCGATCGGAGACCGACGCTTCGAGACCGAAACGGTCTGGAAGGAGAAGTTGACCGGCGGCACGCGCTCCGCCGTCGAGATCCTCGCCCGCGAACTGCGGCAGGGGCT
>Ga0070707_100004018_pt1 | contig 13838 bp, 19 predicted proteins | sample KBSK5502metaG_FD_65468 | JGI IMG/M metagenome (GOLD analysis project Ga0070707, IMG submission 65468) | Corn, switchgrass and miscanthus rhizosphere microbial communities from Kellogg Biological Station, Michigan, USA - KBS K5-50-2 metaG | ecosystem: Host-associated > Plants > Roots >... | reverse complement strand
GGCACCGCCAGGCACATCGCGAGCAGCGACGACAGCAACGTGCCGTAGATGAAGGGCAGCGCTCCGAAGCTCTCGGCGACGGGATCCCAGTTCGTGCCGACGAGGAACCGCCACCCGAACGACCGCAGGGCGGGCGCCGAGGCAACGACGAGCGTCACCACCAGCGCCAGCACGAGGCCCACGAAACCCGCGGCGACGAGCCGGAGGAGCCCGCCGAAGATGCGATCGCCCGATGCCGTTGTGCCCGCGCGGTGGGCTGGCCATGGTCCCGCCGCCGCGTCAGCGCTGCCCGCGCGGGCCCCAGTCATCTCGGCGAGGTGGAGACCAGCAGCGGCTTGCCCTGGAAGGTGACCTGCTTGATCCGCTCCTCGATCTGCTTCACGACCTCGGTCGGTAGCGGAGCATAGAGCAGCTCCGAGGCGTACTTCTGCCCGTCATGCGACGCCCACCACAGGAACTTCACGAGCGCCTTGCCCTTGGTCGCATCGGGCTGATCGCGGTAGAGCAGCAGCCACGTGAAGCTCGCGATCGGATAGGCGGTCTCGCCGGGCGCATTCGTCAGCGACACACGGAAATCGGCCGGCATGGTCTTCGCCAGGCCGGCGGCCGCGGCCGTGGTGCTCTCGATCGTCGGCTCCACGAACTTTCCAGCCTGATTGCGGATCTGGGCCACGGGCAGCTTGTTGGTGCTGGCGTAGGCGAGCTCGACGTAGCCAAGGGCACCCGGGGTGTTCTTGACCTGACCGGCGACGCCTTCGTTGCCCTTGCCCCCGAGGCCGACGGGCCACTTCACCGAGGTGCCGCGGCCGACCTGCTTGTCCCACTCGGGGCTGATCTTGCACAGGTAATCGACCCAGATGTACGTGGTGCCGCTTCCGTCCGAGCGGTGGACGATCACGATCGGCTGGTTGGGCAGCTGGACGCCGGCGTTGACCGCGCGGATACGATCGTCGTTCCACTTCGCGATCTTGCCCAGGAAGATGTCAGCCAGCACATCAGGAGGAAACTTCAGCTTCGGGTTACCCGGCAGGTTGTAGGTCGCGACGACGGCACCCAGCACCGTGGGGATGTGCAGCAGCTCACCGGGAGCCTTCTTGAGCTGGTCGTCGGTCATCGGCCCATCGGTGGCCCCGAAATCGACCGTACGCTCGAGGATCTGGCGAATGCCCCCGCCGCTGCCGATCGACTGGTAATTGAAGCGCATGCCGGGGTCGACCTTCGTGTACTCGTCGAACCACTTGGAGTACAGCGGATACGGGAACGTGGCCCCGGCGCCGTTCATCAGGGTCTGCGCGACGGCGCCCGGGACCCACAGGCCCACGCTCAGTGCGAGCACGGCCGCTAGAACGATCCATCCCATCGGTCGATTTACGCTCATCGCGCCTCCAGTGTGGGCTATGGCTGTTTCGGTGCTGTTAGCGAGACGTAACAATTCCGTTACGAGCGCCCGGTCTCCGGCTCGCGGAAGCGATACCCGACGCCGCGCACCGTCTCGACGCCGGGCGGCTCGACCTTGGCCGTGAGGAACTTGTTGCGGAGTCGGGCCATGTGAACGTCCACCGTGCGGGGCTCCACGAAGCCATCGCGGCCCCATACGACGTCGAGCAGCTCGTCGCGACGAAAGACGCGGCCAGGCGCGGCGACGAGCGTGGCGAGCAGCTCGAACTCCTTGGGGGTCAGATCGACGGGCCGGCCCCCGACCGTGACCTCGAATCGCTCGCGATCGATCTCGAGGGGCCCGGCGGTCAGATGACCGCGCCTGGCGGACGGCTCCCCTGAGTTCCGGCGCCGGGCGACCGCGCGGATGCGGGCCAGGAGCTCGCGCGGCGAGAAGGGCTTGGTGACGTAATCGTCGGCCCCCAGCTCGAAGCCGAGGACCTTGTCGCCCTCCTCCACCCGTCCACTCACCATGATGACGGGGATGCCGGCCGTCTCCGGCTCCCGCTTCAGGCAGCGGCAGACCTCCCAGCCGTTCATCTGCGGGATCATGATGTCGAGCAGGATGAGGACGGGCTTCTCCTCGCGCGCGCGCTTGAGCGCCTCGGCACCGGTGCTCGCGACGACGACGTCGTATCCGTCCTTGGTGAGGTGATAGCGGATCAGGTCGGCGACGTCCTGCTCGTCCTCGGCGACGAGCACGCGCCCCAGCGTCCGCCGCGCGCTGTCCGCGATCGTCTTGGCAGCGCGGCGCCGGGCCGCGGCGGTTTGGGCCTCGTCGATGTCTCGCACGAGCGTAGTGTCGCGTCACCGCGTTACGGGACGATGACGGTGAGGTAAATTTCTCGGACCGGACCGCCCTACCGATCGGCGAGGAGCTTTTCGACGATCACGCAGTCACGCCATTGGCCGTCGAGTCGGGCGTGACGGTGGTAGACGCCGACGGTGCGAAACCCGCAGCGTGCGTGCAGAGCGAGACTGGCGGCGTTCTCGGGAAAGATGCGCGACACGAGCTTCCAGAACCCGCGGTCCGCGTAGACGCCGCAGAGGGCCTCGAGCGCCACGCGACCGGCGCCGGTGCCGCGCGCGGACCGGGCGACGTAGACGGAGTGCTCGGCGACGCCGGCATAGGCGGGGCGGCTCCGATACGGTCCGGCGCCGGCCCAGGCGACGACCCGACCGGCCCGCTCGACCACGATCGTGGGATAGCGTTCGCCCTTGTCGGCGAGCTGGGCCGCGATGCGCTCGGGCGTGCGCGGGTCCGTCTCGAACGTGGCGAGGCGATCCGCGATGCCCTCGTTGTAGATCGCCGCGACGACCGCGGCGTCGGCCGCCGTCGCCAGCCGGACCGCGCTTGCCTCGCCGTCCATCTCGGCCAGCCATGCCGTGATTCGCGCCTCGATCTCGTCCCGGACTCGACGGAACACGCCGAGCCGCTCGGATTCCGTCCCGCGCGCGGCCGACGGATCGCCGAAGCTCCAGTGCAGGCGCCTGGCGGCCCCGGGAAAGGCCGGACAGGCTTCGTTGGCGCTGTCGCACACCGTGATGACGTCGTCCCACGGCTCGCCCAGAAACCGGTCGAGCGTCTTCGAGGTGTGGCCGCCGAGATCGACGCCAGACTCCGCCATGACCCGCGTGGCCAGCGGATTGACGCCGCGCGCCTCTGTTCCCGCGCTCGCCGCCTCGAACCGATCGCCGGCGAGCGCGCGCAGGAAGCCCTCGGCCATCTGACTCCGCGCCGAGTTGTGGGTGCACAGAAACAGGACGCGGCGGCGTCTCACGAGCGCTCCCGCCCCGGCAACGGCAGGAGCCAGCGAAACAGGACAGTGGCCGCGGCGGCGCCGACGATCTGAGCCGCGATGAACCCCGGGGCATCGGCGGGCCGGATCCCCGCGAACGTGTCGGTGGCGGAGCGCGCGAGCGTGACCGCCGGATTCGCGAACGAGGTCGACGCGGTGAACCAGTAGGCGGCCGAGATGTAGGCGCCCACGGCGTACGCGACCTCGCTGGGCCGCAGTCGCGCGCAGCCCCAGATGACGGCGAGCAGGCCGAAGGTGGCCACGAACTCGCTGAAGAGCTGGGCGCCGCCCGCCCGCGCGTGGCGCGAGGCGAAGAACAGGGGCGCCGAGAACATCGTGTGCGCCGCGGCGACGCCCGCGAAGGCGCCGGCGACCTGGGCCACAACGTACGCCGGCACCTCCCGCCAGGGCCGGCCGCCGGCCCACGCCTCGGCCAGGGTGACGACCGGGTTGAAGTGCGCGCCCGAGATCGCTCCGAACGCGAGGATGAGGGCGACGAGCGCCGCGCCCGTCGCCACCGTGTTCGCCAGCAGCGCGAGCGCGACGTTTCCGCCGGCGAGCTGCTCTCCCATGATGCCGGAGCCGACCACGGCGGCGAGCAACATCGCCGTGCCGACGGATTCCGCGGTCAGCCGTCGCGCGAGTGTCGGCACCGTCACCCGCGCGCGGGCTTGCGGGCGCGCACGAAGGCGCTCATGAACTTCCCGTCGACGTGAGGCGCGATCGCCTCCGCGTCGAGCCCGGCGCCGGTGAGGAACTCGCGCGCGTCCTCCGCGCGATAGATCCGCGTGGGCTCGAGGTCGATCGCCTCGAACCCGACCTTGGCCAGCTTTTCCCGGTACTCGGACTCTTCCAGCGCGCCGGCGACGCAGCCGATCCACAGCTCGACGCTCCGCCGGATCTCCGGCGGCACCTCGCCGTGCACGACGACATCGGAGACGGCGAACCGGCCGCCCGGCCGCAGCACGCGAAACGCCTCGGCCAGGACGCGGTCCTTGTCGCCGGACAGGTTAATGACGCAGTTCGAGATGATCACGTCCACCGAGCCGTCGGGCAGCGGGATGTTCTCCAGCTCGCCCTCGAGAAACTCGACGTTCGTGGCGCCCGCCTTCCGCTGGTTCTCGCGCGCCAGCGCCAGCATCTCGTCCGTCATGTCGAGGCCATAGGCCTTGCCCGTCGGGCCCACGCGCTGCGCGGACAGCAGGACATCGATGCCGCCGCCCGAGCCGAGATCGAGCACGACCTCGCCGGGCTTCAGGTCGGCCAGGGCCGTCGGGTTGCCACAGCCGAGCGAGGCCGCCACGGCGGTGTCGGGTAGCGCGGCCGTCTGGGAGGCGTCGTAGTTCCGGCCGGTGATCGGATCGCACTCGCCACGGGACGACGCGGTGCTGCCACAGCAGGCGCTGCCGCTCGTCACCCGCAGCGCCGCCTTGCCATACTTGTCCTTGACGATCTGCCTGATGTCGGGCTCACTCATGAGCGACCTCCGTTCGTTCATCAAGAAACGTTGATGTATGCGGGCAAAAAAGGGTCAGTCGCAGCGCCCCGCCAGCACCCGCAGCTTGGATCGCGAGGCCAGCGCGTTCACGAACGCTTCCATCGCCTCGATGGTCCGCGGGTTGAGCGCATAGTAGATCCACCGCCCCTGCCGGCGGTCGGTCACGATGCCGGCATCCTTCAAGGTCTTCAGATGGAAAGAAAGACGCGACTGGGTCGCCTCGAGGTCGTCGGTGAGATCGCACACGCAGCGCTCCCCGGCGCGCAGTCGATCCACGATTCCCAGCCGCGTCTCATCGGCCAGCGCGTGGAACCAGCGTGCGATCCGCTCCGGGCTCTTCACCGCCGTCCTCACGACGCTCAATATATCAACCTTTCTTGATGAGTCAAGCCGGCCCTGGATCGCGGATCAGGGGACGGCGTGGCCACCGCAGCTTGATCGCGATCGAGTTCGCGCGCTTCTTCTGCTTGACCTCGATCTCCAAGAGGAGGAACTCCGACGTCACCAGCGTCGTCGCGTGCTCGTCGCTGTCGAGGGCGAGCTCACCGGACAGCACGCCGCGGGCGATCTGGGAGAGGTAGAAGGCGGCCGCGTCGCGACGCGCGCGCCCCCGGAACTTCACGGGCACGGTGGCGGTCACGCGGCCGCCCTCCGGCCGGACGACGGGGCAGCCGAGGCTAGGTGGATCTCCTGTGGATTGAAGGGGAAATGCTTCGAGATGTTCGGATGCGTGTGGGTGTCGATGCGCTCCAACCGTGATCCTTCCCCGGCGTTACCCCTCCCGTCCACGATCATCCCCAGCATCCAAGTCCCTTCGCCGTCGGCCTATTCGCGGCGGACATCGTTGTCGTCTCCAACGTACAGAAGAGATCATTGCTGGATTGTTACGAACGCACGAATATTGTGTGTCTCTGGGGAAGCCGGGGGATAACACGATCCCGGGCGTCGAACGCTCTGCGCCAGGCTTCCCTGCCGTCGGGGTGGGCACGGTACATGCCACCGGGCGATCAGGCGATGGACACGGGCGCCCAGTCCACGCCGGACGCGACCGACGTGGCTCGACCGCCGACGATCGTCAAGACGGTCTCCGCCTCTCGCGCGAGGGCGAGGTCGGCGAGGCTCACGAAGATCGGCAGTCGGTCGCGGGAGGCGAGGCTCCGCAGAAGACGCAGGAAGGGCACGACCTCGTCGGGGCCGAGATGGGCATCCGGCTCGGCGACGATCAAACGGACGGGATCGTGGCGGAGCGCGCGGGCGATGATCAATCTCGTGCGATCCCGGGCGTCGAGCTGGGATGCCCGCCACCGCGCGTCGACGGCCAGACCCACCCGCTCCAGGATCGGCACCGCGACGTGGGATGAGGCGAGCCACGAGAAGGTCATGGCGGCTCCGATGCGGCCGGTCCCGCGCGGATCGGGGAAGCCGAGCACGTTCCAGGCGACCGTGCGATCGAGCGCTGGTGGCGTCGCGAGATCCACCACCCCGACGCGCTGGCGAATCCGAGAGGCCGTCTCGGGGCTCAGCGGCGTCCCGTTGATCCAGGCGCGCCCTTCCGACGGGACGACGCGCCCGGCGATGACGTCGAGCAGCGCCACGCGCTCGTCGCGCTGCTCTGCGAGGACCGCCATCAGCCCTCGCCCCTCGAGCCGCGCGCAGAGGCGGCGCAGACGCCAGGAGCCGCGTTCCCGCACGCCGATGCCCAGCAGCTCGATCACGCGTCGATCCTCCGATATGGACGTTACGATTTCGTGACGGCGAGGCGAAGCCGGTCGGGCCCGGGCGAGGCGACGGCGACGCCGCGGGGATACCCGCAGCTCCAGATCTCTCGTCCCTCGCGGAACGTCCGCGTGACGACCGGAACCGCGCCACGCGCCCCGATCACCACGATATCCGCGACCTTCCCCGGCTCCAGCGAGCCCAGCAGGTGCTCGAGCCCGACGGCCCGCGCCGGATGACGGCCCGTCAGGGCCAGGGCGCTGGCCAACGAGCAATGATCCTCCCGGTAGAGCTTCATCGCGGCGTGCAGGAGCGACGCGGGATAGTAATCGGAGCACAGCGAGTCCAGTCCGCCCCGCGTGAGCGCCGTGAGGGCGGACAGGTTCTGCGCGGTCGATCGCCCCCGGACGATGTTGGGCGCGCCCATCACCGTGTGAAGGCCGGCGGCGCCCGCGGCGCGCAGCGCCTCCAGGTTGACGGGAAACTCCGAGATCGACACCCCGAGCTTCGCTGCCCAGGCCACCTGCTCCGCGGAGTCGTCGTCGTGGGAGGCCAGCGGCACCCGCACCCGGCGCGCCAGGCTCGCCAGCGCTTCCACCGTGCTCTGGATGCGCTCGCGTTCGGTCGTCTTGCGACGGAGCTTCCGCTCCGCGACCGCCTCGACCCGATCACCCGCGATACCATAGGCGCGGGTGAAGTAGTCGACGAAGGCGGCCGTGTCCTTGTACTGGCGCTCGCCCGGCGAATGGTCGGCGAACGAGAGGAGATCGACGTCTCCGCGGGCGAGCAGGCGCTCCACCGTGGGTGCGGCCTCGAGATCGGTCAGCTCGTACCGGGCATGCACCCGGTGACGGATGAGAAGATCGTCGGCACCGCGGATCGCCTCGACGACGCCGGCGGACTCGCGGTGGAATCGGGCGCCCTCCTCCTCGGCGAACGTCACGGCGTGGAACATCGTGGTGATTCCATGGCCGGCGAGCTTGCGATCGAACTCGGTCAGGGCCAGATCCAGAGGGACGAGGGCCGACGGACGAGGCCGCAGTTCTCGCTCGATCGCGTCGGAGTGAAGGTCGATGAAGCCGGGCGCGATCAGCCCGCTCATCCAGCGGACGTCCTCGCCCCCGAGCGACGGCACGGCGCCGAGGACCTCCAGGACCCGGCCGTCCTCGATGACGATCGCCGCATCGGACACCAATCGCGTCGGCGTCACGACATCGCCGCGAAGCACGAACCGCGTGGTCATGCCGACCGCCAGCACGTGGCGCGTGGAATGGCCGCGAGGCGGCCATCGGCGGATGCGAACCACAGGTCCACCGGTCTGAATGTGAGCCGGCCGGCGCCGAGGCGGTGGAAATCTGCGGCCGCCACCCCGCCCAGCGACAGGCGGCGCTCATCGACGCCGTCCGCGCCGTCCAGGACGAGGACGACGTCGGCGCTCGTCTCGTGCGCGTCCAGCTCGGTGGGGGCATAGAGGACCCGGACCCCCTCGTCGCCACGATCCGGTATCGCGCCCATGATGGCGTCGAGCGCGGCGCCCCCGCTGATGCCGGCGACCAGCACGAAATCGGCGTGCTCCGGCCTGGCCGGACGGGCGCCCGTGTTGAACCGCAGGTAGTCCCGGATCTCCGACATCCCATCGTCCGTCACGTGGAACGTGACGTCGCGGTCGAGCACCGCGAGCAGCACGGCGCAGGCCGCGCGCAGACCGGGCGGCGGGACCACCAGGGGAGTCTCCCCGAGCGGAAGCAGGGTGCCCGGCCGGGACATCGCGTCCAGCAGGCACCGGGAGATCGCCGGGCCCGCGAACAGGGGGTCGAACCAGGTCTCGCGAAACGTGGCGGCGTGTCTCATCGGGTTCCTCCGCGGCTCCCGGTCACCCTCGAAGGTCCTCCACCGCCTGCCGGTGGGCCTCCGGGTTGCCGGCAACGAACGTGAACGCTGTCCCCTGCCAGTGAGAGGCGTCGAGGGGGAACAGGGCCCGGCCCTGAGGGTCGGTGATCGCGCCACCCGCCTCGAGCAGCACGGCGGCGGCGCCGGCGATGTCGCAGATCGCCGCGTCGTGGTCGTGGACGAACGCGATGGCGCCGAGCGCCACGTAGCAGAGATGCAGCGCCGTCGAGCCGAACCGCCGCAGGCGGTAGCGCTCGAGCCATCTCACGACCGCGGCAGGGATGCCGTCCTCGTACGGCGTCCTGATGGCGAACAGGGAACTCGAGGACAGCGCCGCCGGCTGCACCCGGATCGGTCGCCCGTTGAGCTGCGCCCCCTGGCCCCGGGCGGCCGTGAAGACCCAGTCGGCCACCGGGTCATAGACCGCCCCCGCGACGGGCCAGCCGTCGTGGAGGACGCCGACGGAGACCGAGAAGCCCGGCAGGCCGAGGCCGAAATTGTTGGTGCCGTCGATGGGATCGAGCGCCCAGCGATACGTCGCATCCGGAGGGCCGCTCTGCACGCCTTCCTCGCCGAGCACGGCATCGTCCGGAAACGCTGCGCGAAGCTCACGCTCGAGGGCCGACTGAATGTCGAGGTCGGCGCCCGTGACCATGGAGCCGTCGCGCTTCCAAGAGATGTCCGTCTGCCCGAACCGCTCGAGCGCCATGCGTCCACCGAGGATCGCCAGCCGTGCCGCGGCGGAGCTTCGCGCCTCGCCCCCCTCGAGGGTCTGCATCGTCTCGGTGTCGAGCCACTCCTCCCGCATCACGCCCTCCGTCTCGTCGCTGCGGCTAAGGGACGCAATCCACGAGCTCTCGACGCCACACCGTCGCTCCGCACCGCGAGCACCAGGCGGTCACCTCGAAGACCATGGGAACGGTGGCAAGGACCTCCTCGCTCTCGACGATCGTCCGCCCTCCGCAGCGATCGCACGCCGTGGTCAGCAGCTGTCGAATGTGACCCAGCCACGACATGGCGCGTCCTTACTTCTGGGCGGCGAGCTTCTTCGCCGTGTCGTTCAGCTCGCGGATGACCTGGTACTTGCTGTCGTCGGCCTTGACAAAACCGCCTACCCAGGCGCCGATTTCCTTGAACGCCTCGGGGTTTCGCCCGCGCATGGTGACCAGCGACTCCTGGACCGCCTGGCGGAGGTTCGCGGGCAGGTCCTTGCGGGCGACGATCGGGTCGTTGGGGATCAGCTTCGAGACCCAGATCACGCGGAGGCCGCCGCGAGGCACCTTTCCCTCGCGCGTGAGCTGCTGGAGGTCCGGAAGATTGGTCGAGGCGACCTCGACCTTCTTGTTCGCGACGGCGAGGATCGAGGCCTCATGCGATCCCGAGAACATGACCTTGGAGAAGTACTTCTTGGGATCGACGCCCATCTCGGTCATGAAGAACATCGACGGCACCAGGTAACCGGACGTCGAATTGGGGTCGTTGAAGGCGAACGTCTTGCCCGCCATGTCCTCCGGCCCGAAGACGTCCGACTCGCTGTGCACGATGAGGCACGACCGATAACCGAGCGATCCGTTCGCGAGCTGGAGCTGGGCGACGGGCTCGACGTTGGCGTAGTTGTTCGCGGACGCCTCCACGTAGGCCTTCGGCCCGAGGTGCCCCAGCTCGGCCTTCTTGAACTTGAGGGCCTCGATCGTGCCGCGGTAGTCCGTGGCGGTCACCGGCTTGATCTTCACCCCGAGATCCTTCTCGAGCTGGGCGAGGACCGGCCCCCAGCGCCGCGTGATCTCGGCGGCACTCTCCGTCGATAACAGTCCGAACGTCATCTCCTTCGGCCAGCTCGGATCGATCGCGAACCCGGGCCCCGCGAGCGCGAGCACAACCAGGGCCGCCACGATGACTGAACGCCGTGTGCGCATGAAGACCTCCTAGATCGTCAGTCGACGAATTCGGGACGAGACCACATCGACGCACATGACCATGGCCACGATGAGCAGGATGACCGTGGCGGCCTCACGGTCGTTGAAGGAGCGGATGGTGTCCCAGAGATAGAAGCCGATACCGCCACCACCCACCATGCCGATGACGCTGGCCGACCGGATATCGGACTCGAACCGCAAGAGGAGATAGGAGATGAAGTTCGGCAACACCTGGGGGACGACCCCGAACCCGATCACCTGCAGGCGCGTTGCGCCGGCGGCCGCCACGCCCTCGACCTGACCGGGATCGATCGACTCCACGGTCTCGCTGAGCAGCTTGCCGAGCACGCCGCCCGTGTGCAGGCCGAGCGCGAGCATCCCGGCGAAGGGGCCGAGCCCGACCGCCGTCACGAACATCAGCGCGAAGACGAACTCGTTGACAGCCCGCAGCAGATCCATGACGCGTCGGGCGGCGAGGTACACCACGGGATGCGGGGCCAGATTGCGTGCGCCGAGCAGGCCCAGCGGAATCGAGATCAGGGCTGCCAGCAACGTTCCCCACAGGGCGATGCACACCGTGACCACGCACTGCCAGGCGTATTCGCCCACGTGGGCCAGCGACGGGTGGAGATACCCGCCGAGGAACTGGCCGATGTTTCCGGCGTCGCGCACCAGCTCGAGCGGGCGCAGCTCGATCACGCGCGCCGCGGCCGCGAAGACCACCGCCAGCAACACCGTGACCGCCACGTGGCGCCCGACGTGGGAGCGAAACGGCGGGACCCGGAGCGCGGCGCGGTCGCCGAGCGCGATCAGGGGCGACGTTACGACGCGACCGCTGGGAGCCACGCGGGAGCGGAGGGAGCGAAGAGCGGCGCGGGAAGTGAGCTCTCGGGAAGCTCGCCGAAGATCTCCACGAGGGCGGGGTCGGTCAGCGCCTCGGGGGCGCCGTCGAACACGAGACGACCATCGCGCAGCCCCAGGATCCGGTCGGCGTAGCGTCGCGCATAGTCGACGTGGTGCAGGGTCGCGATGACGGTGAGGCCAGCCCGCGTGGCGACGTCTCGCAGCGTCGCCATCACCACGGCGCCGTTCACGAGGTCGAGACTGGCCACGGGCTCGTCGCCCAGGATGAGGGTCGGCTCCTGCGCGAGGATCTTGGCGATCGCCACGCGCTGTTGCTCGCCGCCGGACAGCGTGTCCGTCCGCTGCCAGACGCGATCGAGCAGGCCCACGTGATCGAGGCACCGGAACGCCACGGAACGGTCGCCGGCATCGAAGCGCCGCGCCAGCGCCGCCCATCGCCGCCAGCCGCGCAGCCGGCCCAGCCGGCCCACCAGCACGTTGTCGAGCACGCGGAGCCGGCGGACGAGGTTGAACTGCTGGTAGATCATGCCGACCCGACCGCAATGCGCTCTCAACGCCGCCCCACCGAGCGTCGACAGGTCCTGGCCACCGAAGCGGATCCTTCCGTCACTCGGCGTGATGGCTCGGGACAGCGCGCGCAGCAGGGTGGTCTTTCCCGCGCCCGACCGACCGATCACGGCGACGAACGTGCCGGAAGCGATGGAGACCGAGATGCGGTCGAGCGCGGTGGTGTCGCCGTAGCGCTTGGTCAGCCGATCGAGGATCACGGGAGGCGAGATCAGTGCGCTGCTCACGCCTCCACCGTAGGGGCACGGTGTTGCGCGCGTGTGACGCGGACGTGAAGCTTCGACGACACCTCAGCCGCGCGGCGGCGCGGCGACGCAGAGGCTCATCACGATCTGGTCGATGAGGGCCGTCGTTGGACCCATCCGGCCGACGACGCCCGAGGCCAGCGTGTCGTAGACGACGATGGGAATCGTCGCGTCCGACGTGGGGTCCGTCCAGAGCCCCGTGAGATGGCGTACCACCGACGCGTCGGCGGCTTCGTGCTCGGGCTCGAGCTCGCGGCCCTGCCGCGCCCGCACGCGGCGCTCGATCTCCGTCGGGTCGTCGCACCGGCACCACACGAGCGCGGGCGAAGCGCCGTGGGCCCGGCAGGTGGCGTAGACGGCGGCACGCTTGTCGGGCTCGCCATGGACCGCGTCGACGACGATCACGGGGGCACCTGCCTCGAGCGCGGCCGCGAGCCGGCGCGCCATCTCCCGATAGGCCGCGTCACGCAGGCTCAGGTACGCCTCGACGCCTTCCGTGAAGCCACTGGTCCGGCGCACCCACTCGGGCAGCGAGATGCCCAGATCGCGATACACGTCACAGCTCCGGACGAGGGCGCCGCCGAGCGTGATGTGGAGCCGCGCAGCCGTCGTCGTCTTACCCGACGCCGGCAGCCCGCACATCATGATGACGCCCTGCCCGTCCATGGGTCGACGATGCCACACCACCCGAAGGATCTCCCGGATGCATTCGGTCGCGCAACGCGGTAGGGTTAACGCTTGCACACCTAGGAGATGCCCATGGAACGCGCACGCCGTGTCTCGCCCCGCCCGTCGCCTCCTCCGTTGTCGATCCCGCAAAGTGTCCTCCGGCTCGCCCGCGTCACCGGTCAGACGGCGCTTCGGGATGCGCAGGAGGTCGGAGGACAGCTCATGACGCTGGCGCAGCGGACCCTGCGAGGGACCCGGTCCACATCGGTCACCATCGCGCGTGACGTCGCCGAGACCGCACGGCGCGCGGCCGCCGGCGTGGCTGACGGCGTCCACGAGCTCCGCCAGGACGTCACACGATGGCAGGGCATGCTCCGAAGGCCGGCCACGAAGATGACGGCACGTCGCGGGACTCCCGCCCGGCGCCGCCGGCGTGGGTCGGGTCGCAAGGCGGCGTCGTAACACAAACGCAACACTGCGTCAGGAACAACGTTGGTAAGCTTTCGTCGACGCGAGAGCGTCCGGAGGGTCCCCGATGCGCATCCATCCCCTGTCGTTCGTCCTCGGCCTCGGCGCGGCTGCTCTCGTGCCGCTGTTCACTCGTGTGCTGCGCCCATTGGCGGTCGAAGCAGCCGCCGCGGGGATGGGGCTCTTCGCGGAAGGGCGACGTGTCGTCGCCGAGCAGATGGAAACGCTGGAGGACATCGCCGCCGAGGCCCGAGCGCGACGCGCTGAGATCGTCGCGGCCTCGGAGAACGGCCACCTCGACGTCGAGGCCGAGGAATCGACGGAGGCCACCTCGGGCGAGTCGGCGGCAGCGCCTCGCGCCCGTCGGCGTGTGACGACCGGCACGCGCCGTCGGACGTCCTGAGGCCGGACGGTGGCGCGCGCAGCGCTCGCCGTGGCCCACGCGATGCCGGGGCGTATCCGGCTTCGCCTGCCCGTCCCGGCGCAAACTTCCGACCTCGTCGAGGTCGTCAGCGCGACGGCGGGAGTGACGGACTGCGCATGGAGCGAACGTACCCGTGGTCTCCTCGTTCACTACCGGCCGGAGGAGACGACATCGGGCGCGATCATCGAAGCGATCGTGGCTCATGCGGGCGTCGCCGCCCCCGACCATGACGGACCTGCCGACGGTGCCCAGACGCCGGTCGCAGAAGTCATCACCTCGACGGTGACGCAGCTCAACGGGCGCGTGGTCCGCGCCACGGGTGGGCGGCTCGACCTGGGTGTGCTC
>Ga0070707_100004017_pt1 | contig 13841 bp, 11 predicted proteins | sample KBSK5502metaG_FD_65468 | JGI IMG/M metagenome (GOLD analysis project Ga0070707, IMG submission 65468) | Corn, switchgrass and miscanthus rhizosphere microbial communities from Kellogg Biological Station, Michigan, USA - KBS K5-50-2 metaG | ecosystem: Host-associated > Plants > Roots >... | reverse complement strand
GGGCCCATCCGCTCCATCCGGACGTCGTCGCCGGCAACCTGATCTACGAGCTGCCGCGCTGGAACGAGGCGCTGCTGGCATTCCGGGACTGGTCACGCGACCTGCCGGACGAGATGACCTGCCTGATCACGTTCGCCGTTCCGGCGGCCGAGTGGGAGCTCGGCGACCGCGTCCTCATGTTCCTGGGCTTCGCCTGGGCGGGAGCGGATCGCATCGCGGGCGAGGCCCTGATCGCGAAGCTCCAGGCGGCGTGCCCGGCGGACATCCCGGTCCTCGACCCGACGCGCTGGATCACGTTCCAGTCGGCGTTCGACTCGATCCTGCCCAAGGGCGTGCGGGCGTACTGGCGCAACGCTTCCTTCGACCGGCTCGATGACGCGATGATCGAGACCATCGTCGAGCACTGCGGCGCCCAGACCTGGTTCGGCACTGCCGCCGACCTGCACCACATGGGCGGCGCCTATGGCCGCGTCGGCGAGGACGAGACGGCGTTCCCGAATCGGTCGGCCGAGTTCTGGCTCAACGTCTACGGCTACTGGCCGAACGCCGCCGACGACCCGGGCATGGTCGCCTGGGTCAAGGGCTTCTCCGACGCGATGCAGCCGTACGCGATGCCCGGCCAGTACGTGAACTTCCTCGGGCTCGACGACGCCGACCCGCGGCGCAAGGCGATCGCGGCCTACGGCCCGGCCAAGCTCGAACGGCTCACCGCGCTGAAGCGCCGCTACGACCCCGAGAACCTGTTCCGGATCAACCACAACATTTCCCCGGCGGGCTGACCCGGGACCGGGGCGGTCGTAATCGGCGTTGCTGGCGTTACCGGCCGGTCTCGGCGCGGACCACGACCGGGGCCTCGTTGCCGAAGCTCGCCCGCGCTGTGCTGGGACCCTGTTGGCTCGCGGCAAGGAGCAGCGCGCCGAGCGCGACCGCAAGCCTGAGGAGCCTGGCGCGAGGGGGGCGCCATGGGCGATCCTGGTGCGGCCAGAAGACCCGATCTGCGTCGATCGCCCGTCCCGCCACGCTTGCCCTCGGTCACGGTTGCCATCGAACGGTGACTGGCAACCGGGCGGTCTCCGGGTGGAGATCCCTGGCTTTGCGGCCCCGCCTCGCGACGGGTGTGCCCTGTTTGCAGATCCGAGTCGACCGGCGCTCTGCCGGTGATCAGGACAGTAGGCGGCACTCGTACTGGGTCGAGGGGGCCGCAAGTCCCAGGCCCATGACCCGTTGGGGCTGTGCAGTCGCGCACCGTTTGCGCACCCAGGCCGTGCAAACCCGAACGATGTCCCCCGCATCGCCCAGCCGCCGGCGGAGCGTGAGCCACGCCGACGGCAGTACCGCGGGCCGCCAGTTCAGCGCACGAGCGCGGGCACCGACTTCTCGATCGGCACACCGACGAGGCTGCCGTACTCAGTCCACGAACCGTCGTAGTTCCGCACGCGCTCGAACCCGAGCAGCTCGTGCAGCACGAACCAGGTGTGGCTCGAGCGCTCGCCGATGCGGCAGTAGGCGATCACGTCCTTGTCCTCGGTGATGCCCTTCGCAGCGTAGAGCTCGCGCAGCTCGTCGGCGTCCTTGAACGTGCCGTCCTCACGGACCGCGGTCGCCCACGGGATGTTCGCCGCGCCCGGGACGTGGCCGGCGCGCTGGGCGCCTTCCTGTGGGAGTGCGGCGGGAGCGAGGAGCTCGCCGTTGTACTCGGCGGGCGAGCGGACGTCGACCAGCGCGCCGCCGCCGCCGACCTGCTTGAGGACGTCGTCGCGGAAGGCGCGGTGGCTGAAGTCGGCGTTCGGCAGCTGGATCCCGGTCGGGGCATACGTGGGGACGTCGGTCGAGGTCGGGCGGTTCTCTGCCAGCCAGAGCTTTCGCCCGCCGTTGAGGATCTTGACGTCTTCGACCCCGAACAGCCGGAGCTGCCAGTACGCCCACGCCGCGAACCAGTTGTTGTTGTCGCCGTACAGCACGATGGTCGTGCCGTCGCCGATGCCCGACTCGCTCAGCAGCCTGGCGAGCTCGGAGCGGCTGATGATGTCGCGGCGGAGGCCGTCCGAGAGCTGGCTCGTCCAGTTCCAGGCAATGGCGCCGGGGATGTGGCCCTCGTCGTAGGCGGACGTGTCGACGTCAACCTCGACGAACCGGACGTTTGAGTCGTCGATGTGCTCGACGGCCCAGTCAGCGTCGACGAGAACGTTCTTCGCGTAGTCGGTCATGGCGATGGTTCCTTTCCTGCATATCCATGCGGCGTCATGCCGCTGTGCGGACGATCCGATCGAACAGGCGCGGCACATACCAGCGCAGCCGGTAGAGCTGGCAGCCGAGGCAATATCCGGTGAGCGCGAGCACGAGCTGCAGCGCGCCGACGGCCCCGGTGAGCGCCCAGCCTGCCGCAGTCGCGAGTGGCGCGCCGCTGAGCGCCCCGGCGGCGAGGGCGAGGCTTGCCAGGCCGAGGCCGAGCGTCCCGAGCGCCTGCGCGAACCGTGGCGGGACTTCGGACTCGAGCTCGGCCGGCGGTCCCAGCTGCAGGACCCGCCGAACGAGCGGCCACGGCCGGCCGAGGATCGAATAGCGGGTCCCGAAATAGGCGCTGACGCCGAGTGCGATGCCGATCGCCGGGACGACGAGCGAGACATCGAGCACGAAGCCGAGCGCGAGCACGAAGACCGACAGGCCGGCACCGAAGCGGTGCCCTCGCGGATCGATCAGTCGAGCGCCGGCTCGTGGTTGAAACGAATGAAGTGACATCGGGCGAACCTCACGGAACGGGGGGCCGCGAGGCGAACCGAGGCTGGACCAGGATGTCTGGCGTCGGCCGGGCCTCGCGGGCGAGGCGGAGATCAGCGAGGCCGGCCCGGAAGGGTTGTGCGGCTCGTCCTCAGACTCGCCCGAACCCGGCCGCAGCCGACGCTCGCCGGCTACACGCGCAGGTCATGGGCTGGAGGTGGCGCATCAGGCGCCGAACTGTACCGGCGTGGCCGTGGCGTGTCCACCGCCGCGATCTAGGCGGGCGCGGCCTCGCGCCAGATGCCGATCGGTGTCTGCTCGTCGGTCTGGCCGAGCGGGTTGTCGTCGAAGCTGCGCTCGAGGAGCCGGACCCTGTCCTTCGGGAGCGTGCTGGCCACGCACCACGCGGGGTTGATGTCGTTGATGTCGCAGATCGCGATTTCGAAGCCGGTTGCTGCCTTGAGCGCCCGCACTGTGCCCGGCGGATCGGCCGGCGCCGGGATGCAGCACTCGTAGAACTCGGCGATGCCCATCGTGTGCTCGGCATCCATCATCCGCGCGTTGAGCCCGGCGACGAGGTAGAACCAGCCCTTCTTGCCGAGGACGCGGCCCACGACGTGGGCCAGGCCGGCCAGCACGATTCGCGGCGCGCCGGTCAGCTCGATCGCGTACTGCATCGCGTACGGGCTGCGCAGCCCGGTGCCCCACGTCGTCTTCGTCACGCGCTCCGACAGGAGCCGGGCGAGACGGCCGGGGTGGATCGACCGCCAATCGCGAGCACGGCCCTGCATGATCGCGACCGCGGACTCGGACAGGACCACCGTGTCACCGGCGCGGAGGTGCGGGCCGGCGTGCTCCCGGATCGCCCCGGCGATGTCGTCGCCGGGCATCAGCACGGGAGTGCGAATCGGGATCCGCTCGAAGGTCCGTCCGTCGACGACGACGGTGCGCGGCGCGGGGCCGGGCGGGCTCATCGCTGACGATGGTACCGGCGAGCTCCGTTCGGTCGACGGTTGCGGGCGCCCACGACCGCCCCTACGCTCCCCGTCCGATGCGTCCCCTTCTGCGCCACGGCGCGCTTGCCGCCGCCCTGGCGCTGGTGGCGCTGGCCGGCGTGCGGCCGGCGTGGCTTCCGAATGAGGCACGCGGCCTGGGTCAGCTCCCGGCCTGTCGCTACGACGACATCATGACCCAGCCGCGGGGCTACGACGACTGGTCGATCACGCTCGTCGACACGATCCTGCGGGTGCCGAAGTCGTACGTCCCGCCCGATCTCGTGTCGGTGTCGCAGGCTGGCATCGCGGGCCACGGCAAGGTACGCGCGGTCATGATCGACGACCTTCGGGCGATGGCCGAGGCGGCCGCCGCGGCGGGCAACGCGATCGGCGTCGAGAGCGCGTACCGAAGCTTCCAGGCCCAGGAGGCGACCTTCGCCTCGTGGGTCGCCCAGCTCGGGTACGCCGGCGCGCTGCGGGTCTCGGCGCGGCCCGGCCATTCGGAGCACCAGCTCGGCCTGGCGATCGACTTCCGGAGCGACCCCGGCGGTTCCCCGTTCACCGGATCGTGGGGCCAGACGCCGGCCGGCACGTGGATGCGCCTGCATGCGTGGCAATACGGCTTCATCCGCAGCTACCCGCCCAGGAAGCAGGCCGTGAGCTGCTACGCGAGCGAGCCCTGGCACTACCGCTATGTCGGGCGCGACCTGGCCGCGGCGATCCACGCCTCCGGCCTGACCACGCGCGAGTACCTCTGGGCGAACTACACGACCGCCGTCGTGCCGAAGGCGACGAAGCCGCCGAAGTCGCCGGGTGCGTCGGCGGAGCCCGGCGCCACCGGTCCGACCGATTCCGCCGAGCCGAGCCTCGAGGCGCCGCCGCCAACCGGCGCCGAGCCCGGATCGCCTGCGGAATCGGCGCCCAGCCTCGAGTCGGACGGGCCGCCCTCCCAGGAGGTCTACCCGCTTGAGACGCCGCCGATCGAAGCGTCGCCCGTGGCCGACCTGGATCCCGCCGTGGCGGCAGGTCTGGGAGCCGTCCTGATCGGGGTCCTCGTGGTGACTGTCCTGGTCCTGCGCGGTGGTCGGTCCGGGGTAGGACTGTAAGGCTAGAGACAGTCGCGAGACCTCTTCCCATCATCTCGCAGTAAAGCGCCCGGTCGCAGGCACGCAGCGCTTCCCGGATCTGTCGCATCCCAGTCGACAGAGCCACAAGACATCCGGTGTCGGTTCGTCCGACGCGGGACCGCCGCTCCGGACAGAGCTCACACCAGCCAGGAGGGATGTCGCGATGCACCGACGGGTCCACCGCTCCTGGCTGCCGGTGCTGATCGCCGCGCTCGCCGTCCTCGTGGTGCTGCCCACGCTGGCGCAGGAAGTCGATGCCGCGACCTATCGCTGGACCGCGAAGTGCGACGTCCGGATCCGGACCGGCCATTCGACCACGTCGACGGTGCTGCGCGTGATCCACGAAGGCGCCACTGTGCGATCGACCGGTTCTGTCGAGGGTGGCCGCTGGTCCGCGAACTGCCACGGCTACAAGTCGGGTCGATACTGGCTGAAGATCGTCCAGATCAACGGCAAGACCACGAAGGAGCTCTTCGGTCGCTCGGTGGTCTACGCCGCCAGGGGGTTGTTCGCGAACAAGACGCTGATCGCGACGCCGACGCCCACGCCGACGCCGACGCCGACTCCGACGCCCACCCCCGACACGGCTGACCTGATCAGCAACTGCGCCGTGCGCTTGCGCACCGGCGCGACTACCGACGCCGGTACGACCACGATCATCGACGAGAACACCGTCGTCACCGCGGCGGACGCGGTCTCGGGTGGGTCATGGTCCGCCGACTGCCGCACGAGCGTGACCGGTAACGAGTGGTACCGCATCACGGCTGTCGGTGGGAGGAGCGTGAGCTCGCTCTACGGCGTTTCCGAGGTCTACGCGGCGACCGGCCTCTTCCGCGCGTCGGCGACCTCGTCGTACGTCGAGGGCATCGATGTCTCGAAGTGGCAGGGCATCATCAACTGGCCGATGGTTGCCGCCGCAGGCAAGCGGTTCGTCATCGCCAAGGCCACGGAAGGGGTCGGCTACGAGGACGGCAAGTACGACGCCAACAAGGCGGGTGCCATGTCCGCCGGACTCGAGTTCGGGGCCTACCACTTCGCCCGCCCGGACCTCAACCCCAACGGGGCATCTGAAGCGGACTGGTTCGTCGATACCGCGGGCTACCAGCCCGGGATGATGATCCCGACGCTCGACCTCGAACGACACGGCAGCCTCACCGACGCGCAGCTGATCGCGTGGGTCCAGGCGTGGGTCGGGCGCGTGTACGAGCGACTCGGGGTCCGCGCGATGATCTATGCCAGTCCGAGCTTCTGGCAGACCTACATGAACAACACGCGCTGGTTCGCTGACAACGGCTACGCGATGCTCTGGATCGCCCACTGGGGCGTGACCAGCCCGTCGGTCCCGGCGAGCAACTGGGGCGGCCGATCCTGGACGTTCTGGCAGTACACGAGCAATGGCACGGTCCCGGGCATCTCCGGGGACGTCGACCTGGATCGGTACCGCTTCGACTCCTTCGACGCGGTCATCTACGCCGGCGCGTGAGCAACTCGCAGCGGCTGCAGGCGCGGTCGCTGCCTCGCGAGTGCGGGCGAGGTGTGCGCCACTCCGGCCGCTTGAACACGATCTCGCCGCCGTGGCGGTGCATGATCTCGACCACACCGTCGACGTCGTTGAGCTGGAACCGCCCGGCGAGAACGAGGCCGCGCGCCGGCTGCTCGTAGCGGAGGCTGCCGAGGGGCCGCAGGCCAACGTCGTCGTCCTCCAGCTGCACGAGCGCGCGCAGCTCGAAGAGGGCGGCCCTCGCCGCAACGAGATCGTCGAACCGCGCCCCCACGAGGTACATGCCCCGAGCCTCCGCTGACCTCGTTCCGGCTCGTACTACACGCGCCGAGGTGGGCTATCGGGTGCGTGACAGCGCCATACCGCGCCCGGCTGCGAAAAGGGAGCACTGCCTCTCCTAGGATCGGCGGGTGGCGACTGTCGAAACTGGACCCCGTGGCCGGATCCTGGCGCTCATCCCGGCGCACGACGAGGCACCGCGCATCGGCGCGGTCGTGCGAACGGCGCTGCCCCACGTCCCGGTGCTCGTCGTCGACGACGGCTCGGGCGACGCGACCGCTGCTGTCGCGGAGCAGGCCGGAGCGCGAGTGGTCCGGCAGATGCCCAACCAGGGCAAGGGCGCCGCGCTCCGGGCGGGCTTCCAGGCGGCGCTCGCCGAGGGCGTCGAGGCCGTCGTGACCCTCGACGGCGACGGGCAGCACGATCCGGCTGAGCTCCCCGCGTTCCTCGCCGTCTACGCGCGCCGGACGCTCGCGGGCGAGGCGACGGAGCTGATCATCGGGCGGCGCGACTTCCGGCGGATGCCCCGGCTGCGGCGCGTGTCGAACTGGCTCGGGACCGTGGCCCTGTCGACCGCGGTCGGCCGCTGGATCGCCGACAACCAGTCGGGCTACCGGCTCGTCGGCAGGCGGCTCATGGCGGCGTGCCTGGACAGCGTCGAATCAGGCTTCGCGTTCGAGGTCGAGATGATCGCGCTATGCCTGCGCGAGGGCTGGCCGATCGAATGGGTGCCCGTCCGGACGATCTATGGCGACGAGCGCAGCCACATCCGGCCGCTGCGCCACCTCGGCGAGTTCCTTGGCGTGACCCGACGGGCGCGGCGAATCGCGCGAGAGCGACCCCGTAACGTCAGCGGATGACGCCGAACGCGTCGACGTCGACACGGCCCGTGCCCACCGCGACGACACGGAGCCGGTGCGTTGCCAGCGACGACCAGCGAACGCTGAACGCGACGTAGCGATAGGTCGTCGTCGCCGCGCCGAGATCGATGGTGGTCTGGTACACGCCGTCGACGTAGATCGCGACCTGGCCCCGATCGGGACCCTGCGTGGTGACGAACGACAGGTTGCGAGCGCTGGTCGTGACGACCGCGGACGCACCGGCGGCGGCCAGGTAGCGCTGTGAGCCGCCCGAATAGGCCGACAGCCAAGTCGTCTTCGACGGCCCGCTGAACATGACGAGTGCGCTGTTCTGCTGGATTCGCGCCGGCTTGAGCTTGGGACTGGCTGTCCAGGCGCCGACGTTGCCGGCCTTGTCCCGCGCACGCACCTCGAAGCGATAGGTGTGCCCGGTCCGCAGCGTCCACGCGATCGACGTGGTGGTGACGCCCGCCGCGATGACGTGGAAGGGGCCGCCGTCGAAGCTGCGGGCCACGTCGTAGGAGGCGATGCCCGATGGCCCCACGTCGCTGCCGGACCAGCTGATGGCCGCGCGGAGCGAGCCGTCGGCGAGCGTCGTGTCCGAGCGCAGTGAGATCCGCGGCCACGAGGTCACCGGCTTGCCCGTGTCGAGCGTGATGTTGATCTGGTTCGACGCCTCGACCGGGTTGCCGGCGAGGTCGGTGACCGTACCGGCGGGAATCTCGAGGGTGAGCGTGCCGTTCTTCCAGGTGTGGTTCTCGAGGCTGAACCCGTAGCTCGCGCCGCCGGGCTCGCCCATGATCTCGGGCACCAGCCACGGATCCGCCTGCTGGGCGGTGCCCCCGAGCAGGACGTCGCTGCGCGTGAACCCGATCACGGGCTCGCTGAACGTCGCCGTGACGTTGAACCAGTTCAGCTTCGAGTCGCGGATGTACGCCCGGTGCGGCGTTTGGTACAGGACCACGGTGGGCGCGTCGGCGTCGTTGGCATAGGCGGCATCGCCCGACGCGGGGTCCGCGGGACCGGTCAGCCCGGCGAGATCGGTGACGGCGTCGGCGGCAAGCTCGAGCTGGACGGTGCCGTCGGTCGGGTGGGTCGAGCTCACCTCGATCCTGTAGCCTTCCGGACCGCCCGTGACGTCGGTCACGTCCCAGCCATGGGAGGAGCCGCCCACGTCGAAGTCGGATGCATCCAGCCCGGTGACCGGCTCATCGAACAGCAACCCGAAGTCGATCGTGTGTCCGCCGGTCGGGCTGGCGGTCATCGCCGCCAACGAGTCCACGGTCGGCGGGCTCGTGTCGTTCACCGGGCCGGTCGTCGCAGCGATCCGGTTCGCGACGCGCTGGCGCAGCTGCGGGAAGGTCGGGTAGAACGTGTTGCCCGGGCAGGCGGTGGCGTACACATTCCGGTGGCCGGAGATGATGTTGAGCCGCTCGGACACGGCAGGGTTCGTGTACGTGGTCCTGGCCAGCGGGTCCAGCCCGTGTCGCTCGAGCTTCCAGGCGAGCATGCTGTCGAGGGCGTTGCGAGCGGCCGCCGTCGGCTGCCGGTTCTGGAAGTTGCCGAGCAGCGCGATGCCGACCGTGCCGATGTTGTGGCTCTGGGCGTGGACGCCGCGAACGACGTTGCCCGCCAGGTCTTCGCCCGTGGGCGACTCGCCCGGCGCGTAGTCACGTGAGTGGCGGCCCTCGTAGATGTGGCCGGCCTCGTCGATCAGGAAGTTGTAGCCGATGTCGCCGTAGCCGCGGCTGATGGTCTTGGCCCAGTAGATCGCGCGGATCGTCGCGGCGGGGTTCGGGTCGTGGTTGCGCCCAGCGGTGTGATGCACGATGGCCAGCTGCATCGGGTTGAACTGTGGCGGCCAGGTCTCGTGGCCGGCAGCGTCGAAGCGAAGGGATTCGTCGGCGCCCCAGCCGGAGCGAGGGATGATCGTCGGCTGGTCGACGGCGGCGTCGGCGACCGCGGGTGGAGGCGCGACGAGCCCGATGTCCGCTCGGGCATCGATGGCGAGCACGCCCAGCTGGGGCAATGGCCGCGACGTGGTGACGCGCACGAAGCGGGCGCCGCCTGTCCACAGGACCTCGCTGTAGGTCTCGTCGGCAGCGTCCTTTCGGCCGAGGCTCTGAACCTGGTCGGAATCAGGGCCGACGTCATCGTCGTCGATGGGCACCGGCACTTCCTCGCCGAGCTCGTTGGGCTTCATGCCGAAGGCGACGCTGACAGTCGCTTCGGCGGCGCCGCGCCACTTCAGCATCACGTGCGAGGCGGTGATCGGCAGCGACAACGTGCGCTGGTGCTCGACGGATGCGTGGATCTCGCGGCCGATGACCTTGACGGGCGCGCGACCTGCCACCGGAAGCGCCGGGAGGAGGCTCGTCAGGAGCGCGGCAAGGACGCTGCCGACGAGGACGGCACGGGCACCGCGGCGGGCGTGTCGCATGGTCGCTGGCCTCGTGTGGGCTGCGGCGGACCCCCATGTCCCGCAGCGTGACCAGCCTAGGTGCGCGGGCTGGTCAGGACACTAGCGAAGCCGACTCATGGGGCGCTGGGACCAATGTCCGGGGTCCCCGGGAGGCCAGCGGGCGCGATCAGGTCGCTGCGAGGCTCGTGGCAGCGAGACTCGTGGCCGCGCTCGGGGCACCCAGCTGCAGGTTCGGCAGCACCTCGCGGCCGAAGGTCTCGATGAACTCGGCCTGGTTGCGACCCACGTTATGCAGGTGGATCTCGTCGAAGCCCATGTCGACGTAATGCTGCACGGCGGCCGTGTGGCGCTCGAGATCGGAGGAGATGAGCACCCGGTTCTTGAAGTCCTCCGGGCGCACGAGCCTGGCCATCGCCGCGAAGTCCTCCGGGTTCTTGATGTCCTGCTTCGGGAAGGCCATCCCGCCGTTCGGCCACTCTCGAAGGGCGTTCTGCATTGCCTCCTCATCGGTCGGCGCCCAGCTGACGTGGAGCTGGAGCAGCTTGGGCACGGTCGGCTTGCCGACCTCGGCGCAACCGGCGTCGCATTCCATCCACAGGAGCCGGACCTTCTCATCGGCCGCCCCGACCGTGATCATCCCGTCGGCGAACTTGCCGGTCCGCTTCGCGTTCAGCGGTCCGGACGTCGCGACGTAGATCGGGACTCGCTCCTCGGGCCGCGTGTACAGCTTCGCGCTCTCGAGCTGGAAGTGCTTGCCGCGGTGCTTGGTGACCTTGCCCTCGAACAGCTTGCCGATGATCTCGATCGCCTCGAACAGCATCTCGGAGCGCACGCCGATCTCCGGCCACTCCCCGCCGAGGATGTGCTCGTTGAGCGCCTCACCGGCGCCGAGGCCGAGCCAGAACCGGCCCGGGAACATCGCGCCGAGGGTCGCCGCGGCGTGCGCGATCACCGCCGGGTGGTAGCGCCCGCCGGGGTAGGTCACCGCCGTCCCGAAGCGCAGCGACGTCCGCAGCCCGAGCGCGCCCATGAACGCCCATGCGAACGCGGCCTGGCCCTGCTGCGGAGTCCACGGATGGAAGTGCTCCGAGACCATGAACCCGGCCTCGAACCCGGCGTCCTCGGCCTGCGCGCACCAGTCGAGCAGGTCGGTCGGGTGGAACTGCTCGAGCATCGCCGCATAGCCGATCTTTGCCATCGCCGAACATGGTACGAGCCGGGGCGGCCGTGCCATCGAAATCGAGGCGTGTCACGATGCGCGAGATGGACCTCGAGCTGTTCCACACCCCCGAGCTGGGTGACAACTCGTACCTGCTCGCCAGCGGGCGCGAAGCGGTCCTGGTCGATCCGCAACGCGACGCGTGGCGGTTCGTGGAGGCGGCAAGCGAGCGCGGCTGGCGCATCCGCCACGTCCTCGAGACGCACGTGCACAACGACTACCTGTCGGGCGCGCTCGAGACCCGGGCGGCGAGCGGCGCGGAGATCGTGGCCCCGGCACGCGGCCGCTACGAGTTCGAGCATCGCCCGGCCGACGACGGCGATGCCATCGAGCTCGGCGGGCTGCGGCTCACTGCGATGGCGACGCCCGGGCACACGCCGGAGCACCTCGCCTGGGTCGTCGCCGACCTGGAGCGCCCCGAGACGCCGGTCGCCGTGTTCACCGGCGGCAGCCTGCTCGTTGGATCGGTTGGGCGAACCGACCTGCTCGGGCCGGCGCTCACCGATGCGCTGACGCGCGACCAGCAGCGCAGCCTGCAGCGCCTGGCCGAGCTGCCCGCATCGACGAAGGTGCTGCCAACCCACGGCGCCGGCTCGTTCTGCAGCGCCGGCCCGGCGGGCACGCAGCGAACGACCACGATCGCGGCCGAGGAGTTCGCGAATCCGGGCTTCCGGCTGGCCGACGCCGATGCCGATCTCTTCCGGACCGAGGCGCTGGCCGGCCTCGGCCGCTTTCCCGCCTACTACGCGCACATGGCCGCAATCAACCGGCGCGGGCCGCGCGTCCTCGGCCGGCTGATCCTGCCGCCCGCCCTCGACCCGGCCGGGTTCGAGGCGAAGGCCGCTTCCGGCGTGACGATCGTGGATGCGCGCGATCGCAAGGAGTTCGCAAAGGGCCACATTCGTGGCTCGCTCAACATCGAGCTGGAGAGCTCGTTCTCGGGGTACGTGGGTTGGCTGGTGCCGTTCGCGAACCCGGTGCTCCTGGTCCTGCCTGATGCGCCGGACGCGCTCGCCGACGCGACCACGGAGCTGCTGCGCATCGGCTACGAGCGGGTCCCGGGCTGGCTCGAAGGCGGGGTCGACGCGTGGGCCGCCTCGGGTCGGCCCCTCGCAAGCTACGCCACGACGACCATGCGCGCGCTCGGCCAGGAGCATGCCGCCGGTGCAACGGAAGGCATGCTGCTCGACGTGCGCCAGCCGATCGAGTGGGAGGACGAGGGCGTCGTGCCCGGCTCGCGCCACATCTTCGTCGCCGACCTGCCCGATCGTGTCGGCGAGCTCCCGCCGGACGTGCCGGTCACCGTGTTCTGCCGCTCCGGTCACCGCGCCTCGATGGCCGCGAGCATCCTGGAAAACGCCGGGCTCGCGGTCCGGCTCGTTGCCGAGGGTGGCGCCGGCGCGTGGCCGGAGCCGCTGGAGCCGCTGGCGCCGATCGGCAGCGCCGGCTAGGCGAGTCGTGCTGGGCCGGGTCGGGGACCTCTCTGCCCGCGCCACCGCGGGCCCAACCTACCCACCGGACGCGGGCGATCTCGCCGATCTCCGAGTCGCCGGGCTGACGTTCCCGATTCGCGCCTCCGTGGCGGTCCTCGCCACGACCGCCATCGTCGTCGCCGACCGGCTGCGCCTGCTCGCGCCTGCCGGCGGCGCGGCGGTGGCCGGCATCGAACCCGTCATCCTCGCACGGTTCGTCCTCTTCCTCGTCGCCCCGATCGCGATCGTCGTCCTCGGCTTTCGGGACAGCCCCGCTCGCTACGCCCTTCGACTCGGGGATTGGCGCTGGGGCCTCGCGCTCCTCGGCGCCGGGCTGGTCGTGATGACGCCGATCATCCTGGGCCTCGCCCAGCTGCCGGAGTTCCGCGGCTACTACGGCGCGGCGGGTGCGTCTCTCCCGGCTCGCCTGCTGAACAGCCTTGCCGAGCTGATCCCGGCCGAGTTCCTCCTTCGTGGCTTCCTGATGTTCGCGCTGTGGCGGCGGATCGGACCGCTGGCGCTGGTGGTCGTGCAGGTGCCGTTCGTCCTCACCCACATCGGCAAGCCCGACGTCGAGCTGTGGTCGACCTTCATCGGCGGGACCGTCTTCGCCTGGCTGGACTGGCGGACGGGGTCGATCCTGTGGAGCGCCCTCGGGCACGTCTACGTGCTGACGCTGATGCTCGTGGCGGTCGGCGGCGCGACGCTGTAGGCGAGCTCCGCGGGCGACGCGACATGCAGTCCGTTCCGGCCGATAGACTTCTCGGCTCATGAAGGTCGGAGTCGCCCGAGAGACCGCGCCCGGAGAGCGGCGCGTCGCCCTCGTGCCGGACGCCCTGTCGAAGCTGACTGCGGCCGGTGTCGAGGTCGTCGTCGAGAAGGGTGCGGGCGTGGGCGCGCTCATCCCCGACAGCGCATTCGAGGCGGCCGGCGCGAAGGTCGTGAGTCGCGACGACCTGTACAAGACGGCCGACGTCGTGCTTCGCGTCCAGAAGCCGAGCGACGACGAGGCGAAGCGGCTGCGCAAGGGCCAGGCGGTCATCGGGCTCCTCCAGCCGCTCCTCGATCCCAAGCTCATGGCGAAGCTCGCCGACTCGGGCGTCACCGCGATCAGCCTGGACGCCATCCCGCGCACCCTGTCCCGCGCCCAGACGATGGATGCGCTGTCGTCGCAGGCCAACGTGGGCGGGTACAAGGCCGTCGTCATTGCCGCCGAGGCGTTCGGGCGGTACTTCCCGCTGCTCACCA
>Ga0070707_100004016_pt1 | contig 13842 bp, 13 predicted proteins | sample KBSK5502metaG_FD_65468 | JGI IMG/M metagenome (GOLD analysis project Ga0070707, IMG submission 65468) | Corn, switchgrass and miscanthus rhizosphere microbial communities from Kellogg Biological Station, Michigan, USA - KBS K5-50-2 metaG | ecosystem: Host-associated > Plants > Roots >... | reverse complement strand
GTGTGCGCAATCGATTCGATGGTCTGCGGCATCACGCCATCGTCTGCGGCGACGACGAGCACCACGATATCGGTCACCTTCGCGCCGCGTGCGCGCATCAGTGTGAATGCTTCGTGGCCCGGCGTATCGAGGAATGTGATCTTGCGGTCCTGCACCTTCACCTGATAGGCGCCGATGTGCTGCGTGATTCCGCCCGCTTCCTGTTCGGTAACGCGAGTCTTGCGGATTGCGTCAAGCAGCGACGTCTTGCCGTGATCGACGTGACCCATGATCGTGACGACCGGCGCTCGAGGAATGTTGTTGGCGGACGCGCTGATCTCAACCGCATCCAGCATCACGCTTTCTTCGAACGTGACAAAATCGGCCTCGGCGTTGAACTCCTTCGCAATCTCTTTTGCCATTTCCTTGTCGAGTGTCTGATTGATCGTGGCCAGTACTCCGCGATCCATCAGTTTGCGTTGCAGGTCTTTGGCCAGAACGCCGAGTTTCTCCGCGAGATCCTTCACCGTGAGACCCTCGGTCAATGTGACCTTCCGGAATTCCCGCGGCACTTCAGGTTTGGGCTGAGGCCGGGTGTAGGGCGATTCCAGTTTCTTTTCCGCCTGGCGTTCGTAGCGCTGCGAGCGATCGATACGTTCGTGAGCCGGTGGACGGCGTTGCTCGGTCGGTTGCGGCGGAGGAGGCGCAGCTCCCGGGCGCGTCCACGGACGTGCGCCTGCCGGGGCGCCAGGCGCCGCGCCGCGACCCTGGAATCCAGGCGCGGACGGATGCCTCGGCTGGCCCTGTCCAGGCATTGGAGGCCGTTGTCCGGGCCTATCGAAAGGACGCCGCTGCCCGGGAGGCGTCGGCGGCGGAAGCCGGTGCTCCTTGCGCAGCCGCTCCTGCACGATCTGCTGCATCGTCTTTCGCTCTTCGTGCGGCGGCGGTTCCACGATCCTCGGCGGTACAGCCGGACCAATGCGCGTTGGCGGCGGAATAATTCGTCCTCCACTCGGCGTCGTTTGAATGACCGGCGGTTCCGGCTTTGGCGGAGCCGGCGGCGGCGCTGCCGGTGCTGTCGGTGGCGCAGGCGCGGCCACTCTTGCAGCCGGCGTCACAGGCGTTGCAGGCGGAGCGGATGGTACAGGCGCCGTTTGGAGCGGCTGGGCCGGCTGGGCCGGCTGGGCCGGTTGGAGCGGCTGGGCCGGCGCTTTCTCTTGGACCTTTGGTTCGGCTCTTACTTCGATGCGAGGCGGCTCCGGTTCAACAACATGGACAGGTTCCGGAGGAGCAGCTTCCTGCACGGGTGCGGGTGCTTCGGCTTGAGGCGCTTCGACAACTTCTTCTACCGGTGCGGCCTGTACCTCGGCGGCTGGTGTGTACACGCCCAGTTCCCTGCGCAGCCTGTCGGCTAAACGGTCCTCAACTGTGTTGGAGTGTGATGTCACCGGCACACCCATGTGCTGCAATTCGCGAATGATCTCGGCGTTGTCGCGATTCAGCTCGCGGGCCAGCTGGTAAACTCGAAGCTTTGGCATTCCTTGGTTTTGTCCTCTAACTCCCCCGAAGCGCGAGCCCGATAGGGCGAAGCCTCAAAGAACAGGGAGAATATCATCTATTTTACTCTTCGGGCACGTTCTGTTCGCCCGTTTCTTCACCACGCGGAGCGGGCTCCTCAGCCTCAGCGGCTTCTTCCGCCGGTTCGTTTGCTGGTTCCGGCGCAGGTACATCCTTGCTGAACATGTGCTGTTGCGCGAGACGCTCCATCTGATCCTGATAAGCAGGCGATTGCGTGTAGTACTCCGACAGCGCATCGCTGATTTTCTCGATCGTCTTTTCACCGATGCCTTGAATGTTCTCCAGTTCTTCCGGTGAAAGATTGGCCAGTTGTTCGACCGTCCCGATGCCGGCAGCATTCAACTTCTGAACAAGGCTGGGCGTGAGGCCCGGCATGTTCTCGAGAGGAGTCGGAATCGTCTCCTGCAGCTGCTGCATCTGGCTTTCGACTTCGGCGCGTTTCTCTTCTTCGCTCTTGATATCGATGCGCCACCCGATGAGCTTCGAAGCCAGCCGGACGTTCTGGCCTTTCTTGCCGATCGCCAGCGACAGTTGGCTGTCTTCGACGACCATTTCCATGATCTTTTCGTTACTGTCGACGATGGATACGCGGCTGATCTTCGCAGGGCTAATGGCATTCGTCGCAAAGTTGACTGTGTCGTCGGACCACTGGATGATATCGATCTTCTCACCGCGCAATTCGCGAATGATCGACTGAACCCGCGTTCCCTTCATGCCGACGCAGGCGCCGACCGGATCCACATCTTTTTCGCGCGATGCCACCGCGATCTTGGTTCGTTCGCCCGCTTCACGCGCAGTGCTTTTGATCTGGACGGTACCGTCGTAAATTTCGGGCACCTCAGTCTGGAACAGATGCTGAACCAGAACAGGATCGGTCCGCGACACCATCACCTGCGGGCCCTTCGACGTCTTTTCGACTTTCGTGATGACGACGCGAATGCGATCGCCGACGGAGAAGTTTTCGAGTCGCGACTGGTCGCGCTTCCCAAGCTTGCCCTCCGTTTTGCCGAGCTCGACGATAATGTCGCCATTCTCGAATCGCTTCACGACGCAATTCACGACTTCGCCGACGTGTTTGTGATACTCGGCATACACGCTCTCGCGCTCTGCCTCCCGAACTTTTTGGAAGATGACCTGTTTTGCCATCTGCGCGGAAATGCGTCCGAGACCGACAGTCGGCTTCTTGAACTCGATCTCTTCTTCGAGCTGCGCATCGGCCTTGACGCTGCGCGCTTCGTCGAGTGAGATTTCTCGAACCGGATTGGTAACGTTATCGACAACCTTCCGGATGGCGTAGACGTCGATCTCGCCCGTTTCAGGATTGATGCGGCCTCGCAGCTCCTCGTTCGACTTGAAGTATTTTCGGGAAGCCACAACAATCGCGTCCTCGATGGCGTGGATCACGATTTGTGGATCGATCCCTTTTTCCCTGCTGATCTGATCGATCGTTTGAAAAAGTACGTTCGACATTAATACTTACTCCTGCTCCCCCCCGCCACTCTTGCTGCTTCCGCTTTGTCCGGACATTTCGGCTGCCCAGTCGATTTCGAGCCTCGCTTCCTGAATCACGTCCAGCGGGAAGTCCAATTGATCGCCTGTGCGCAATTCCAACCGGACCTTCCCATCGCGGAGTCCCTGGAGACGTCCTCGAAAAACCTTCTGCTGATTCAGTGGGATACGAGTCTGGATTCTGGCCAACTTTCCCTCGAAGCGAGTGTAGTCACTTTCCTTGACCAGTTTCCGATCCAGACCAGGAGAGGAAACTTCCAACGTGTAAGAAAACGGAATCAGATCTTCAACATCGAGTACCGTTCCTACTTGCTCACTGACCAACTCGCAATCGCGGTGGGAAATGCCTGACCGCCTGTCGATGTAGACCCTCAGGACCGAACTCTTGCCCGATCCCTTGAATTCCACATCAACTAGCTCATATCCTTGGCTTTCTGCAACATCCTGAATGAGCCGCCGAAGCCGGTCCCACTCGATTCCCTTGCTCATACAACAAAAAAGTGGGCGAAACGCCCACTCAAGAGAGCCTGCTCAAAAATTAAGTATAGGTTTCGCCTAATTTTAAATCAACCCGTTAGTTGGACAGGCGGAGCCAGGACTTCAATGCAAAGACGGCGAGGGCGCCGGCGAAGCCGAGGACGGTGTTGTATTCGCGGTTGTAGAGATACTGATCGAAGGAAAATGCACTCAAAGAACCGCCCGTCAGCCGGGGAAAGAACCGCGGGACCCTCGATCGATATGCGCGGAATTCATCGGGGAAGAGCCGCGCCAGATGGTCTTCTTCGCGAAGAATGACCGTCGGATAGATCAAGGCGAAGGGAAACAGCAGCAGTATTGCCGCGATCTCGTTCCAACTCATGAGCGCGAAGCCGCAGGCAAGCAGGGAACTGCCGAAATAGAGAGGGTTGCGCGTCAGCGCGTACACACCCGACGTCGCCATTACGGAATCCTTTTTTATCACTCCGGCGGCAAGCGCCCGGAATACGCCGCCCACGATGGCCACGGGCAAACCGAGAAGGATGGACGTTCGGGTTGGCTCTGCGAAATACAAAACGCCGGCGGCGAGAATGAAGCCCAGCGGAACGCGAAGGCGCTGAAGCATTATTCGGTTGGCTGCAGCGAAGGTTGTGCGTCGGACAGCAGCAGCCGTTTGCGGCAGGCCTCGTATACCTGATCGACGGTGATCTCCTTCATGCAATTCCAATGGTCGAGCGGACACCGATCGCGCTCGTAGCACGGACGGCACACCATCCGGCGTTCCACGACGATGTCTTCACGGCGGAATGGGCCGTTGCGGTCACTGCTCGTCGGGCCGAACATGGCGACGATCGGCGTCCCGACCGCCGCAGCAAAGTGCATCGGACCCGTATCGCCACCCACGAAAAGCCTGGCCGTTTCACAAAGCGCGACAAGCTCCTCGAGGGTTGTCGGAATCTCGCGAACCTCAGGCGCCTTCTGTTTGATTCTCCGCAGGAGGCCTTCTTCGCCCGGCCCCCAGGTCACGACAATCGGATAACCATCGTTCATCAATCGCGCGGCGAGTTCACCGTATCGCTCCGGCTCCCAACACTTCGTCGGCCAGTTGCCTCCCGGATTAATCAGAATGTAATCCGCGACGCCCCCCATTTTTTGTTGGACGGCACGCCTGGCGGCGTCGGGCGCCTTCAGCGGCACTTCCGCATACCAATCCGGATCGATACCGAGCGGCTTCAACAATTCCATCTGTTGATCGATGATGTGAATGCGTTTCGGTGTGACCACGTCGGTGTAAAAAAATCGGCTGACCGATTCCTTCAGGAAATCCCTTTCCCAGCCGATGCGCATCGGCGCGCCTGACAGGTATGCAAAAAAGGCGGACTTCAGCAGGCCCTGAAAATCGATCGTGCAGTCGTAACCATCCGTGCTCAGCGCCCAGACAAATTCGGCAATCTCTTTGGCGCTTCCGATTCCCGGGCTGTTGCGCCATTGATACGTGTCAATCGGCACCAGGCGCACGTCGAGACCGCTGAGCTCGACAACGATTTTATTCTTTCTCTCGATCAGCCAGTCGATTTCAGCGTCGGGAAATGCCTGGCGCAGTTGCGAGACCGAAGGCAGGCAATGAACGATATCGCCCAGCGATCCGAACTTCACCACCAGAAACCGGTTCGGTTTTGCTTTTGTTGTCATTTGTCTTTAGCGTCGGGCCTTTCTTTATGGCTGCGCCCTTTCGGGCTTGCGCTTCGCGCGGCCGGCCCCTGCCGGTACACCGCCTTCTTTTACGGCTCCGCCCTGTCGGGCTTGCGCTTCGCGGGCGGCCTCTTTGAATGGGCATCGGCCGGTCCCCCCACGCCGCGCGTTTTCTCCAGAATTCGTTCAATGATATCGCGAGTCGAGTGATTCTTGGGATCGCCTGTGATTCGAACTTCGCCGCCATAAGCCAGCACCTGAGCACGTTCGGGCACGGTCTGCTCCGTATAGTCGGTGCCTTTGGCGTGGATGGCCGGACGCAGAACGTTCAACACGCGGGAAACATCGGGTTCGTCGAAGAGCACAACATAGTCGACCGGACGCAGTGCGGATACCAGCGACACGCGCTCATTCTCACCCAGGATTGGCCGGCGTTCATCTTTGATCAGACGCATGGATCTGTCACTGTTGACAGCAACAACAAGTACGTCCCCCAGAGCACGCGCCTCGCGGAGGTACCGGAGATGACCCACGTGCAGAATGTCGAAACAGCCGTTCGCAAGAACAACCTTCTTGCCCTTCAGAAGTGCCGGCAGATCCTCGAGCCGATGGAGTTTCATACGGCGCCTTCGTTTTCTTCCGCGACAGCTTTCACGAGTTCGTCATACATGACCGGCCGCGTTCCATACTTCATTACGACGATCCCGCCCGCATAGTTCGCGAGACGCGCCGCATCGTAATGAGAAGCTCCCGCCGCCAGCGCGAGCGTGAACGTCGCGATCACGGTGTCGCCGGCGCCGGTCACGTCCGCGATTTCATCAGTGCCGTGAATGGGAATGTGGATGGTCTTCTTGCCGCGTTCAAACAGCGCCATCCCGTCCTTACCGCGTGTAATAAGAAGCGCATCGTGCTGCAGCTTCCGCAACAGAGTCCGGCCGGCCCACTCGAGTTTGCTCGCGTCGTTGCCGATCGAGATGCCGAGCGCGGCTTCCACTTCGGGCTCGTTCGGAGTGGCTGCCGTCATTTTTGAGAACTCCATCATCGAAAATCTCGAATCGATGGTGGCTGGAATCGAATCTTTGCGGACCTTCGAGACGAGGTACGGCGTCACCAGCGAGTATCCGTAGTCGGAAACCAGGAAACCATCGGCGTCGTTCAAGGCAATTTTCAGTTTTTGCTCGATGCCGTCGCGCGATTTGTCCTCTTCGATCGTTCCGCCGGAATCGATCCGCACAATCTGCTGACGCTGAGAATGTACGGCCCCTGCCAGAATCCGCATTTTAGTCGGGGTGCGATACGATTTCGCCACGTGTATGCCGCTGACGTCGATGCCGAGCCGCGAAAAAAACTCGACGAGTTGCTGTCCTTCGGAATCGTCGCCCACCATGCCGACCGGCACTGGTTTGGCGCCCAGGGCCCAGAGGTTGTGGACGGCATTTGCGCCACCGCCGGGCACGACTTGCGTTTCACGGTGATTGAGAATCAGAACGGGTGCTTCACGCGAAATTCTCGAGATCTCACCGTAAACGAAAACGTCGGCGACCAGGTCGCCGAATACGACAACACGCTTTCCCTTGAAACGTTCGACGATGGAACGGAAATCGCTCACGCCAGTACTCCACTGATAATGGCGTCAACGGCTCCCACCAGATCTTCGGCTATGAAATCGGGCTGGCGTTCCTTCGTCCTGTACTTTTCACGCTCCTCTCGTCCGTACCCGGTCAAAACAAGAATGCCTTTGGCGCCGACGTTGTGCGCCGTTTCGATGTCGATACATTTGTCACCGATGACGAACGAACGCGTGAGATCGATGTCGAGCTCCTGCTGCGCCTGGAGCAGCATCCCTGGATTGGGTTTACGGCAATCGCATCCCGCATCCGGATGGTGAGGGCAGATGTAGATGGCATCGAGCTTCGCCTGATGAGCGGCAAGTTCGGCCTGCAGGATCGTGTGAACCTTGCCGACGCTGACTTCATCGAAGTAACCGCGGCCGACACCGGACTGATTTGTGATCAACACCGCCTTCATCCCGTGCTCATTAATCTTGCGGATCGCGGGACCCGCCCAGGGAAACACCTTGTAGAGACCGGCATCATACATGTAGCCGATTTCCTCAGAAACAGTTCCATCACGATCCATGAATATCGCTCGGTGCATCAGGATCGAATCAACTCTCTCGCCGCCCGGCACACGTCATCCACTGTCACGAGATTCATGCATCGATGATCGATTGGGCATTCCCGCAGCAGGCACGGGCTGCAGTCTACGGCGTGCTTTACGATGCGCGTTCGAGGTCCATACGGGCCGGTGGCTTTTTCGTCGGTTGAACCGAATATCGCGACGGTCGGCACGCCCAACGCGGCTGCGATATGCATTGGACCGGAATCATTCGTGATCATCAACGATGATTCGGCCAGGACGCCGATCAACATTTCCAGCGACGTTTTTCCGCTCAACACGGCTGTCGTGCTCTTCAAGCGGTCACGAATCTGATTGGCGGTCGGCCGCTCCGCTTCTGATCCGATGATCGCCACGTGCACTCCAAGTTCGATGGCCAGCCGATCCGCGACGGTCGCAAACCGATCTTCATGCCAGCGCTTGGCGGAACCGTAAGCCGCGCCAGGATTCAGAACAATGAAGCGCGATGTGTGCGGGATGCCTTCTGTCGCGAGCAGCGTTCTCGCGCTTTCCCGTTCCTGACGGGTTGCCTCAATTTCAATCGACGGCCGGTCGGCTGTTGCTGACAGCACTTTCGCAAGATTCAGGTAGTAGTTCACTTGATGTCCCACGCTGGAATCGGCTGTCACAGCATTCGTCAACATCCATTGTCGCCCATCCGTCGCGTATCCGACGCGTTCGGGCACTCGTCCGAGAAACATCATCAGAGCAGATTCAAACGAATTCGGGAGGAGAAGCGCGAGGTCGAATCGCCGATTCCTCATGTCGCGGGTGATGCGGATCCAATCCCCGAGACCGGATGGTTTTTCTTCGCTCCACACCTTGTCCACAAACGGTGCCGAGGAGAAGAGTCCGGCAACCCACGGCCGAACCAGGAGCGTGATTTCAGCATCGGGAAAGCGCGCGCGCACAGCCTTCATTGCAGGGATGGCGAGCACAGAATCGCCAACCCAATTCGGCCCGCGGATGAGGATCTTTCGGACTTTCTCAGCGTGCATCACAACTTCGATTACGGCTGCGCGCTGTCGCGCTTGCGCTTCGCGGACAGCCGGCCCAGCCGGCTCGTTATGAGCGACATCAGACCTTCGAAGTCCGCAATCTTAGCAGAGATCCGGACGTAGCTGTACGCCCGGCCGGTGATGTTGTTCAGGCGCACGCCATCTTTCTCGGTTGTTACCAGCATGTCTCCACCCAGGCTTTCAATTTCACGCCGTGAATAATGATGATGATCCCGGAAACGGACGCACTTCACCGGATGAATGCCGAGCGATTCCAGCGTTGCGAAAAACCGCTCAGGTCTTGCGATCCCGGCGAACGCAACGACCGCCGCATCTTTCAGACTTTCCGCCGCAATTCGTGTTTCACCGGCATACAAGCCGTCGACTTCGTGCCGCACCGCAAACGATGGAATCGGAACTGCCGGAATTGCGACTCCATCCATTTCCTGTATGCATGCCGCATGTGCACGATCGAGAGCGCTCTTCGGTTCGCGCCATCGTCCGCCCGGCAACAAAGCTTCGCCGGCTTCCCATTCCACCGGATCGATCGTCACGATATCGACGTCGCGATGAAGACGGCGATGCTGAAAGCCGTCATCCAGGATGAAAATGTTCCCGAGTTCTTTCTTTTCGGCGACGCGGCCTGCCTCATATCGATCCGCGCCGACCACCACCGGAACGTCGCCCAGCCTCCGCTTCATGAGAAATGGCTCATCACCCGACTCTTCCCAATTCGAACCAACCACGAGAATGCCGCGGCTTGTACGTCCATATCCGCGCGACAGGATGACTGGATGGAAACCCCGCTCGCGAAGCGCTTCGGCGAGAGCCATCACGAGCGGCGTCTTTCCCGTGCCGCCAACCGTGAGATTTCCGACGCTGATGACCGGATGATTCAGCCGCGCCGTCGAGAGGATGCCCGCGTTGTAGAGCTTCTCGCGTGCGTTAACAAGGAAACGGAAGGCAGTGCTCACCGGCGAACACCAGCAGGTTGAAGATACTCGAGGACGCGATCGGTCGCTCCTGCATTCTCTCGCACGATGGCCTGCGCGTTTCGTCCCAATTCCGCTGCACGCCTGGGATTCGAAAGAATCTGGTAAACGGCCGGCGCAAGTTGCGTGGACCTTGTAATCTGCACTGCAGCATTCGCTTCGAGGAACAGACGCGCCATTTCCCGAAAGTTTTCCATGTGCGGCCCAAATATGATCGGTCTCTGATGCCACGCCGGCTCGAGAATGTTATGGCCGCCCCTGGCAACGAGCGACCCTCCCATGAAGACCACCGTTCCATAGTAGAAAACCGACGCGAGTTCGCCGATCGTGTCGAGCAGCATAACGTCACCGTCGCCGCGCAGCTCGGAGCGGCGCACAAACCTGAATCCGCGCCGCCTCAGGATATCCTGCACCGTGTCGAAGCGTTGTTTATGGCGAGGAGCAATGATCAGATGCAGATCCGAATATTTCTTTCGCAACTTTGCATATGCATCGAGCACGAGTTCTTCTTCGCCGGGCATGGTGCTGGCCGCGATCCATATCCGTGGCCATGCACGAAGAAATTTTGCGAGTTGCGTAGCAATCGGTTTGGCAGAGTCGGCGGTGTCATACTTGAGATTTCCAAATACCGTGACTTTTTGCGGATCGGCTCCGAGCACCTCAATTCGCTGCCGGTCCAGTTCGGACTGCATGCCAATGATGGCGTAGTCCTCGAACACGCGAGCCAACCATCGCCGGACAAGTTTGTATCGAGAGAACGATTTGTCCGAGATGCGGCCATTTATCATCACGACTCGAACTCTTCGGTTGCGGCATTCCCGAAGAAAATTCGGCCAGATCTCGGTCTCCGCGATGATGACCATCTCCGGGTTGATGCGATCCAGTGCCCGTACCACGCACCGGGGCAGGTCGATGGGAAAGTAAAAGGTATGGTCGATAATGTCGTGCCGCTGGCGTGCGAGCGCTTGCCCGGCGGGGGTAACCGTCGAGACGACCAGCGGTTTGTTGGGGAACTGCCGCCGTAATCCTACGATGAGTCTTTCAACGGCTTTGACTTCGCCGACGGACACTGCGTGCACCCAGATCGAACTCCGTAATTGGGGCAATTTCAGATTTCCAAGGCGCTCGGACAGCGTTGAAAAATCCTTTCTAAACCGAACGAGGTAATAGGGCAGCACTAACGCCAGACCCACCGTTAGAACCAACGTGTATGTGAAATACATGCCCGCTGCAGAGTATACTTTTGGATTGCGTATTTCGAAATCATGAGGAGTGGAGTATGGCAATTAAAGTAGGCATCAACGGCTTTGGACGCATTGGACGCAACCTTTACCGCGCCGCGATGGGCGACAACGATATCGACATTGTTGCTGTAAACGACATCACGGATCCCGAAACACTCGCGTACCTTCTTAAACACGATTCCGTGCTGGGCACTTTTAAAGCGGATGTCAGCCATGGCGAAGACAACATCATCGTCAATGGGAAGTCGGTTAAGGTGTTCAAAGAAAAAGACCCGGCGAAGATCGACTGGCCCTCGCTGGGCGCCTCCGTCGTTGTTGAATCCACTGGACTTTTCACCAATGCCGACGACGCGCGCAAGCACCTGCGCGGTCCCGTGAAGAAAGTCATTATCTCCGCTCCGGCCAAAGGCGAAGACATCACGCTCTGCATGGGTGTCAACGACAAAGCTTACGACCCGGCAAAGCACAATGTCATCTCGAACGCGTCGTGCACGACCAATTGCCTCGCGCCCGTTGCAAAAGTTCTCCATGAGACGTTTCAAATTGAAACCGGCCTCATGACGACAGTCCACTCTTATACCAACGATCAGAAACTTCTCGATTTGCCGCACAAGGATCTGCGGCGGGCGCGCGCGGCAGCACTGTCGATGATTCCGACTTCGACCGGAGCCGCGAAGGCAATCGGGCTCGTGCTGCCCGAACTCAAAGGCAAACTCGATGGTGTCGCGATTCGTGTTCCGACGCCCGACGTTTCGGTCGTGGATCTCACGGTCAGAACAGGGAAACCGGTCTCGATCCAATCCGTCAACGATGCGTTCAAAGCTGCAGCCAGCGGTCCGATGAAGGGAATCCTCCAGTTTTCGGATGAAGAACTCGTTTCAGTGGACTTTCTCCACAATCCGCATTCGTCGATAGTCGACGGCCCGCTTACCAACGCGGTCGGCGACCGCATGGTTAAAGTATTCTCCTGGTACGACAACGAGTGGGGATTCAGCTGCAGACTTCGTGACGTGATCAAGCTCGTGTTGAAATCGTGAGCGGCTGCGAACGCAAGCCCGATAGGGCGCAGCCATGAATAAAATGAACAAACTGTCGATTTCAGATCTCGATCTGAAGGGCAAACGTGTGTTCATGCGGGTGGATTTCAATGTCCCGCTTGCGGATGGCAAAATTACGGATGACACGCGTATCAAAGCAGCTCTTCCTTCTATCCGATACGTCATCGAAAAGTCCGGCAAGCTGATTCTTGCTTCGCATCTCGGCCGCCCGAAAGGAAAGCCCGAACCGAAGTACAGTCTGAAGCCTGTCGCGGCACAGTTGGCTGAATTGCTCGCGAAACAAGTCCAGTTCGCGCCGGACTGCGTTGGACCTGAAGTTGAAAAGATGGTTGCCGCGTTGAAGCCCGGCGACGCGTTGCTGCTCGAAAACCTGCGTTTCCATGCCGAAGAGGAAAAGAATGATCCCGGCTTTGCGAAGCAGCTCGCCGCGCTGTGCGATGTATATATTAATGATGCATTCGGCGCGGCGCATCGCGCGCACGCATCCACTGCGGGTGTTGTTGCGTATGTGAAACAGGCCGCAGCCGGGTTTCTGATGCAAAAGGAGATCGAATCGCTGACGTATGCGTTGACCAAGGCGGAGAAGCCCTATGTCGCGATCGTGGGCGGTGCGAAGATTTCCGACAAGATCGAACTCGTCGAGAACTTCATCAACATCGCCAATAACATTTTGATCGGCGGCGCCATGGCCTATACCTTCTTCCGCGCGAAAGGCCTCGCAACGGGGAAGTCGCTTGTCGAGATCGACAAGATCGATCTGGCAAAAGATCTTCTGGCGAAAGCCTCTCAGAAAAACGTTGCGATCGAGTTGCCGGTGGATCATGTCGTTGCGCCGGGCCTGGACAGCGCCACCTCACAGGTCACTCCGGTGGACCGGACGCCGGCGGATCAGATGGGGCTGGACATCGGTCCCGAAACGATTCGGCGGTATTCGGAGATTATCAGCCGCGCGAAGACGATCGTCTGGAATGGGCCGATGGGCGTCTTCGAGAATCCGAAGTTCGCGCAGGGGACGTTCGCCATCGCGCGCGCCATCGCCGAATCGAAGGCATTCTCGATCGTAGGAGGCGGAGATTCGGCGGCAGCGGTGGCGCAGTCTGGAATGGAATCGAGGATCACGCATATTTCGACGGGCGGCGGAGCAACGTTGGAATTTCTGTCGGGCCGGAAACTTCCTGGAGTCGAGGTGCTCACGGACAAGCCATGAGACGACCTGTGATTGCCGGCAATTGGAAAATGTTCAAGACGCGCGCGGAAACCAGCGCGTTTTTTCAGGCCCTCCTTCCCCAGATTCAGAACGTTGGCCATTGCGAGATCGTCGTCGCGCCGACATTCACGTCATTGTCCACCGCCGTTGAAGCCGCCAAAGCCTCGCGCGTCGTCATTTCCGCGCAGGATGTGCATTGGGAAAAAGAGGGGCCATTCACCGGCGAGGTTTCCGTGAAGATGCTCGTCGACGTCGGATGCAGCTACACGATCATCGGCCACTCCGAGCGCCGTCAGTATTTCGGCGAAACGGATGAGACCGTCGAAAAGAAAACTCGTGCAGCCGTTGCCGGTGGCCTGAAAGCCATTGTCTGCGTGGGAGAAATGCTTGCCGAGCGCGATGCGGGACAGGCGCTGGATGTCGTTCGGCGGCAGGTCCGTAACGGCCTGGGGCGGTTGACCCAATCGGACCTTTCCCATATCATTGTCGCTTACGAGCCTGTATGGGCGATCGGCACAGGGCGCACTGCTACACCGGAAATTGCCGCCGAAATGCACGCCGAGATCCGAAAGACTTTCGCGGAAATCTATAATGAGGATGCAGCTGATGCGCTTCGCATCCTGTACGGTGGAAGCGTGAAGCCGGACAATATTTCGGCTCTGATGAAAAAAGAGAACATCGATGGCGCGCTCGTCGGAGGCGCAAGTCTGGATCCGGCGCCGTTCGCTGCCATCATTAAATATAGTAAAGAATTATGATCACTTTGTTGACCGTCTTTCACGTTATCGTTTGCGTTTTTCTGATCCTCGTCGTGCTTCTCCAGCAGGGGAAAGGTGCCGACTGGGCCGGAGCTTTCGGCGGTGGCGGCAGTCAGACGACTTTTGGCGCCCGCGGCGCCGGTACAGTTCTGAGCAGAGCAACGACGGCAGC
>Ga0070707_100004015_pt1 | contig 13845 bp, 12 predicted proteins | sample KBSK5502metaG_FD_65468 | JGI IMG/M metagenome (GOLD analysis project Ga0070707, IMG submission 65468) | Corn, switchgrass and miscanthus rhizosphere microbial communities from Kellogg Biological Station, Michigan, USA - KBS K5-50-2 metaG | ecosystem: Host-associated > Plants > Roots >... | reverse complement strand
AACGTCGGCGCGCCTCGCGTTACCCCTTGCGGCTTCTGTTGGTGGCAATGATGGTAGTGGTGCTTGTCGTTCTGGCGGGAGGGTATGGTGTCTTTCGTGCTCTCTCACCAGCACCTCGCCAGGCAACCTCTGTCTTCCAGCAGACCACCTGTCCTTTTGCTCTCGATGCAAGTCTCGTCGATGGGAAGAATGTCAAATGTGGCTTCCTGGTGGTGCCCGAAGACCGCAGCCAGCCGCAGGGTCCTACCATTCGGCTGGCGGTCGCGATTTTCAAGGCATCCAGTTCCCACCTAGCTCCTGACCCAGTGCTCGTTTTAGGCGGAGGCCCGGGTGTTGCCCTGCTGGAGACAGCTGGACCTACGTACAATGTAGGAAACCTCCCCTCAAATCGAGACCTGATCCTGTTGGATCAGCGCGGAGCGGGCTACTCGCAGCCCTCGCTGCGCTGCTTGGACAACGAGACGCTGCAGGCCTGTCACAGCCGCCTGGTGAAGTCGGGCATCAACCTGAACGCCTTTACGACGCTGGAAAATGCGGCCGATGTGCATGCTCTCATCCGAGCGCTTGGCTATCAGCAGGTGAACCTGGACGGTCCAGAAGGAGCCGGTCAGGAGCAGCATTCCGACGCTGATCTTGCAGGGCGAGTATGATCCGGTGACTCCGCCAGCAAACGGGATGCTGGCAGCACAGACGCTGAGCAAGAGTTACTTCTTCCTGTTTCCAGGAGTGGGTCACGGAGTATATTCTCCCATCAGCAGTTGTCCAAGCGACGTCACGAACGCTTTCTGGGAAAACCCAACAGAGAAACCCGATGCAAGCTGCATCAGCAGCATGCCAGAACTGGTCTTTACGTAATCGCTCTGCGTGGAGAGTTGAGTGATACGACCCTTACACCACGAGGCAGAAGCAGAGGAGAGACTCTAAACAGAGAGCAAGACATGGGCCAAGAGCACCGCCGCAAGGCCAAAGCGCAACTCGTGGCTCTTATGCAATCGGGCTACTCATGGCAAACAGCCGCAGCCGAAGCCGGGGTGCAGACCAGCCGGTCGAATGCCTAGCGGCTTTGGGGAGCTTTCCGACAGTGTGGTGAGATGGCGCTGGAAGATGGACGGTACGGTCATCCCAGCAAACTGCGTGGAAAGGCTCATACCTTTCTCGAAGAACAGTGCCGACAGGCTTCTTCCACACCGAGTTCGCTGATCCAAGCACTGCTCCACGAGCGTTTTGACCTGCGGTCAGTATCAGCCAGATCAACCGCGTTCGGGCTGCACTTGGAATCAGCAATCACCGATTTTTTTGGAAGCGCTTACGAACGAGCAGCAGATAGCTACACTCCCGCCAGATACTACAACCAGCAGAGCAAGAACCCCCAGATCGTCAATCCGCAAAAGACAGACGAAGAGAAGGAGTGCGCAGACGCTCTGAGTTTTTAGTAATTTTTATCAGCTTTTAATAACATTGTGAACACATTGCGAGTATACTTACCCTGGCATACTTGTTCTGGACCCTATTTGATAGGCACGAAGTGTATGTCGAGAGGTCAAAAGAGTCTATGGATACACAAACCATGCTCATCATCATAGCGATTGCCACTCTCGTACTCATCGCAGGCCTCGTCATAGCCTTCAAGAGTCAAGTACGAAGAGGCCTCGACAGGAGAGTCGAAGCCACGATCATACAGATTCAGGTAGAAGCTGGCGCGGTGAGCAGTTGGTGGATTGTGACAGCACAGTGGTCAGACCCGGAGACCGGGCGAATGCTCACTTTCCGCAGCCGCCGTCTCAACTTCCCTCCACATCATCATATCGGGGAGCATATCGTCGTCAACTTTGATGCCAACGAGCCGAAGCGCCATCGTATGGAACTTTGACAAGCCTCGACATTCACTGCTTGCCAGGTTTAAACCAGCATAAAAAGCCAGTTCAAAGGCAGCGTCGCAGCACTTCAAGCCAGTTGTCTCTAGCCTCGAACAGATGTATAATCTGTCTCGACAAGATGAAGGCCTTATCCTCTTCCATATCTTGCTTGATAGATACGACAAAAGGATTGACAATACACCATGCTACTCACGCTGCCGTTGATACTTTTCATAGTAATGACCGAGCTTTCGATAGGAGCATTTACCGTACTCTACCTGCTTGACTGGCGCAACCAGGTCAAACGCAGCTTCCTGGTCACCTATGCAATCATCTTTCTGATCCTGACAGGTCTGACCGTCTTAGTTCAGCAGAATTTTTCAACTCCGGAGCTGCTCAATACCTTCGCTCTACTCGATAAAGCCTGGACAGGCTACCTGCCCCTGCCCCTGCTGCTCTTCTTGCTGCTGATGCTTCCCTATACCATCCTCCTCTGGCTCGACAAAAAAGCCGGGGTCGAGGGCAAGAAAAAAGCAGAAGGAGAAGGGACTCGCAGATCATCCTTACGGCTGCTGCGCCTGGTCAGCGGCGGCCTGGCCGTACTTGCAGGGCTTGTGACGCTTTTCGTGTTGGGCATGATCTTCCGCCCCCTGGCTACCTCCGGCCTGGCAGGAGCGATTATAGTAGGCAGTTTCTTCGCCTCAGCGCTGGCGCTCGGCGGAGTACTGACGGCAATGTGGCTTGGGCACTGGTATCTCGTCACGCCCGCGCTTTCCGAGAAGCCGCTGCAATTCGCAACGACGCTCGTGCTGGTAGGTGTGCTGGCGCAGCTTGCCTTTACCTTTACTGGCGGCTCCGCCATAGCAGCATCCCAGTCGAGTAATACCGCAAAGCCGGCTGTCACAGCTACCGCTACTTCAGCCGTGTCAGCGGCTACACCGGCGCCCCGGGCACAGGTCAAACCCACTGATGCACCCGTTGTGACGCCTCTCAGTACAAATGCCATTAGCTGGCTGCGTATCGTGGTAGCTTTTGTTTTGCCCCTGGTGCTGCTTGGCTTCATCTTGAAGCTGATCCACGATCGCTCGTTCCAGCCTGCTACCGGTATGCTCTACCTGGTGGTCGTGCTTACGATTGCAGGCGAGATAATGGCCCGTGGCCTGTTCTTGATGGGTTTGCAGTAGGGGCGCAATTCATTGCGCCCGCCTGCTTGTCCCAGCCCTTACAGGAATATTTCAGACGTTACTCCATTTGTGATTCACGCAGTGCCTTTTCGCGTTCCTTCAGCTCGCGGCGCAGGATTTTGCCGGATGCGACTTTGGGAATTGCGTCGATGAACTCGATCATGTGAATCTTTTTATAGCCCGCCAGCTTGCCATTGGCGAACGCGAGAATTTCATCCGGGGTGGCCGTATGACCCTGGCGAATGACCACATAACCCTTGGGCAGCTCGCCCGCCTCATCATCAGGAACGCCGATGACGGCTGAGTCCATTACGGCAGGGTGCTCCATCAGCAGGGACTCTAGCTCTGCCGGGGCAATACCGAAGCCTTTGTACTTAATCATTTCTTTCTTGCGGTCGACGATGTAGGTATAGCCATCGGCGTCTACATGGCCGATGTCACCCGTGTAGAGCCAGCCATCGCGCAGGGCGCGCGCTGTTTCTTCAGGCGCTTTCCAGTAGCCCTGCATGATCTGTGGGCCGCGGATGATGATCTCTCCATCTTCTCCGGGAGGCAACTCGTGCTCGCCAGTCTCAATATCAACGATCTTCTGCTCGGTGTTATGGACCGGCATCCCGACGCTATCGATACGCATCAGCGTGGGATCACCGGGTTGGGCGTGCGTGAGCGGGGACGCCTCGGTCATACCGTATCCCTGGACAACGCGGATGCCTGTCTTATCTTGCAGTTTGCGCGCAGGATCAAGCGGCAAGGGGGCCGCGCCTGAGAAGACATACTTGACGGTCTTCATCTTGCTCAGATCGATGGGGGCGTTTGCCAGGGCCAGCACGATCGGCGGCACGGCAAAGTAGTAAGTTACATTATGCTTTTCGCACAACTCAAGGGACTGGAGCAGGTCAAAACGCTCCATGATGACCTGGGTAGCGCCAGCAGCGAGAAAGCTGCCCGTCAGCATCACCCCGTAAATATGGTAAAACGGCAGGAAGATCAAGCCTACGTCGGTCAGATCGATGCGCAGTGCGGTCGTGAATTGAAGGTTATTGGAGGCCAGGTTACGGTGGGTGAGCATGGTTCCTTTGGGGAAGCCCGTGGTACCCGATGAGTACGGCAGCGCTACCAGGTCATCGCTGCTGAGTTCAGCATGTACTACGTGTTTGGGCGAGGATTCGCGCAGTAGTTTGGCAAACGGTATAGCATCGGGCATCCCTTCGGGAACCGAGTGACCTGTCACAATGATATGCTTGAGGTGTGGCAGCGATTTTTGCGTCAGCACGATCTGGAGCAAAGGCAGGAGTTCTCGCTGGATCAGGATAGCTTTGGCCTCCGAGTTCTCAAGCTGGTAGCCTATTTCGCGCTCTTTATATGCCGGGTTCATCGGGCTGACCACCAGGCCAATGGAGGCCGCGCCAATGAAGGTGACGGTGTACTCGGGCCGATTCATCGTGAGCAGGCACATATGATCGCCCTTTTTTAGTCCCAGGCTGTACAGGCCGGTAGCGATACTGTTGACCATCGAGACGACCTCGCGGAAAGTCAGTATGAGGTCGTGGTAAATGATCGCCGGGCGGTCGGGGTTACGGGTGGCGGCCATGCGCAAAAGATGATCGTAGGGAACATCGGGGAAATCAACGGCCGGACGAAATAATTCGGGTACAACCATTTTGTTAGACATACCTGGAATCCTTTCTGCCTCAACATCGAGTACGGAGCCTTTGACACACGTGGATCAATCCTCGCAGACCACGCTTTTCGTGTGATCTAGCATACCGCAGATGAGATACAAGGTCAAGTATATTAAAGATTGAGACCAACGTCGTTTGAGCATAAGTAGTCCTTAATATTTTGATGTTATAATAGCTCATAGATAAACGCAATCGAAGACAGCAAAAAAAGTAAGAGGAAACATCGTAAGACAACTGTTACAAGTGCTACAAACCTTACAAACCTGGTTTGGAAACATCCTAAAGAGGCGTAAGATGCACAACAATACAGAAATGTCTAACACCTCCTGGTCTAGCGATGGGCTACTGCCAGCATTCCAGGCGCCAGAGCATCTTGATGTGTACGATATACGCAACGCATCGTATGATATCCAGCTTAGCGTGACGACCATGACAGGCCTCATCAACCGTCAACAGCCGGAAGTCTATCTTCTTAATAGTAGTGACGCTGCTTTCTGGCTCAATCAGGTATTTGCGCATATACCTCACGTCATTTCCGCCGCAAAGGATGAAGCCATCCTCGAGACATTGCTCAACGGCTATCGCAACCGCATCGCGGGCTTGATTATCTACGATCCTGGCTTTATCGACAGTGTCAATGTAGCCACCTCGCTGGCAGGTCAAAAGGATTGTATAGTTGTCTCACCGGCTCTGGCAGAGACCCTGCAAGGATCACCACATCAACTGCCTGTAGTAGCGGACTTGCGCATCTATCAATGGAAAAGCCGTGTACAGGCCTACCTTTGGGCGGAAAGCAACCTGCTTAAAAACGCCACTCCAAATCTCGTTGCTGGGCTTGACCCTAAGATTCCAGGCGCATTACGCTCACTTCTCGTCGCGACGCGCACCTTCGTCTACTGGCTTGATGCGCGTGACATTCTTCCTGAAATTAAAAATGGATGGATCTCAGAACGTTCCCTGATGGAGCGCATTCTCAAAGCTTTTGCACCCGGGACCATTCATCTCGGCTGGTATGTAAATGAGACCCTGGGTGTCCGATTAACCTCCGAAGCCGCATTGCCCATGCTGGCCTCCGATTACTTTTCCAACCTGGAAGTCTGGACCAGCATCCAAAACGTAGGGGCGGGGCTTGCCCCCGCCCTGCTCGAACCCCCCACCATGCCCGAAGCTACTGCCAGATCTGCTACTCCCGCCCAACCCGATGTTGCTGCCATGCCTGACACCTCCGCCCTGCTCGGTACCCCCGTCAAGCCCCCCGCCCAGTCCGATGCTGCTGGCACGTCCGCTGTTCCCGCCCAGCCCGAAGTCTCCGCCCAGCCCACCGCTATTGCTATGCCCACTGCTCCCGTCCAGCCCACTCCTCCTGCCCAGCCCCCAAAGAAATATATCTCTTTCACGATGAGCGATGGCGATAACCTGCAATATGACCAGCATCGCATGGCTCAATTGTGGCAGGACCCCGTTCGAGGGACGCTTCCCATTGGCTGGACAATCTCGCCTACACTCATCCGGGTTGCACCCGCGCTGGCAGCCTATTATACACGCATGGCCACTCCAAATGATGAACTGGTGGTAGGGCCGAGTGGCGCGGGATATATGCTGCCTTCATGCTGGCCAGCAGCATACTTGCCTGCCTTCTTGCAGCTCACAGGTCAGTTGATGCAAGCCATGAATCTGAATGTGATCGAAGTATTGGACACGGGTTTATTGTTTAGCCAGGCATTCATCGATCAGAACTTGCAGCAAGAGTTTGTAAAAGCATTAGCGCCTTTCGGGATTCGCGGCATGCTAAGCGGTTCAGGACAAATAATCTCAAGCTGGAAAAACATATCGGGCGTACCCATTATACAGAATCTTGGCCTTGCCGATAGTGTGGCTAAGGCGATCAACATGGTCCGAATCGCAGCGTTGAAGGCGGGAAATTCACAGTTTTTGAATATGTACATCGTTGCCTGGACCGTGACACCCTCTGACCTGAAGCAAATAATACAGCAGCTCGGAAATGAATACGAAGTCGTAACACCAGGGAAACTATTAGCGCTGATTGCATCAGCCTTTTCATCCGCCGGAAAATAAATTACAATAGGACTGAAAACTGTACTGTTTCCACGGCTGGCAAAAAGGGGGTTCGACATGAATATTGCACAAGGGCTGCTCCATGCAAAAAAGATCTCTGGAACCCGTCAGGCGGTTGTTTGTGGAGAAACACGTTACACCTGGGAAGATTTTGGCCAGCGCACCGACGCTCTTGCTCGCGGACTGGCAAATCTCGGTATGCAGCGCGGGGACCGCCTGGCTGTCCTCATGCTCAACTGCCATCACTACCTCGAGCTGTACTATGCCTGCGCGCGCATGGGAGCGGTAATAGTTCCTCTCAATATTCGCCTGGCGCGACCCGAGATTGTATACATCCTCAATGATAGCGAATCAAAAGCGCTCGTGGTAGACAAAACATTTGCCCCCTATGCCGTGGGACGCGACACCTTTTCTACCGTCGAGAGCGTTGTTTTCAGCGGAGATGAGACGCCCGCAGGTATGATCAATTATGAGGACGTGATAAGTAAAGGCTCGCACATGCAGGAGAGCGTCGATCAGGAGATGGAAGATGACGACCTCGCCGGGCTGTTCTATACGGGAGGCACCACCGGGCGCTCTAAAGGCGTGATGCTCTCGCACAAGAATATCATGTCCAATGCAACTAATGCCATTATCGCGCTAAATTTCATGCGCCAGGATAAGTGGCTGCATGCTGCGCCCATGTTTCATCTTGCTGACGTTGGTGCGATCTTTGGACTGAGTATGCTTGGTGCGTGCCATGTCTTCATTCCCATGTTTAACCCCTTGCATGCGCTGCAGGCCATTCAAAATGAAAAGGTTACCATCACAGTCCTCGTGCCGACGATGCTCAATGCAGTACTGAATCATCCCGAAGTAGGCAACTACGACGTCTCCAGCCTGCGTCGCCTTATTTATGGCGCCTCGCCTATGCCCGTGGAACTGCTCAAGCAGGGCCTGCAAAAATGGGGGCAGATTTTCACCCAGGGCTACGGCATGACTGAGACATCCCCCTTATTGACTGTGCTGAACCCCGAGGATCACACCCTCGACGGTACTCCAGAGCAGGTGCGCAGGCTCAGCTCCTGTGGCAAGGAAATACTCGGTGTGGAGGTACGCGTGGTCAATGCCGAGGGCGAAGACGTGCATTCAGGGGAGATCGGTGAGATCATTGCAAGGGGCCCTAATGTCATGTCAGGCTACTGGCGTATGCCGGAGGCAACCGCTGCAGCCATTGTTGATGACTGGATGCACACGGGCGACCTGGCAACTGTGGATGAAGAGAATTACATCTACATCGTCGATAGAGCCAAAGATATGATCATCTCCGGCGGCGAAAATATCTACTCCGTCGAGGTAGAGAATGCCCTTTACACGCATCCCGCTGTGCTCGAGGTTGCGGTGATCGGTATTCCTCATGATATGTGGGGTGAGGCGGTGCATGCTGTCGTCGTGTGTAAGCCTGCTATGAACGTGACCGCCGACGATCTGATTGCGCACGCGCGCATGCAGATTGCCGGTTACAAAGTCCCTCGTAGTATCGAGTTTGTTCAAGAAGCTCTGCCCAAGAGTGGCGCGGGCAAGATTCTCAAGCGAAACCTGCGCGACAAGTACTGGGAGGGCAGAAGTAGAAATGTGAATTAATTGGATCAAGCGCTTAACCCTTTTCCCTGGTTTCGTATGATGCGCGAGTCAACGCCTGTGTACTTTAACAGTCGAAATAAAATGTGGAGCGTGTTCCGCTACCTTGATGTGCAGCGTGTCCTTTCAGATCATACATCGTTTTCGTCACAAATCATTGATTCAAACCAACCACTGGATGCGAGCATTGTCAATACGGACCCGCCGCGACACCGTCAACTACGCTCGCTCGCGTCGCAGGCATTCACTCCCCGCGCGATTGCGCAATTGACGCCGCGCATTAGCGAGATTGTGCATCAACTGCTGGACCACGTCGTGTCTCGTGGAAGGATGGATGTCATTGACGATCTTTCCTATCCACTGCCTGTGATGGTGATCGCGGAAATGCTGGGAGTACCTCTTGCAGACCGCGAGCGCTTCAAGCGCTGGTCCGACCAGGTGGTTGGCGCAACGTCTTCAAGCGCCCAGGATCCTCAAGAGGAAATGAGCGAATACTTTCTCTGGATGATCGAACAGCGCCGCCGCGAGCCACGCGACGATCTCATCAGCGCATTGTTAGCCGCACAAGATGAGGGTCAGCGCCTCAGCGTCCAGGAATTGTTAGGATTCTGCATCATCCTGCTCGTTGCCGGTAATGAAACTACCACTCACCTGATCGGCAACGCCTTCCTGTGCTTCGATGAATATCCTGAGGTGGTAGAGCAACTGCTGGCTGAGCCTGCATTATTGGCCGATGCTATTGAGGAGGTGCTGCGTTACCGCTCTCCCCTGAAGATGATGTTCCGCGCCGCCAATATGGATACACAAATCGGTGACCAGGTGATTCCTGCCGGCCAGGGAGTGATGGCCTGGATTGGTTCAGCTAATCGTGACGAGGCACAGTTTCCTGACGCGGAAACATTCGACATCAGAAGGTCTCCCAACCGGCACCTCGCCTTCGGTTATGGCATCCACTTCTGCCTGGGAGCGCCCCTGGCACGTCTGGAAGCTAAGATCGCCCTTGGAATCATGCTTGAGCGACTACAAGAGATACAGCGAGATCGGGATGTGCCCCTGGAAGCATCGGAAGCCTTTATTCTCCACGGGGTGAAGCACCTGCCCATCGTTTTCAACGGCAACTGATTAGGAGAGAGATTAGATGTCCGAAGCAACACCGGAGTTCAAGCAACAGCTACGAACGGCCTTTGATGCAATCTATATAGGGCAGACCTTCACCTTTCGACGCACTTTTACCGACGGGGATGTTGCCCTCTTCTGCGGGGTAACCGGTGACTACAACCCGTACCACATCGACGAGATATTCATGCAGAGCAGTTGGTTCGGGCGCCGCATCATCCCTGGCCTGCTTACCAGTAGCATGATCACCCATATTGGAGGCATGATCGGTTTTCTCGCGACGGAGATGCACTTTCACTATCTCGCCTCCGTCTACATCGGTGACACCATCACCTGCACGGTCACTTTCACGGAGAAGGACGAGCAGAAGCGCCTGGTGCATGCCACGGCCAGCCTTGTGAACCAGGATGGAGTAGAGGTGCTCAAGTCGAGCTTTAGCGGGTTTCCCGCTAATGTCAGGCTGGCACGCTAGAAAGATCGTACCTTGCGCTCTTCCTAATGCCGCCACAAAGTATCACGATACAAGCACAAACCGAAAAAGGTGTAGATGTCAACACTGCTGTTGATATGTTGGTTGCAGCCTATGAAAACCTTGCAGATACCATCTATCTTGTGTCCTCAGATACCGACCTTATACCAGCAGTGAAGAAAGCACAGGAGAAAGGCAAGACAGTTATCTATGTAGGCTTTTCGCATAAACTCAGTGCGGCTATGGTCGCCAATTGCAGAGAGACACGAACACTTACCCGTGACGACTTGTTACCATTCATGCAAGGGCAAATGCAGCCCACAAAGAAAGCAGCATAATTCTCTGGCAGTATCCTGAGTTGTGTGTAAAAGCAGAGTCTGGTATCCTGAACTGGCAACCAGTTCACCATCCAAGTTACCAGGAGGATACCAATGACTCACAAAGAGCAGCATAGCGAAGCGGGAATGGGCAGTCAAGAAGCTTTTGAACAGCTGGTGAAAGACCGATTGCGGTACGCCGTGCGTGTGGCCCTCATCAGTGTGTGAGAGGAGGAGGGAACGGCATGTATCGGGGCGCAGCCTTATGAGCGTACCCAAGAGCGTCGTGATCAGCGCAATGGCCATTACACACGCCATTTGGAAACGACGGTAGGACAGATTGCTGATCTGCCGGTTCCGCGCACACGTGGAGGCTACCAGACGCAGTTGTTCGAGCGCTACCATCGTCGTCAAGACGAACTGGATAGCGCCATTGGAGAGATGTTCGTGACGGGAGTGAGTACCACGAAAGTTGGCCAGGTGATCGAGACCTTGACCGGCTCACACCCGAGTGCCTCGACGGTTTCGCGTGTCTTGCATACTTTAGAGGGTGAGTATGAGCAATGGAAGACCCGCAAGCTTGATGAGCGGTACGTGTACGCGTTCGCGGATGGGACGTCCTTCACGGTCATCTACAACGGCGAGGGCTGCAAGATGCCGCGCCTTTCCGTCGTAGGCATTGCCGAAACGGGAGAGAGAGACGTGCTCGCTGATCACGGGTGGGCGATCGCGAAAATGAACAGGCCTGGAAAGATCTGCTGGATGATCTCAAAGCGCGAGGTGTCAAGGCGATTGATCTGTGGGTCAGTGATGGCACCCAGGCCATGCTTAATGCCATCAATAAGAAGTTCCCGGACTCGGCTCGTCAGCGCTGTGTGGTGCACAAGATGGACAACGTGCTCTCGTAGATTCCCACCAGGCAGCAGAAGCAGATCAAACCAGAGTTGAAAGCCTTGTTCTAGTCATTTGGATCGGCAAGCGGCTGATCAGGCCGTGGCCGCCTTGAGTGAAAAGTACCGGTCCATCTATCCAACGGCGATCGCCTGTTTGCAGCGTGATCTGGAGGCCTGTCTGACCTTCTACTCCTTTCCAAAGGAGCATTGGAAGACGATCCGCACCAACAATGTCCTAGAGCGCCTTTTCGGGGAAGTCAAACGCCGTTCGCACACTATGGCGGCGGCCTTTCGCACCGAAGACAGTTGTTTACTGCTGTTCTCTGCCATCATTCGAGGATTGAAGTTGAATAAACTGACCATCGCAATGGCATCTGAAGCGGACCCACTCACCGGAAGCAATGCTTCCTGAAGTGCTGGGATGATGTGCTACAATCAAGCGGGGAGAGGAAAGGAGGGAACTGTGCTGGAAAGGTGAGACAGCCAATGATTATCCGACATGATCGTTCTGATCGAGACAGCCTGGTCGATGAAGAGCAGTGGCCGGCTCTCACGAGTTTCTTTCGTGGACATGGGGGAGCATCGCTCAGCGCTCCGATGTGGTTACTTACCGCAGCCCATGTTGCCCAGGATATCCCGACCGAAGTACGCTTGAGCGTCGAACTGGCGGGAAAACGCTATCCGATTGCGCGCACGCTTCTGCATCGAGCCTATGATCGTGAGTGGTCAACAGGGGATGAAGACGATGGGAACACGACGGTCGATCTGGCCCTGGTTGAACTGGAAGCTCCCGTTGAGGATGTGCTTCCGTTTGACCTCTATGATCGTTCTGATGAACAAGGACAAGCGGTGCTCTTGCTGGGACGAGGCGAGTTTGGGAACGGGATACGGGGAGCTCGTGGCAAGAGACCGGAGGAGATCGTCCCTTAGGACTCTATGGATGCATTGAGCATTATACCCGTGTCTCATGTTTCATCGATTGGATACGATCCACTTGTGGACTCCAGTCGTGAGGTGAAGGAGAAACAGGTTACACTTTTGAGGCTTTGTATGGATCTTCTTCCTTTCGGAGGAAGTCCGTCACCAGACCCTGAACATTTACACACAACTTGACATACTGCCGATTTTTCTCATCATACTGGCTTTTTTCAACAGTACTTTTTACATTTGCTTTGAAACTCTCTTTTTCGTCTTTCGTAAGTTTCCTTACCCACTATGAAAATGATCAAATCCTATTGCTGTGTATTCTGGGGTTGTTATTCGCATTGGGTTTAGGATTAATTCTGGGAGGTGGGATAGTTGGATATTTCGTAGTGATGATGCTTGCTGACAAACGACCGATGAAGAAACAAAAGGTACAGCGTAGTTCGCGTTCCCGATACTAGGAATGCTGGTCGCCGCATCATATACGCCCTGTACAAACATTGCTTATGTCACCAGCCGCCGTTGGAGTTACTTTGTCTCAATGTAGCGATATAATGTAGACCTTGAAATACCCAGCGCTTTGCAAATCTCATCTATGGTGTTGTTTTTGTTGTCATAGAGCGATTGTGCCATCGCTACTTTCTTTGAGGTATTGAGTGTTTTTGCTTTTGGCCTTCCTCCTAACCGTCCCCGGGCTCTTGCTGCTTGAAGTCCTGCATTGGTTCGCTCTCTGATAATATCCCGTTCAAATTCTGCTAATGCTCCGAAAATATCGAGCTTTAGCGGGTTTCCCGCTGATATCAGACTGGCACGCTAGGAGGATCGTACCTTGCGCTCTCCCCATTGTTCACGTACAATAAATCTTACAAAGAAGTAATGTCCTCCTAATGCCGCCACGAATGATCACGGTATAAGCACAAACAAGGAGCTTTTCAATCATGGCACAGCGCGAAGCAGTTATTGTTGAAGCAGTCCGCACAGGGATTGGACGCCGCAATGGGCGTTTGAAAGGTTGGCATCCCGTTGATTTGACGGCCCAGGTTCTTTCCGCCTTAGTCGAGCGCACAGGCATTGATCCCGGCCTGGTAGAAGATGTCATTGTAGGTTGTGTGATGCAGGTTGGAGAGCAAAGCCTGAATGTAGGGCGCAACGCCGTACTCGCGGCGGGTTTTCCTGAAACAGTACCCGGCACCACGGTAGATCGTCAATGCGGGTCCAGCCAGCAGGCGATCCACTTTGCGGCTCAGGGCGTTTTGAGCGGAGCCTATGACATTGTAATCGCCGGTGGTGTCGAGTCGATGACCCGGGTTCCGATGGGTTCATCTGCGCAAGGCCCGGGCAGTCCCTTTGGCAGCCTGATGTTGCGCCGTTACAATAACGGGCTGGTACCACAGGGCATCAGCGCCGATCTGATAGCCCAGAAGTGGGAACTGAGTAGAGAGCAACTCGACGAGTTCAGCCTGGAGAGTCATCGCCGCGCCGCACGCGCCACAGCTGAAGGACGCTTCCGCAGCCAGATCGTGCCCGTTGAGGTCAAGAACGAAGATGGCACAACCAGCATCTTCGATGTGGACGAAGGTATCCGCACCGATACCAGCATAGAGAAGTTGGCCAGCCTTAAACCCGCTTTCAAGCCAGATGGGCTCATTACCGCGGGCAACTCCTCCCAGATCAGCGATGGGGCAGCAGCCGTGCTCGTCATGGAACG
>Ga0070707_100004014_pt1 | contig 13846 bp, 7 predicted proteins | sample KBSK5502metaG_FD_65468 | JGI IMG/M metagenome (GOLD analysis project Ga0070707, IMG submission 65468) | Corn, switchgrass and miscanthus rhizosphere microbial communities from Kellogg Biological Station, Michigan, USA - KBS K5-50-2 metaG | ecosystem: Host-associated > Plants > Roots >... | reverse complement strand
AGGTCGGAGGCGAGCGAGAGTGCGGCTATTAACTCCGCGAGCCGAAGGTCGGAGTTGCTTGACAGGTTCTTCTGCATGTTCACCTCCAACGGCGCAAGCAAAGGCAGACAGACCTTTTAAAGGTGAGAACGAGGCCAGAAAAATCCAGCTAGAATATAGCATACCGATTGTTAGAACTCAAGCGGGTCGTGCGTTTGGGAGCATTCACAAGCCCTGAGTCATTGGATCTCCCCAACCTAAGCCACTTTGGTAAGAGTATAACGTGGAGTTCTGTTTTGTGCTATGAGCCATGAGACAAGTCGGCGGTGAGGGTAGTCACTCCTCTGTTATGGTGGAAGTCTCACAGTACCAGGCTCTTGCTCTAACTCGCTTGCTTGTGTTATACTCTTCTCAATGAAGGACGCTGTTTGTTCTTCTGCAAGCTCTGCAGCTATCCCCGGCCCAACGAAGCTCCTATTCGCGTTACATGGGTAATCTCCCTAAACGACCTCGATGAGCGATGTCTAAGCCATCGAAAGCTATTTGGCTCCAGCGCAGGTGCCTCCTAGTAATAAGCACATAGCATTTTTCCAGGAGGATAGCCGATGCAACACCGGATCTCTGCGTATCCACTCTATAATCCTCGTTGGGAGCATGATGCCTGTGGCACAGGCTTTCTGGCCCAGATTTCTGGCGAGGCCAGCCACCAGTTGGTGCAAACCGCGCTTGAGGCACTTACCCGCCTCACCCATCGCGGCGCACAAGATGCCGACGCCGAAACGAGTGATGGTGCCGGTCTACTTACCCAAATTCCTGGTGCATTGTTTCGCGAGGAGTTGCAAGCACGGGGAATCGTTGATCCTGCTGATCTCGCCGTCGGTATGCTCTTTTTGCCTTCACAAGACCGCTCGCTGGCTGACTATCTTCAAAGTCGCCAGGTCTTCGAGCAGACTCTCTCTGAAGTAGGTCTCGTGCCCTCACAGCTGCATTGGCGCAATCCGCCTCTCGATTATACTGTTCTCGGCGCACGTGCCCGTGCAACTGCGCCCAGCATCGTACAGGTACTACTTACCCGCCCCTCTCATCTCAACATAGAGCAGTATGAGCGAAGCCTTTACTACGCCCGGCGCCTGGTTGAGCAGCGCTGGCAGGAGGCAGGTATCAATGATGCCTATGTAGCCTCGCTTTCTCGTAGCACAGTTGTCTACAAGGGGCTGCTGGCCCCAAATCAACTGGCGCGCTTCTATCTCGATCTGGCCGACCCTCGCTATACGAGCGCCTTCGCCATCTTTCACCAGCGCTACAGCACCAACACATTTCCCTCGTGGCCGCTGGCTCAGCCCTTGCGGCTGCTGGCACACAATGGCGAGATAAATACCATCCAGGGCAATCGCAACTGGATGCAGGCACGCGAAGTGGCGCTGTTCTCGCCGCATTGGGGCAGCAGATTCCACGATCTCCTGCCAATCATTCAACCAGGAGGAAGTGACTCTGCCGAGCTGGACAATGTCCTGGAACTACTCGCGTTTTCTGGCCGTGACCTGCTGCACAGCATGCAAATGCTCATTCCCCCGGCCTGGGAGCACGATCCCGAGCTGGAAAGCGCCCGGCGTGCCTGGTGTGAATACCATGCCGGGCAGATCGAACCCTGGGATGGCCCGGCTGCACTCGCCTTTAGTGATGGTCGTTTTGTCGGTGCCGCCCTGGATCGTAACGGCCTGCGCCCCGCTCGTTATACACTGACCTCGCACGGACTCTTGATCCTGGCATCTGAGGCGGGGGTTGTTCCCTGCGAGGCGCACGAGGTGGTCGAAAAGGGTCGGCTGGGGCCGGGCGAGATGATCGCCGTGGACCTGGAACACGGCGTATTGCTGCGTAACTCCGAGATCAAGGCGGCTCTTTCGCAATATCAACCATACCAGCAGTGGTTAGACACGAACCTCGTCCACCTTGCCGATCTCCCCCAGCAGGCAGCGCCATCCGCTGCGTTTGATAGAGAGACCCTGTTTCAACGCCAGCAGCTCTTCGGCTACACTCACGAGGATGTTGAGCTGATTCTTCGTCCAATATTGTCAGAAAACAAAGAGCCTGTATGGAGTATGGGCGATGATACGCCGCTCGCGGCACTCTCTTCCCAGGCACGTTCCTTCTCAGACTACTTCCACCAGCGCTTCGCGCAGGTGACGAATCCACCTATTGACCCCTTACGTGAGCAGATCGTTATGTCACTCGACTGCTACCTTGGCCGTCGCCAGAATCTGCTGAGCGAGACTGCCCTGCATGCCCATCTCTTGCACCTGGAGACTCCCGTGTTAACCGGGTCCCAACTGGAGACCTTGCGTGACCTGAAAGCTTTTCGCTCTCAAACGCTCAGTGCTACATTCGAGTGTGATGCCGGGCCGCCAGCGCTTGAGGCTGCCCTGGACAGGTTGGAGCATGAAGCGGTTGCCGCGGTTGCCGGGGGCGTCACGCTGCTCATCCTGAGTGACAATCAGGCCAGCCCGGCTCAGGCACCGGTTCCAATGCTCATGGCAGCCGGCGCGGTCCACCAGGCCCTCATCCGCAGTGGGACACGCACCTGCACTTCCTTGATCTGCGAAACCGGCTCTGCCTGGGATATTCACCAGGTCGCGCTCTTGCTCGGCTACGGTGCCGAAGCAGTCGTTCCAACGCTGGCGCTTGCAAGTGTACGCGCGTTAGCAGGAGAGCGACACCTGGAGTCACTCACGCCCGAGCAAGCCGAGGAGCGCTATCTGCACGTCATTGAAGACGGCCTTCGTAAGGTCATGGCGCGCATGGGTATCTCTACCATCCGTAACATCACCGGTGCTGGCCAGTTCGAGATTTTCGGCCTGGACCCGCAATTGATCCAGCGCTGCTTCGCGGTTTCCAGTTCTCAGACAATACACCCGGGCAAGGTCAGTTTTACCCAGGTTGCCGGACAGGTGATCGAACGCGTGAGCAGGAACAGGTCACAGGGCGAGCAGGCAACAGCCGCCGCGGAGCAGAAGTCGGGTATTACCGAACTCAACCGGCGTCGCAAATTGGCCGACATCGGATACTACCGTTTCCGCCGCGATGGCGAGTATCATGCCTATAATCCTGTAATCATTCGCGCATTGCAAAAAGCGGCGCAGAGTGGCGATAGAGCCGACTACCAGAGCTTCACGGAACTGGTTTACCGGCGTCCTCCTACCACTCTGCGCGATCTGCTCGCATTCGTGCCGGCGAATCCAATTCCGCTGGAGCAGGTTGAACCGGTGGAGTCAATTCGTGCGCGTTTTGTCGTCTCGGCAATGTCTATTGGCGCGCTAAGCCCGGAGACGCACCGCACCATTGCCGCTGCTATGAATAGCATCGGGGCGCGCAATAATACCGGTGAAGGTGGCGAAGACCCTGCCTGGTACCACGAGACCCTCTACGGCCATCCCGTCAGTAGCAAGATCAAGCAAGTCTCTACTGCACGTTTTGGCGTCACTACCGAGTACCTGGTGCGTGCCGAGGAACTAGAGATCAAGATGGCCCAGGGGTCGAAACCGGGCGAAGGTGGGCAGTTGCCACCAGGCAAAGTAACCCCTTTTATCGCGCGGCTGCGCCATACCTCATCGCACGTGCCGCTGATCTCTCCGCCGCCACATCATGATATCTACAGCATCGAAGACCTGGCCCAGTTGATTTATGACTTGAAGCAGGTAAATCCGCGAGCGCGTGTCGGCGTCAAGCTCGTTTCGAGCATCGGCGTGGGCACCATTGCAGCGGGTGTCGCCAAAGCCCACGCCGACTACGTCCAGATCAGCGGGCATGATGGTGGCACAGGTGCCTCTCCGCTGCAATCCATCAAGCATGCCGGCATTCCCTGGGAGCGGGGCCTGGCTGAGACCCAGCAGACGCTGGTGCGTAATGGCCTGCGCAGGCGTGTCAGGGTGCGTGTAGACGGTGGTTTGAAGACGGGGCGTGACGTGGTGATCGCGACGATGCTGGGAGCGGAAGAATTTGGCTTCGGCACCGCCAGCCTGGTAGCGCTGGGCTGTGATATGGCTCGTCAGTGCCATCTGAATACCTGTCCTACGGGCATTGCGACACAGCGCGAGGAGTTGCGCGCCAAATTCGCCGGTACGCCACAGATGCTCATCAATTACCTCACACTGGTAGCCGGGGAGGTGCGCGAGTGGCTGGCGGAGTTGGGTGTGAAACGGTTGGATGAATTGATCGGACGTGCTGACCTCCTGCAATGCGACGCGGAAACAAGCATCGATCTTGCGCCGTTGCTCGTCGCGAGCCCTGGAACGGGAGGCACGGTGGGCGAGGTTTCCGATAATCCTATCCGTGAAAGCGGGGGAGAAGCGGCGGGCGACCATAAAGGCCAAGCGCGTGCTCTGACCCAATCCCCGCTTGCCGAGCGGTTACTGGCTGAGGCAGAACCGGCGCTGCGCGGTGAACACAGCGTGCTGGTACAACATCACATCTCTAACTCAGATCGTTCTATCGGTGCAAGTCTCGCGGGAGAGGTCGCGCGCCGCTACGGTAACGCGGGCCTGCCGGGTGTGAGCATTACCTGCGTGTTTCAAGGTGCAGCGGGACAAAGTTTTGGCGCGTTTTGCCTGCCAGGCCTGCACCTGATACTGCACGGCGAGGCTAATGACTATGTGGGCAAGAGTATGACCGGCGGGCAGATCGTCATAGCGCCGCCAGCCGGTGCGAGTTTCGCAGCGCACAATAACATCATTCTCGGCAATACGGTGCTCTACGGTGCAACCGGTGGACAATGTTTCGTCGCTGGCCTTGCCGGTGAGCGCTTCGCCGTACGCAATAGTGGGGCGCTGGCGGTTATAGAGGGTACAGGCGCGCACGCTTGCGAGTACATGACAGGCGGTCTGGTAGCTGTGCTGGGTGAAACCGGGCCGAACTTTGCCGCTGGTATGTCCGCTGGCGTCGCTTATGTGTTGGATTTGACAGGAGTTTTCCCGGCGCGCTGCAATACAGAGCTGGTGGAGTTGCAGCGCCTCGAGGAGACGGATGAGATAGAGGCATTGCGTACCATCATTCAATGGCATCGCAAGAAGACGCGCAGCTGGCGCGCTGCCCAGATTTTAGCCGAGTGGAGCCGTATGCAACGTGCTTTCTGGCGCGTCTTACCGCGTGGTACTGCGCATTCGGCATGCGACTATGTAGACTCCCATGTGTATAATGCTGAGCTGATCGGGGCGCCTCATCCATGGTAAGTTAGATGAACATGCAGCCAACAAGGGGCGATGCAAGCATCCCCACCACCCGTCCACACCGCTCCCGCCCCTACGCGGGTTGAGAGAACGGGTCGCACATCCGTATTACTGACCGATCAATCCTTTCCGGCGCATCTGGTCCAGGTCGTATTCTGCCGGGGCTACAGGGCTCACGCCGGCCTCGGCACATGCCCGGCCGACCAGCGCAAATCCAAGCCGGAGTCCCTCTACAAATTGAGAAGCTTCATTAGCAGCGGCAAGGCTGAGGCATTGCTGTTGTAGCTCTATAGCCTGCTCTACACTGTACCGGGCGTAATACCCTTGCAAGATCGAGGCATGGGGCGTAAATTCATCGTAACGCAGCTTTTTCGTCGCGGCCAGCAGGAGCAGCCAGTATCCGACCTGGCTGCCCTCCAGTATTGTATCGGGCTGTGGCCCGCTATGCGCATGTTCACCACTCTGTATCCCCGCCAGTTCCTCCAGTTCATCGGCCAGGCGCGATACCAGGTAACTCGGGCTGTGCTCCTGCAGCAGGCGCGAGGTATTGGACTCCTCGCTCAGATCATGGTCGCGCAGGTAAAGGTAGACGCCATACAACTGGCGCATCTTCTCCTCTAAAGTCACGGTATATTGTGCTCCTGCATTTTTTGAGTCGCCATATACCACATCTGGATCGAAGACACGTTCCGCCACTTTTTCATATGTGCCATCCGCCAGCAGGCGGCGGTAGTAACAACTGTGATAACCGGTATGACATGCCGCACCGCCATGCTGGATCACGCGGATCAGCAGGCTATTCTCCTCGCAATTCACAAAGACCTCCCGCACCTCCTGCACATTGCCCGACTGCTCGCCCTTGCGCCAGATCGCATTGCGGGCGCGGCTGAAAAAATGCGTATAGCCCGTCTCGCACGTGCGGGCAAATGCTTCTTCGTTCATGAACGCCACCATCAGCACCTCGTTTGTGGCATCATCCTGGATCACAGCGGGTATCAAGCCCTGGCGATCAAAATTCAGCATGGTCTGTGTCCTTGTTTATCTTTCTTATAGTCTATTTTCGTTCCTGAGCCTGGTCATTTCGGCCCGGAACGTTGCCTCCATTGCCTGTTTCTCTTCCTCAGGCAGAAAGCTATGACGCACTCCATTCAGCAAGATCTCATTGATCTCATCCAGGTCAAAATTAAAGGGATCGGCCAGCAGCTTTACCTCGTCGTTGAGTGTGGTATTGAACAGGGGTGGATCGTCAGAGTTGATGGTCACAGGCACCCCGGCAGCGTGGAGGCGCGGCAAGGGATGCTCAGCATAGTTTGCATAACCTCCTACTCTCACGTTACTCGTTGGGCATACCTCAAGCGGGACGCGCTGCTCGGCGAGATAAGCCACGAGCGCTGCATCTTCAATCGCCCGCACGCCATGCCCTATGCGCTCGGCACCCAATGCCCTCAAAGCTCCCCATACGCTGGCCGGACCGGCGGTTTCTCCCGCGTGAGGCACACTATGCAACCCTGCTCCCCGCGCCTTCTCAAACCACCCGGCGAACTGTTCAGGTGGTTCGCCTACTTCTCCTCCGCCCAGCCCTAACGCCACCACCCCATCATTCTTCCCCTCTATCGCCACGGAAGTTGTATAGTCAGCACACATGCGCTTACGCGCCTCATCTTTGACATCACGCACAATGTCGAAGACCCACCTGATCTCGACGCCAAATTCGGCTCGTGCACGTTCGCGTCCCCGCGTCAGCCCGCCAAAGTATGTATCGTGGGGGATGTCGAGTGCATAGCGGTGGGTGCTCGGTGAGAACGTGACTTCGGCGTAGCGCACGTGTTGCTGCGCCATGTTTGCCCCAAATTCATAGGCAATCAGCTCATAGTCCTCGCTCGTCTTCAGGCAACTCGAGATCTGAAAGTAAATCTCGATGAAGTGGTTGAAATCGCGGAAGATAAACCAGTTCTGCAAGTCCGCAACGGATTGTACGGGCAGCTCTACTCCGTTGCGCCGCGCCAGCGTGAGAAGGGTCGCCGGTTGTATGGAACCTTCGAGATGCACATGGAGTTCCGCCTTCGGCACGGCTGAAAGATAGCGGTTGATGCTCTCAGAATACATGATCGCTTTTCCTTTTTCTTGCAGTTATAGCTTTTCCTGTGAGTGTACCCCATGCGTAGTGGGAGAGCAAGGCGTAGGTGGTAAAAACCAGGGATACGTACAGGCCCTGAATCGATCGCCCCGTCTATATTTTTCAGTATGTGAGTGGTCTTACAAAGCGATACAATCTTACTACTGAGAAAGGAGAAGCGACGTTTCTTTCCCATGCGGTAGTAACTGCAATGGCCTATGGCTTCATGTCGCATAGAGATACGGATGAGTGAAGCAGCGAATGCAGGCGGTCAGGATTGGTCCTGAAGAACTATTTTACGGCAATGCACTCGCATTGACTTGAATTACGCCACTTGATGGATAGGTCCAGCCAAGTGCTTTGTCTACGGCTGGGCTGATATCGATACTGGATTGGTTCGTGATACCCTTATCATATGTTCCTCCACGTAACCATCCGCCGTTATGCATATTATACCCGTTTGGTCCTCCACCACAAGTCATCCCATCGTTATTCACTGAGGCAAAACTGGATTCTGAACATCCTTGAGGAAGAGCGGTTGGCCAGTTGCCATCGGTGAAATTGCCAGATGGCGAGTAGCCGGAGGGCTGAAAGAAAGGCAGTCCGTCGTGGGTATAGAGCAGATAATAATAGATTCTGCGTAGATTCTGTCCATTGGGACAGATACCGTTGACCAAGGGATTGCTGGTAGCGTCTGGGGCAATCAAGGTAGGAGAGACAGGACAGCGTGATGGCAGCGTTGCGCTTGTGCCATTCGCATCCCACCAGTTATCGTCTTCGTTCCAGGGACCTACTTCGGTTACAAGCACATTTGCAATGGTTTTTGTACCATCTGTTGAGGAAAGAGTGACTGACCAGGTCATTTTTGTTCCATTTGGTGAGTAATACGGCCGATAGATGGATGGTATTTTGGAGATATTTCCCCAGTTCGCGTACTTGAGATAGGCATCAGGCAGCGCCACATAGGGGCTGATCTTTGGTCTGAGACCATTAGGAAGTGATCTTTGGGTGAAGGAAGTCGCCCAAACGGTATAGCTTGCTGCTGTCAGATGGTTACGCACCTGTTGAAGAGAAGCGTTCACTTGCTGCAATGCCTGTTGTGTTTGTGCAATCAGGATTGATTCTTTGCCCTGTGTCAGTGAGGAAAGTTTTCCAGCAAGCAGGTTGTACACCTGTGCTCTACCAGCTGGATTCTCCTGTACGCCAATCCTTCCTAAAGACGCCGGATCTACCTGCATTAAATTGAGCCAGGCACTACGTACCTCTGCACTAATGTCTGCACAATTACCAGGTGAAATGTTCTCTGTCTGGCAAATGTGTAATGCTTGTTGTTGGATCGATGCTGTACCACTTGCCCACACGAAGATAAGATTTTGCATATCTGCTGGTTCAAGCGCACGAACGCTCGATTGTGGAGCAGCAAGCACAGCGGGTGCTATTGCGATGACCAGGCTAAAAAATACGATGATAGTAGCTACTAGAACTGCTGAATTTTTCACGAAGCTGAACCGATTCCCTGGTAATTTCATATACCTTCTCAGATTTCCTTTTCCAAAGTTTGCTCTCGATGCCACTTAACTGATAGTTTTGCGGGTTGATACTACTAGTAAGTCCAGTTTGAATTTTGCGGCGGAGCCTGACACCCGCGAGGGGTGTCACTACATTTCTCCCTCACAAACCTATCTGGACTAACTACTACCATAGTTTTGCGGGAAATCGGCCGTTTTTTCCCAAATTGGGACGAAATTACTACCCTCCGCATCTTTTTGTCGTTTGCATCGCTTTCTGCTACACTGACTGGAGCATGATGTCGGCACAGACAAGGGCTGAAAGGCGGAGGGTACAAGGGATGATCGCTCTGGAGCGTTTGTTTCAGCCGATTCGGTGTAATCACACTTGAGCTCGCGACAAAAGGACGCGATATGGAGAAACGACATGCGTGCTCTCATCCGACCATTGAGGCAAGACGACGAGCCATTTCTCTGGCAAATGCTCTACTATGCTGCTCATATGCAAGAAGATGGCGAAACATCCTCTGATGCGGCGAAAAACAATCCTGGGGTGCAGAAATATGTTCAGGGATGGGGGCGCGAGACCGACATGGGGGTACTCGCGCTGCATCCACACGATCAGTGCCCGCTAGGGGCCGCCTGGATTCGTCTGCTTATGGAGGAAGAAAAGAAAGTGTCTAGCTTGATTCCTGATGGCACACCGGAACTAGCTATTGCCGTTCTGCCAGACTATCTTGGGCAAGGGATAGGCACGCAGTTGATGAAACATCTCCTCGAAGCGGCCAGCCAGGTATATCCGGCAGTGATGTTAAGCGTTCGTATGAGCAATCCAGCCAGATACCTGTACGAGCGGATGGGCTTTGAAATCGTGGATACCGCTCTCAACCGCGCAGGAAGCGAATCATTTGTCATGCTGATCCGGTTTTAGTAACAAGAAAAGTTGGAGGATTTGTGACGGGCCTGGTGATTACTTTGTTGTTGAGACCGTGGCTGCGGCTCCCGGCAAGTGTTAGCTATCCCTACATGCCACGTCATCCCGATGCAGCTGGTCGCTCTCAATGGTGGCAGTAGCACACGCTATCACAACCCCTCGCGCAGAGTCTGCTCTACAATCAACGAGGCTTGCGGCTCAACCTTTGCCAGCAATGCCGCAAACTCCTCCTCACCGGCCTTTTTCTGCAGGCGTTCTATCCATCGCTGTACTCCCTCGCGATTTGGACTGAGTACCTCCTGGTAGATATCCCGGGTGAGCAGCAAACAGGCCAGCGCCGCGTCATTCCGATCTTGCCTGAAATAGAGTGCACCAATATTCCACAACGTTGTTCCCTCCCCCCCGCGATCGCTGACCTCTGTTCTGATCGCCAGCGCCTGCTGATAATACCGCAGTGCTTCTTGCTTCTGGCCCAAGGCACTGTACACCAGGCCCAGGTTGTTGAGGGTGGCACCTTCACCCCCGCGATCGCCGACCTCTTGCCAAATAGTCAGCGCCTGTTGATAATACCGCAGCGCTTCCTGCTTCTGGCCTAAGGCATCGTACACAACGCCCAACTCGTTGTTGAGAAAAGCGGCCTGTTCTGGTTTTGCATGCCACTTCTCCGGGGGTAACAGGAGTCGATCCAGTTCCAGCAAGACGGCGTTTCCGCCCCAAAGTCTCAGGTCTGCGAAGAGTCCTCCTTTCTCCATCAGCTCATACGCCTCTTGCCACTGCCCGGCCTGTCCATAATGCCAGGTTGCCTCGATCAACGGCTGCACGTCGGAAACCTTTCGTCGCTCTTTACGTGGGAGGCAATCCGTTGCTGCCTGTTGCATATAGTACTGTGCGGCTTTCGCGTGTGCAGTCCTCAGCGCTTCCTGGTTTGCCTCTCTACTCTGCTCATCGAAGTGATCGTGGGCGTAGCTGGCAACAATCGCGTGTAACTGGTAGCGTAAGGCCCCCAGCGCTTGCAGCAGGTGTTGAGCCAGCAAGACATCCCGCGCCGCGAGCAGTTGGTCCTCTGAAAGCCTGGCTTTGACCCTTAGCAGTGGTTCTACTGCCGCCAATGGCACAGGCTCACGGTAGACGGAGAAGGCTCGTAGCAGTTGGTGCTGCACCTCGTTGAGTTGCTGGGTGTAGATGTAGTCGAGCAGGTTCTGGGCAATCTTTCCGGTTCCACCTGTCCAGAGACGCGCGTACAGTGGGTCGGTGAGGAGCGCCTGCAGGTTCAGACTGCGGTCGGAGCGCAGCAGCGATGCAAACAGCGTGAGCGAGAGTGCGTGACCGTCACAGCGGCTGACGGCACTGCGCAACTCGTCCTCTGTTCCCGCTACTCCCTGTTTGCGCAGTAGTTCGATTCTTTCTGCACTCTCCAGGCCTTTGACAGCGTACTCTTGCATACAGGAAGGTGGGAATTCACGCGTGCCGCTGGGCCAGAGGCGGCTGGTGAGCAGCACGCGGCAGCGACAGGGCTGGCTATTGAATGCGTCGATCAGTTCGCCCACGCCCGGGCGGTCCGCGCGAGCATGTCCTGTCTGCGAGTCCAGCAGTGCCTCAAACTGGTCGAGGATCACCAGTCGCGCCTTCTCTGTCGTGTTCAAGGCGTTGAAAAGCGCGGCGGCTTGATTCGCCGGCGTCAAACTGCCCATGTCGGGCATGGGTTTGCCCAGCGCCTCCATGAGGTTACCCATGAGATCGGTCATACCGATCTCGGCTGCGGCATCGACGCGCAGCCAGAGCGCTTCAGCCGTGAAGGGTCCTTTGCCATCGATGCGCTGTTTTTCCGCGTGCTGAGAGACAAGGGCGGCAAGCGTGGATTTTCCCGCGCCGCCGATGCCGGTAAGCACAACAGCGGTCGTGTCGTCCTGGGTGAGTTGCGCATAAATCTCCTGGACCTCTTTCGCTCGCGGCTGGATAGTCCTGGGATTCGTGGGTGGTGGAAGCCCGGCGATGCCCCGCTGGGCAACAGGATCTGGAGAGGATGATGAATCGGGGATGTGCTGCACCTGTGATGTAGAAGAGGAAGTTGTGTGTTGCTCAGGTTTCTCGGAACCGAAGAGCGATGGGAAGGCCGCAACTAAGGTGAACACGGCAGTAGCTACGGTAAGAACTGCCGTGGTGATGGTGGCCCACGTAGCCGGAATTACATTCAAAATGCTCAATATCCAGGCAGTTGTAATCAGTAATGCGACGATGACGATGGTAGCAATGACCACATTCCGGCGTGAGAACCACGTGCGTTTCTTCTCTTGATCGCTCTGCTGTTGTTGCCGGTGTGTGCTCATGCCGCCTCTCCATATACAATGATGAAGTTTAACAAGCAACATCGGTCATACTCCGTAGGCGCACCGCCGATTTATCGGCCCGGGGAGCGCATCGACGGGCCATTGGCCGATAAATCGGCGGTGTGCACGATAAATCGGCACCTACGATATGGCCGGTTTTGGTCGTTAAGGCAAGGTTCAATTTGGACGAAGTGTACTTGACCGTTTGAACAGTCACCCCGTGTCACCCCTTCGCTTCGCTCAAGGGCAGGCTCTGAGCCCCTTCGCTTCGCTCAGGGGAAACTCCGCGAAGGGTCTGTCGCGATGGGCAGCGAGATCCTGAGCGCAGCGAAGGATGACAGCCCGCTACATCTCACTGTAGATCAATCGGGTGCCATCGGCAGCGAGATCCTTCGCTGCGCTCAGAGCCTGCCCTGAGAGAAGCGAAGGGATGACAGGGCTGGACCTTGCTGGTGGGTAAGAACTGTCACGTTCATTTGAACCATGCCTTAACAAATTAAAAGGGATAGCGGAACATCCAGAGAGAGGGCCGATAAATCGGCGGTGTGCGCGATAAATCGGCACCTACGGGTATCTGGGGTATTTTCTTAAAACCCATTTTCGACTCTCTTGACAATACGAGTTTTTGCTCGTATAATTACCTCATAAGCGCGAGTTTTTACTCGCCTATATAGTATAACGTAGCAGGACGGCTTTGTCCACCAGTGAAGGAGATACTTACTATGCCATTTGTCACGGTCCCAGATGGGACGCGTCTCTATTATGAAGAGATAGGTGCAGGCGAACCGCTTTTGCTGATCAGCGGGAATGGTCGCGATCATACTGATTGGAACGGGGTGCGCAACGATTTCGCAGACCGGTATCGTGTCATCGTCTCTGATCATCGCGGGACGGGGCAGAGCGACAAGCCATCCGAACCGGCCTATTCCATACACGGGTTTGCCCAGGACGCGGTCTGGCTGCTTGATTACCTGGGCATTGCGCGTGCGCATGTGTATGGTCACTCGATGGGGGGGATGATCGGCCAGTGGTTGGGTATTGAGCATGCGAAGCGCATCGGTGCGCTGGTGCTTGGTGCCAGCGCACCGAGTAACCCTGTTGATAACACCACAGGACATGCCGTTTCTCGTACAGCGGAGGCCGAGGCGCTCATGACCAATCCTCCAACTGATCCGCAAGAGGGCATAAGGGCCATGCTGTCCACGCTCTATTCGCCTGCCTGGATCGCGGCGCATCCAGAAAAGATCCAGGACATATTACAAGCTACTCCCATTCCTGAGTATGCAGCCGGGCTCCATGTTCTTGCGGTCAAAGGACACGATGCCTGGGATCTCTTGCCCACGATGAGGGCACCCACGCTGGTGATTCATGGCAGCGAGGATCAGCGGGTCCCCACAGCCAACGCGTTCCTCCTCGCCTCACTGATTCCGGGCGCGGAACTTTCCATCATAAAAGGTGGGCGGCATGCGTATCTGGACGAGTTTCGCGAGGAGGCCAGTCGCGTGGTGAACGAGTTTTTGGCGCGTCATCCATTGGAATGACGCTGAATGTTATGCCGTATGTAACACACTAAAAGGAGATTCCCATGATCCTTGTAACAGGTGCGACTGGTTTGAGCGGATCTGCCGTGATCCGCGAGTTTGCCCGGCGGCATCGTTGATGAACGGTGCTGTTTCTTTTTCTCGCATAATTTTTCCATGTTATGTTTGGCATTTGTTTCTTGCAAATGACGCTGTATGACTGTTTTTTCTCGCATAACTTTT
>Ga0070707_100004011_pt1 | contig 13847 bp, 14 predicted proteins | sample KBSK5502metaG_FD_65468 | JGI IMG/M metagenome (GOLD analysis project Ga0070707, IMG submission 65468) | Corn, switchgrass and miscanthus rhizosphere microbial communities from Kellogg Biological Station, Michigan, USA - KBS K5-50-2 metaG | ecosystem: Host-associated > Plants > Roots >... | reverse complement strand
GCCGAGCTGATCGTGAAGGCGAAGAACCACGGCTTCGCCATCCAGCAGATCGGCCTCGACTACTTCCCGCGCATCCGCGGCCAATCGCACCTCTCCTCGCCGGCGGTGATCGTGAAGATCTTCGTCGAGCTGTTCCGGCTCTATCCCGAAATGCGCGCGCGCCATCCGCGTCCCGCGGCGTCGTCTCGACCGCGCGCGGTCGAAGCGTCGGAGGAAGAGGCGTCGTAGTGGCGCTCCTCGTCGTCACCGCCGACGACGTTGGACTCGATACCGGAATGACGGAAGGGGCGATCCGCGCGCATCGCGACGGCATCGTCACCGCCTGCAGCCTCGTGGCGAACGGCGTCGCCTTCGATGACGCCGTGGCCCGCCTGCGCGATGTGCCGTCGCTCGAAGTGGGAGTTCACCTCGCGCTCGTCGAAGAGCGCGCGCTGACCACCGGCCGGCCGATGCCGCGCAATTACATCCGCTTTCTTCTCTCGCGGCGCCGCGTCGACGTCGAGCGCGAGCTGCGCGCGCAAATCGAAAAGGTGCTTGCCACCGGCCAGCGCGTCACGCACCTCAACGGCCATCAGCACCTGCACATGCTGCCGCGACTCTTCGCGATCGTGCGGCGCCTCGCCGATGAGTACCGCATCGCGTACGTCCGCCGCGTGAACGACCGCGGCGGGCGGGGAGGCGTGGCGCGGCGCGCGTCGATCGCGGTGTTGAGCGCCCTCGGGCGCCGCGCGCAGGCGACGAACGACGCCACCATCGGCGTGATGCAGGCCGGGCATCTGACCGCTGACGAGTTGCTGCGACTCTTCGGTCACATCACCGGACTCACCGAGCTCGTGACCCATCCCGGCGTCGGCGTGCGCTCCTATCCCGGCTGGCGTTACGCGTGGGACGAGGAGACGCGCGCGTTGTGCGATCCGCGGTTGCGCGAAGCGCTCGCGGCGCGGGGCATCACGTTGATCGCACCTTCCGCCTGACGCGCGAAATCAGTCGTCGGACGTGACGTCCGACGACTGCGGATCTGGAGATCCGCTCTCCGAACGACGCATATAATCCGCCGCCGTCATGTCCAAACGAATTGCAGTCGTTCCTGGTGACGGCATCGGCCCCGAGGTCATCGCCGTCGGGATGCGGGTCCTCGAGAAAATCAACGACCAGGGGAAGCTCGGACTGGAGTTCGTCCACTTCGGCTGGAACGCCGACGAGTACCTTCGCACCGGCATCTCCATGCCCCCCGGCGCGATGGAGGACATCCGCGACCACTACGCCGCCGTCTACCTCGGCGCGTTCGGCGATCCGCGCGTCCCCGACATGAAGCACGCCGCCGACATCCTCCTCGGCATGCGCTTCCAGCTCGACCTCTACGTCAACTACCGCCCCGTCAAGCTCCTCAACGACCGCCTCTCGCCGCTCAAGAACAAAGGGCGGAAAGAGATCGACTTCGTCATCTTTCGCGAGAACACCGAAGGCGCTTATGTCGGCATGGGAGGCAACTTCAAGAAGGGGACCGACGAGGAGATCGCCGTGCAGGAGGACGTCTCCACGCATAAAGGGGTGGAGCGGATCATCCGCCACGCGTTCGAGTACGCCGAGGCGAGCGGACGCAAGTCGGTGTGCATGTCGGACAAGAACAACGTCATGCGCTTCGGCGGCGACCTCTGGCTGCGCACGTTCGAGGAGGTCGCGCATCACCATCCCGGCATCGAGCACTCCCACATGTTCGTCGACGCGCTGACGATGCAGATGGTCCGCGCACCGGAAATGTTCGACGTGATCGTGACCAACAACATGTTCGGCGACATCGTCACCGACCTCGGCGCGGCTCTGCAGGGCGGCCTGGGGATGGCCGCCAGCGGAAACATCAACCCCGGCCACGTCTCGCTCTTCGAGCCGATCCACGGCAGCGCCCCGAAGTACGCCGGAAAGGACCAGGCCAACCCGATCGGTGCCATCCTCACCGCCGCCATGATGCTCGAATACCTCGGCCATGCCGACGAAGCCAACGCCATCGAGCACGCCGTCATCGAAGCGATCGAGGCGGAGGAGGTGACGCATGATCTGGGGGGCTCGCTCGGGACGCGGGCAGCGGGGGAGGCGGTGTTGAAGCGTTTGTGAGTTGTCAAGTTGTCAAGTTGTCGAGTGGACGTGGCTTAGAGCACTCGACAACTGAACAACCCTCTGCAACTCTGCAACTCTGCAACTCGACAACTCTGCAACTCGACAACTCGTACCATGCACTTCGAGACCCTAGCCATCCGCACCGGCAACGAGCCCGATGAATCGACGGGCGCGATCGCGCCGCCGATCAACCTTTCCACCACCTTCGAGCATGCGGCCGACGGCGCCGGGTCGCACGGCTTCACCTACATCCGCGATGCGAATCCGACGCAGGAGCGGCTGGAGAGGGCGCTGGCGGCGATCGATTCGGCCGCGGGGGCGCTGGCGTTCGCGTCGGGGATGGCGGCGGCGAGCGCGATCCTGCAGTCCCTGCCGCGCGGCTCGCACGTGCTCATCGCCGACGACTGCTACTACGCCGTGCGCATCCTCGCCAACGACTACTTCCCGCGGTGGGGGATCGAGCACGACTTCGTGGCCATGGACGTCGCCGGCGCCATGCGCGGCGCGATCCGCGACAACACCCGCGCGCTCTGGACCGAGTCGCCGTCGAACCCGCTGATGAAGATCTGCGACCTCGCCGCGCTCGCCGCCATCGCGCACGACGCGCAGGCGATGCTCATCGTCGACGGCACCTTCGCCACGCCGGCCCTGCAGCGGCCGATCGAGCTCGGCGCCGACGTCGTCGTCCACTCCACGACGAAGTACCTCGGCGGCCACAGCGACGTGCAGGGCGGCTCGGCCGCGTTCCGCAAGCGCGGCGATCTCTTCGACGCCGTCGAGACGATGCGCACGATCTCCGGCGGCGTCGCCTCGCCGTTCAACTCTTGGCTGGTCCTGCGCGGCATCCGCTCGCTCGCCGCCCGCATGCGCGTGCACAGCGCGAACGCGCGCGCGATCGCCGCCATGCTCGCGCAACACCCGCGCGTCGAGGCGGTGCACTATCCCGGACTGCCGTCCGATCCGGGACACGAGATCGCCAAGCGCCAGATGTCCGACTTCGGCGGCATGTTGTCGTTCCGCCTCCGCGGCGGCCGCGACGCCGCCATCGCCCTCATCCCGAAGTTGAAGGTCTTCACCTGCGCCACCTCCCTCGGCGGCGTCGAAAGCCTCATCGAGCACCGCGCCTCCAGCGAAGGACCGACCAGCCGCACGCCGCAGAACCTGCTGCGCGTCTCGGTCGGGCTCGAACACGTGGACGATCTGATCGAGGATTTGAGGCAGGCGCTCGGCGAACGATGAAGGATGAAGCGAACGATGAAGGATGAACGATGAACGATGAACGGCTCCGCTCGGTCCCCGTTCATCGTTCATCGTTCATCGTTCATCCTTCATCGTTAGAATAAACACATGTCCTCGAACATCGAGATCACCTGCCCCTGCTGCGAATCGACAATCGTCATCGACCGGCTATCGGGCGAGATCCTTTTGCACAAGCAGAAAGAGACGAAGTCGGGGCAGTCGCTCGAAGCGATGGTGCAAGGGCTGAGCAAGCAGAAGAGCGAGCTCGAAAAACGATTCGAGCGCCAGCTCGAAAGCCAGAAAGACCGCGCGCGGATCCTCGAAGAGCGGTTCAAGGAAGCGATGGAGCGGGCGGAGAAGGACGACACCAAGCCGATCAATCCGATGGACTACGACTGATGGTTACGAGGTTGCGGGGTTCCGAGGTTACGAGGTGAAGCCGACCGCGAAGCGACCTCGCAACCCCGCAACCTCGCAACCCCGCAACCTCACATTCGACCCCGACGCCCCCGCCACCCAACCCGGCATCTTCGGCCTCCCGCACACGCCGGACGATGCTCGCGTCGTCGTCATCCCGGTGCCGTTCGAAGCGACGACGTCGTACGGCGGCGGAACGTCTCGCGGGCCACGTGCGGTGTTCGAGGCTTCGAAGCAGGTCGACCTCTTCGATCACGACACCGGCCGCCCGTACGAGGCGGGCATCGCCATGCTCGACATGCCGCGCAAGGTCGCGGCGTGGAATCACAAAGCGAAAAAGATCGCCGCGAAGGTGATTGAAAAAGGCGGCCCGGTCGACCGCGCCACGCGCAAGGCCGCGGCGGACGTCAACGCCATCGGCGAGAAGCTCAACGAGTGGGTGTACACGCAAACGTGCGCACAGCTCGACCGCGGCAAGCTGGCGGTCATCCTCGGCGGCGATCACTCCGTGCCGTTCGGCGCGATCCGCGCGGTCGCCGAGCGCAATCCCGGCCTCGGCATCCTTCACCTCGATGCGCACGCCGACCTTCGCGACGCCTTCGAGGGCTTCACCTGGTCGCACGCGTCGATCTTCCACAACGTCATGACGCGCATCGACGCGGTGGGGAAGCTGGTGCAGGTCGGCGTACGCGACGCCGGGGTGCGGGAGAACGAAATGATCGCCGCGTCGAACGGCCGCATCGTCACCTTCTTCGACTCCGACGTCGCCCAGCGCCTCGACGACGGCGAGCCGTTCGCGCGCATCGCCGACGAGATCGTCGCGCAGCTCCCGCGCGACGTGTACCTCTCGTGGGACATCGACGGCCTCGACCCGACCCTCTGCCCCGGCACCGGCACCCCCGTCCCCGGCGGCCTCACCTGGAACCAGGCCATCTCCCTGCTGCGCGCCATCGTCCGGGCGAAGAAGCGCATCGCCGGCCTCGACCTCTGCGAAGTCTCCCCCGGCGCCACGGAGTGGGACGCAAACGTCGGCGCGCGGCTGCTGTACAAGATGATCGGCTTCGCGCTGATGACTTAGGTTGCGCCGTCACTCATCCACCGGCCCATCCGCCACCGCCACCCGCCGCCCGACGATCGCGCCGACGATTCGCGGCACGTGCACGTGGCACGTCTCGACGATCACGCTGACGCGCTGCTGCGGCGTGCCGGCGATGGCGGTGCCGGCGACGAAGACGCCGGGGACGTTCGTCTCCATCGTCTCGTGGTCGTAACGCGGCTGGCGGTCGGCGCCCTGCATGTCGACGCCGAGCATGTCGAAGAGCGGCGTGACCTGGCGGTAGCCGGTCATGGCCAGGACGAAGTCGGCGGCGATGATCCGCTCCTCGCCGCTCTCCATCGACACGAGCCGCACCGTGCCGGCTCCGATCTCCACCGGACAGGTCTGCGGCAGATAGCGCACGCGATCGTCGCGGATCATCGAGCGGATCTCCGGGAGCAGCCAGAACTTCACCGACTTCGGATCGAAGTCGGCGCCGCGATGCGAGAGCGTCACCTCCGCGCCGGCGCGCTGGCAGCGCACCGCCGCCTCGATCGCAGAGTTCCGTCCGCCGATGACGAGCAGCCGTTTGGCGAAGTAATCGTGCGGATCGCGGAAGTAGTGGCTGACGTGCGGGAGCTCCTCGCCGGGAATGCCGAGAAGCCGAGGGGCGTGCATGGCACCGACGGCGAGGACCACGTTCTCGACGCGGCAGCGATGCTCGCCGTCGACCGCGCGTGTGCCTAGCTCGAAGCCGCCGCCGGGAAGCCGCGTGACGTGCTCCACCCGCTCGTACGTGCGGATCGTCAGGCCGAACTGCATCACCAGCGAGCGGAGGTAGGCGAGATACTCCTCGCGCGTCGGCTTCTGCTGGTCGGGCACCTGAATCGGCACGCCGGCGAGCGACAACCGGTCGGCGCTGGAGTGAAAGAGCATCTGGATCGGATACCACCCGATCGTCGACCCGATCTGCCCCGCGTCGAACTGCACGTAGTCGATCCCCGCCTGCTTGAACGCAATCGCGAGCTCGATGCCGATAGGGCCGGCGCCGATGATGGCGGCGGTGGTCATGTGGTGACGGGGTTGCGAGGTTGCGGGGTTGCGGGGTGGGGTTTCCTGGTTGCTGGGTTCCTCGGTTGCTGGGTGCGAAGCACCTCGTGACCCCGCAACCTCGCAACCCCGCAACCCAAAACCAACAACCTCACCTCGTCGCCCTCCCCATCTCCTCCAACACTCCCACCTTCGCTCCGATCATCACGTGGTGCTCGAGACCGAGGAGGTCGGCGAGCTTGCGGACGAGGTAGTGCTCGTAGTCGGTCAGCGTGCCGTCGGAGAAGGCGATGCGCCACATCGTCCGGACGATCTCGATGCGCTCCTCGAGCGAGGCGTTCTTGCGGATGAAGTTGGTGAGGGCGAAGTGGTCGATGGTGTGGCCGCGGATCTCGTTCGCCGCCTGCAGCAGCTCGCGCGCGGCGTCGTCGTCGAGCGCGAAGCCGCGCTTCAGGTAGCCGACGATGTCGCCGTCCTCGGCCGGTGTGAAAGTGCCGTCGGCGTAGGCGATGTCGAGTAGGATCGCCGCAGTGGCCAGCCGCACCTGGCGGCGTTGCGCGTCGCTGTCGCCCTCGCCGGCGACGCCGCCCTTGAACCGTTGCATCAGTTTTGCGAAGCTCACAACCGGAGTTTAAATCGCATGCCTCGAATCGACATCAACCAGCTCCACGACGACGCCCGCATCTGGATCTTCGGCATTTCCCCCGCGCTCGACGACGCGCAGAGCGAGCGGATGCTCGCGGCGGTCGACCGTTTCCTCGGCGAGTGGAGTGCACACAACACGCCGGTGGCGTCGGCGCGCGAGCTGCGCGACGGCAGCTTCCTCATCATCGCCGTCGACAAAGATGCGGAGACCTCCGGCTGCTCGATCGACCGGATGTTCGGCCTCCTGCGCCAGTTCGAGCGCGACTTCGGCGTCAGCATCCTCGACCCGAATCGCATCTTCGCCCAGAGCGCGGACGGCAAGCCGCACGCCGTCACCCGCGCCGCCTTCCGCGAGTCGGGCGATCCGCACACGATTGTCTACGACACGCTGGCCGAGCGCCTCGGCGACATCCGCAGCGGCGCGTGGATCCGCCAGGCGTCAGAGTCGTGGCACAAGCAGTTGTTGCGGCGCTCGGCGTAAGCGGTGCTGCTGTCATCCCGAGCGTAGCGAGGGACCTGGGTGGGAGGGCGGCACGGCCGTCGTGCCACGTGCGCACCAACGGTCGCACGACTATCGTGCCACCCAACCGCCCAGGTCCCTCGCTACGCTCGGGATGACACGGTGCGGCTAGAACCGCCGGCTCACGCCTGCGGCGAAGAACACCTGCGGCGGCGTGAGGCCGTGCGCGCCCCATCCGATCGAGGCGTCGAGCTGCGTGTTGCGGTCGAGGAGCCATGTCGCGCCGGTGTCGAGAATCAGTCCGTAGCTGCCGAAGCGCTCTTCCGGCGACTGCAGGCCAGCGTCGACGAAGATACCCAGCTTCTTCGTTGGCGCGTACGTGACAGTCAGCGCCGCGAGGCCGGCGGTGAAGCGGCCGACGTCGTCGGTCGTCGACACAGCGCCGATGTTTCCTTCCACCGACCAGCGGTCGTTCAGCTCGACGTCGGTGGCGAGGCGGAGATCGGCGGTGGTCTCCTCGCTCCGAAACTCGCCGCTGCCCGACGGCGGGAAAACCCGCGCGATGATGCCGAGGGAGGGATGGTCGGCGACGTGGAACTTCGCGCCAATCGACAGCGGCGCGAAACCGGAGGCGGTGAAGCCGCCGACGGAGAGGTGCTGATAGCCGTTCCCTTCGACGCGCAGCTCGAGCCGATCGGTCAGTCCGTAGCGCAGCAGCAGCGGCGTGATCAGATTGCGCGCGCCTTCGTCGTCGTCGCGCTCCGCGCCGACTTCAATCTGGAACCTTCCGCGCCCTACTGTCTGGCTGCCGTCGGCGATGCCGGGGCGGTCGGGATTGATCAGATCCTCCGACTGCGCGGCGGCGTTGAGGGCGAAAGCCAGCGAGAGGGCAACAAGTGCGCGTCTCATCACCGATAGAGTAACCGACCGGTGCGGTCATCGACCCGCACCAGCGCGTTGGGAAAGGCACCGATCTCGATCCCGCGTACCGGATCGTGCAGCGGCTTCGTGGCGAAGTCGACGAACAGCGGCTTCTTCTTCGCCTCCGCGGCGGTCCGGTAGATGCGGCGATACGTCCGCTGCATCCGCATGTGATCGCGATAGGTCGTGTAGCCGCCGATGACGATCGGGATGAGCAGGATGGCCATGGCGATCGTCCGCCGCTCGATGGCGAGGATGAACAGCATCAGCGCGACCGGAATCAGGTACAGGCGGCCGAGGAAGTTCAGGTGCGACATCAGCACGCCGTCCTGGTACGGCATGAACATCTGCCAGTAGAGGACTGCCGAGGCGAGGATCAGCAGCGCTGCGGCAGCGATCAGCCGCGGACGGCGGAGCATCGCCAGCGAGAACGCCAGCGCGGCGAAGCCGAGCACGCCGGGGCCGTTCGCTTTCAGCGTCTGGCGCCAGAAGCTGTCGCAAAGGTTGATGAGCGTCGGCAGGAACATGTTCAGCGGGAAGCCGTGAATGTCGGCCGAAGAGCCGAAGGGGACGATGCGCGCGCGGATGGCGAAGTAGATCCCGCCGAGGATCGCGGCGGGGATGCCGGCGATGACCGCGGTGCGGAACGTGATGCGCTTTGCGGCGACGAGCAAAAGAAGAAAAGGAAAGACGAGCGCGGTCGTTTCCTTGCAGTAGAAGGAGACGCCGAAGACGAGTCCCGCTTCGATGGCGCGGCCGCGCGACAAGAGCGACGCTCCGGCGGCGATCAGCAGCAAGGCGGAGGCGTCGAAGATGTTCGCGTACCAGCCGGCGGTGATGATCGCCGAGCCGGAGAAGAGGAGGGCGACGACGAAGAGGAGGTCGCGCCGCTCGTCGCGGGCGCTCCATCGCTCGATGGCGTCGACGAAGAGCGCCGCCGCGCCGATGAGCAGGACGGTATCGATCGCGCGGAGGATGCGCCAGTTCACGTCGAAGTTGGGGATGAAGTGAAGCACCGCGGCGCAAAGGAGCGCCGGCAGCGGGCGCCAGAATCCGAGCGACTGCGTCAGGACGAAGCGGACGTTCCATCCGAACGAATGCGCCGGATCACAGAAGGCGACCATCCCGTTCGTCTCGTCCCACAGGTCGGCGATCATCAATCTGGCCATGAGCGAGACCCAGACGAGGACGACGGCGACGGCGGCGAGGCGGTAGCGAGTCACGGGCGCGCATCGTAAACGATTGTCATTGTGAGAGGAGTGTCATCCTGAGCGAAGCGAAGGACCCGTCTGGCATGTGCCAAGCGGGTCCTTCGCTTCGCTCAGGATGACAAAGCGCATGCCGCTCCTCATCGGCACGCGTCCTGATGACAGGGCTTAGAATTCGTCGCCTTGCGACTCCTTTCCGCCCTTCGGCCGCTGCACTGGAGCAAGAACCTTCTCGTCTTCATCCCGCTCGTGCTGGCGCACCGCTTCGATCGCGCGCCGCTCACCGCCGCGCTGGTCGCCTTCGCCGCCTTCTGCGCGGTGGCGTCGGGGACGTACCTGATCAATGACTGCCGCGACCTCGAGTTCGATCGCGCCCATCCGAAGAAGCGCCTGCGCCTCGTCGCCTCCGGCGGCATGAGCGCGCGTACGGCGCTGATCGTCGGACTCGCGCTCGTCGTCACCGGCGTCGCAGCGTCGTGGCTTGCATCGCATCAAGCCGCGGCGTTCGTCAGCGGCTATGTCGTCCTCTCGCTGCTCTACTCGTTCGTCCTGAAGCGGCATGCCATCGTCGACGTCCTGGCGCTCTCCGCCTTCTACGCCATCCGCGTCCTCGCCGGCGGCGCGGCGGCGGGCGTCGACGTCTCCGACTGGCTGCTGGCGTTCTGCACGTTCCTTTTCATCTGCCTGGCGCTCCTGAAGCGCTACGCCGACCTGCGCCATCTCGCGCTACACGGCGAGTCGGCCGGCGGGCGCGGCTATGTCGCCGATGACTCCGAGCTGCTGCGCTCCCTCGGCGTCAGCTGCGGCATGATCGCCGTCCTCGTCTTCGTCCTCTACCTCGACTCCGAGAAAGTGCGGCGCCTCTACGCCGTGCCGCGCCTGATGTGGCTCATCGCGCCCCTGCTGCTCTACTGGATCTCGCACATGTGGCTTCTCGCGCATCGCGGCACGGTCGAGGACGATCCGATCATCGTCGCGGCGAAGGACGTACCGAGCTACATCGTCGCCGTCCTCGTGGCTGCCATCGCGGTGGCGGCGGCATGAGCTACGAGTCGTGGGGACGATCGATCGCCTCGACGCCGGCGGGCGTCATCGCGCTGCGCTTCCCGCCGTCGTCGCTTCCGACTGACGATCTCCTCCTCCCGTACGGCCTCGGGCGCAGCTACGGCGACGTTTGTCTGAACAACGGCCACACGCTGCTGTCGACGTCGCACATGGACCACTTCCGCCGCTTCGACACGGAGAGCGGCGTGCTCGAATGCGAAGCGGGGACGTCGCTCGACGCCATCATTCGCTTCGCCGTGCCGCGCGGCTGGTTTCTCCCGGTGACGCCGGGAACGAAGTTCGTGACCGTCGGCGGCTGTATCGCCAACGACGTGCACGGAAAGAATCACCACCGCGCCGGAACGTTCGGGCGGCACGTCCGCTCGCTGACGCTGCTGCGGTCCGACGGGACGCTGCTCCGCTGCGCGCCCGACGAGAACGCCGCCATGTTCGCCGCGACGATCGGCGGCCTCGGGCTGACGGGGCTGATCGTTTCGGCGTCGATTGCCCTGCTCCGCATCGAATCGCCGGCGATTCTCGCGGAAAAGATTCCGTTCCGGACGTTGTCGGAATTCGATGAGCTGTCGCGCGCCGCCGACGCGACGCACGACTACTCCGTGGCGTGGTTCGACTCCTTCGGCGGACGCGAGCCTCGAGGCATTTTTTTTCGCGGCAACCATCTCCGGTGTAGCGCAGGCTTCCAGCCTGCGCCCCCGTTGGCGACAGGAGGCGCAGGCTGGAAGCCTGCGCTACACCGGAGCCGGAGCCGTCGCTTTCCGATGCGTCTCTTCTCGCCTCTGTTGATGCCATTCACCATCCGCCTCTTCAACGAGGCTTACTTTCGCGCCAACGCGCACCCGCATCCGCAGACCATCGGCTTCGATCCCTTCTTCTACCCGCTCGACGCCGTCGCCAACTGGAACGCGATCTACGGTCCGAAAGGCTTTTTGCAGTACCAGTTCGTCGCCCCCGATGCGGCGGTGCCTGACGTTCTTGAGCGCGTGGCCACCTCTCGGCTCGCCTCGTTCCTCACCGTGATCAAGCGTTTCGGCGCGTTGCCGTCGCCGGGGATGATGTCCTTCCCGCGCGAAGGGACCACCGTCTGTTTCGACTTCGCCGCCTCAGCGCAAGGACTGCCACAGCTCCTCGACGATCTCGACCGCCTCGTGCTCGATTCCGGCGGCGCGGTCTATCCGGCGAAAGACTCGCGCATGTCCGCCGAGACCTTCCGCCGATCCTTCCCGCAGTGGGAGGCGTTCGCGAAGTTCGTCGATCCGCGATTCTCATCGTCGTTTTGGAGACGCGTGACGTGAAGGTCGTGATCATTGGCGCCACTTCCGCGATCGCACAGGAGACCGCGCGCTGCTTTGCCGCGGAGGGCGCCTCGTTCTTTCTCGTCGCGCGCGATGCCGCGAAATGCGCGATCGTGGCGGACGACCTCCGCGCACGCGGCGCCGCCGAAGCGCAGACGTTCATCGCCGACCTCGCCGACTTCTCCCGCCACGCGGAGATCGCCGCGGCCGCGGGACGGTCGGACGTCGTGCTGATCGCGCATGGCTCACTGCCCGATCAACTCGTCATCGACGACGATCCCGCCGCGCAGGTGGCGGCGTTCGAGCTCAACGCCACATCGTTCATCTCGCTCGCCGCGCATTTCGCCACAGCGACGGAGACGCTCGCCGTCATCGGCTCCGTCGCCGGCGATCGCGGACGTCGCTCGAACTACGTCTACGGCTCCGCGAAGGCCGCGCTGCACGCCTACTGCGAAGGTTTGCGCGGGCGCGGCATCAACGTCGTGCTGATCAAGCCGGGATGGATCGACACGCCGATGACCGCGCAGATGCGCAAGAACCCGCTCTTCGCCTCGGCGGCGTCGGCCGGCCAGACCATTCACGAGGCCATCCTCGCCAAGCGCGCCGTCGTCTACGTGCCATGGTTCTGGCGATGGATCTCGCTGATCGTGAGAATGCTCCCATCGAGGCTGGTGAAGTTCTAAAATGCCGGGCTCGCGCGTGATGTCTCTTCGACGATTCCTCCTCGCAACCGCATTCGCAGCCGTTGCCGCGACTGCGTCGGCCGACGTCACCCTTCTCGCGCCGCGTGCGGGGGATCGGCTCGACGGCGGCGCGGAGGCGACGCTCCTCTGGTCGGCGACGTCGCTGCCGGCGCACGCCGACGAGTGGGAAGCGTTTCTCTCCCTCGACGGCGGCGCGTACTACGCCGTCCGCATCACGCCCCACCTCGACGCCGGCATCCGCACGTTCCGCTGGCGCGTCCCGAACGTCGCCACCTCGCGCGCGCGACTGCTGCTGCGCGTCGGCGACGAATCGGACGAGCATCTCGTCGAGCTGCCGCAGACCTTCTCCATCGTCCCGCGCTACGCGCCGCTCGACTTCGTCTCGTTCCAGGCCGAACGCGGCGAAGCGGCCATCGAAGGTGGCGAAGGATCCGTCGAGTGGGTTTCCGGTGATCGCTCCGGCGCCCATCTCGTTCGCCATCAACGCCGCGAGTCATCCGCCGCCGGCGCGCCGGCCATCACCTGCGTCCTCCCGCTCGACGCCGTCGCCGCCGGCAGCAACGCGACGCCGCTGCGCACCGCTCAAACACCACGCAATCTCACCTTCCAACGCGACCCACCGCGGCGCATTGCGTCGACGGTCGTCCGGCCTCTGCTCCTTCTCTCGACGCGCCTGAACGTCTAGCGCGCGCGGCGCCACTCGAGCTCGTCCCTCGCCCAGGAGAAGAAGGAGACAACTCATGAAGAGAACACTGCTGTTCGCGGTGTGCGCGCTCGCGTGCACCGCGGCGTTCGCGCAGACGCCGCCGGCGAAAACCAGCGAAACCATCGAAGTGACGGCCGACAAGATCGCCGAAGACGTGATGGAAGTGCCGGCACACGTCACGGTCATCGACGGCGACGAGCTACGCGCGCGCAACGCCAACGACCTCCAATCGGCGCTGTCGCTGGCATCCGGCGTGTCGATCGCGCCCGGCGGCGACGGCGGACCGGCCGGCTCCGTCCCCGAGATGTGGGGACTGCGCGAATTCGACGCCTTCCTGCTGGTCGTCGATGGCGTGCCGTGGGGCGGCGCGTTCAATCCCGACCTCCCCACCCTCGATCTCACCGATGTCGACCGCATCGAGGTCGTGCGCGGCTCCTCGCCGGTCATGTACGGCGCCACGTCGTTCGTCGGCGTCATCCACGTCATCCATCGCGCGCCCGGCGCCCCCGGCCTCGGACGCGTCTCCGCCGGCTCGTACGGCAGCGCCTCCATCGCCGCGTCGGTGCCGCTGTCGCAGTCGGAGAGCTTGCGGCAATCGATCCTCGCCAATGCCGATCGCAAGCGCTTCCGCGACGACGACACCGGATTCGATCGGCTGCACGCGCTCTACCGCGCCGCGGCGACCACCACCTCCGGCACGTGGCGCTTCGACGCCGATCTCACCGGCCTTCGCCAGGATCCGAACAGCCCCCATCCGCGCGAAGGGCGCGAATTGTCGTCCGCCGTTCCGATCGACGCCAACCACAATCCGGGCGACGCGCGCATCGATCAGAACCGCTTTCACTTCGTCGGCGGCTTCGACGGAAAACTCGGCGCATCGCCGTGGTCGACGACGTTCGCCGTCACGCACTCGACTTTCGACATCGCCCGCGGCTTTCTCGCCGACATCTCGAACAGCGATCCGAACGCCGTCGGATTTACGCAGGACC
>Ga0070707_100004010_pt1 | contig 13847 bp, 18 predicted proteins | sample KBSK5502metaG_FD_65468 | JGI IMG/M metagenome (GOLD analysis project Ga0070707, IMG submission 65468) | Corn, switchgrass and miscanthus rhizosphere microbial communities from Kellogg Biological Station, Michigan, USA - KBS K5-50-2 metaG | ecosystem: Host-associated > Plants > Roots >... | reverse complement strand
GCTCGCCTGATCCCGGCCTGCTCGAGGATGCCGAGGACGCGCTCCGGCGGGTAGACGCTCCAGTCGGGCCGGCTGTAGTGGATGTGGCCGTCGAAGAGCGGCAGTACGGCGGGCTGGGCGCCCGAAGTCGCCGAGCCTCCCAGCAGGACCATGAAACCGAACAATCCGAGGATGGCGCTCCGGCGCATTGAAGCCGAGCCTACCACGCCTCCCCGCCTTGCGCAGCGGGCGCGCCTCCGTTAGGCTGAACTCATGAAGCGGATGATTGGATTGCTTGCCTGCGCAGCATGGATCGCCGCGGCGACGCCGGCACAGTCCCAGACCCAGAACAGTGTGCCCGGCGGCCGGCCGCTCGACGCCATCGACCACGCGAAAGGGCTGGCGACCCGGCCCTACACGACGCTGCCCGTGCCGTCCCCCCCGGCCCAGGTCTACGTGCCCGAGCGCCGCGTCTTCTCGCCCCAGCTCCAGCGCGAAGTCATCGTGCCAGGCCACTGGGAGCGCCGCGTCTCCGATCAGCGAATGGAAGCGCCGAGCTTGACGGTGATCGACCCGCGGACCGGCGCGATCGTGACCGTGCCCGGCGGCGAGCGCCCGCCCGCCGACCAGCGCCAGGGGCCCTGAGCGACCCGCCGCTCCCCTCCACGACGCGGAACCGCGATGCTCGAAGCTGTCGGGATGAACGAGATCAACAAGATCTTCGCCGTGACCGACGCGATGGGCATACACCGCGAGGCCGTGGTGATTCCCCTCGGCACCGGCGAAGGCCGCGTGCGCAAGCTGCTCAACGGCAAGCTCGAGATCGTCGTCGACGCCGAGAGGCCCATCGACGAGTGGCTCACGGGCCTGCCGGACTTGATCCGGGCCGCCACGGCCCCGTGAGCGTCTCGAATCGGTGAGCGCCCCGGTTCGCCGGGAGCTCGGCTTCCTTCCGCTCGTCGCCGTCCTCTTCTTCAATGTCAGCGGCGGCCCCTACGGCATCGAGGACGCTGTCTCCTCCTTCGGTCCCGGCCTGACCCTGTTGCTGCTCGTCGTCACCCCGCTCGTGTGGAGTCTCCCCGTGTCGCTGGCGATGGCCGAGCTGTCCTCGGCGCTGCCGGAGGAGGGCGGCTATGTGGCGTGGGTGCGCCGCGCCTTCGGCCCCTTCTGGGGATTCCAGGCCGGCTGGTGGAGCTGGATCAACAGCTTCGTGGACGTGGCGGTGTATCCGGCGCTCTTCGCCGACTATCTGCGGCACTGGTGGCCGGGGATGTCGTCGATCGAGCGCTGGCTCTTGGCGCTGGCATTCGTCTGGATCCTGACCGGATTGAACCTGGCGGGCGTGCGCGTCACGGGCTGGAGCGCCGTCGCGCTCGGGGCCGGCGCGCTTGCGCCGGTGGCGGTCTTCACGATCGTTGCGGGCGCTCAAGCGCGGCAGGTTCCGTGGCTGACGCTGGCCGCGGGCGGGCAGGGGCTGGCCTCCGGACTAGGGCTGGGCGTTGCCGTGATGATGTGGAACTACTCCGGCTGGGACACGCCGACCACGGTGCTGGGTGAGACGCGCGACGCAGGGCGGGCGTTTCGCCGCGCGCTGTGGCTGGCGATCCCGCTCATCACGCTGGCATACCTGCTGCCGGTGGGCGCGGCGCTCGCCGCCGTGCCGGACTGGGGCCAGTGGAAAACGGGGCACCTCCCCGTCGTCGCGGCACAGGTGGGCGGGCCGTGGCTGGCCGCCCTGGTCCTGACCGGGGCGCTCGTCGCGGCGGCCGGACTGTTCCTCTCCCTGTTGCTCACCAACTCGCGGCTGCCCTTCGTGCTGGCCCGCGGCGGCCAGCTGCCCGCGCAGCTCGCGCGCGTGCATCCGCGTCTCGGCACGCCGTGGGCCGCCGTGGTGGTCTCGAGCGCCTGTTACAGCGTTTGCGCTTTCTGGAGCTTCAAGGAGCTCATCGTGCTGAACATCTGGCTCTATTCGCTGGCGCTGCTGCTGGAGCTCGCGGCCTTCGTCGCGCTGCGCCTGCGCGAGCCCGATCTCTGGCGGCCATGGCGCGTGGGGGGCGGGGCGGCGGGTCTCTGGACGACGGCGGCGCTGCCGGCCGCGTGCTGCCTGCTGGCGATGGCCACCGCCGGGTGGCTCGACACGGCCGTCGGCGCGGCCGCCGCGCTCACCGGTCCCGCGGCCTACCTCGCGTGGCGCGATCGGGGAAGTGCGCGTCGGGGATCCGGCTGAGCGCCTCGTCAGTTGCGAGCCGCGCGGCCAGCCGCGCCGCCGCGACGGCGGCATCGTGGCGGGGCCTGACGGGCTGAAGCCCGAGGCCTTGGCGCCGCGCCGCGCGCCACACGCCGCCGCGAAAGCGCGCGTCGCCGAGCAGGCTGCCGGCCCAGCTGACCGCGACGGGCGGGCGCAGGCGAAGATCGCGCGCCGTCCAGCGCACGAGCTGGGCTAAGGCGTGGAGCGCGGTAGCGACGATGAGACGCGCGGCGCGGTCGCCGCGGCGCGCGCGTCTCAGCACGGATGGCGCGAGGGCCGCGATCCTGCTCACCGCATCAGGCGCGCGGCCGAGCCGCCGCGCGGGCCGGCGCCCGCGCCGCCGGGCGGTGGCCCTGAGCCACTCGCGGCCGATCCAGAAAGCCGAGCCCTCGTCGCCGAGCAGCGGTCCGAGCCCGCCCTCTCGCGCCCAGCGCCCGCGGGCGTCGCGGCCGAGGGCGATCGAGCCCGTGCCCGCGAGGAGCAGCACGCCGGCCCGCTCGCCCAGCGCGCCGTGATATGCTGCCTCCGCGTCGGAGATCACCCGCACGCGACGCGCCAGCGCGCGCAGGCGGCGCCGCTGAGCGCGACGCTCGGCGCGCGTCCACACGCCGCTTGAGGCGACGACCAGCACCGCCACGTCGGCCGGGGCGAATCCCCAGCGCCGCCACAGGCGTCGAATGAGCATTGGCAGTCCGGCGAGGCCCGGGGTGGGGGCCGTGAAGGCGCGGCGCCGGGCGCGATGGTCGAGGGCCTCGACGCGCGCCCAGGTTCCGCCGAGATCGACGCCGACGGCCCACGTGGCAGGGCCCGGGCGCGGCTTGCGCATGGATCGAGGCACGGCCGCTATTGTGCAGGAATTCGTGAGCGGGCGGAATAGGCATTCCATGCGCCCGTCGTAAGGGAAACTGTTGTGTCAAGGAGGGCTACATGCGAATTTTCGTGGCGCTTGGTCTCGTGATGCTGGTCGCCGGCATCGCGTTTGCATCTACAACCCCGACCGACACCATCCGCGATCAGGTGGACCACGTGCTCCGGTCAGCGGCAGCCAGCGGCCCGGGCGACGTCGAGTGGCGTCGCGCGGAATTCCGGCGCGTGGCGAACGCGCTCTTCGATTTCACCGAGATGTCGCGTCGCGCGCTGGGGCAGCACTGGAGCGAATCGACGCCGACTGATCGCGATGAGTTCGTCCGGCTGTTCAGGGAGCTCATGGCGCGCGCCTACATGGGCAAGCTGGACAAGTACAGCGGTGAGCCCATCACCTGGGGCGGCGAGCGGGTGGACGGCGACCAGGCGGTGGTGGAGTCGCAGGTGATCACGCCGAAGGGAACCCGGGTGCCTGTCGAGTACCGCCTCCACAAGATGAATGATCGGTGGGCGGTCTACGACATTTACGTTGAAGGCGTGAGCCTGGTCGGCTCCTACCGTAGCCAGTTCGACAAGATCATCAGAACGGAGTCGTTCGCCTCGCTGCTCAAGCGGCTTCGCGAGAAGGAGCAAGCGCTCGCCGCCGACCGCTAGCCGGTCCGCGCCGCCGCGGGTGAGGCATAATGGCTCGAGCCCATGCCCCCACCCCCTGGCGGCGCGCTGACCTGGCCGGACTACGCTGTTCTCGCTGCCTCGCTGCTCGCACTCCTCGTCATCGGCGGCGCCTTCACGCGGGAACAGCAGGGCACCTCCGATTTCTTTCTCGCCCGCCGCCGCATCCCGTGGTGGGCGGCCTGCCTGTCGTTCCTCGCCACCGAGATCAGCGCCGTCACTATCATCTCGGTCCCGGCCACCGCGTACAGCGAGAACTGGGAATACTTCCAGTTCTTCGTGGGCTCGAGCCTGGCCAAGTTCACCGTGGCGCTGCTGTTCATCCCGGCCTTCTACCGCTACGACTGCACCACCATCTACGAGTTTCTCGGCCACCGCTTCGGAACGGCGAGCCAGGTGACAGGCTCGATCTTCTTCTTCATCACGCGCCTGCTGGGCTCGGGCGTGCGGCTGATGGCGGCCTGCCTGGCGGTCGCGGTGCTCGTGGGCTGGCCGCTGCCGGCGACCATCGCGCTCTTCACCGTGGTGTCCATTGCCTACATCGCCCTCGGCGGGGTTAAGGCGGTGGTGTGGACCAATGTGTTCCAGGCCGGCACCTTCCTCGTGGGCGGCTTCCTCACCCTGCTCTACCTCGCCTGGCAGATCGAGGGCGGCCTCGCGGCGATGCTCGGGACCGCGGCCGAGGCCGGTCGGCTGTCGGTGATCAACTGGGGGCCGGCGCCGGGTGATCCCGATTTCTGGCGGCGCGTGCTCACCGATCCCAACATCGTCTGGCTCGCCGTCCTGAACGGACTCGTGGGCTCGACGGCCGCCTTCGGCACCGATCACGACCTGATGCAGCGGCTGCTCACGGTGGAGACCCGGGGTGAGAGCCAGCGGACGCTTGCGCTCACGCCCATCGGCACCCTGGTGACCCTGCTCATCTATCTCGGCATCGGCGCCGGCCTGTATACGTTCTACGCGCAGCACCCGGCGCAGGCGATGCCGCGCCCGGACGAGATCTTTCCGTTCTTCATCCGGACCGCTATGCCCGAGCTGCTGCGGGGCCTCATGCTCTCGGCCATCGTGCTGGCCTCCATCGACTCGCCCCTGGGTTCGCTCGCGGCGTCCTTTGTCACCGACATCTATCGGCCGATCCTCGTGCGCGGCCGCCCCGACCGCCACTATCTCTTCGTGTCCCGCGTCGCGGTGGTCGTCTTCGGCCTCATCCTGGCGGCGCTGGCGTGGAGCTTCTCCTTCTTCGACAAGATCCTCTGGCTTGCCTTCAAGATCGCCGGCGTGACCTTCGGCTCGCTGCTGGGCGTATTCCTGCTGGGTCTGGTGACGCGGCTGCGGGCCAACCGGGCCAATGTGGCGGCGATGGCGATCATGGCGCTGGTGAACCTGGCGCTGCTCGTGGCGGCGGAGACGGGCGTCATCGCGCTCGGCTGGTCCTGGCTCGTCATCCTGGGCACGGCCGGCACCATGGTGCTGGCGCCGCTGCTGGCCCCGGCGCTCGACGGGCGCGCGTCGGGGTAAGCGGTTCCGCCGGCTTCCCGGAGAGCGTATCATCGAGGGCATGGGGCTCCCGGTTTCGGTGACCGAAGACGCGGCCATTCGTCTCCGGGCGGGCGTGCTGTCGCTGGTCGTGTCCGTGGTGCTGCTGGCCGCCAAGTACCAAGCCTATCGCCTCACCGGCTCGACCGCCATTCTCTCCGACGCGCTGGAGTCCATCGTCAATGTCGTGGCCGCGGTCTTTGCCATCGGCGGTCTGGTCTTCGCGGGGCGTCCGGCCGACCGCAATCATCCCTACGGCCACGGCAAGATCGAGTTCTTCTCGGCGGCCTTCGAGGGCGGGCTCATCGCCTTCGCGGCCGTCGTCATCATCTACGAGGTAATTCTGAGCCTGCTCTACGGCGTGGACGTGCGCCGGCTGGACGCGGGCGTGGCGATCGTGTTCGCCACTAGCCTGGTCAACCTCGCGCTGGGCTGGTATCTGCTGCGCATCGGACGGAGGTACGCCTCGCTGACGCTGGTGGCCGACGGCCAGCACGTGCTGTCGGATTTCTACACGAGCGCGGGGATCACGGTCGGGCTGCTGCTCGTCCGCTTCACCGGCATCGGCTGGATCGACCCGCTGGTGGCCGGCGTGGTGGCGATCAATCTCATGTGGACGGGCTTCCGGCTCGTGCGCCATGCGGCGGGCGGGCTGCTGGACGAGGAAGACCCCGAGCTACTGGGCCGCGTGCTCCAGGTCCTGCGCGGCTACGTCGGGCAGGGAGTCATCCGCGTCCACCACCTACGCGCAATCCGCGCCGGCCGCTTCCACCACGTGGACGCCCACCTGGTCGTTCCCGAGTTCTGGTCGGTCGAGCACGCGCACGAGATGGCCGAGGACCTGGCCGAGCGCGTGATCCGCGACCTCGGCGTGGAGGGCGAGCTGGTCTTCCATACCGACCCGTGCCACCGGATTTACTGCACGATGTGCGACCTCGACGACTGCTCGATCCGCCGCGAGCCATTCGTCGGCCGGCCGCCGCTCACGCTGGAGGAGGCCGTTCAACCCGACATGCCCCATTGGTCCTGACCGGAGAGCCCGAATGGCCCGACTGCCCGACGTCATCGATTCGCTCAGTCCCGAGGCGCAGAAGATCTACGACCGCATCAAGGCCAAGCGCGGAGCGGTTCGCGGGCCCTACGCGCCGCTCATGCACCATCCCGCCGTGGCCGGGCTGGTCGGCGACCTGGGGGAGTTCCTGCGCTTCGACGGGACGCTGCCTGGCGACATCCGTGAGCTCGCGGTCCTGATCACCGCGCGGGCGGTGGCCCAGCCCTTCGAGTGGGTGATGCACGCGCCGATTGCGCGCTCGGCGGGGCTGCCCGACGCCGTCATCGACCAGATCTGCGCGCGGAGCGATCTCGGCCGCCTGCCGGCGCGCTACGCCGATGCGGCGCGCGTGGTCCAGCGTGTGCTGGCGCACGAGTCCATTCCTCGCGAGCTTCAGGACAGGGTGCAGGGCGCGCTGGCCGTGACCGGGCTCGTGGAGCTGGTGGTGCTGGCGGGCTACTACCAGCTGATCGCCGCCATCCTGTTCAGCTTCGACACGCCGCTGCCCGAGGGCATGCCGGCGCCTTTCTGATCCCGGAAACCATGGCCGACAGCCTGCTGACCCGGGTGAGGGAGCGCGCCCGCGCCAATCGCTTCTGGCGCTATCTCGGCGTCGAAGTCGCCGAAGCCAAGGAGGGCTGGGTCCGGCTGCGCGTGCCCCTGCGCGACGACCTGCGCAATGCCGGGGGGGCGCCGGTCCACGGCGGCGTGTACAGCGCCCTGGTGGACATGGCGGTGGGCGGCGCCCTGAGCACGGTCAATGAGGAATCTGCGGGCGGGCTGGGCCAGACGACGCTGGACCTCAACGTGAGCTTCCTCGCCGCTGCCGCGGGCGAGGAGATCTTCGCCGAGGGCCGGATCCTGCGCCGAGGTCGGACCATCGCGTTCGGCGAGGCCACCCTCACTGACACCTCCGGGAAACTCCTGGCCGTGGGCAGGGTGACCTACCTGATTCTTTCCGCGATCTGATCAGCCAAAAGGCGCTGCACAACAAGCTGCAGCGCTACAAGCAATCGGGTGAGTGAAAGTGAGACGCGGGCCGGAGCATGCGCCGTGCGCGCGGCGCGGCTCCGGCCCGCGAAATGCGCCGGACGCCTAGGACGTTCCGGCGCTTATTTTCGGATCAGCGGTGTGCCGAATGCTCCGAGTGATACGCGTCGAAGCGCCGGGTGATCTCTTCCTCGGCCTGTCTCCTGGCCCACCCGTACCGCTCCTGCAGCATCCCGACCAGGCGGTCGAACTGACCCTCGACGCGCTGCAGGTCGTCGTCCGTCAGCTTGCCCCACCACTCCTTGGCGCGCCCACGGACCTGCTTCCATTTGCCGGCGAAAACGTCCGAATTCATCCGGACCTCCTCGTCATGGATTGCGGGCGCGGCGCGGCCGCGCGGGCCACGGATGGCGCGATGATTAGACGAGCTTGATGAAGAGGGTCAGCGCGAGTGCCACCAGGAACGCCAGCACGTCCTTGACTCGCTCGGACTTGATGCGTGGCCGTGTGATGTGACTCATCGCCAGCGCCCTCCCGCTCTTCGCGCCGTGCTGCGCGCCGCAGTCGCAGGACCCACGTCGCACCCGCAAAACACGTCCGCATCTTTTATGCCAGCGCCACCGCCGCCGGGGGAGGGACGCGGAAGTGGCCGACACTGCGATCCTTTTCCGCGCGAGCGCCATCGATTGCACGAGCGCATCCGAGGACTTTTGCTTCACCGGATCAGGTCAAAGTTACCAATCGGGTAGGTAAGGTTTACGGACGGTCGGAGCGCCGCCCGGTCTCATTCGCCCTTCGTCGGCGCTAAGAATCACCGCTTTGTTTTCACTACCTTCGGCTCCTCCCCCCGCCCAGTTCAGGGGGACTGGCACATTGATTGCGGATTCAATTGCGGTGAGTCACCGTGGCCGGATTATCCGTGTCGACGTTCAGGGGGTCACGAGGGCCAGGTGGCGGGGAGGACGAAGTCATGGAGAAGAATCGAAAGGCCGACGCGGAGCACCCTCCGGCCGACCCGCGCCAGCGGCAGCCTGGAGGCGATTCGCGCGAGAAGCGCAAAGAGCAGAAAGGCTTGGAGCGGAAACCGGGCCAGGCAAGGCTGGATGACGGCAGGGATCGAAGCGATCGCGATGCGATCGACCGGCCCGTTCAATTGGACCGCGAGAAGTTAAACCGTCCGAAGGACATACCGCCTGCGAAATAGTGCGGACGGTGGGGGACGCCGCTGGGCGCTCCTACCGCGCCCGCGGCGCAGGCAATCGGAAAGGAGGTGCGGCCATGCTTGGAACGATCTTGTTGGTGGTCTTGGTGCTGCTTCTGATCGGGGCGGTGCCGAGCTGGCCGTACAGCAGAGAGTGGGGCTATTACCCCAGCGGGGGAGTGGGCCTCGTCCTGCTGATCGTCTTGCTCCTGGTTCTGATGGGCCGCCTGTGAATCTCCGGCGGAGCACGAAGGGCGAAGAAGGGCGAAGCAGAAGTGAGAGGCAGAGTCCGATCAATCACAGCCATCATGGCGATGGAGGCGAAGCATGAAGATTCAGCATTCCATTATCAGCGGCGCGGCCCTGCTGGCCGCGGCGGCGTTCGCCGGGGCGCCGGCCCTGGCCGCGGAGGACAAAGACTCCGGCGTGATGCATAAGGCCGCGGACAAAGCCAAGGAAACCACCCGAGAAGCCAAAACCGAGGTCACCGATTCGTGGGTGACGTCGAAAGCCAAGATCGCGCTCTTCAGCGACAGTCGCGTCAAGGGCCGCCAGATCAAGGTGGAGACGATGAAGGGGATGGTCACCCTGCGGGGCAAGGTGGACTCCGAGGACGCCAAGAGCGCCGCGGGTGAGGTCGTAAAGGGCGTCGAGCATGTCAAGGGCGTGAAGAACGATCTCCAGGTCGTGGCGCCCACGGAGCGCAAGTCGGTTGACATCAGCGACAAGGACATCAGTGCGCGCGTCGAGAAGCGGCTGAAGCAGGACTCCAGTCTGAAGAAGATCACCGTCCGGACGGACGCGGGGGTAGTGACGCTGACCGGCGAGGCGCCGGACATCACCGCGAGCGCGCACGCCTCGGAGCTCGCCAGCGAGGTGTCGGGCGTGCAATCGGTCAAGAACGAGGTGTCGCTGAGCTCGAAGATGAGTCGGAAATAGCCGCCTTGAGCTGAGCGCAGAAGAGCAGCGTGCCAGCGTCGGGGGCGCCTGAAACGGCGCCTCCGACGGCGCGGCGGGTCACATCAAGAGCCGCGCGAGAACGGCGTCCAGCTGGCAGCGGCGCCAGCCATAGGCGGTGATGCCGGCGACGCCGGGGGCGAGATACTCGGCGTCGTACGGATCGCGCATGAGCACCACGGCGAGCCGCCGCGCGCTCCGCTGGAGCGCGTCGAGCAGGGCGCGGTTCGACCGGTAGAGATGAGCGTCGTAGAGGAATAGGACGGTCGCGTCGGCGGCGGTGGCCGCGGCGCGCGCCTCGGCGATCTCGGCCTCGGTGGGCTCCATTGCCGGGACGATCACCTCGGGCTCGACACCGTAGAGCGCCATGGCGTCTCGCACGTAGCGGGCTTCGTCCCGCATGGAGGGCTCCACGCTGATCCTGTCGGCGAGAGCCGACAGCCGCGGAAAGACCGCCACGACGCGGCGGTTGAGACTCGAGTGCCAATCGGCCGGCGCGGCCGCGACGAAAGTCACTGCGCGCGTCGCCAGCGCCTTGGCCAGCGCCTCGCCGTCCCGCTCGGGACGCGGCGGGCCGCCCGCGACTCGCGTCGGCCGCTTCCCCTGAAGCGCGTCGAGCCGCTGAGCCGTCTGCTCGAGCGCCCGCAGCGGGAGCGTGCCGTGCCGGGAGGCGTCCAGCACCGCCGCATGGGCCGCCCGCTGGGCCGATTCGGTATGGCAGACCAGGAGCAGGTCGTGACCGGCCCCGGCGGCGAGCACCGCCGCCTCGCCCACCGGAGCCAGCTCGGCGATGGCTCCCATCTCCAGATCGTCCGACACGATCACCCCGCGGTAGCCGAGCTGGCCGCGGAGATAATCCTCGACCAGGAGCCGCGAGAACGTCGCCGGAGTCCGCGGCGCCGGATCGAGCTTTGGGTAGAGGGGGTGGGATGTCATGACGCAGTCCACGCCCGCTTCGATCGCCGCGAGGAAGGGCAGCAGGTGGCTCGCGTGCATTTCGCTCCAGTCCGAGTCGATCACCGGCAGCCCCAGATGAGCGTCCACGGGGGCGTGGCCCTTGCCGGGGAAGTGCTTGGCGCAGGCTGAGATGCCCGCCGACTGCAGACCGCGGATCCGGGCCACCCCGCAGCGCGCCACCAGCGCCGGGTCCTTGCCGTACGAGCGTATGCCGATATTGGGGCTGTAGGCCTCGGTGAGCACGTCGAGGACCGGCGCGAAGTTCACGTCCACGCCCAGGCGGCGCAGCTCCCGGCCCTCGAAGGTGCCCTGGCGGTTCACGAAGGCCACTTCGCCCGCCGACGCCGCCGCGAGGTTGTCGGGGAAGATGGTCACGCCGCCGCCCAGCATGATCACGCGCCCGCCCTCGTGATCCGTGGCCACCAGCAGCCGGCGGCCCAGCGCGTCTTCGAGTCGCTCGAGCAGGCGCAGAAGCCGCTCGGGGCTTCCGAAGTTCCGGCGGTAGAGCATGAGACCGCCGGCCCCGGTGTCCCGGAAGAGCCGGATATCGGCGTCGGTGACGTCGGGCCCGGGCAGGCCGAATACAAAGCGCCGGCCGACCAGCTCCTCGCGCGTCACGGATGGCTCCACCGTCGCGCGCGTGCGGCCGTCGCCCCGACGACGAGGAGTCCCACCGCTGAGATGGCGAGCATCGCGTTCTGCTGGCCGGCGTCCACGAGCCTCCCGAGCGCGGCCGTGCCCGCGGAAAGTCCCACGAAGAGACTGAAGGCGAACAGCGAGAAGGCCTTGCCCCGGTTGGCGGCGCTGATCTCCGTCGCGCGGACCTGAAGCGTCGTGTGCAGGGCGACGAAACCGAGCCCCAGCAGCAGCATGGCGGCGCCGAAAACGGGCCACGGCCAGCGAGGGATGAGGGCGAGGAAGGCCAGCGCCAGCAGCGCGCCGCCCCCGCCGGCGAGCGCGTTCTCCGATACGCGCCGGCGGACCGGCGCCATGAGCGAGCCGCCCACCATCGTGCCGATCCCGAACAGCGCAATGAGCATCCCCACCGCGAACTGGTCGAGCCCGTGCCGGCTCACCGCCAAGGCGCCGAGATAGGTCACGGTGCCCCAGAGGAAGAAGCCCTCGACGAAGACGCCGAGGTACACGAGCCGCGCCCGCGGGTCGGCGAGGAAGTCGGCGAAGCGCGCCGGACGGTCTATCCCTTCGGGCCGGCGGGCCGGCCGCGCGGGATCCAGGCGGAACATCAAGGCCGCGGGCGCGAGCGCCAGCACGCTGTAGCCCAGGAGCATCATCCGCCAGGATACGAAATGCGCCACGGTGCCGCCGATGGAAGCGGAAAAGGCCAGGGCTGCCGACGTCACGACCGACATGCGGCCCAGCATGATCTGCCGCTCGCCGTAGTCGAAGGAGTCGCCGATATATACGAGCGTCAGCGGCACGACGGCGCCCGCGAAGGCTCCGACCAGTAGTCGCGCCCCGACGAACTGCCAAGTCGTCGCGCACGCGGCCGACAGCGCGGTGGAGAGGCTGAAGCCCAGCGCCGCCACTCGCACCACGGCCAGACGGCCGTAGCGGTCCGACACGGGCCCGTACACCAGCTGGCCCGCGCCATAGGCGAAGGAATAGGTGGTCATGGCCAGCCCCACCGCGCCGGCAGTGGAGCCCAGCGACCCCGAGATGGATGGCAGGACGGGCGCGATGATCCGAACATCCACCGTGACGATGAACGCCAGCGTGACCAGCAGCACCAGGGGCGTCATCGATACAGGAGATGCGGCCGGCGGGCGCGGGCGAAGCGCGCCAGCCCGGCGCGCCAGCCCGCCTCGAGCCGCGCGAGCGGGATGCCCCGCTCGATTGCCCGCCGGATGCCCTCACCCCCGCACAGGAGATCGATGGGCAGCCTGCGCCGCTCGAATTCATAGGGCGGGCGGCGCCAGCGGAAGTGGCGCGGCGCCTGGCGGCGGGCCTCGGCGATCAGCGCGACATAAGTCGCGAAAGGCTCGAAGCGGGCCGGGTCGGTGACGTGGACCTGCACGCCCCCGCAGCGCCGGCCTTTCCATTTGTGGAACGCGGGCTCGAAGCCTGCGGCTCTAAAGCGCGCGCCCGGCAGCCGCCGCCGGTCGAGCGCGCGGGCCAGCCGCTCGCCGTCGAGAAACGGCGCGCCCACCAACTCGAAGGGCCGGGTCGTGCCGCGCCCTTCGGAGAGATTGGTCCCTTCGATCAGGCAGCCACCCGGGTAGACGACGGCCGTGTCGGGCGTCGGCATATTGGGCGACGGCGCCACCCACGGCAGCCCCGTGTCCTTCCACGCCATCGCGCGGCGCCAGCCGCTCATCGGTACCACGGTGAGATCGCAGCCGAGGCCGTGCGCCTCGTTGAGATAGGCCGCGAGCTCGGCGATGGTCATCCCGTGGCGCGCGGGCAGCGGATAGAGGCCGACGAACGAGGCGTAGCGCGGATCGGGCAGGTTGCCTTCGATGCGGAGCCCGCCCAGCGGGTTCGGCCGATCCAGCACGATCACGGGAATGCCGGCCGCGCCGCAGGCGCGCATCGCCAGCGCGGTGGTCCAAATGAAGGTGTAGTAGCGCGCGCCGATGTCTTGAAGATCCACGACGAGGGCGTCGAGGCCGCGGAGCATGGCGTCGGTGGGCGCGAGCCGACGGCCGTAGAGGCTCCAGACGGGCACGCCCTTCCGCCGGTCGCGCGAGGAAGCCACCCAAGCATGGTCCTGCGCCGCTCCCGCCAGTCCGTGCTCGGGGGCGAAGAGGCAGGCGAGCCGCACCCCGCTCAGCCGCGCGATAGCCGCGGCGGCGTGAGTGAGATCATCGGTGACGGACGCCTGATGGCAGAGAAGCCCGATGCGGCGCCCGCGGAGCAGCGTGGGCAGGCGGCTCGCGAGGACATCGAGGCCGGAGCGGACGCGCGCCATGGGCCCTATACTAGGTTCTCCCCGGACCGAAACCAAGAGAACCCGGGCCGCGCCCACAGCCGCGGAAGTGCTATCCCGTCGCGATCAGCGCCGCCTTGCTGTCAGTACTGGTCTGCCCGCTAGCCTGCCGCCGGGGCCGAGCCGTCGGGGCGGTTGGCGCCTTGATACTCCATCCAGCGCCCGCCCGCGATCGCGGTAAGCGCGGACTCGAGCGGCGGGGCTGGATGCACCACGCGCAGCGACTGGCGTCTCGCCAAGACCATAATTCCCTTCGTCAGCACGGCGAGCGCCAATGCCAGATCGATATCGTCGTTCATGAGGGTCACCTTTTGGCGCGGCCCGAGCGCCGCCCCAGTTCGCGCAGTGTCTTGCGAAACTCACCTGAAATGCTCATCGCGAGGGAGGCACCGCATCTTTTGTGCCAAGGGCGGGGAGTGACCGCGCATCCCCCAAAAATCATCGT
>Ga0070707_100004007_pt1 | contig 13850 bp, 10 predicted proteins | sample KBSK5502metaG_FD_65468 | JGI IMG/M metagenome (GOLD analysis project Ga0070707, IMG submission 65468) | Corn, switchgrass and miscanthus rhizosphere microbial communities from Kellogg Biological Station, Michigan, USA - KBS K5-50-2 metaG | ecosystem: Host-associated > Plants > Roots >... | reverse complement strand
CTCGACGAAGAGGAACGGCCCCGTCCCCATGACGTGCGTCTCGTACCAGTGGGGGTCCTTGGCGAGGAGGTCCGCCTTGTAGATCCAGTTCCAGGGCGAGGCGACGGAGGAGAGGAAGGACGCCGCCGGCCACTTGAGGCGGAACCGCACCGTGTAGGGGTCCGGCGCCTCCACTACCTCCACGACCTCGTACTGGCCCTTCCGGTCGCTGACGATGCCGGGCGGCGGGAAGATGATCCTGTCATAGGAGGCCTTGACGTCCTTCGAGGTCATCTCGCTGCCGTCGTGGAACTTGACGCCCTTGCGCAGCTTGAACGTGTAGACGAGGCCGTCCTTCGAGATCGTCCAGCTCTCGGCCAGGTCCGGCGCCGGCTTGGTGCCCGTCGGATCGGTGGGATCCACCTGGAGCAGCCCGTTATAGTGCGGGGCCACCGGATGAATGACGCCGAAGGTCTGCTCCCGGTGCGCATCGTAGGACGGAGGTTCTGACGGGACCGGGAAGATGAGCTCACCGCCGTAACGTGGCTTCTCCTGCGCGACCGCGGACCCGATGACCGCGGTTCCCCCCACGATCAGAGCGAGGGTCACCGTGACACATCTGGCCAGGTTCGTCATAGAGCACCTCCGCCGGGTGAGATTAGGATAACCGCTCGACTTGTGAAGTCAAATCGCGCCATCGGGGAGAAGGTTCCCGCGGTGCCCGTACCGATCATCGCTCTAGGCGAGGATACACGCCGCCCGGTGCCCTGGCTTCACCTCGCGCAGCTCCGGGACCTCCCCCCGGCAGCGGTCGATGGCGATGGGGCAACGGGGATGAAAGGCGCACCCTGACGGGGGGTTGAGAGGGCTCGGCACCTCGCCGCCGAGGACGATGTGCTCACGCCGGGCCTCGATCTCGGGATCCGGGATCGGCACCGCCGACAGCAGCGCCTTGGTGTACGGGTGCCGGGGATCTTCGTACAGCGACCTCCGGTCCGTGAGCTCGACGATCTTGCCGAGGTACATCACCGCGACCCGGTCGGAGATGTGCCGCACGACCGACAGGTCATGGGCCACGAAGAGGTAGGTGAGGCCGAGCTCGGCCTGGAGCTCCTCGAGGAGATTGATGATCTGCGCCTGGATGGAGACGTCGAGGGCCGAGACCGGCTCGTCGCAGATGATCAAACCCGGCTCCATGGCGAGCGCGCGCGCGATCCCGACGCGCTGTCGCTGGCCGCCGGACAGCTCGTGAGGGTAACGGTCGGCCATGGCGGCGAGGAGCCCCGCCTGCCTGAGCAGCTCCTGCACGCGGGCCGCCCGAGCCGACCGGTCAGGCACGATTCGGTGGACGGCCAGGGGCTCGGCGAGGATCTGTCCCACGGTCATGCGCGGGTTGAGCGAGCTGTACGGGTCCTGGAAGATGACCTGGATCCGTCGGCGCGCCCGGCGCAGCTCGGATTCGGACAGCGTGGTGAGATCGCGGCCTTCGAAGATCACCTGGCCGCTCGTCGGCCGCTCCAGCTGCAAGACGCAGCGGCCGGTGGTCGTCTTCCCGCAGCCGGACTCGCCGACCAGCCCCAGCGTCTCGCCACGGCGGATTGTGAAGCTCACGCCGTCCACCGCCTTGACCAGGACCGGCGCGCGACCCAGGAAGCCTCCGCCGATCTCGAAGTGCTTGACCAGGTTTCGCACGTCGAGAATGACGTCGCTCCGGTCGTCGGTCATCTGGCTCGGCGATCGCGGCCCGGGGCCGGTGATTTCAGCGGTCGAACGCTCAGGCCTCGTCGCCATTCCCGCTCATCGGGGTGCCGATGCGACCGGCTCGGAGGTGGGGTGGAGCTCGCTCGCCAGCCAGCACGAGGCCAGGTGCTCCGCCTTCACGGACTGAAGGCGAGGAGCCTCGGCCCGGCATCGCTCCACGGCGTAGGCGCAGCGCGGGGCGAAGGAGCATCCCACCGGCAGCCGGCTCAGATCGGGTGGCTGCCCCAGGATCGGCTGGAGCTTGGCCCGGCGGGGCTCGTCCAGTCGAGGCACGGACCGCAGGAGCCCGCGCGTGTAGGGGTGGCGGGGGTCGGCGTAGATCTCCCGCGCGGTGCCGCGCTCGACGATCCTCCCCGCGTACATGACGTTCACACGATCGGCGTAGCGGGCGACCACACCCAGGTTGTGCGTGATGATGAGCATGGCCGCGCCCAGGCGCCGGGAGAGATCCCTCATCAGTTCCAGGATCTGGGCCTGGATGGTCACGTCGAGCGCGGTGGTGGGCTCGTCGGCCAGCACCAGGGCCGGGTTACAGGACAAGGCCATGGCGATCATCATGCGCTGCCGCATGCCCCCGCTGAACTGGTGGGGATACTGCGAGAGCCGCCGCTCCGGGTCCGAGACACCGACCAGCGAGAGCAGCTCGACGGCGCGCGCGCGCGACTGGGCAGACGTCATGCCGAGGTGGATCTCCACCGTCTCCGTGAGCTGGCGCCCTACCGTCAGCACCGGGTTGAGCGACGTCATCGGCTCCTGGAAGATCATGCCGATGTCCTTGCCACGGATCCGGCGCATCTCTTCCTCGGAGAGAGCGAGGAGATCACGCCCCTTGAAGACGATGCGGCCGCCCACGATACGCCCCGCCGGCGCCGCCACCAGGCGCATCACGGAGAGCGCGCTCACCGATTTGCCGCAGCCGGACTCGCCGACCAGCGCCACCGTCTCGCCGGGCCGCACGTCCCAGGACACGCCGTCCACGGCGCGGACCACCGCCCCGGAGGTCATGAAGTGGGTCTGGAGGTCCTCGACATCGAGGAGGACGGTCATCGGAGCACCTTCCCGGTCCACGATCTCGCGCGGCGGTCGGGCCTCTTCGCCCAGGGGCTCATCGGGCCGGAGTCTATCACACGCCGGCCCCCCGGTTGCAGGACGCACGGCGCCCCGGAGCCCATCGCAGAAACGCTTATGCGAGGTGATCCTGGTTCGAGCGCCGCCTTGGACGGAGCAGAGTTCAGAATGCTCGCCTCGGACGCGCGGGGCCCAGCCCGCGGCCGTCCTGCGGCTCGATCTTCCGGATTGCTCGCCTCGGACGCGCGGGGCCCAGCCCCGCGACGTCCTGCGGCTCGATCTTCCGGAGGGGGGGAGATCCGGAAGAGGGCAAAGCTCCGTCCCCGCTTCCCGGCGTTCTGCTAGAATCGGCTTGCCGCCTCTGGGCGCATCCCGAACCGAGGAGACCTGACTTGGCACGCGTCAACGATCACTACCTCGAGCTCAAGTCGAGCTATCTTTTCTCCGACATCGCGAAGCGGGTACAGGCCTTCGGAGATGCGAACCCCGGCGCCCGGTTGATCCGGCTCGGCATCGGCGACGTCACGCGGCCGCTGCCCGCGGCCGTGATCCGCGCCCTCCACGACGCCGCCGACGAGATGGGGCGGGCGGAGACCTTCAAGGGCTACGGGCCGGAGACGGGCTACCCCTTCCTCGCGGAGCAGATCGCCACCCACGATTACGGCGCGCGCGGCGTCAACGTGGCGCCCGACGAGATCTTCATCAGCGACGGCGCCAAGAGCGATACCGCCAATATCCAGGAGATCTTCGCCCCCGACTGCGTGGTGGCCCTTACCGACCCGGTCTACCCCGTGTACGTGGACAGCAACGTGATGGCCGGCCGCGCGGGGCGGGCCGACCAGGCCGGGCGTTACGACCGGCTCGTGTACCTGCCCTGCACGGAGGACAACGGCTTCAGCCCGGCCCTGCCCGGCCGCCCCGTGGATCTCATCTACCTCTGCTACCCGAACAATCCGACCGGCGCCGTGCTCACGCGCGAGAGCCTCGGCGCGTGGGTCGACTACGCCCGCCGTCACCAGGCCGTCCTCCTCTACGACGCCGCCTACGAGGCCTACATCCGCGACCCGGACGTGCCCCACTCCATCTTCGAGATCGAGGGCGCCCGCGAGGTGGCCATCGAGTTCCGGAGCTTTTCCAAGACGGCGGGGTTCACGGGGACGCGCTGTGCCTTCGCCGTGGTGCCGAAGGAACTCATGGGCCGATCGGCGACCGGCGCGCCGGTGAGCCTCCATGCGCTCTGGTTCCGCCGCCAGTCCACCAAGTTCAACGGCGTGCCCTACCCCATCCAGAAGGCGGCGGCTGCCGTGTACACGCCCGACGGCCAGAAGCAGGTGCGGGAGGCCATCGACTTCTACATGGAGAACGCCCGCATCATCCGCGACGGGCTCGTGGCCGTTGGCCTCACCGTGTACGGCGGCCGCAACGCGCCCTACCTCTGGGTGAAGACTCCGCCCGGTCTGGGCTCCTGGCAGCTCTTCGACAAGCTACTGAACGAGGCGCACGTGGTGGGCACGCCCGGGGCCGGCTTCGGCCCGAGCGGTGAGGGCTATCTCCGGCTCACCGCCTTCGGCCAGCGGGCCAAGACCGTCGAGGCGATCGAGCGCATCAAGACCCGGCTCAAGCTGTAGCGAAGAGCTCTTAGCCGGCGGGGGCGGGCTCCGCTCGCGGGCGCCGGCGGCGCCCGCGCCGGGACCGGCGGCGACGAGACGCCCCCGCGGGCGGTGCTGGCGGCGCCTCGACGTCATCGGGGGAAACGGGCGCAGGCTCTATCATGTCCTGGTCCGCCGGCCGCGTCGCCGTGGCGCCGAGGAGGGTGATCACACCGGACCGGCTCACGTCGATCTCCTTGATCCGTCGTAGCCGGGTGATCAGCCGAGGGGAGCCCGGGGTCCGGCTGAAGCCGAGCGCCTTCAGCGCATTGGCCAGCGTGTCGAGCGTCACGGTCCGCGCCGGCAAGCGCTGCATGAGGTCGTGCACGACGGCGATGATCTCGTCATGTGGCGCCGTGTGGGGCTCGGGAGGAGTCGGGGCGGCGATGGCCTCCGGCGGCTCGGCGAGGACGGGGGCGGGGGCAGGCGAGGTCGCCGGGGCGGCGCCCACCGCCGGAGCGCCGTCGCGCCATGTGCGGTGACGGCGCCCTCGGCCACGGCGACGCGGGCGTGAATCGGGCGCCGCCGCGCGCATCGGCGCCGGGCCCGGAGTCCCGGCCGCGGCGCTCACGAGCCCATGATCGGAGATCCGTCTGAAGGAGATGCCGAGGCTGGCCGCCACGTCGCCGACCGCGTCGAAGGCGCGATCGTTGGTGACGATCTCCACCATGTCGCCCGGCCGCGCGCCCGCCAGCCACACGCCGGCGGCGACGCCGATCCGCAGGTCGCTCCAGTCGCTCACGCCGACCGATGGCGCGCTGTGAACCAGGTGCGCGCCGTGCCGGGCGAGGAGACGCGCCGTGTCGCGGCCGATCACCTTCCAGTTGCCGACCGCGATGAGCTCTGTGCGCCAGCCCGTCCAGTCGACCGCGAGGTGATCGATCACCCGTGTGATGTGCTCCGGCCGGCTCGTGTTCTCCACATCGAAGAAGACCGCGCGCCGCCGCGCGGGAAGCGGGCGTTCGGGCTCGGGCGGGATCGCGCGACCGGCGAAATCGGGCTCCGGGGTCGAGAGGACGATGTCGGTCCCCCCCTCGGAGGTTTCGACCGCGGTCGCCGGCGCCGGGATGGGCTCGACGATCGACGCCGCCGGATGTTCGACGCGATGGCCGCGCGACCGCTTCCGTGACCGCGCTGGCGAGTCCCGGCGTCGCGCGGGCGCGCGCTTGCCGGGCCCACGCCGCCCCTTCGGGACAGAGGTCTTCTTCGACGTCACCGGCGCTCTCCGGGTAGTGGGTTCGACGCCGAAAGGCCCGCCTCGACCGAGCCGGAGTCCCGGCGGGTCAGGATCCGAGGGCCGTACCCGGCGGGACCCCGCGCGGAGCTCAGGATCGCCGGGACCCGTCCGAACGCGCCTTGACCAGCGCTCACCCCCAGCAGCATACCAGAATCACCGGACCGGGTTGGCACTTCTGGGTGTTTGCTGGCACAATGCCCGCAGAGGGGGATTGCTCATGCACGTGGGAATGGCCGCCGTCTTCCAGAATCCCGGCAAGGCACGCTCCGATCGCGAGGTCTACCGCGACGAGCTCCGGCTCGCCGACCTCGCCGAGCCGCTCGGCTTCCAGTCGATCTGGGGTGTCGAGCATCACTTCACCGACTACACGATGTGCCCCGACGTCCTCCAATTCCTGACCTACATGGCCGGCCGGACGACGACGGCGCAGCTCGGTTCGATGGTGGTCGTGCTCCCGTGGCACGATCCCATGCGTGTCGCCGAAGAAGTCTCCATGCTCGACAACATCAGCGACGGGCGGCTGATCCTGGGCCTCGGGCGCGGCGCCGGCAAGGTGGAGTTCGACGGCTTCCGCCTGTCGATGGAGGAGTCGCGGGAACGCTTCGTCGAGTCCGCAGAGTTGCTGCTGCGCGGGCTGGAGAGTGGGTACTGCGAGTACAACGGCCGGTTCGTCAGGCAGCCCCGCGCCGACATCCGCCCCCGGCCGTTCAGGTCGTTCCGCGGCCGCACCTACGCCGCCGCCGTCTCCCCAGAATCGATGCGCATCATGGCCGAGCTGGGGGTGGGGATCCTGATCATCCCGCAGAAGCCGTGGAAGGAGGTCGCCAAGGAGCTCGACGCGTACCGGACCGTCTATCGGGAGGTGAAGGGGGCCGACGCGCCGCCCCCGGTCTCGGCGGGCTGGACCTTCTGCGACGACACCGCCGAGCGCGCGCACGAGCAGGCGAAGCGCTGGATCGGCGGCTACTACCACACCGTGCTCGACCACTACCAGTTCGCGGGCGACCACCTGGCGAGGACCAAGGGGTACGAGTACTACGGCAAGATGAGCGAGAAGATCCAGCAGTACGGGACCGACACCGTCATCGACTACTTCGTGAACCTGCAGGTGTGGGGCACGCCCGAGCAGTGCTACGAGAAGATCCTGGACATCCACGCGCGGACCGGCAACAGCCACTACGTCGGCGTCTTCAGCTACGCGGGCATGCCGTATGATGAGGCGGAGCGGAGCATGCGGCTCTTCGCGCGCGAGGTGATGCCGGCGCTCCAGAAGCTCCAGCCGGAGACGGCCGCCGCCCGCGCCGCCGCATCCCCGGAGCGCCCGGTGAACGTGGGCCTCCTGGGCTCGTGACCACGCCGCTCTCGGTCTACCTGCCCTTCAATCGCGACTGCCTCGGCGGCGCCTTCGTCCCCGCCAAGCGCGGCGCCAAGCCGCCGGAGGCGGCCGGTCACTGGCTCATCGTCCAGGAGCAGCGGCTGATCGTCGTCCCCGACGGCACCGCCTTCCGCCTCCCGGCCGGATCCGCCCCCGCCGGTTTCGACGAGGCGCTCGGCGAGCCGCTCTGGCTGGGCACCCTCGCCGGGACCGAGTGCTGGGTGGCGTCGCTCGCCCGCGACGCCCGGCTGCCCGAGGGCCTTCACGCGGAGACGCTGATCCCGATGCAGGGCACGCGGCTCCCCGACGATCTGCTGTCGCTCGGCGGCATGGCGATGCAGGCCCTCTGGTGGGAGGGCACGAGCGGACACTGTCCGCGCTGTGGGGAACGCACCGAACGCCTCGAGGGCGAGTGGGGCAAGCGCTGCCCGCGGTGCCGCTACGAGCACTACCCGCATCTTCATCCGGCGGTGATCGTCATGGTCAGGGACGGCGGCCGCTGTCTGCTCGCCCGCAAGGCGGGCTGGGCGCCCGGACGCTACGCGCTCGTTGCCGGCTTCGTGGACAACGGCGAATCGCTCGAGGGGGCCGTCGCGCGCGAGGTGAAGGAAGAGGTCGGCGTGGACGTGAAGGACATCCGCTACGTCGGAAGCCAGAACTGGCCGTTCCCGAGCCAGCTCATGGTCGGCTTCGTCGCGACCTATGCCGGCGGCGAGATCCGGGTCGACCCGGACGAGCTCGAGGACGCGCGCTGGTTCCCGGGCGACGCCCTGCCCGGACTCCCGTCGCGCCACAGCATCTCCCGCTTCATCATCGACGGCTACGCGACCGAGGACGATCCCCGATAGGGAGTCGCGTCGCCGCGGCTCTCCGGGATGGGCGGGAGCACTATCCCGGACGCTCTCCGGCCAGGCCTTCTGTGGGGCTCAGGGCCGCTCACCGCGGGCGATGCGCGTCTCGATCTCGTCCAGACAGGGCGTGAGGTCGGCGATGCTGTCGACGACGTAGTGGGCGCCGCACTGGTACATGCGGGTGTAGGCGCGCTGCCGCTTCAGCTCGCGCTCCGCCGGGTCCATGGCCTGCACCTCCTTGAGCGGCAGGCCGATCTCGTTGCCGCTCACGGCGAGGCCGATGGTCCACATGCCAGCGTTGAGGCCCTCCTCGATCCCGGGGACGGTGTCGTCGACCTTGACGCACGCGTCGACGGGCGAGACCTGAAGGTTGATGACGTTCTGCAGGCACATGTAGGGATAGGGCCGGCCGGCGGGGACGTCGCTGGCGCAGACGGTGGAGTCCGGCACATAGCCCTGGCGCCGGGCGTCCTCCAGGTTGATCTTCATCATCTCGGTGGTGTACCCGGTCGTCGACCCGATCTTGATCCCACGCGCGCGCATGGCCGCGACCGCCTCGAGCGTGCCGGGGATCAGCTCCGAGTAATCGGACAGGCACGCGAGCTGCAGCGGCACGAAGTCGGCGAACATCCGGCTCACGTCGTCGTCGGTCGGCAACCGTCCGTGCGCCGCTTCCCAGCGGCGGCGGACGCTGTCGAGCTGGCCGATCTTCTGGATGTGCACGCGCTTGTGGGCGCCCATCGGGGCCCGCGCCTCCTCCATGGTGATGGGAACGTTCTGGCGCTTGTAGACCTCGATGAAGACCACCGCCGGCGCCATGCACCCGTAGTCCATGGTGGTGCCGGCCCAGTCGAGGAGAACGGCCTGGATCTTCCCCCGGTAGCGTCGCTGATACGTGTAGGCCACGTTCGCTCCCCCCGTGTCGCCAGTGGGTCGGTGTCAGCCGGCTTCGATCTCGGTGAGGCACTCGTCCACGATGGCGAGGGCGCGAGCCAGCTCGGCCCGGCTGATGGTGAGCGGCGGCGTCAGCGTCAGGACATTGCCGGCGCTCACCTTGAAGCTGAGCCCCCGCTCCAGCGCGCGGTACATCACCCGATCGGCCTCCTCGCTGGCGCGCTCCCGCGTGTTGCGGTCCCGCACCAGCTCGATCCCCAGGAGAAGCCCGAGCCCCCGGACGTCGCCGATTAGGCGGTGTCGCTCGGCCATCTCGGTCATCCGGGCGAGCGCGAGGGCTCCGAGCTCGCGCGCCCGGCCGACGAGCCCCTCCTTCTCGATGTAGTGGATGGTGGCGAGAGCAGCGGCGCAGGTGACCGGGTTCTTCTCGTGGGTGTAGTGGCCGAGCGCGCGGTCCGCCATCACGTCCAGCTCCGGCCGCGTGACGATCGCCGCCATGGGCAGGATGCCGCCCCCGAGCCCCTTGCCGAGCACGAGGATGTCGGGCGTCACGCCCCAGTGCTCCGACACGAACATCCGCCCGGTTCGCCCCAGGCACTGCGGGATCTCGTCGAAGATCAGGAGGGCGCCGGTGCGGTCGCAGGCCGCCCGGATGCGGGGCCAGTAATCAGGGTGCGGGATGGCCGGCGTGCTGCGCACCGGCTCCGCGACGACGGCGGCCACGTCGCCCTCGCGCTCCAGCACGTACTCCACGTAGCCGGCGCAGCGGAGATCGCACCGGCCGCCGCAGCCGAGGGCGCAGCGGGAGGCGTCGGGCGGCGGCACGTGCTCGGTGCCGGGCAGCAAGGGGCCGACGTCGCCCCGGAACATCCGCTCGCCGCCGACACTCGACGCGTCCAGTGAGGCGCCGTGAAAGGAGTCCCACATCGAGAGGGTCTTGTGGCGCCCCGTCACGACGCGCGCCAGCCGGAGCGCCATCCCGACGGCGGCGGCGCCGCTCGGGCAGAACAGTGACTTCGCGAGATCGCCCGGGGTGATCCGCGCCAGCGTCTTCGCCAACTCCACGGCGGGGATGTTGGTGTAGCGGCGCGTGCAGAAGCTGAGCGCGTCGAGCTGCGCCTTGATGGCCGCGATCACCGCCGGGTTGCCGAAGCCGACCTGGTGGACACTGTTGCCGTGGAAGTCCAGGTAGCGCCGGCCTTCGAGGTCCTCCAGGTAGATCCCGTCCGAACGCGCGAGCGCGTTGAGGCACGGAGTGGAGAGCGCCTGGTGGAGGAAGTACCGGGCATCCTCCTCGAGCCACTGGCGTGTCTGGGGCCCGATGTTCCGCCGCGTCCACTCCGCGCGGTGGGGCGAGGCATTGAGATCCCCCTCGATTCCCTCGAACGCCCGGTCGGACACGGCTCAGCGCCGCCTCGAGTGTGGTTGCCGCCCGCTCCGGCCGGTGGTCTCGGCGTCCCGAATCACGCCCCGATGATGCCTGAGGTCGGCCGATAAGTCACTGGGAACTACGTCTCCATCCACACGTTCCACAGGATCGCGGCCGGGAACTGGAGCACGCCGCGCACGGTCTTCCGGTAGAGCGACGGCTGCACGTACTGGCCCCAGGTGACGTACGGCACCTCGTCGAAGGCGACGACCTGGATCTGCTCCGCCAGCTGCTTGCGTTTCGCGGGATCCGTGGCGCGGATCCAGTCCATGCGGAGCCTCTCGAGCTCGGCGCTGGACGACCAGCCGAACCAGCCCTTCTCGCCGCCCCCGGCGACGCCGGCGTTCACGGCGGGGGTCAGGGCGTCCGCGGAGATCCAGTTCGTGCAGAAGATGTTCCAGCCGCCGGCGGCGGGCGGCTCCTTCTTGGCGCGCCGGGTGATGAGGGTGCTCCAGTCGAGGGCCTGCAGGTCGACGGTGACGCCGATCTTGGTGAGCAGCTCGCGGGTCACGAGCGCGGCCCCGTGCAGCTCGGGGCGGTCGGTGGGATCGAGGACCACCACCGGCCGGCCGTCGTAGCCCGACTCTTTCATGAGCTGGCGGGCGCGGTCGAGGTCGGGCCGGGCCGGCGCGCCGGCCTTGCTCTCATAAGGCACGTTGCCGCACAGGAACAGGCCGGGACAGGTGCGGTAGTACTTCGGCTGGCCGATAGCGGCCTGGAGATACATCTCCTGGTCGACCATGTGCAGCAGGGCCTGCCGCGCCTTCTTCTGGTCGAACGGCGGGTGCAGGTGGTTCGGACGCAGCCAGCCGGTGAGCCCGACCGGGTCGGCGATGAACGTGGTGAGCTTCGGGCTCTTCTCCAGTCTGGCCACGAAATCCGCGGCCGGGAACTGCCAGTAGTCCAGCTCGCCGGCCTCGAGCGCGTTCGCCGCCGTCGCGGAGTCGGGCATGTAGCGCCAGACGACGCGGTCGAGGTGGACGTGCTTGCCGCCGGCGGCGCCGCTGGGCGGCTCGCTCCGCGGCACGTAGTCCGGGTTCCGCGCGTAGACCACCTGGTTGCCCGGCTGCCACTCCTCCTTGACGAACCTGAACGGCCCGGAGCCGATGGGCTCCTTCACTTGCTCGTCGGGCGGGGTGGCGGCGAGGCGTGCGGGCATGATGAAGGGCACGTTGCTCGAGGGCTTGCCGAGCGCGTCCAGCACCAGCCCGAACGGCTCCTTGAGCTCGAGCACGAAGCTCTTCTTGTCGGTGGCCTGGAAATTCCCGGTCGCGGCGAACAGGAGCTTGCCGAGCGGGTCCTTCTTGCTCCAGCGCACGATCGAGGCCACGCAGTCCTCGGCCGTCACCGGCTGGCCGTCGTGGAAACGGAGACCATCACGGAGGGTGAAGCTCCACTTCATGCCGTCGCGGCTCGTGGTGTACTTGTCGACCATCTGCGGCTTGATCCGGAAGTTGGCGTCGGTGGCGAACAGCGTGTCCCAGATCATGTAGCCGTGATCGCGCGTGATGTACGCGGTGGTCCAGATCGGATCCAGGATCTTCAGGTCGCCGATGGGGATGAACCGCAGCGTGCCGCCCCGCTTCGGCGTCTGGGCGAGGGCGGGAGACGCGAGCGTGGCCGCGGCGGCCGCGGTGGAAGCCAGGAACTGGCGGCGGGTGAGGTCGCTCATGGGGCGTCTCCTCGGCTCAGCTCATGAGATCTCATGGTCTGAAGCGACACGACGTCGGATCAAGGCCCGACGCCGCCGGAGTGCGGCACGCTGGCTGCAGGCTCTACGGGCGGCAACGCGCCTGGGCCAGATGCTGGACGGCGGCCGGCTTGAACTCGGAATAGAGGCGGCACACCGCCTCCGCCACGCAGGGCCAGCGATGCTCCGCGGCCCAGCGGGCGGCCTCGGCGCCGAGCCTGTCGCGCGCCCCGCGATCGCGGAGCAAGCCGGCCAGGCACTCCGCCAGGGCCGCGGGATCGCCCTCGGGCACGAGATGGCCGGTCACGCCGTCCTTGACCGTGGTGGTGAGCCCGCCCACGCGGGACGCCACCACGGCGCTGCCGCAGGCCATGGCCTCGAGCGCCACCATGCCGAAGGACTCGTAATAGGAGGGCATGACCGTCGCCTCCGCCGCGGCGTAGAAGAGCCGGAGCCGGCGCTGGGGCTGGGCGCCGAGGAAGCGGACGCGCCGCGCGAGTCCGAGCGCGGCCACGCGCTCACGGAGATACACCCCGTGGCCGTTCTCCGGCTCGTCCTGATCGCCGCCGATGATGAGGAGCTTGGCGGCGCCGTCGAGTCGAGTCATGGCCTGGAGCAGGGTCTCGAGGCCCTTGATGGGCTGAAGGCGCCCGACATAGAGGAGCAGCGGCTCCGGCCCGAGCTCGAGCAGGTCCTTGGCCGTCGCCCGCGCCATGGGCTGGAACAGGTCCGTGTCGACGCCGCACGGGATCACCGCCACTCGGTGGGCGGGCGCACCGTAGTACCAGACCAGGTGCGCGCGTTCCACCACGTTGGCGGCGACAATGCGGTCCGCGGCGCCGACGATCCTGGACTCCTCGCTGATCCGCAGCTCGGGCTCCACCTCGGAGGGGGCCTGCGCCACCGAGTTCTTGAGCCGGCCCAGGGTGTGAAACATCTGGACCAGGGGCACGCCCCACGCGTCCCGGAGGACCAGTCCCGCCGCCCCCGAGAGCCAGTAGTGGGCGTGGATCAGGTCGTAGTCGAGCCCCTCGTCCCAGCGAAATGCCTCGACCCCGGCCGCGAACTGATCCAGGTGCCGGTGGACCTCCTCGCGGGGCATGGGCGCCTCGGGCCCGGCGGGGAGGTGGACGACGCGCGCGCCCTGGCCCATCTCCACGACGCGCGGGATCCTCGGGTTCTGCGAGCGCGTGAAGACGTCGACGTGGGCGCCCATGCGGGCCAGCTCGCGCGCCGTCTCCCGCACGTAGACGTTCATGCCCCCCGTCTCCTTGCCGCCGGGAGCCGCGAGCGGGCAGGTGTGCACGGAGAGCACGGCCACCCGGAGCCTCACGGCGCGATCCTCACGTTGTAGAGGTCCTCGGGGATGGGGCCGAAGCCCTGCTTGTAGGGCTCTTCGCCGCGGAGGAAGTCGAAGGTCGGGATGCCGCGATCGATGGCGTCCCTGATCACGTGGGCCAGCAGCACGATGCCCGGGGCGAGCCCCGCATGAGCCGGGTCGAAGCCGGAGTTGTAGAGCCCCACCGTCCCCGCGTATTCGAGACAGAGGAAGCTCGCCACCGCCGCGCCCGCGCACTCGAGAAACCAGAGGCGCGCCCACCCGGCCGCGGCGAGGGCGCCGGTCGCATCGCGGAAGAACCGCTCCATCCGCTCGTCCATGAAGCGCGCCTTGCCGACCTTGGAGAGGCGGTGGAGCCTGAGGAACCGGCTCAGCGCCTCGTCCCAGCCCTCGTGCCCGTGATGGGAGCGCACGGTGGCCCCCGGCAGCTCGCGCTCGAGCTTGCGCATCTTGCGGCGCAGCTCGTGCCGGTCCTTCCCCGAGAGGCGGGCGAGGTAGTCGTCCCAGGTCTCCGGCAGCGGGAGCACAGGGCAGCGCTCCTCGACGGTGGTCGAGACCTGGACGCCGTAGGCGGGCGC
>Ga0070707_100004006_pt1 | contig 13860 bp, 11 predicted proteins | sample KBSK5502metaG_FD_65468 | JGI IMG/M metagenome (GOLD analysis project Ga0070707, IMG submission 65468) | Corn, switchgrass and miscanthus rhizosphere microbial communities from Kellogg Biological Station, Michigan, USA - KBS K5-50-2 metaG | ecosystem: Host-associated > Plants > Roots >... | reverse complement strand
TTTGGATTCTCCACCTGCATTGGCGAACCCGGAGGGCCAGAATTCCTCCATCACTAGCACAGCACGGTTCGCAATGGCGACCTTCTACATCGCCACCACTCTCCTTTCAGGACACACTACATATCGAGCCTTGAGGAGCCGCCATGCCCCGGCAGGTCGGGCGCCAGCCAGCGGCCCGGCCACCGCCGGGCGAGCAACGGGCGCCAGCTGGCCCAGACGTCGCCAGTCGCGCCAAGGCCGTGCAACAGCACCAAGAGCGGCTCCCCGCTGCCGCCCTCGTGAACTCGCAGGCGCGCCTCCATGGTCGCAGTGTGCCATCGGCGACGTACGGTGAGCGTGACGTTCGAGGTGTCCGCTAACGAGCTCGTGGGGCGGCAATGACACTGGCCAGGCCGGCCCGGCCCGACACCGAGGTCGTATTTGATCCTTCGACATATGCCAGCGGAGTCCCCTTCGATGCCCTGGCCCGGCTGCGCCGGGACACCCCCGTCGCCTGGGTGGCCGAGGCTCCTGTCCTTGGCTGGCCGGCCGGCCCGGGGTTCTGGCTGGTGCTCAGGCACGCGGATGTCGTTTCCGTGCTGGCCAGGCCACGGCTCTTCTCGTCCGCACTGGGGGCGACGCAGATCCGCGACCCCGCGACACCGCAGGCTCTCGGCTACGTCAGGCAGATGATGCTGAACATGGACCCGCCAGCCCACTCCCGGCTGCGTCGGCTGCTGGGCCGGTCGTTCACGCGGCGGGCGGTCCTCCGGCTCCAGTACCGGATCCGCGATCACGCACGTGCCATCTGCGACCGGGCGTTCGCCGGTCCGCGAGGTGAATGCGACTTCGCGAAGGACGTGGCCGCGGATCTGCCGCTGCTGACCCTGGCCGAGGTGCTCGGCGTGCCGCAGCAGGACCGCCGGCTGCTGTTCGACTGGTCAAACCGGGTGATCGGCTACCAGGACCCCGACTACGCCTCCTCCGCCGAGTTCGACGCGACCGAAGGCACGCCGATGGCAAGGCAGGCGCTGCAATTGCGGCCGAAACCCGACAGCGACGGCCGGATGCCCGATCCGCGGACCAGGGAGGGCATGCCCGACCTGTACGCCTACGCTCACCTGCTGGCGGAGCACAAGCGGCGCCGGCCAGGCGATGACGTCATGTCGATCCTGCTGGCACAGGTGGACGACGACGGCGGCCAGGTGTCGGCAGCTGAGTTCGAGAACATGTTCTGGCTGTTCGCCGTCGCCGGGAACGAGACGCTGCGCAACGGGCTGCCCGGCGCCTGCATCGCGCTGCTCGAGCACGCGGGCGCGCAAGATGACCTGCGCGCCAACCCGGCGCTGATGCCCGCGGCCGTCGAGGAGATGCTGCGCTGGTGGACGCCGGTCATGACGTTCCGCCGGACAGCAACCTCCGCATGCGAGCTCGGCGGGCAGCGCATTGACGCCGGGGACAAGGTCGTCGTGTCATTCACCTCAGCCAACCGCGACGAAGCCGTATTCGCCGACCCTGATCGCTTTGACATCCGCCGCCACCCGAATCCCCATCTGGTATTCGGCCACGGCCCGCACTTCTGCCTGGGCGCCCACCTTGCGCGCACCCAGGTTCGCGCGCTGTTCGATGAGATCCTGGCCCGCACATCCTCCCTGGCGTGGGCGGGCCAGCCCTCCTACCTGCGATCGAACTTCCAGCGCGGCGTCAAGCGACTGCCGGTCAGCTGGACCGCATGAGCGCGGCCCGGTGTGCCTGTCAATCCGATTGCCGTCGTCCTGGGAACGCCTGCCGCAGGTCGGAGGCGATGAGGTCGATGGCATGGTCTCCGGCGGACAGGACGCCGCAGAAGTTCAGGAACCCGTGCATCGTGCCGGCGTACTCCACGTGCGTCACGTCCACGCCATCGGCGTCCAGGCGCGCCGCGTACGAGCGGGCGTCATCGCGCAGCGGATCCCGCCCGGCGCCGACGACCAGCGCGGGAGGCAGCCCGGCGAGGCTCTCGGCGCGCAGCGGCGCCGCGTACGCCGTCGGCTCCTGCCCGGCCAGGTACTGCTTCTCGACAAAGCCTCCTGGCTCGATGGTGAGGAACACCCCGTTGAACAGCCGCACCGACTCGGTGTCCTGGCCGAAGTCGAGCGCCGGGTAGCAGAGGATCTGCCTGGCCAGGGCGGGAGCTCCCGGCCCGCCCGCGTCGCGCGCCATCAGGCTGGCGCCCGCGGCCAGCGCGGCCCCCGCGCTCTGCCCGCCTGCCGCGAGCCGCCCGTCGCCGCCGAGCAGGGCGCCGTGCTCGGCCAGCCAGCACAGGGCGTCGTAGGTGTCGTGCAGCGCCGCGGGGAACGGGTGCTCGGGCGCCAGCCGGTACTCCAGGGACGCAACCGTGACCTCGGCAAGCCGGGCGATCCGGGAACACACGTGGTCGAGGTCGTAGACCGATCCGGCGACGAAACCGCCACCGTGCAGCCAGAGCAGGACCGGCCGCGGCTCGGGAACATCGGCCGCACGATAGACCCGCGCGAGCACGGGGCCGCCGCGAGCCGGAAGGTAGAGGTCGGCCACCAGAACGCCGGGATCCGGTTGGCCTGACACGGCCGGGTCGGGCGGCTTCGCCCGGGCCGCGGGCGGGACCCCGCCGCCAGCGGGCGCTGCCATCCTGGCCAGGAACGCGGACGTCTCGCCCGCGAAGCCCGGCTCGTCGATGAGGCTGTGTTTTATCGCCATACGGACCCTCCGTGGCTGGCCGCCGCGCGGCGGGAACTGCCGCACAGGCCGACTCAACCACCGCATGCGGCTGATGCGAGCGGAAATCAGCGAACCTCGCGGGCTAGTGCGCGCGTGCCGCCCGTGCCATCGTGGAAGCAACGGCGATCGCCGCGCAAGACCACTCAACGCCGAACCCGGGATGATGACAGGCAGCGTCATGGCCAGCGCCTGTCGCGCGGGCGAGTGCCTGCGCGCTGGCGCCGGCGGCGCGTCCGGCCCGGCGGGTGCCCGCGGCCTGGCGGTCGCCGCCCTGGTCAGCTGGCTGGGCGCGGAGCTGTTCGGCGCGGTCATGCTCCGCAGCTGGATCGCGAGCGGCGGCGTGAGCGACCGGCAGGCCAGGCCGCGCGGCCTGTCCCCCGCCCTGATCTTCTGCCATGCGGGCCTGGCGCTGGGCGGGCTGGTGAGCTGGGTGAGCTTCCTGGCGACCGAATCGGTGGCGCTTGCCTGGACCGGCATCGGCTTCCTGGCGCCGGCCATCGGCCTTGGCATCTCCACCGTGACCGTCTGGACGCCCTTCCCCGTGCGCCGCCCGCGTCCCGGCGAGGCGGCGCGGGGGCAGCGAGACGCGGCCGCCCCGGCCGTCCGCGATGGCGCGGCGGCGCCCGATGCTCCCGCCAGCCCGTCGCCGCAGGCGATCCCCGCCATCCTGGTGACCAATGAGATGCTCGACCGCGCTCTGGAGAGCGACGCGCTCACCGGCAAGCTCGTCGATGACCTGCTCGAGCGGATGCTGGCCGACCCCGCGCCGCCACCGCGGAAGGACCGCAGGTGCCAGCTCGCCCCGGTGATCCCGATCTTGCACGGCCTGCTCGCGATCGTGACGTTCCTGCTCGCCATGATGGCCGCCATCGTCGCGGTCGCGAGGTGACCACGCCCGCCGCGACACGGTGCTGGGTATGGTCGGAGGATGGCGACGACGCAGCGCAAGGTCCTGCTCCTGGCCGCGGATCAGTTCGAAGACTCCGAACTGCTCTACCCCCTGTACCGCCTGGCCGAGGAGGACGTCGAGGTAATCGTGGCGGGCCTCGATGATCAGCCGGTGACCGGGAAGAAGGGGCACGGGCCTGTGCCGGTCGACACGACGGCCGACCGGGTCGCCGAGGCCGACTTCGATGCCCTGGTGATACCCGGCGGCTACGCGCCTGACAAGCTGCGCCGCTCGCGAGCCGTGCTCGACCTGGTGCGAGCCTTCGACGCTAGCGGCAAGCCCATCGCCTTCATCTGCCACGCGGGCTGGGTGCCGATCTCCGCGCAGATACTCAAGGGCCGCCGGGCGACGAGCGTCGGGGCGATCAGGGACGACATGGTCAACGCCGGGGTGGACTGGGTGGACGAGGCGACCGTCGTGGACGGCAACCTCATCTCGGCCAGGACGCCGGCCGACCTGGGCCCGTGGATGAAGGCGCTGCTGAGAGCGCTCTCGATCGCCTGAGCGCGGTCACGGGACGATCAGGACGGTCTGCGACTCCGTGTAGAACTCCCGCGCGGCCTGGCCTTGCTCGCGCGGGCCGTAGCTCGATTCCTTGGCGCCGCCGAAGGGGGCGTGGAAGTCCACTCCCGACGTAGGCGCGTTGACCCGCACCATTCCGGCCTCGAGCCGCCTGGTGAACCTGAGCGCCTTCCCAAGGTCGCTGGTGAACACCGAGGCGACCAGGCCGTACCTGACGCCGTTCGCGATCGCGATCGCGTCGTCCGCCGACCCGGCCCTGATCAGGGCGGCGACCGGAGCGAATACCTCCTCGGTCGCCAGCGGCCCGGCCGGCTCCGCGAGCTCGACCAGCGTCGGCGCGAGGTAGAACCCCGGTGCGTCGAGCGCCCGCCCGCCGGTCAGCACCCGGCCGCCCGACCGCTGCACCGCGCCGAGCGCGGCGGACCGCGCGCCGTCGTCGATCACGGGCCCGACCAGCGTCTTCGCGTCGGCCGGATCGATGACCTGCAGTGCCTCGATCGCGCCGGCCAGCGCGTCGCGGAACGCCGGATACACATCGCCCGCCACGATGACCCGGCTCGTGGCCGTGCACTTCTGGCCGGCGTAGCCCATCGCCGCGTACGCGATCGTGGTCGCGGCCCGGTCCAGGTCGGCGTCCGCGAGCACGACCGACGGGTTCTGGCCGCCCATCTCCGCCTGCACCCGGCAGCCGCGGGCCGCGGCCCGCGCGATGACGTCCCTGCCGACTGCCGATGAGCCGGTGAACGACACGGCGGCCACGCTGGGGTGCTCGATCAGAGCCCGCGCCGTCTCGGCACCGCCGAGCACCACCTGGAAGACGTCGTCAGGCAGGAACGGGCCGATGACGTCGAGCAGCGCCAGCGCGGTGGCGGCGGCCGCGCTCGCGGGCTTCAGCAGCGTCGCGTTGCCGTAGGCGAGGCTCGGCGCCGCCTTCCACAGCGGGATCGCGACCGGGAAGTTCCACGGCGTCACCAGCGCGGCGACGCCCACTGGCACGCGCCTGGCGAGCAGCAACTGGTCGGGGTCGGCGGCAGGAAGCGTCTCGCCGTCCGGGCCCAGCGCCGCCTGGGCGTAGTAGCGCAGGATCGCCACTCCCCTGGCCACCTCGCCTCGTGCCTCAGACACCGGTTTCCCGACCTCGCGGATCACCAGGCCGGCGATCTCGTCTGCGCGCGCCTCGAGCGCCGCCGCGGCGTCGCCGAGCGCCTTGGCCCGCGCGGCGGCCGGCGTGTCCCGCCAAGCCCTGGCCGCCCGCGCGGCCCGGCGGGCCGCCGCATCCGCGCCGTCGCGGCCAGCCGGCTCCCACGCGCCGAGCACGTCCGCCGGGTCGTGCGGGTTCACGCTGGTGAAGGTCATCGTCGCGCCTTTCTCGCTCGTCCTGCCGGCAGGCCTCGTGGCTGCGCGATCACGCACCCGGCGGGCTCAGCCGACCTCGAGCAGCACCTTGCCCCGCGGTCCCTCGGCGCCGCGCAGCGCGCCGATCGCCTGCTCCCACCCGGCCAGCGGGTACCGGTGCGTGATCAGGATGGATGGCCTGAGCCGGCCGGAATTCAGCAGCGCCACCACCGACCGCCACGCCGCGGAGGTGTAGCTGAAGCTGCCAAGGATGGTCAGGTCGTTGTTGACGGTGTCGTCGCCCGCCATCGCGACGGTCTGGCCGTGCGGCGGCAGTCCGATCAGCAGCACCGTTCCGCCCCTGCGCACTTTCGCCAGCGCGGTCTCCACCGCCGCCGTCGCGCCGGCCGCCTCCACGACAAGGTCATAGCCGGGCGGGACGTCGGTCACGCTGAAGCTCCCCGCGCCGGCCGCCGCGGCCAGCCCAGCCTGCTCGAAGCGCCGACCGAGCACGGCGATCTCGGCGGGAGACCACAGTCCGAGCAGCATCACGGCGAGCAGCGCGATCGTGCCGTCGCCGATCACCAGCGCCCGGCATCCCGGCGTGACGCCGGCCCTGGCCAGCGCGCGATAGACGACGGCCGCCGGCTCGGTCAGCACCGCGTCGTCGGCACGGACCGAGGCGGCGAGCGGGTGCACCAGGTCGGCCGGCACAGCGATCTGGCTGGCCGCAGCCCCGTCTCTGGTGAAGCCGATCTCGTCGTAGGTCTCGCACAGGTTCGTCTCTCCGGCGGCGCAGCGGGCGCAGTGCCCGCAGCCGATGATGCCCTCGACGACGACCCGGCGGCCGGCCAGCGCTTGGCCAGCCGCCACGATCCCCGTCCACTCGTGGCCGAGCGCGACCGGGTACCTGACGTAGGCGGGGTCGATCGCGCCGCCGATGATCTCCAGGTCGGTGCCGCAAAGCCCGATCAGGTCGGGCCCCACGAGCACCTGCCCGGCGCCCGCGGTCACCGGACCCCGGGGTTCCAGCCGCACCTGCCCTGGCCTCGCGACGATCAGCGCTGTGTTGCCCCGCTCGCCTCCGGGGAGACCCTGCTCGCTCACCGTGTCTCCCCGCTCGCCTCCGGGGAGACCCGGCTCGCTCACGCGGTCGACCCGGCGGCGGCCGGGTACCGGTCGGAGTGCCGGCCGCCGCCAAGCAGGTCGGAGACCTTGTTGGCATAGCGGCGCACGGTCCGGCCGAGCTCGTTCATCCGCCAGGCCGGCAGGTCGCCCTTGATGCCGGTCACGCTCACCGCGCCGGCGCACGACCCGTCGTGGCCGAAGAAGACCGCGCCGACGCAGAAGATGCCCTCGGCGTCCTCCTCGTCGTCGACCGCGAACCCGTTCTCCCTGACCTCGGCGAGGCTGGCAAGCAGTGAGTCGACGTCGGTGATCGTGTGCGCCGTCCTGCGCTGCATGCCCGTGGCCGCGCAGATGTCCTTCACCTGGTCCGGCGTCATCGTGGCGAGGATCGCCTTCCCGGCCGCCGACGCGTGCGGCACCTCGCGCTGGCCGAGCGGGGTATGGAACCGCACGCTGCCCGGCCCGTCGACCCGCTCGATGAACACCGGGAAGCCCTCGTCGCAGATCGCGACGCGCGAGGTCATCTTGGTGAGATCGGCGAGCTCGACGAGCACGGGCCGGCAGATGTCGCCGAACGGCAGCTGCCCGCGAGTGATGTCGCCCAGCCTGATCAGGGCCGTGCCCAGGCAGTACCGGGGCCCTGGCCGGGAGTCCCGCAGCACTCCGGCGGTAGTCAGCGTCCTGGCCAGCGCGAGCGTGGTGCTCTTGGACGCGCCGAGCGACCTGGCCAGGTCGCTGAGCGACAGGCCATCGGCGGGCCCGTCGGCGACGATGTTCAGCAGCCGCATGGCCCTGGCGACACTGCGGACCGTGTACCGGTCGGCGAGCTCGTCGTCGGCGCGGATCCCGTCGTCCCGCCGCGACCAGTTCCCGGCCGCGGACTCCGCCGTGAACCGGTCGCCGTCACGCGCTGCTGCCACCCGCACACACCTCCGCGCCCGGTGTTCGGCCTTACCGAACCACGTATATAGAACCGATTACGGCCCTTGACAAGACCATACAAACCCGAGTCTTCTGGCGGGCGTGATTCTACATCACACAACGACGTTCGGTAGGGCAGAACGGCAAGCCGTGCCATCGGCTGAGCGCCGGTCAGGGCAGCCCGCCGGGCGTCGTCATCGCAGCGTTGCCCGGGCGGCCGCCGCCAGGCAGCGCATCGATACCTGGCTGTCCGGCGCCTCCGGCGCGGCCGGCACAGCCGGCGCCGGCACTTCGGGCCGCGGCGACCGCGCCGAACCTCCGGGCCGCGCTCGCGGGCTCGTGCTGACCGGACCCGCCGCGGTGGCGTGGGCATCCGGCGGCGTCTCGCCGCCGGTCGATAGGACCGCGGAAACCGACCTGGTCTGGGCGGTCTTCGCCGCGGGCGGCGCCTGGCTGATCACGACCAACGTCGAGGCGCCGCGGATCCTGGCGGAATACGACCCGGGCGCGCACGGCTTCGCCGCCCTGGCCGAGGTGCCCTGGTACTCCCCCGGCGACTTCGCCTCCGCCGCCGCGGCCCTGACGGGCCTCCCGGCGGCGAGCCTCGCCAGCGACGGCAACCCGGCCTTCGGCGCGGACGCGTCCGACGACCTCATCGGGCTGCGCCTGGCCCTGTCCGAGGCCGAGCGCGATGACCTGGCCGACCTGGGCACGGACGCGGCGCGCGCACTGCAGGAGGGCCTCGCCCAATGGCGGCCGGGCGAACGCGACCTGGACATCCAGGCGCGCTGCGCCGGATACCTGGAGGCGGCGGGCGCCGACGCCCCCGTGCTGATCGTCGGCGGCGACGACCGGCTCGAGCGGTACCGCCACCCGATGGCGACCGGAGCGCCGGTGCGGCGGCTCGTCATGGCGGTCGTCGTCGCGAGGCGCGCCGGGCTGCACGTCGCGCTGACCAGGTTCGCGTCGGCGGGGCCGCCAGAGTCCGGCTACGCCGCGCTGCGCCGCAAGGTGCTCGCGATCGACGACGCGGTGCTCGCGTCGTGCACCCCAGGCGCGACCTACGGAGCTGTGCTCGAATCGCTGGCTAGGGCTTACGCTGCGAATGGGGCGGAAGGCGCATGGATGGGTCATTATCAGGGCGGGCCGATCGGGTTCGCCCAGCGCGAGTTCGAGATCGCCCCAGGGCAGACCGGGTCGCGCTGGTACCGCGAGCCGGTCCGCGCCGGTCACGCCATCGCCTGGAACCCCAGCCTGCCGGGCGGCTTGAAGTCGGAGGACACCTACCTGGTGGCCGCTGACGGCAGCCGTAGCCTGATCACCGGCGCGCCCGGCTGGCGCAGCGAGATCAGCGACAGCGGGAACCCCCATCCCGCAGTACTGGAGGTCGACAGGTGACCCAGGTAATCGATGGCCAGCTCGCGACCGGAGTCGCCGCGCTCGCCCAGGCGGGCCTGACGGCGGAGCCGGCGGGCCGGGCGAGCCAGGCATGCTTCCCCGACGGCGCGCAGTTCAGGATCGAGATCCCGAGCGTCGAGGGGCCGGCGGTGCTCAGGGCGGTCGTGTCCGAGGCCGCCGCGCGCGGCGTCACGGTCAACCGCGTCTCCCAGGGCAGCGGCGCCATGCTGCTCGCGGCCGCCGAGCTCACCGAGATGGCCGCCATCGCCGCCGACAGCGGGATCGAGGTGTCGCTGTTCGTCGGCCCGCGTGAGGAGTGGGACATCGGCCGGGCGGCCAGCGCGCCAGACGGCCAGGTCCTCGCCGGGCGGCTGCGCGGCACCCGCCAGCTCCGCTACGCGGTCGACGACATCGCCAGGGCCGCCGAGCACGGGATCAGGGGCTTCCTGATCGCCGATCCCGGCCTGCTGCAGATGGTCACCAGGCTCCAGGCGGCCGGCCAGCTCCCGGCCTCGATCGTGTGGAAGGTGTCGGCGGTGCTCGCGCCGTCGAACCCGCTGAGCTTCCGGCTGCTCGAGCAGCTCGGCGCGTCGACGATCAACGTGCCGTCCGACCTCACGCTCGGCCAGATCGCCGAGATGCGCGCGGTCAGCTCGCTGCCCATCGACCTGTACGTGGAGACGCCCGACGCGATGGGCGGCGTGGTGCGCAGCCACGAGGCCGCCGAGCTGATCAGCGTCGCGGCTCCGATGTACCTCAAGTTCGGGCTGCGCAACTCGCGCCCGCTCTACCCGAGCGGCGCGCACCTGGTCGACGAGGCCATGGCCATCGCCAGGGAGAAAGTGCACCGCGCCGCGGTCGCGCTTGAATGGATCGCCCGCAGCGGTATCAGGCTCACCCAGTCGCTGCCAGGCGCCGCGGGACTCGGCGTGCCGGAGCCACGATGACCAACCCGCTGCGCAGCGGCGCCTGGCTGGCCGGCGACGACGAGGTTGCCGTCTTGCACCGCGTCGCGCTGGCCAGCGCAGGCGTGCTCGCCGACCGCGCGGCCGACCGGCCGGTGATCGGGATCGCCAACTCGGCGAGCGAGCTGAACCCGTGCAACCTGCCGCTGCGCGACCTGGTCAGGCCCGTGCGCGAGGGCATCGAGTCGGCGGGCGGGATCGGCGTGGAGTTCCCGGTCATCTCGCTCGGCGAAGACCTGATGAAGCCGACCGCGATGCTGTACAGGAACCTGCTGGCCATCGAGGTCGAGGAGATGGTGCGGGCGAACCCGCTCGACGGACTGGTCATCCTCGCGAACTGCGACAAGAGCGTGCCGGGCGCGCTGATGGGCGCGATCAGCGCGAACATCCCCGCGATCCTGGTCACCGGCGGCCCGCGCGCCGTGGCCACGTTCCGCGGCGCGCCGGTCGGCACCGGGACGGCGCTGTGGCGCCTGTGGGACGAACGCCGCGCCGGCCGGCTCGACGACGCGGGCTGGCGCGAGCTCGAGCGGTGCCTGGCCTGCGGCCGCGGCGCCTGCAACACCATGGGCACCGCCTCGACGATGGCGGCGCTCAGCGAGGTGCTCGGGCTGATGGTGCCCGGCACGAGCTCGATCCCGGCAGGCGACCCGCGGTCGGCGGCCGGGGCGCGACAGGCCGGCGAGACGATCGTGGCCGCCGTGACCGGCGGGGGCCGGCGGCCATGCGACATCCTGACGACTGCCGCGTTCGCGAACGCCGTCGTCGCGCTGCACGCGCTCGGCGGCTCGACCAACGCGGTGATCCACCTGGCCGCGCTGGCCGGTCGGGCCGGCCTGCCGTTCCCGCTCGACGACGTCGCGAGGCTCGGCGCCGGGGTGCCGGTGCTCGCGGACGTCGAGCCTTCGGGGTCCGGCCTGATGCAGGACTTCGACGCCGCTGGCGGCGTCCCCACGCTGCTCCGGGAGGTCGCGAGCCTGCTCGATCAGGAGGCGCCCACGATCACCGGCCTGAGCATCGGCGAGATCGCCGCGGCCGCCAAGCCGGCCGGGGGCGCGATCAGGCCGGCCGGCTCAGCGCTGCGCGAAGACGGCGCGTTCGGCGTGGTCAGGGGCTCGCTCGCGCCGGACGGCGCGGTGATCAAGACGTCAGCCGCCAGCGAGCGGCTGCTGCGGCACCGCGGCCCCGCGGTCGTGTTCCGCGGCTACGACGACATGCTCGCCAGGATCGACGATCCAGCCCTGCCGGTCACCGCGGACAGCGTGCTCGTGCTGGCGGGCTGTGGCCCGGTCGGCGCCGATGGCATGCCCGAGTGGGGCATGGTCCCGATCCCGGCGCGGCTGGTCAGGGCCGGGGTGACCGACATGGTCAGGGTCACCGACGCCCGGATGAGCGGCACCAGCTTCGGCACCGTGCTGCTGCACGCGGCGCCGGAGGCCGCCATCGGCGGCCCGCTCGCGCTGGTCAGGGACGGCGACCTGATCAGCGTGGACGTGCCGGCCGGGACGCTGGACCACGCGGTGGACGAGGCGGAGCTCGCCAGGCGCAGGGCCGCCTGGGCGCCGCGGCCGCCCAGGCACCTGCGCGGCTGGCCCGCGCTGTACGCGCGGCACGTCATGCAGGCGCCCGACGGCTGCGACCTTGACTTCCTCCGGGCGCCGACGGCGGCGCACCGGACCTTCATAGAACCCGTGGTTGGTCGCTCATGATGCGGCCGGCAGAACACCAGGAAGGGAGAGAGCCGTGAGGCGTTGGAAGATGGCGGCAGCCGGGGCGGTGGCGACGCTGCTTGCGGCGGGCTGCGGGAGCGGCGGAGGCGGAGGCGGCGGCACGTCCTCCGGCAAGGTCACGATCACGATCGCGGAGAACTACGGCACCGAGCAGAACGCGGTGGCCCTGCGCAACCTGGCCGCGGCGTTCCACAAGATCCACCCAAATATCACGGTGAAGATCCAGCCGGAGAACGGCTCGAACTATTTCGCGATCCTGCAGAAGGACGCGATCGCCAGGAGCGGGCCCGACCTCGCGGTCATGTGGACCGGCCTGTTCACCCTCCAGTACAAGAGCTTCCTCACCAATCTCAAGGGCGAGGTCCCCGCCAGCGACCTGGCCAGGATCGACCCAAACGCGCTCAAGTGGACGTCTGATGCCTTCAACCCGGCCAACGGGCCCTACGTCGTCCCGCTGGAGAACCAGTTCTACATCGGCTTCTACAACAAGGCTGACTTCGCCAAGGCCGGGGTGACCTCCGTGCCGACCGACTGGAGCCAGCTCTACGCCGCGTGCACCAAGCTGAAGAAGGCCGGGTACACCCCGCTCGTCTACGGCAACGGCGGGCAGCCGATCAGCGCCACGTTCTACCCGTGGTACGACATGAGCTACATGATGATCGGCGCCTACAAGGTCAGCCAGTGGCAGGGCCTGTACAGCGGGCAGATCCCGTGGACCTCCTCGGCGATCAAGTCGCAGCTCGCCAACTGGACCAAGCTGCACAGCACCGGGTGCACCAACTCCGACGTGGTGACCAACACCAACAACCTCGGCCAGTTCGAGAGCGGGAAGGCCGCGATGATGGTCGACGGCACCTGGGACACCCAGAAATTCACCAAGGCGCTCGGCAGCAAGGTCGCCGCGTTCGCGCCGCCGTTCTCCAGCACCCCGATCAAGGGCGTGGTCGACTACGCGGGCGACGGCATCTCGCAGATGAGCTACTCGCAGCACGCCAAGCAGGACGGCGAGTTCCTCACGTTCATGACGACGCCGCAGGCCGCGCAGATCGTCAACGCGGCGGGCCTGATCCCGGCGATCAACGGCACGTCCACCAGCAACCCCGTCAACCAGCAGATGCTCGATTTCGTCAGCAAGGACGGCCTGACCGCCTACCCGATGCTGGACAACGTGGTCCAGGCCAACGTGGTCAACACCGGCTCGAAGTTCCTGCCCGCCGTGCTGAACGGCACGCAGTCGGTCAGCGCCGCGCTGCAGGCCTTGCAGACCACGCTCAGTCAGTTGCCGACCAACCAGCGCGGCAACACCTTCCCCTAGATCCTTAGCCACAACGAATTCCCCGGCGGGGTCTCCGGCGGCGCAGCCGCCGGAGACCTCCCCGTCCTACCAGCCAGGAGCCGCCCGTGAGTCTCACCGAGGTCGCGCCGGTTGCCGGCCAGGCCGCGGGGCGGCGCGGCCGGAGCGGGCCCGCGACCAGGTCCCGCCTGGCCAGGCGGCGCCGCCGGGCCGGGATCCTGCTGTCGCTGCCGGCGCTCGCGCTGGTGATCGGCCTGCTCGCGGTCCCGGTCGGGCAGGCCGTCTACTACTCGATGACCCAGTGGAACGGCATCACGACGACCTGGATCGGGCCGAGCACATACTCCGCGCTGGTCAAGGACCCGATCTTCTGGCGCGTGCTGGAGAACAACGCGCTGCTGCTGCTCGCCGTGCCGGTCGCGATCGGGATCCCGCTGGCCATCGCGGCGCTGCTGAACGAGCACGTGCGCGGCTGGCGGTTCTTCCGGTCGGTCTACTTCCTGCCGACGGCGATCTCGTGGGTCGTGATCGGCATGTTCGCGCTGCGGTTCTTCTCAGCCACCGGCGTGCTGAACGGCCTGCTCGCGCACGTCGGGTTCGGCGCCTCGGCGACCGATATGCTCGCGGGCGAGCACAGCGCGCTGGCCGCGCTGGCGATCACGTTCATCTGGTCGATGGTCGGCACCAACACGATCATCTTCTTGACCGGCATGGCCACGCTCGACCCGACGCTGACCGAGGCCGCCAGGGTCGACGGGCTGTCCAGGGTGCAGATTTTCTTCCGCGTCACGCTGCCCCTGCTGACCAGGTTCATCCAGTTCTCGTTCGTGATCACGGTGATCAGCGCGTTCTCCGCGCTGTTCAGCCTGATCTTCGTGATGACCAGCGGCGGCCCCGGGT
>Ga0070707_100004002_pt1 | contig 13868 bp, 17 predicted proteins | sample KBSK5502metaG_FD_65468 | JGI IMG/M metagenome (GOLD analysis project Ga0070707, IMG submission 65468) | Corn, switchgrass and miscanthus rhizosphere microbial communities from Kellogg Biological Station, Michigan, USA - KBS K5-50-2 metaG | ecosystem: Host-associated > Plants > Roots >... | reverse complement strand
CGCGAGCTGGACCGGCCAGACCGGCGAGGCCCCCGAGGCCCTGCGTCTGTTCCGCGCGCTCCTCCCCGACCGGGAGCGCGTCCTCGGCGCCGATCACCCCGACACGCTCAGGACGCGGAGCAACATCGCGAGCTGGACCGGCCAGACCGGCGAGGCCCCCGAGGCCCTGCGTCTGTTCCGCGCGCTCCTCCCCGACCAGGAGCGCGTCCTCGGCGCCGATCACCCCGACACGCTCAGGACGCGAACCAACATCGCGAGCTGGACGGCGAGACTGGCGATGCCCCACGAGCCGCAGAACGTAAGTGATCGAGCCCGCAGTGGTGTTGTGCCGATGATCTTCGCGTTCATGGCCCATCTCCGTAGACACTTCACGATACGGAAAGGGTGACAGTCATCCTTATTGGTCAGACGGGCGTTGCTCCACGGTTCGCCGAGGGCGCGGAGAACTAAAACGCTCGCTGACCAGGAGTGGCGTGGGGTTTACAACGACGAATTGGAACAAGAGCCCGGGGAAGCCAGTGTGTCACGAGGGGGTCTTCATCACCCAAAATACAGACTAAGCTTCGAAATCATTCTCTTTTAGAACTCCCCGCAGGGTGCCAGCAGTCCCGTCTACTATAGCTAGCTTCGTTCACGCGCTACTCTGAACTCGGGTTTCTGATCCCCTCTGCCCGAGTGGCAATTCTCACACTTGAACCTAGCCTCGCTCTCACTTGGCGTTCGTATCGCTGCCGCCGCAAGCGCCGGAAACGTTCTGGGTCCTTCTTCCGGTACCGTTGCGTGCGTGCCGCCTGCGAGCACTTTGGTGTGCAGTAGACCTGGCGCTTCCGAGCGATGAAGGGCCGCCGGCACCTCTGACAAAAGTGGAAACGATCTCGCTCAGCAGTGAGCGTCTCGAACACTTCGAACGCAGAGAAGTCTCCTTGAGAGGTCGCGACACGATGCGAATCGAGACGACCGTTGCTTATCCGAAGACCATAGGTGATCTTCGGGGCGATCCACCACGGAATCCCTTGTGCAAGCCGCCAGAATCCCTGTTTGACGTGTGTCTGGAACTGTCGGATCTCCTTCCTCGAGAGACGCGGGATCCTCGACACATCCGGCCACAATCGCCGAGCTGGTCTGCTCCGAAAGGAATGGACCTGCCTCCGGAGCTGGACCCACTCGCGGGGGCGCAGAGTGTCAAGGTCTCTCTCAGCAAACGCCACTAGCCACCGAGCGCGTGCGGCAGACGTGCTCCCAATCAGATCCTGATCCCGTCCCACCGGCCATAGGGGACGGAAGCGGACTGGACGGGGGCCTTTCGAAAAGTGCGGGCGCAAGGCGCGTAGCTTGCGCCGCCGTCTCCCTCCTCGCCGCGCCCTTGATCGGTTCGTGCGTGCCATCCAGACTCACTCCGTAGTATCAACGGTCAAAGGTTAGAAGAGGATCTAATACCGTGTCAACAGATATTCGTGGTTAGCCGTTGTTTTGCAAGTTGGTCCGAGGGTTAACTGGTGGCGGGGGAGGTACTCACATGATCACGACCGACCACGACGCTCAGCACTGGGACATTCCGACTGCCGCGGCTCACATCGGTGTCTCAAAGTACACCCTTCGCGCTTGGCTTCGCCAGCGACGCATTGCCCATATTCGAGCCGGGCGCCGTATTGTGCTCGCTCGCGACGATGTGGACCGATTCCTGCGAGCCCATCGGATCGAGGCACTGGAGGGGCGGTGAGAAAGCACCGGCAGACCCCAAGTCACGCGGAGAAGGAAATCTTGACCACCGGCAGGAAACGGGTAGTACAGCCGGATTATTTCTGCACCAGAAAAATTATGTCCCCTCCCCCGACTGACGCTAGCGCCTTGTGCACAGGGTTTCTGGTCACGCTGCCGATCGGAATGAGCGCGCCCGGGGAATTTGTCGAGAAATTCTGAGAATTGGGATGGATCGACAAATTGTCCTTCAGGAAATCGCGGAGCGCAGCCAACGGGGGCGGGATACTCGCTATGACGACCTGGTCCGCGTCCTCGGCCTTTCGCCGGAATCGGCATACAGCTATCTATCGCGGCTTTGGCGCCACGGCCTCATCGAGGCTGTCCCCCCCCGCCCGCGGGGGCTCCGCTTTCGGCTAGGTCGCGCGGAGAGCCTCCGGACCCTGGCCTTTCGCCTTGCCCCACGTGGTCGGGCCCGGCTTCAACGGTGGCACTCGCCAGAGACCCAGGAGGGCTTGCTGTGAGCCTGATCCTGCTGCTTCCACAGCGTCCGGCCGGGTTGACCACTCCCGAGCCGGGTGGGAGGCCACCCCAAGGGTGAGCCCGTAGGGGGCCCAGGGTGCCGGGGCGCTTGTTCCCCCTCACCCTGGGTCCTCCCCCGATAAAAGTGGGGCGGCCGAGCTGAGCGAGGCCGCAGAGAAGTTGTTTTTGAAGTGGCTGTTGCTTTTGAAGTCGCTCTTGAACGGGAGGTTGGACAGGAACGCGAAGCGGACGATCTAAAGCGTGCGGCCCCTGGGGGGCCTTGTGGAGGGGAGCCCCAGGGACCGCCGGCAGGAGAACCCAGTATGCGCGCCAGTTCCCTCTGCAGCCCCACCCTATCCATCGGCGTCCTCGCTTGTCAAGGCGCGGCCGTAGTGGAAGCCCTGCCCGTCGGTTCGGCTCGCTCCGCTTCACTTGATGTCTTTAGAAACAACTGCGACGCGATCGGCGGCTCGACACGTGTCTGAGACGCGATGAGCGTGCAGCTTCGGCTAGACGAGTACCGACACGACACCGTCACTCTCGTGTGCAAAGGGTGTCGGCATCAGCATCCGGTCCGCCTACGGTGCGGCAAGCGAAGCTGCCCCGACTGCCGTAAGCGCGACTACTACCGCCTCGTTCGCGGCTACGGAAAGGCCGTCACGGAGATGCGGAACCCAAAACTTCTCACCGTGACGCTCCAGAACGTCCCTGAGCTCACCACAGAGGTGGTCACGCGGCTCCGCGTCTCCTTGAAGGCCCTCCTTCGATACCAGAGTCCGCTCGTGCGCGGCGGGGTCTACGCAATCGAGGTCGAGAACGTGGGGCGCGGGTGGCATGTCCACGCCCACATCGTTATGGACGCCGTGTACATCCCCCAGCGGGTGTTGTCGGCGCAGTGGCGTGCGATTACTGGCGACTCCTTTGTCATAGACATTCGCCGGGCGTGGTCGCCTCGCGACGCGCTGAAGTACATCCTGAAGTATTTGGCCAAGCCGCCCAAGCTCCTCCACGAACTCATACCCACCTATAACACCGTCCTCCACGGCATCCGTCTCATCCATCCCTTCGGCGTGATGTATCGCTTTTGGAAGATTCAGCTCTCGCGGCGCCCGTGCCCTGACTGCGGCGGCACCGTCTGGGGCATCGTCATCGCATCGGTCGCGTGGTGCTGGGACGACACCGTCACCGCAGCCGGACGCCCTCGCGCGCCCGCATGAGCAACACGACGGGTCGAGAACACCCCGGGGGCTCAGACAACGCGGGGGGCACGAGCGCGCGTCGCCTGCCCGCGGAGCTTGTCAATGAGCTGGCCGACCTGCTCGCGGAGATCCTGGTGGCCGACCTCCAGCAATTCCCCGACCCGCTGCCCGCGGGCCCGCCTGGCCGGGGCCCCCTCGATCGAGAGTGATGCAAACCGTGTCGTCGAGCGGGATCGCGTACCGCACGCGGTTCTACGCGTTTGACACGGAGACGGTCGGCGGGGAACCCTTCACGATCCAGTTTGCCGGGAGCGACGGGGCAGCCCTCGCTCGGGTGACGCGGTCGACGATCCTCGAGACCTTTCTGACCTTCCTTGCTCAGCGTGGTGACCCAAACCGTTTGAGTCTCCTGTGGGCCCACAATCTCGAGTTCGATGCCGGGATCGTGTTCTGCACACACCCTGAGATCTGGATGACGAAGACGCCCCACTTGGTCGGGAACCTCGATCGGCTGTGTTCCACCAGGTCGAGAACCCGTTTCACCAGGTGACCGTGCGGGGCCGGCAGTGGTTGATCCTCGACACGATGAGCTTCTTTAAGCTGAGCCTCGCAGAAGCCTGCCGGCAGCTCCAACTCCCAGTCCAGAAGCTCCTGCGGCCCCCGTATCTGGGCCAGCGCCCGCCTACCGACGTGGAGTGGCCGGCCTTCCACGCCTATGCGACGAACGATGCGCTGGCGACATACGAGTTGGGCTCCTACATCCTCGAGCGACATCGTGAATTCGGCATTCCACCCACCGTGTCGATTGCGCACATGGCAGGGACGATCTTCCGCCGCGATCATCTGCGGGAGGACCTCTCCCGCCCGATCCGCACCGAGGCGCGAATGGTGTCAGTCGACGTCGCCCGCGCGAAGGGGTGGCAGGTTCGGCAACCGCTGCGCGTCCGCGTCGACCCGCCGATCCCCTTCTGTGAAACAGAGCGGCGGTCCGATCTCGTGCTCAACGCAAGTCTCCTGAGTTACCACGGTGCTAAAAACGGTCTCTACGTGGCACCCGGGGTGTATGAGGGCGTCGCCGAGGTCGACATCGTCTCAGCGTATCCACATGCCATGCGGATGTTGCCACCCCTCACAAAGGGAACGTATCGCGAGACGCGCGAGATCGTCCCCGGTCGGTGCGCGGTGTACCGTGTCACCGGCCGAGTCCGGAGCCAGTGCCCATACGGCGTGTTCCTGAACCTCGACGGGGGCGTGAAAATCACCGAGGGTCGCTTCGACACCTGGGTGACGAGCTATGAGCTTGACGCGGCCCTCGACGAGATCGTGCTGGAGTCGGTCTATGGTTATTACTGGGAGCCGGCCGCTGACGCGACCAACCCCTTTGCCGACTACGTCAACTTCTTCTTCGAGAAGAAGCAGCACACGCCCAAGGATGACCCGCGACGGGAGATGTATAAGCTCCTCCTCAACTCGCTCTACGGCAAGCTGATCCAGCGGGTCGAGAAGGAGGATCGGATGGTCGCGGTGACGCATGCTCAGGCCGGAGCCCTGTTCAACCCTTTCTGGGCCTCCATGATCACTGGCCACTGCCGCGCCAGTCTCCATAGACTCGAGCATGAGTACGCGGCGCTCCACGCCTCGACGGACTCAATCCTAACGCAGGCGATGACGATCCCGACGGGGGCCGCACTGGGGAACCTCGAGGTTAAAGCTCGCGGGACACTGGTCGTGCTGAGAACCCGACTCTATGTCATCCTCAGCCACGACGGGCGGGTACTCAAGGAGGCCCTGCACGGATTTCACGGTAGTGTGAACGATCTGCTGCGGTTGATCCGCCATAGGGGTGGTCCGTATACAGTCCAGCACATGGTCCGCCCTCGCGAAGCCCTACGTACGAAGGAGGCACCCTTTCGGATGATGTCCAAGCGCTATCAGGTGAAGGGCGTTCCGCCTGAAGTCCGGATCGTGGCATCCGAGTGTCTGAATCGTACGGTTTGGTGTCAAGCGAGCTGGAGAGGGTTGGCGGACGCGAATGCGTAAGACCATTCGCGGGACCGCGAGGCGGATTGCCGGCGGCCTGATATGGTTTGTGACGGCCGAGGCTCCGGTGCGCGCCATCACCGCTATAGCAGCGCTGGTGACGATCGCAGGATTTCCGATCGCCCTCTGGCAGCTCGCGGACCTGCGTGAGCAGCGTGAGAATCGCTCGATACAGATCTTGATGTTGGTTGACCAGCAGCTCTCCTTGGACAGGAACGTGGAAATTCGCCATGCGATTGAGCGGGGCGTGCCTGTCCTGCGGCGGAACGGCGGTCGCCAGACCGATCAGGAACTCGGAGATTACCTCGACGTTTTTGAAGGGCTCGCGGACGCCCACGAGCAGACCCTCGTCGATCTCGAGGCAATTTACGTCTGGCATAGCTACCACATCGAGAAAGCACATCAGAACAAGGAGGTAGCGGATTACATCACGAGGTCGCGGCTGGAGGACCCGGACTTCTACACCGGGTTCGAGGCGCTCGCGAAAAAGCTAGCTGTCTTCGGGGGGCATTTGCCGCCTCGCAAAGAGAAGCGGAGCAAGGATAAATCATGATTGCCGCGATCTACGCCCGCAAGTCCACTGAGCAGAACACCTCCGATGATGAAAAGTCCGTCACCCGCCAAATTGAGCACGGCCGTCTCTACGCCGCGCGAAAGGGGTGGGCCGTTGCGGACGAGCATATCTACGTCGATGACGGGGTCTCCGGAGCCGAGTTCATCAAACGCCCCGGATTCCTCCGGCTCATGAACGCGCTGAAGCCGCGACCGGCCTTCCAGGTCTTGATAATGAGCGAGGAGTCCCGCCTGGGCCGAGAGCAAATTGAGACAGCGTACGCCCTCAAGCAAGTCGTCGACGCCGGCGTCCGCTTATTCTTCTACCAGGAGGATCGGGAACGCACCCTTGAGACCCCCATGGACAAGGCGATGCTCTCGCTCGCGACTTTCGCCGCGGAGACGGAGCGCGACAAAGCCCGGCAGCGGACCTACGACGCGATGGTCCGCAAGGCTCAGGCGCGTCACGTCACCGGGGGGAAGGTGTACGGGTACGACAATCTGGAGGTTCTCTCCGCGGAAGCCTCGGCTGACGGGCGACGGAAGCGCCTCTATGTCGTTCGGCGGATCAACCAAGACCAGGCGACCGTGATTCGGCGGATCTTCGAGTCGTACGCTTCGGGGCTCGGGCTGACGCGCATCGCGAAGACGCTAAACGCGCATCACGTGCCGTCGCCCAGAAACGACGGCAAGGGCTGGGCCCCCACGGCCATCCGCGAAATGCTCTACCGGCCCCTCTACCGGGGCGAGCTCGTGTGGAACCGAAGCCAACGGGTCAGCCGCGGGGGGACCAAGAAGCAGAGGAAGCGCCCGGAGGCCGAGTGGCTGCGCCTAGAGGCTCCCGAGCTGCGGATCGTCCCCGAAGTCCTCTGGCAGGCCGTCCACGGGCGCCTGGAGCGGAACCAGCGGGCATATCCGCGGCGCTCGGATGGCGGCCTGCTTGGGCGCGTCCCGCAGCCCGACCCCACCGGGCCTTATCTGCTGAGTGGGATGGGGCGCTGCTCCCTGTGTGGGGGCACGTTCATGGCCATGACCAGGCCGCACGGGAAGCGGCGCGCCAATTTCTACGGGTGCGCCTACCACCACAAGCGAGGCCCAGCGATCTGTCAGAACAGCCTCGTGATCCCCCAGGACCTGCTCGACCACCCGGTCCTCCAGGCGATCCACGAGGTCCTCGACGAACGGATCGTCGACATCGCCATCGACAAGGCCGTCGCGCGACTTCGTGTGGGTCAGGAGCGGCACCTCGATCGTCGGACCGCTATTGCACGCGAGCTCTCGCTCCTCGAGGCACAGGAGCGCCGACTCGTGGAAGCGATCAAGCACGGCGGTCAGGCCCTGGACCCTCTTGTGAACGCGCTCAAGGCGGAGGCAGCGCAGAAAAGGGTGTTGATGTCCGAGCTGGAGACCCTCGGCAGCGCCGAACGAGCCTCGTCGATGAGTGTGCACGGAATCAAGAAGAGCTTGAAGGCCCGGCTAGCGGAGACGAAGGCCCTGCTGTCGCGGCATATCCCGGAAGCCCGTCAGATGCTCCGCAAACTCCTCGTAGAGCGGCTGGAATTTACACCGGTCGAAGTGAACGGCCGAAAAGGCTATCGCTTCACAGGTGCCGGCTCCTATGGCGCGCTGCTTGACGGTGAGACGTTTTCACCAACGGTGGTGGCCCCAACGGGATTCGAACCCGTGTTTGCTGTCCGCCACGCGCTTCCTTAATCCGATCGGCTAGTTGGGCGCTGTTGACTCAACACCTCACCCCCCGGGATTCAAATTGGGCCGGGATTTTAGTCCCCTGCAAGCCGCGGCCAAGGAGCGCAGCTAAAGTCTCACCAACTGAGACTCTTGCGAGACATTCCGCGGGAAACTGGGACTTGGACCAGATTCTGGATCGCGCGGCATGAGAAGGAACGATCCTGAGGGTGGACATCGTCCGATCGCCCGGCCCGCATTGTCCTTTGAAGACAAACCCCCGTGTCGGAAAGAACTAACCTCGCACGAGAACGACCACACCGGTTAGGAGGAACAGCACGCCGACGATACGACTGACGGCCGGGCCGCCCGGCAGGACGCGCTCAACGAGGACGAGGATCGCGAGACCGGCAATCCACAGCAGGTTCATCACGCCGGCGACGAACAGCAGCGCCATCAGCGCCCAGCAGCACGCCACGCAGTAGGCGCCGTGGCGTACCCCCATCACGAACGCGCCGGCCCTCCCCTCGCGCCACTCGGTCATCACGAAGGAGAGCGGCGAGCGGCACTTGGCGAGGCACGCCTGCTTGAGGGGCGTCCACTGGAGCACGCCCGCGATGAGGAGCAGCGCGCCGCCCAGGCGCGTGCTCGTGCTCGCCATCGTGGCGGACAGGAGGTCAGCCTCGTGGAGCCGCCACTGCGCGAGCGCGGCAACCGCGGCATACGCCGTCCATACCAAGGCGTAGCCGAGGAGAAACACGACGGTGGCGACGGTCGCCCGGTCCTGCTCCTGCCGCTGCCGCTGCACCATGGCGAACGTCAAGACCATCGGCGCGGCCGCCGGCACCATCATGGCGATCATCATGACGGCCCACATGATGAAGAGCAGCCCCACGTCGAGTGGGTCCCAGGCGTGGGCGCGCGGCATCGCCATCCTGGGCATGTCGGCCATGTCCATGCCCGGCATCGTCGCCGACAGATGGACGAGGTACAGCCACGCCACCAGGGCGATCGCCAGGAGGGCGGCGCCGACGATCGCACGGTCGCGCCGGAGGCGTCGGTCGAGCGCGGGCACGCCCCTCAGTTGGCCCAATCGAACGTGTAGAGGATCCAGTTGGTCTTCTCCGCGGCGACCGACACGCCGGCGGCGGCGGCGCGGAACGTCCCCTGTCCGCAAACACCCTTCTTCCAGATAAAGCCAGCCGGGAGGTGCACCTGCGCGACGTGGTCCTCGCCCGTCACCGGATTCTTGAACGCTTCGCCGCGCCCTTCGCCAATGCCCTCTGCGTGGAATGTGCTCTTCTGTCCGCGCCCCTCAATGGTGATCTTGGCCTTCACCAGCCCGGCGACCGCGGCCGTCGGGCCCAGGAGTTCCCATGGCATCCCGCCGAGTGCCCCGGTGAAGATCCGGCCAAGCGCCTCGACCTGCTTGTCGGTGGTCGCCGGGTCCACGACGAAGGCCACCTTGCCATTGCCCTGGTGAATCGCCTTGGGCCAGTCATAAATGCCAGCACACTTCACGCCGGACAGGTCCACGGCGCCGCACTTGCCCGTCTTGATGTGGAGGCCGACCAAGGCCCGACAACTGCCGTCCTTGGAATTGGGAAAGCCGCCGAAGTTGCAGCCGCACCCGAAGTCACAGTTGCAGAACTCGTACCCTTGCCCCTTGAGCGCCCACTTGGTCTTCGCCACCTTCGCGGTCGCCATGGCTGAGTCCTCCTCTCAGTGTTGGAACGTCCTATTCGGACACGGCGGCTATCCAGCGCGCTTCAGCCCGTCAGACAAACTGCCGCCCTTCTCGGCTGCGGCGATCGCTCACTGTGCGGGAGACCACACGTTTACGGACCCGCCCAGTCGAAGGGAATGTGCTTACTCGAGTTAGTCGTCCAATTCCAGTTGAAGTCGAAGGCATCGACCGTACAGACCGTCGACTTGCCCCACGTCGCGAGCTGTGGGCCGGGTCCGGTCTCGCAGCCTGGCGCGTTCATGAGCTGCGGGTAGCGGCCCGGCAGACTTGTCGGCCCGGTCAGTGCCTTCGCCCAAGCCTTCACCTTCCCGGCGATCTCCGCGCCCCACTGGGCACGGTCCGCCGCGATCTCGAACGTGATGTGCGCCCGCTCCACTCCGCGCAGCTGTCGGCCGTCGGCGAAGAGGGCCGCCACTTGCGCGGGAAACCCTCCGGCGCGTCCCTGAAAAATCAACGGCAGCGCGTCGGCCTGGCGCGCGTCGGCGCGTTCATCAATGAAGAGGCCTGCGGCGCCCTTGACCTTCCCCGCCCAGAGATCACCCTCCCACCGGCCAACCCGTACAAAGCTGAGCCCGTCGAGGTTGACGTCACCATAGTGGCCGCGTTGGATGTGCCAGAAGAGGACGGACTCGCAATAGCCGTTGTCCGGGGCTTGCGCGAACGTGCAGGGACAGGCCACGGCGCAGCTGCAGTTGTCGAACCAGTCCCCGGTGACCTGCCACTTGGGGATGTCGGCCATGATCCTCTCCGCTACGCTGTGCGGTGGAGACGCATCCGCCGTCCGTCGTCGGTCAAGACCTAATCCCGCCCTGACAACCAGACGGTGTTGCAGCTGAGAACCCGTGCGAGTTTGCTCCGCGTCACGAGTGGCTGTCAAGACCCGGCGCGGAAGATGAGGGTTTCGCGAGAAGACTCTGCGGCAAGCTGGTAAGGACATAGCACGATCCGACACGACGAGCTTCGACTCGGGCCCCATGCGCTCCCAATCTAAGACGGAAGCACGGGGGTTCAGACGTGCGTCCCATAAACCGTCTGGTTGGTTGCGGGGGTTGGATTTGAACCAGCGACCGTTGGTTATGAATACAAGACGGCTGCGGGCCGAGCGCTGCCGATCACGGAGTGCCTGATCGCGCGGCCACCGCGTTCATGGCTTGACGGCCGTCACGCGAAACACGCGTGATTTTCGGAAGGCAAGCGTGAAGGTGCTGGATCCGTTTCCACTTATCGGACCCCGCGCCGGAGCATCGCTGATGCTTACTCGGTTGTCGAGCCGCCGAAAGCATCTTGTCGAGCGGCATCGCGTGGTCCTCGCAACAGCTCCTGCGACACCTACGCTCTGGGTAGGTCGAGCTCCTCAGCGCTGATCTCCTCGCGCTCACGCCGCCGGGCTGCTCGCTCGATGACGATGGAGAGCTCACGGACGTTGCCCGGCCAGGGATAGCGCCGCAACCGCTCTTCAGCGTCAATGCTCAGCCGGGGCGCCCCACCGTGAGACCGGGCGAACTGGCCCATGAAGTATCGGGCCAGGGGCACGATGTCGTCCGTTCTCTCGCGCAGCGGCGGCAGGGTCAGCATCGCGAGCTGGAAACGATCGAGCAGATCCGCGCGGAAGGTGCCACGGCGCACGGCAGCGCTCAAATCGACGTGCGTCGCGACGATGACGCGAACGTCCTGCGACGTCGCGGCTGCCGCGCCCAGGCGTCGGACCGACCGATGCTCGATGGCCGCGAGCAGCCGGCCTTGCAGGTCGAGCGGGAGGGCCTCGATCTCGTCGAGGAACAGCGTGCCGCCTTCGGCCACTTCGAACAGGCCCGGCGTGGCGAGCGTGGCCTCCGGGAAGGCTCCCTGCTCGTAGCCGAACAGCTCGAGCTCCAGCCAGGACGCCGGGGTGGCCGCACACCCCCCGATCTCCACGAACGGCCGGGAGGCTCGGCGGCTCAGGGCGTGAATCGCGCGCGCGACCACGCCCTTGCCCGTCCCGATCTCCCCCGCCACGAGGACCGGCGGCGCGCCCCGCCCCTCGTCCATCGACGCCAGCCGACTCAGCGCCGCATGCAGGGCCCGCGCTGACGGGGATTCCCCGACCAGCCGCGGGCGAGCCTCGGGGTTCTCGTGGAGGCTCTGGAGTCGTGTGAATGTGTTCAGGCACGACAGGCAGTCCACGAGGTGGCCCTGCACCTCGACGGCCTCGGCCAAGGGCAGGGAGCCGAGCACGAGCGGCTCCAGGCGCCAGCCTGGCAAGCAGGCGCGCTCGTCGAGACGCCGGAGCAGTCCCGGGAAGAACTCGTCGTCGGGCACGAGGAGCCGGGGGTCGCTCATGGCTCTCCCTCTCGGATGTGGTCGATCACGCGCTTCCGGAGCCGGTGATATCGAGTGTCGACCGTGGTGACGGCGGAGAAGCACTCGAAGGGCGGCCGCTCCAAGGTCTGCTGGATGAGGCGGGCGGACACGCCATTGAGCTTGGCGATGAACAGGTATCGGTCTTCGGGGGACCAGGACAGCAGGAGCTTCTCAGCCCGGCCCAGCTGCTCGGCCGCGATCGCCTGCGCCGCTTGAGAGGGAGCCTCATCCGGCACCTGTTCTAGGGTCGGGCTTCCGGCCAGGTCCGGGTTCGGCACCTCGGAGGCCGCCGCGACGACTTCGCGACGGCGCGTCCGCCCGCGCAGCACGTTCAGCGCCCGGTTCCGAAGGGCCCTACAGACATAGGCGTCGATCTCGGCATTGCTGGCCCCGTTTATCTCACCGCGCCGGACGACGGTGACGAGGCTCGTGAGCGTGTCGGCCACCGCGTCCTCCCCATCGGCATCGCTCAGCTTGTCGACCGCGCCCAGGATCGCGCGGCCCCGGGTCTTGACCCACGCGGCAAAGCGCTCCCAGGCGAGCGCGTCCTCGGCCCGACACCGCTCCAGCAGGGCGTACAGCTCGCCGGCCATCACGCGATCGGTCCCGGGGCGCTCTGGATCCGGCGTTGATTCGCTCGCCGACCGGCAGCATGAATCTGCATCACTCGAGGTCTCCCCATTAGTCCAGACACCGGCTGCCGTCGACCCTTACCACGCCGGCCTGATCAATAGAAGACCGCCACCCTGGGGTCTGAATCATCGAGACAGGCGGTCTACCCCAATGGCCCGGGCTCTCCTCCGGAGGGCGAAAAGGGGGCAGGCGACATGGCAACGCTGGAAGAGCGCGACGGCCTCGATATACACAGCGGCCCAGCTCGTCACATCAGGTCGCGGCGTAGGGTGGCCTCACACTGGCCCCGGATCGCCGACCCCGGTATTCTCCGCGTCCCGCGCGGGGAGCCGGAAGTGACGGGCAAGGTGGGCGGCACGCGGCGCCAGGGCGTCGCATGGCCATCGCGCCGGACCACGGCCGCTGGCTGCGTGACCAAGGAGATCCCTGAGGAGATCCTGGCAAGCCTAGCGGGCCTGGAGGGCCAGCACCTCGAGGTGACCATCCTCTTCGCCGACCTGCACGACTTCACGCCGTGGGTGGAGGCAACGCCGGTCCGCGAGGTAGTGCGCGACCTGGGCGCCTACTTCACAGAGATGGAGCAGGCCATCCGCGGCGAGGGCGGGCTCGTGCTCCAGTTCATCGGGGATGAGATTGAGGCGGCGTTCGACGCGCAGGCGGCCCACGCGGATCACCCGCACCGTGCGGTGCGGGCCGCGCTGGAGATGCGCCGGCGTCTGGCCGCCTGGAACGTCGATCGCGCCCAGCCGCTGCAACACGGCATCGGGGTGCACACGGGTGTTGTGCTGGCTGGCAACATCGGCAGCGCCCAGCATGCCTCCTACGCGCTGGTCGGCGACACGGTGAACCTCGCCTCGCGCATCCAGGAGCTCACCAAAGAGGTGGGAGCGGACATCCTGGTGAGCGGCACCACCCGCGCCCGGCTGGGAGAGGAGGTCGCAGTCGCCGGGATGCCGCCGGTCCGCGTGAAGGGCCGGTCGAAGGAGGTTGAGGTGTACCGGGTACTGTGATGAGCGGCCGGAACTTCCTTGGGGCGATGGCTAACCGCATGCGGGTCTTTGGGCGCCCCTGCTATGGCGCTGCTCAAAATCAAATTTCCTTTTGAACCAGAGATCCCTGCCGCAGCAACCCCTCGCACAGGCGGCCTTTCGGAGGCCCTCCTCAGCGGCGTTTTTGACGCGGTTTTCTCGGGTAAAAGCCAGCGCGGACCCGGGGCCCGAACGGCGCGTTCAGCAGGGCGGCCTTTGCGTTGGCTCATTCGCGGTTGTCCCTGTACCGCTGCTTGACCCCCTGCCGCCAAAGGGCTACGGTGGCCGCACCCGACTGACCGCTGATCACGCCCGAGGTCGAACACCGGCATGACCTGTCCCCGGTGCCAGCACGAGAACCCGGTGGACGCGACGTTCTGCGACGAGTGCGGGGCTCGCCTCGAGGCGGCCTGCGCCGCCTGC
>Ga0070707_100003992_pt1 | contig 13888 bp, 13 predicted proteins | sample KBSK5502metaG_FD_65468 | JGI IMG/M metagenome (GOLD analysis project Ga0070707, IMG submission 65468) | Corn, switchgrass and miscanthus rhizosphere microbial communities from Kellogg Biological Station, Michigan, USA - KBS K5-50-2 metaG | ecosystem: Host-associated > Plants > Roots >... | reverse complement strand
TTTTTAAGTAGCGAGGGAGTTCGCCTGGCGGTGAAAGGTGTCGCCGACCAGATCAGCGAAGAAGGCTTCCAGCCGATGACGACCTTGTTGCAGAACTTCCTTGCCGCTGGCGGTAGCCTCTGGGTCTGCTCGCCCTGCTTCAAAAAGCGTGGTTACACCGAAGGCGATCTGCTCGAGGGAGCAAGCATCGTTGGGGGCGCCAAGCTCGTCGAGTTCTTGTCCAACGACGGGACAGGGGTTTCGTACTAGCAAGGAATTCCCCTCGATAAATCGGGGGACTACTGTAGACCCTCGATTTATCGAGGGGCGAGCGTAGCGAGAGGAAACGAGGGCTTTCTATGGGAAAGGAACTCCTCATGTGCGCTTTACGGGGAGAGCGCGTCGAGCCGACGCCCTGGCTGCCGCATATCGGGACGCACGCAGCACAACTCCTGGAGGTGAGTGCAGAACGCTATCTGCAAGATGCCGATTTGCTTGCGCGTGGCGCGGTTCTGTGCGCGGATCGCTACCATTGCGACGGTATCCCGCTCCTGGATGATCCACAAATGGAAGCCATTGCGCTGGGATGTGTCCCACACTGGTCGGAGCAGGGGCCGCCATCAATTGTCTCCTCGCCGCTCTACGCGCTCCCGCCAGAACAGGTGGTCGCACACCTTCCCCCTCTTCCCGATGAAACGACAGGGCGCTGGCCCAGCGTGATCGCCGCCGGGATACGAGCGAAGCACGAGCTAGAGAGGCGCGACATTGCCCTCGTGGGGATAGCGGCTGGTCCCTGTACCATAGCTTACCAGTTGCGCGGTATGGCGCTCTTTCGTGACCTTTTCCGCCATCCAGAGTGCGCCGCCCGGTTGTTCGCCTATGCAGGCCAGGTGAGTGCCATCTCTGCTCGCATCTATGCCGAGGTGATCGGCTGTGACATCGTTGCCATCAACGATACACCCGCCACGATGTTGCAGCCCGCCTATTTCCGGCAGTATGTTATTCCCAATCTGCAGCCAGCATGGCAGGCGATCCACCGGGCAGGCAAAACTTCAAGCTTCTGGGCGTGAGGGGAGAGCGTCAGAGTCATCCGTGAGATGGCAGGCAGCGGTGCACACAGCATTGCCATTGACGAGTGTATGGCCCTCTCCTACGTCGGGGAAATTGCAAAGGCGCATCACATCGGTTTTATCGGCAACTTCCATGTGACTGCGGTGCTCTTTGAGGAAACTGAAGACCCAACAGCGGACGTGCAACGCTGCATAGATGAAGGGAAGCGCTTCCCAGGCTATGTTTTCGGCCTGGGAGGGCCGCTGACCCAGCATATCACGCTTTCAAGGCTAGAGGAGGCTGTCGCGGCCTACCGCGCACGGCGATGATTAAGAGGTATGGATCTTCTCTTCTGCCGCCTATCCTCTTTTTGAGAGTTTGCGTCTAGGCTGAAGTGTTTGTAGTCCTTACCCAAGATCAACCTGCCACTCGCGCAGGACTCACGCACTCTATTAGTGTATTGCAGAAAGGTGCGTTTCATGTCAACAGCAACGACCGTCCCGCGTCCCTCATATCTGGATGCGCTTGAACCCGTTCTCACAGGGATCATTGCCCCGGCTGCCGGCGAAATTGACCGAACGGCGGCCTACCCACAGGCGGCGCTCGATGCGCTCGCCCAGGCAGGGCTTCTGGGCCTGGTGAGCGCAAAAGAGGTGGGAGGACTTGGGGAGGGAATCCGCGCCGCCACACTGCTCGTCGAGCGGATAGCAAGGCACTGCGCCTCGACTGCCCTGGTCGTCTGCATGCATTATGCAGCGGCGGCTGTTATCGAGGCACATGGACCACGAGCAGTTCGAGAAGCGATTGCCGCTGGCCGTGCAGTCACAACTCTGGCCTTTTCAGAAGCCGGGTCACGCAGCCACTTCTGGGCACCAGTGAGTACGGCAACGGCCTCTGGTGACAGCGTTCGACTCGACGCCAGGAAAAGCTGGATCACGGCTGCAGGGAAAGCAGACCTGTATGTCTGGTCAAGCTGTCCATTAACGGCTGAAGGCATGAGCACCATCTGGCTTGTTCCCGCCAATGCCGAAGGACTCCGCGTCACGGCACCATTTGATGGGCTGGGGCTACGCGGCAACTACTCAAGTCCGGTCACGGCCGATGGAGTCATCGTCTCTCAAGATGCGATGCTGGGCGAGGACGGCAAGGGCTTCGATATTATGATGAATAGTGTCCTTCCCTACTTTCAGTTCATGAGCGCCGGCTGCTGCCTTGGGATGATGGAGGCGGCAACGACGAAGGCCGCCGCGCACGTCGGGGGAACAACGCTCGAGCATATCGGTCAATCCCTCGCCGATCTGCCCACGGTGCGCGCCTATGTCGCTCGTATGCGCATCAAAACTGATATGGTGCGCGCGTTACTGCTCGACGGCCTTGATGCTCTTGAAAATGGGCGCGCAGATGCCATACTGCGCGTGCTCGAGGTCAAAGCTGCGGCTGGTGAGATGTCAACTGAGGTAACAGACCTGGCCATGCGCGTCTCTGGTGGGGCCGCGTTCCGCAAGGAGGTTGGGGTCGAGCGCCACTTCCGTGATGCGCGAGCGGCAACGGTGATGGCCCCCACAACTGATGCACTGTATGACTTTATCGGCAAAGCTGCCTGTGGTCTGCCGTTATTCGGCTAGAGGAGGAGGGGAGCTCACTATGAATGACGAGCCCGTTCTGCTGCTAGGGGCAGTTGCGTACGATCCCAAGGTTGTGACGATCTGGGAGGGGTTCAAAGCCTATTTTGCGCGCCAGGGACTCAGGATGGACTACGTGCTGTACTCGAACTATGAGCGCCAGGTCGAAGCGCTCATCGACGGATACATTCACGTGGCATGGAATTCTCCCCTCGCCTGGGTACGCGCCCGTCGTCTCGCCGCAGCCCGGGGGCTGGAGGCCCGGGCCGTCGCTATGCGAGATACCGATTGTGATCTGACCTCCGTGGTCGTGGTGCGAGAGGATGGGCCTATCAAGGCAGTGACGGATCTCAGGGGGCGAGTCGTGGCGGTCGGCGCGGTGGATTCACCCCAGGCCACGCTCCTTCCGCTTGCACATCTGCATACTCTGGGTCTCGATCCAGGCTGCGACATCGTGGTTCACTATCATAATGTGCTCGTCGGCAAGCACGGGGACCACATCGGAGGTGAGCGCGATGCCGCACGGGCCCTCATTACAGGTTCTGCCGCTGCAGCGTGCCTGCTCGAATACAACTATCACCGGTTTCTCCTGGAAGGAACGCTGCCTGCCGGGACGACACGCATGCTCGCCCGCACCCCCTCCTTTGACCACTGTAACTTCACCGTAGTGTCAACAGCCCCACCCGAACTGATCGCCCACTTTCAGTCGCTGCTTATCGACATGTCTTATGATGACCCGGATGTGCGACCACTGTGCGACCTGGAGGGATTACAAGCGTGGTATCCAGGAAGAGTAGGCGGCTATCAGGCCCTTGAGGCAGCTGTAGCGCTTGCTCACTTTTACGATCAGGAAGGGAACATCACGGCAACCGACTATCAATTCTGACTCATTGCGTCTTGCCTGAGCACGCAGTGCTAGACGCGCCAGCGTCGTTGGCAAGACGGATAGGTGCCGAGGGCAGAACGCCGTATACATGAGAGGAGGGAGATGAACATGCCGTTAGCCCATACCAATCCGCAGGGCGACGGGGAAGATCTGCTCCATCGTCTCTGGATCTATACCAACTACGACTGCAATCTTTCCTGCAGTTATTGCGTGGCAGAGTCCTTTGTGGGGGCCGAGCGCAACGGACTCGCGCTCCCACAGGCCTGCCGTCTGATCGATGAAGCGGTAATGTTAGGGATGACGGAACTCTTTTTGACCGGAGGTGAGCCATTCATCCTGCATGACATCTTCTCGATGCTGCACTATGGCCTGGAACGGATGCGGGTGACTGTGCTCAGCAACGGCATTCTGCTCAAAGGCAAGCGTCTGCAACAGCTCGAGGCCTTGCCGCACAGGGAGCGCCTGACCGTCCAGATCAGCCTGGATGGCTCGAATGCCGCGACTCATGATTTTTACCGTGGCGCTGGAAGCTGGCAGAAGGCCATCGACGCCATCGTGCGCCTCAAAGCCGCAGGATTCCATGTGCGTTTAGGAACCACACAGACGCCCGAGAATAGCCAGGACCTCGCTGCCATGTGTCAACTCCATCGCACGCTCGGTATTCCCGACGAGGATCATATTATTCGTCCGCTCGTTCGTCGCGGCTTCTCAGCGAAGGGCATGGCTATTTCACTTCCCGCCCTGGAAGCAGAAGTAACCGTGAATCGCGAGGGGGTCTACTGGCACCCCGTTGCGACTGCCCCCGATCTGCTGATCTCACCCCGTATCTTTCCGCTGCGCGAGGCAGTCGAGCAGATCAAAGAGATCAGGGAGTCCCTGCTTATGGTCACTGGAGGAGCGTCCAGTCGCTTTCGCTGAGGGTGAGTTCGCTGTACTCCGTGTGAGTGCAATGATGAAGAAGGCTCGCTTCACCTGGTGGCAAGGCCCGATAACCTCGACGAAGCCATTGGAGAGGCGCGGATGAGCGAACAGGGAGGCAAAATATGCGAAAGGTATTTCAGCAGAGCATGGGCTCTCTCCTCTGCCTCTGCCTGCTCAGTGCCTGTGGGACAGCAAGCACCCCATCAGCGAGCAACGCTTCAGGGTCGGGTGGGTGCAGTGCGGCTGGCAAGACACATCCTATGTACGCCTCTGCTCCCGCAGCGCAAGGCGACTGGCCTATGTTCCGTGGCGATCTGAGGAGAGATGGAGCTGCCACTGCTGGTGGCAGCCGTCTGCTGACCCTCGCCTGGTCGTACTGCGTGGGAGCGGCGACCCTTTCATCGCCGGCCGTAAGTGCTGGTGTCGTCTACATCGCCTCGACGAACGCCATCTTAGCGGCCCTCGATGCTCGCAGTGGTCATGTCCTCTGGCAATTTCGGGCCGGTGGGGCGTTCTACAGCTCCCCCAGTGTTCAGAACGGTGTTGTCTACATCGGCGCACTTGATGGCTTTGTCTACGCGGTAGACGCTGCATCCGGTCGCTTGCGCTGGCGTAGTCAGGTCGATAGCGTGGGAGCGAAGATCTGGTCATCACCTGCCGTGAGCAATGGGTTGGTCATCATCGGTGTTGCCTCGACATTGAGCGAGAAGCCGAAAATTCCCGGCGAAGTGCTCGCTTTTGACACAGCGACAGGGGCACGGCGGTGGCGCACGTGGAGCGAACCAGGCGGTGCACCAGGTGGCGGGATATGGAGTTCACCTGCCATCGATGTGGCCAGAGGAATTGTCTACGTGGGGATAGGCGACCCCGATGATGGAGCGGAAGCGCTCGACCTGCGCGATGGGCATATGCTCTGGCATTGGCGTTCGGTCGTACACGACGTAGCCGATACCGATGTCGGCTCGGGTCCGCTGCTCTACTCTGATTCACGGGGGCAGCCGCGCATCGCGGTGGGCGGGAAGGACGGTTCGCTGTACAGCCTGGATGCGCAAAACGGGCAGGTACTCTGGCATACCCACATTGGGGATCATGTCTTTAGTTCGCCAGCTTTTGCTGATGGCACGCTCTACGTGATAGCCGTCCTGGGGCGGCGTTCAGTGAGCTGGGCGGTAGATGCCGAGACAGGCGCTCTACATTGGCAACGCGCCATTCCCGTCATTGTCTACGGCTCACCCGCAATCGTTGGTCAGACGTTGTACATCAGCATAGGCGACGCCTTCGGTCCTGGTGACGGAGGCGTGGAGGTGCTTGACGCCGCCACTGGGGACCAGGTGCAATACGCTGACCTGCACAGCGCTGTGACCTCCTCACCAGCAGTGCTTCCGTCATGGCTGTATGTAGGGGCATATGATGGGAATGTGTATGCCTTCGTAAGGTAGAGAACCCGAAGCCGGGGAATCCGGCACGAAAAAATGTCGTCGCCCGTCTAGTGGGCCCAATGATTACAAATACCCAGGCGCACCACGTAAAATATGCAATTTCCTCGATCCTGTGCCGGCGAACAGCTAAATGTTGCCGCCCATTTACTAATTCTTTACCTAAAATTGCGTTTCCCTTGAGGTTCAGCAGCTATCTTATGGATAGCGCTAGATGTGACGAGCACCTCAGCCAAACTCGAATGGGTCGCCTGACGCGGAGAAAGGGTGCATGACAATGGAAAATCCTTCGACTTGTCTAAAAGCTAACTCGGCAGCATTGAGCAGTGAAGCTAACGCCGTAGAGAAGACCCTTGCGGTCACCCAGCTCTACGAGCAGTTCCGGCGACGGATCTACGCCCATATCTACCGTCTACTTGGCAGCCGGGAGGACGCTGATGATGTAATGCAGGAAGTATTTGTGTCTGCCTACCTCACCTGGGATGACCTGGATGCTCGCGATCACCTCTCCGCGTGGCTCTATCGTACTGCCACCAATTTCTGCATTGATCTGTTACGACGACGCAAGCGCGTCTCCTGTTGGTCTCATGAGCATACTGCTGGTGTAAGGGATGGGGATGATTCCTGCTGGCTTTCTGATAGCGGGGGCATTTCAGAGATTGCCGAACGAGAGCATATTCAGCGTACATTCTCACATCTGCCGAAAGGCTATGCCCTCCCGCTGCTACTCAGCGCTGCCAGGGAGATGCCTTATAAGGAAATAGCGGTCATCGTCGGTATTTCGCCGAATGCTACGGCGACACGTCTTACACGCGCAAGAAAGCTGTTTGCAGAAGAGTATCGGCGTCTGGGCAGTGACGGTGCCGAATAACAGGATCAGCGTTCTTTTAGAGACCTTGCTGGATGCATGTTTGCAGCAAGGGGCATGGTGTGCTATCATCCACGCAGCAGCATGATGGAGGTCCAAGTGTGGTAACGCGCATTCTGTTGGTGGACGACGACCCGCATCTCGTCCCATTGATCCAGCGGGGCCTCGCCTATGAGGGCTTTGAGGTGTATACTGCTATGGACGGCGAGTCCGGGCTGGATGCTGCTCGGGCACATCAGCCACACATTGTGCTCCTGGATATCGCCATGCCGGGTCTTGACGGATTCGAGGTGTGCCGTCGCCTGCGGCTCTACGACGATCTCGCGATCATCATGCTCACGGCCCGCGACGAGGTCACCGATAAGGTCAGCGCCCTGAACCTGGGCGCTGACGATTACCTCCCCAAGCCCTTCGCCTTCGACGAGCTCCTGGCGCGCATCCGGGCGGTGCTGCGACGCTACAAGACAGGAGGTGAACCCCTGACCTACGCTGATCTAGAACTCAATCAAGCCACGCAGGAGGTCCGGCGGGCCATGCATCTGGTGGAACTGACCGTCCAGGAGTACAAACTCTTGTTACTGTTCATGCGTCACCCCAGGCAAGTACTGACCCGCGAGCAACTCCTGGAGCGGATCTGGGGATACACGAGCGAGATCGACACCCATGTACTGGAAGTACACATCGGCCATCTCCGCCAGAAGCTGGAGGCCCAGGGTGGTTCTCGCCTGATTCACACAGTGCGCGGCTTTGGCTATACGCTCAAGGAATAAGGGATGTCTATCCGTACCCGCCTGGCTCTATTGTTCATGCTCATCCTGTCCGTGGTATTGACGGCTTTTAGCGTGACAATTTACCAGCTCACGAAAAGTAATCTCCTGACGGAGATCGACACAGACGTGCGCCAGCGTGCCACCATGTTACATCTCGCCACCCATCCCTACCCGCAAGAAACCACCATGCATGTGCCGAAACTGGATGTCTTCGCCTCGCCAGACATCTACCTCCAGGTGCTGGACCAGCATGGGAGCGTGCTTGCGAGTTCAGGCAACCTGGGGGACCGAACCCTGCCCCTGATGCGGGATGCGATCGCGGCTGACCAGGTGAGAGAAGCGCGTGTGGGCAGCACACTGCTCTTCGTATACGGCCAGGCAGTGATCGTCCACAACAAGTTGCTCGGCTATGTGCTCGTTGCCTGTTCACCCCGAAGGATCTATTTTGCGCTTGGGAGCCTGCTGCACCTCCTCATTCCTGGGGTGATCGTAGCCCTGGTGCTGGCAGGATTAACCATCTGGTTGCTGGTGCATCAGGCAATGCATCCCCTGGAGCACCTGGCGACGAGCGCCGCAGACATCGCTGCCGCAGGAGACCATTCCCGCCGTCTCTCTCCACAAGGCCCCCCGGACGAAATCAATCGCCTGGCACACACGATCAATGGCATGCTGCAGGCCCTGGAGGACGCCTATCAGCAGGTACAAGATGCTTACCAGCAGGTGCAGAAAGTCAACGATCTCCAGCGCCACTTTCTGATTGATGTCTCCCACGAGCTCCGCACGCCCCTGACCATCATGCTTTCCTCTCTTGACGTGATCAGGAGGGTGGGAGCGACGGACCTGGACTTCCAGGCTCTTTCCCTGGAGCAGATGCGAACAGAAGCTGAACGCATGGCCAGGATGGTGGCGCAACTGCTCATCCTCGCACGCTCCGACGCCGCTGTCGCGGCAGCCCACGAACCCATCCTATTGGGAGATATCGTGGTTGAGGTCTGCCGCCAGAGGCAGCCAACCGACAGTGAACCCACTCTGGAGTGCCGGGGGTTGGAGTCGCTGGAAGGGGCATTCGTCTGGGGCAACCCGGACTACCTGAGACAGCTCTTGCTGATCCTGCTGGACAACGCCTTCAAATACACCGCTGGGGATGGCAGGGTGGAAGTGAGTGGAGCCCTGAACGAGGAGAGAGTAACTGTCACCGTGGTCGATACTGGCATTGGCATTCCCCCAAGCGATTTGCCCAGGATTTTTGACCGCTTCTACCGGGCTGAAAACGCTCGCTCCCAGCCTGGTGCGGGCTTAGGGCTTGCGATTGCCCAACGCATCGTCGAGCAGCATGGCGGGAAGATCCAGGTTGAGAGCGAGCCTGGCCAGGGCAGCCGCTTTACTGTCTCCTTACCGTTGCTCGAGTAGTAGATGCCGTGCGAGGTGTATTCGACCCAAAGTGGGAATACGTCAACATTGTCGAGTGGAATGATTCTTTACTACGGCTTCTGAGGCTGATTGAGAAGAGGTCTCTTCTTTGACGAGAGGACGACTCACAAGAAAATGATGGTTGATAACCGTCTACATTCAGGTCCCCATGCTCATGCAGGATTCCTTTCGTCAGCTGCTGCAGATGATCGGCTACTGGGGGCAAGCCAGTTCGCTCGCCTGGTGAATGAGCATCGAGAACGGCACGCCACCGAGAGACGGGTGTGTCACGCCCCTACGTCTCTTGCAAGGGCAGACCCGCCTGCGCCCGTCCTTCTGCCATATCCTGTCAGAGTTCCGTGACAGATCAGTGGCATGGCACGAGGTAATGCCTGTCGTCGGGGTACGCATCTCGAATGCACTTCGCCTGGATGTGTATGTCTGGCCGCTGACCAAGGTATCACAGCAGGGCAGTGGAAAACTCCTGGTGCGGCAGGCGTTCACACAGCCCGAGGATGCTGGAGGCGCTGACGGATTGCCCATGAGCAAAGGAGCCAACCAGTGAACGGAGACTGATGATGTTCCGTTGGATTCACGAATGCTCTCGAGAGCGTCCTTCTGGAAGCGGGTATGGATGGGGTAGTGTCCCGAGGCGAGCAGCGCCGATGACGGTCCAAGGCTTGCTATCGCGTCTGAGCGTTTGATACTGCCGAGCCTGTTGGGTCAGAAAGGTCTCCTACACCTCGTGATACCTGGCCGCATCACCCATGAAGTTTGGCATAGCACATGCACCTTGACAGAACGCATGCTTTTCCAAAGCGTCGAAACAGATCCCATAGCGAGAACGATATGCTTGCTGCTTCACGGACCTCATGTGTTTCTCCGTCGAGTTTCTCGGGAGACGCTGCCTCTCCTTTTGGGAGAACCAGACGTTGTACTCAAAGATGAGCCTGTGACTCTCGTTAGGAGCTGCCGAAAAAGGAAGCGTTTTCGGCACTGCTCTATTGCAAAAGTGCTTGCTCTTGTGCAAATACCTCACTATTCCGATGCAAACCCGCACTTGCTCCACTGCAAAGTCAATGTCGCTCCGATGCAATTCCACAATCCACAAGCAGATGGGCGATTTCGCGGTGAGAAGCGACGTGGAGGTCCCTCACACCTACGCGAAAGAGCAGTGTAACGCTCGCCATATGAAGAGCTGCGGAGCCGTGTGCGTGTGGAAACAATTCCGTACCTTGAGTCCCTTCGCCCCATTTTTCTACCGCCCTTGCCGATCGGCAAGCGGCGCCTGGGCGGCGAGACGGCCCGGCGTCCCAGCAATGCCCCCGATCGGGTTGGTTCCAGCGCCTGAGATGAAGAGTCCCCTCACAGGCGTCCGGTGGCTGGCCAACTGGGGGGTTGGGCGCAGAGGGCCGACTTGATCCAGCGTAATATCCAGGTACATGGGATGCCCGAGCGGCCAGCGCCCCGCGCGCTCCATGTCGAGCGGGGTGAACGCTCGGATGCCCTGGATGCTGCCGCGAAAACCGGGTGCCCTCGCCTCGACCACGTCTACGCAGCGCTCCACAAACACCTCGCGCCAGTGCTCCCAACCGCCCTTGATATGACCAGGTGCCGCGGGGCAGGCCAGGTAGACGGTGTGATGGCCGGAAGGCGCGAGCGTCTCGTCGATCGCCGAGGTGGTGAAGGCGTAGAGCGGCGGGGGCTCGGGCAGGTAGCCCGCCTCGGCCTGGATGAAGCCCTGTGTCAGCTGCTGCAGAGAATCGACGTAGCTCTGCAGGCCGTGGTAGTCATCGGGTTGGCTGTTCGGATGCGGGGGCAGGCGGTCGACAGCCACGTGCACCAGGGATTGGACGACATTGGACCTGCGAGCGGCGGCCAGGTCAGCCCCTGCCTTCCCGCCGAGGGGCGGGTCGAGCAGCTCCAGCAGGGCCACCTTCGGGTCGATCGCGGTGATCACGGCCCCTGTCTCGATCACCTCACCGTCTTCGAGGACGACCGCGCGGACCTTCCCATCCGAAGCGTCGATACAGCCGACCGGTGCCGCACAGCGCACCTGGCCGCCATAGGAGGTCAGGCGACGGACGAGCGCCGCGATGAGGGCACCGGATCCTCCCCTGGCATGCCATTGCCCAAAGAGGTGGTAGGCCGCCTGCCAGAACGCGAAGAGCGCCCCGCCGGGGATGTTCGGCCCCACATTGGCGTGGGCGGCAAAGGCGCTGACCGGGCCACGCGTGAGGTCGCTGCGCAGCCAGCGTGTGAGCAGCGCATCATAGCGGCCCAGCAGGTCACGCATCATATCGACCGGCTGGTGATGTAGCGCCTTGACCATAGCCACGGAGCGTCGAGAGAACGGCGCCACTCCCGCTTCCCCGCGAATCGAGGGCAGCAGCGCTTGCACCGTCGGTATAGCCACCTTCATGAAGGCCGCGTAGGCGTCTGCCTCCTCCAGGTCACTTTCGGCGATCGAGGCCACCGTCGCTTCAATGGAACGGTAGAAGCGGACCCGGCGACCATCGGCGCGGAGAGCGACCGCAAAGGGGTCCATTTCGATATAGTCGAGCCCGGCCCCGACCAGGTCGAGCTCTTCGCCAATCGTGGTCATGTTGAGTATGTTGTGTGCGACGGCGTGCATATCGAAGCGATACCCAGCAATGCGCTCCTCGGTGCGTGATCCGCCCCCCGGCTCAGTACTCTGTTCCAGGACAAGCACCTCGCGGCCCGCCCGGGCAAGGTAACAGGCGGCAATGAGCCCATTGTGGCCTGCTCCGACTACGATCACCCTCTGTTGTTTACTCATTGCCTGCTCCTGTGGATCAAACCTCATGGAGGGAAAACTGCAATCGGCACGTGCATCGTGATGATGGTCACGGGAGTCATCATCATCATCCCTCTTTGCAGCATATTCACCTGGGCATGCATGCCTGACACGAAGAGCAGGCTAGAAAGCAGGAAAATGTCCATCCTCTATTTCGACGCCATTCCAAAAAGCGACATACTGCTCCATTTAATAGAGGAAAACATATGCACGCATAGCTTACCCACACCTTTTGTTGTTGCTGCTTCCTCCGTAGGTGCCTGAAGGCCGGAGCCTTTTTGGTCTTACCCCGCGTCCACAGCCAAGTTAACGTCCTCGTCTGAGCCAATACCGATGACGACTTGATCTCTCAACCTGATCAAGCGAAGGGCTTCAGAAAGCATGTTGAGTGCTGCATTATGATCGCGGTCCTGTGCAAATTGGTAGTAGGCACATGTTGGGTTTTGGCACACAAACACGCGATCCGACAATTCCATATCTTCCCATTTCCATCCACAACAATGACACGTTTTGCTCGATGGAAAAAACCGCCCGACTTTGATCACCTGTCCTCCACGTTGCTCGACCTTGCTTTTCAACAGCGTCACCAACTTGCCAAGGGCAGCATCAGAGAACGAGCGAGACAAATGTTTGTTCTTGAGCAACCCTTTGAGATTGAGGGGTTCTACCCCAATGATCCCATAACAGTCAGCGAGCCTGGTGGTCATTTTATGCAGCACATCCTCGCGCATGCAAGCGATACGATAATGCAGTCGCGCCACCTGACGACGCGCTTGCTCACGGTTCTTTGATCCGAGCTTCCTGCGATGCAGTCGTTTGTTCGCCTGACGCACCTTTTTAAGTGCCGTTTTGAGAAAGGCTTGGTTCTCGTATTTCTCTCCGGTACTCAAGGTTGCCAGTCGATTGAGTCCCGCATCAATGCCTATGGCGGCTGGTTTCTTGTCTGGCTGTTCAGCGGGCATCTCTACCGTGATACTCACAAACCACCACTCAGCAGTTTTCGTGATCCGTGCGCCTTTGCTCTTGCCTTTGAAGCGCAAGTTCTCTGCCATATTGACCCAGCCGAGTTTGGGGATCCAGATGCGATGGTCTCCTAGCTCGAATTGATCATTGGCGAGATAGAAACTGGCTTTACTTTTCTTCTTGCTCTTGAACTTGGGACGGCCTTTCTTCCTCCCGTTCTCGCGTGCAGCAAAGAAATCAGAGAAGGCTTTGCCCAGATCCAGAAACGGCTGATCACAGGCATTTTTCGTGACTTCCCACGTCCAGGGGAATTGCTCCCGCCTGATCTCGTTGAATTGCTTCTTGAGTTTGAGCGCGGTTGGTTTCTCCCCTGCTTCATACTGCCGATGCCACTCCGCCAGTGCCCAGTTCCACACAAAGCGACTGGTTCCGGCGGATTTGGCAAAGTACACTGCCTGCTCAGGTGTGGGATGCAATCTGATCTTATGCGCTTTGATCATCTTTCACATCCTTTCCCAAAGCTGCTGCTCGAATCAGGTTTTTATGTGCACGCAGGCCGTGCAATCGTGCACTGAAAACAGTGACAATGGCGATCAAATCCCGAACCAGTTCTTCTTCGGGTGAGAAACTTTCGCCATTCACGACCATAATTTCGGTGCCATGCCGCTCACAGAATTGCGCAAACCAATCATATCCAAAGCGCACAAAGCGATCCTGGTAGCCGATCACCAGCCGTTTGACCAAACCCAATTCGATTTGTTCGATGACCTGATTGAAGCCTTTGCGTTTGTAGTTCAGAGCTGACCCAATATCTTCGCTCCACTGGTCAACTTTGATCCCGTATTCCAGACAGTAGGCTCGCAGGGCTTCCTTCTGGATAGCCAGGTCTTTTTTCTGCGAGGGGGAAGACACGCGAGCATACGCAATCACCAATCCCTGCTCCGAAGAGATCAGCCCGCGATACTGCAAATATTGTTCATGTGTGTAGTAGCGGCGATTTGTTGGGCTACGAAAAGCAGGTAAGATGCCTTTGCGATCCCATTTTTGCAGGGTATTGACGGATTTGCCAATCCGTTTCCCAAAGTGTTTGGGTGAATACGTATGTTCCATGCATACATTTTAACACATTATCCTAGCTTGTTCAATACTGTTGGCTCTCTCTTTT
>Ga0070707_100003991_pt1 | contig 13888 bp, 9 predicted proteins | sample KBSK5502metaG_FD_65468 | JGI IMG/M metagenome (GOLD analysis project Ga0070707, IMG submission 65468) | Corn, switchgrass and miscanthus rhizosphere microbial communities from Kellogg Biological Station, Michigan, USA - KBS K5-50-2 metaG | ecosystem: Host-associated > Plants > Roots >... | reverse complement strand
AGTTGCAAGAACCGTTCGATGACCTCTCTAGGCCAGCGAATGTGATTGACACCTTCACGAATCGTCGCGAGATGTACTTCACATGCTTCTTCGCTCGTGAGGGGCATGAGTTCGCGGCGTGGAATCGTCTCTTGGCGCTCGGGGTAAGAAGAATAATTGGAATGTTTTTCAAGTGGTGTTGACACGTTTCACCTCTAATCAAGGGATTTGATTCATATGAAGGTGACGGTGCACCTTCAGGTCAATACCTAACAAGCGCCATACCGTCATCGGTTGATTGAGTAGAGGATTCCTCTAAATGGGTTAGCGGGTGTATTTAGCGGCAAACCCGGATAGGTCGCAAGGGACGGTCAAACCAACTTGACAGGTTAAAATGACGAGTCGGTCATGATGAAGATCTTGACTGCTTCAAAACCAACTAACTTTCTACGATGAAATAGTGCTGCTCCGGACCAGCTTCGACTGTGCGCATCAACCCCTTGAATTAGCCGAAGAGATGGGCTACCTCTAAACGAAGCCGCTAATAATTCGCTTTTAGACAATCCACCATGTGTTTGCTACAATCCGCCGCACACAGTTCGCTTCTTTCATGGGGGTTTGATGGTTTTTTGTGGGTCTCCGGCAAGTTTCATTGCAACCATCCTTGATTGACCGTTGCCCATCTCAATCATTCCCGATTAAACATTCTTGTAGTTGTTTCTAAGCTCGGGTGGGGAAAAGCCTGATGGAGATCAATCTCAGAACCAGCGGGACAGTAACGATCCTCGATCTCAAAGGAAATCTGACCATCGGTACCGAAGAAGAACTGAACAGAGTAATTACCCAAGTAGTCACCGATGGCCAAAAGTACGTGCTTGTCAATATGGCCGAGGTCCCATTCATCGACAGTTCAGGGATCGGGGGGCTGATCAAATCGTTCGGCCGTGTAAAGGGCGAAGGCGGCAAGCTCAAACTACTCAATCCGACACATACTGCGCGTCAACTGCTCTCGATTACAGGATTGCTCTCAGTTTTCGAGACCTTCGACGACGAAGCGACAGCGCTCTCGTCCTTCTAACTTTGCAGCGGTTTCTGCGGCGCTGCGAAACTAGTAACAACACCGCGTCAACCCACTAATGCAAAAGCCAGCCTTACTCAAGATCGTCGATCAGTTTGGCGTTAATAAGTCGATGCGATTGGAGAAGCGCGTCTTCACGATCGGCCGGAGACCGGAAAACGACCTTGTGCTACTCTCGAGTGGCGTCTCGCGCGATCACGGGGCAATCGTCTATGACGACGATCGTTACTACCTCGTTGATAAGGGCAGCAAGAGTGGCCTTTACGTCAACGGCCAGCCGATTACTCGCTGTGAGCTTCACCATCTGGACAAGATTGCTGTCGGAGGTCACGATGATTGCCAGATTGAATTCATCGAAGAATCCTCCTCCGTGATCTTCTCTTCGTCCGAGAGCCTGAATCTTTCCCAGATTGAGTCCACACCCGGCATTTCGGCTAACGAGGAATTACAGCGGCTGGCCCGCTATGTCGAGATCAATCAAGCGTTCAAATTCTCGCTCACGCCCGACGATGTGCTCTGTTTGATCGTTGACGCGGCAATTGAAATGGCCAAAGCCGAACGGGGCTGTCTCCTGCTCAAGAACGAAGCGGGTCAACTGGAATTCAAGATTGCCCGTGATAGTAAGCGCAATCTCCTTTCGGGCGCCGATTTTCAGATGAGTCAGACAGTGGTCGCGGAAACATTTAAAGAGAACCGCACGGTTGTGGTCACTGACTGCCTGGAAGACAATCAGGGAGCGCGCCAGAGTGTCTATAACCTTAATCTGCGGAGTATTGTCTGTGTGCCGCTACGTCATTTTCGGATGAATGAAACAACCGGCGCAACATCAATCTTGAAGCACGATACAATCGGAGTGCTTTATGTCGATAGCCGCCTCACCCGCGGCACATTCTCAAAGAGTTCGCTTACCCTCCTGGAGTCGCTGGCTTTTGAGGCTTCAAAGTCATTGGAAAGCGTTCGACTCATGCAGGAGGAGCAGGGAAAGAAGCGGCTCGAGCACGAATTCGCTACGGCGCGTGAGGTGCAGGTAGCGCTACTCCCCACAAGCTTTGTGCAGCCCGCGCACTTTGAAGTTGCTGCTCATAGCATCCCATGTCGGTATGTCGGCGGCGATTTTTACGATTTGCTGACTCTTGAGGATGGTAGGTCAGCCTTGCTGCTCGGGGACGTCTCCGGCAAAGGTATTTCAGCAGCGTTGCTGGCTTCCATGGCTCAGGGAATAATCCAGGCGCTCTTCGATAGCCAGCTTTCATTGTCGGCATTACTAACCAGTCTGAATCGCGTACTAGTGCGAAAGTCCGATTCTAATCGCTTCATCACTCTCTTCTGCGCGTTGATTGACCCTGACGGCACTTTTACTTTTGCGAATGCTGGCCACAACCCAGCCATCCTGGTACGTGCTGACGGAAAGACGGAGTTGTTGTCGACAGGCTCGATGCTGCTTGGAGCCTTTGAGGATGTCAAATATAAGACTCAGCAAACAAAGCTTGGTCCAGGCGATGTGGTCGTGACCTTTTCAGATGGGGTGACTGAGGCTGTTAACGCGGCGAACCAGATGTTTGGCGATATGCGCCTCGAACAGTTAGTCAAGGATAGCATTGGACTGAGTGCGAAAGAGATCAAGGATCGGATTGAGCAAGAAGTACTGACCTTCACACGGGGTTTGCCACAGGGCGACGACATCACGCTGATCGCGCTGAAGATGAGAGATGTCGATCCGTTCGCAGCTACTCTTGCGCCGTCGCTGTTGCCACGAGGTTAGATTTCGAGCGAGTGAATCGACTCACCCATTGTCGCCGGTGGCCGATAGCGTAGATTAGCGCTTTGTAGATTACATAAAGGATTAGCACTCGATACTCTTTCATGAGGAAGGTCCAGATGAGGAAGGCCGTCAGCGCCAATTTGATTATCAGGCTCGCTGTCATTAAGTAGAGGAACTGTCGAGCTATTTTAGTTTCAGGACGCTGACGCCAGCCATTACGGAGATATTCCCACGGACGCGGGGGAACTGGCTGTCCGAGCCAAATAGCGGCTACCTTGAGAAAGTCTGAGTTATTGAAGATCGAGTAGCTGTAAACCAGGACGTACACGGTCTGTGGCAGAAGGAACATTAGCAGGAGATAGTTGTTCGTATAGTGAAAAGCGATAAGCAAAGCCAGCCAGATGTAGATGTCCACCACTGTGCCCATGCTTAAGTACCACAGTAACTGTTTACGCTCCTTCAACACGGTGGCATTGGAAAGGACGGCGAAGTGAGCGTTATCGCGGATCACGATCTCCGGCACTTCGCCACCATGGTAGGCGATGACGGCCGCATGGCCCAGTTCGTGAAGCAACGCAATTGGAATGAATGTCAGGTAGTAAAGAACCATCGAGCTGAGCGGATGCACACGTGCAGCAAGGGCCACTTGATCGATGAAACGATGCCAGTCGGCAACAAGCAGAGCAACACTAGCCAACAGCGCTAGCAGGGTGGCCCAGGCGAACCCCCTCGTTGCCGCAATGCGAACAAGCGGTCTGAGAAAGGCGATCAGCCGCGAGGCGTCAACCAAGCGGTGGTGATTGGAAATGCTCGTGGTGCCTTCCAGTAGGCCCATTTCAGCCAGGTATTCGACGGTGGGCAGTAACTGTTCTACCGTAACCTCAAAGCCCAGGCGGACGGGAGCGAGTTCCCTGAGTTCTTCAAGACTCCGACCGTCGCACATCTGAAGAAAGTTCCATTGCGTAATGTTGATAATTTGGGATGAGAGTTTCCGGTGTCGAAGATAGACCATACCGTTGACCAGCTCGCGCGCGACGATGCCGCCGCGGCACACCGGGTGGTTAAGGTCAAATACGGCTGGGGAAGTCTCAGCAACCAATTTGAAGACCGGAACGCTGATATCTATGGGCTAATGGGACTGCCCCGAATGATTCTCAGGCTAACACGAGCGCAGTTAACGTTCTGGTAAGCGCTGCAATGGGCGCCGATTGTATCATCGATGCAACTCAGGCAAAAAACAGTTTTGCTGGCTACTGGCGCGCTGTCGTTGCCGCTCATTGACCTTTTGCTGAGCGTTGGCGCGGTTAGACTGCGATTTCGGATTGCATTCGCGCTTCTTGGAATTGCAATAACAGTGTTAGTAGGTCTCCGCCTGTTTAATCGCACGGTCAATGATCTTCGCACAATTCGCACGGCTGTAGACGAGACTGCGAGCAACCAACCTGTCAGCACCATCGAGGTTGAGGGGTCTGATGAAGTGGGCCTCCTTGCCGAGGCGGTGAGAGTTTTGCGCGAGAGGCTGACAGTAATGAACCAGTTGCTGATTAAGGCTTCGCGGGTAGAGTCACTCAATATACTCGGTTCAATCGTCGTTCACGACATGAAGAACGTATCATTCCGATTGCGCTGTCTGGGCCAGAATCTCGAGAAAAACTATGGCGATCCCGATTTTCATAAATCGATCGCCCGCACGTTGGATGAGACGACGAAGCAGATGGATCAGATGGTGAGGCGCTTTCGCGAACAGAAGGACACGGTCATCGTTAAGTTGCGCATCAATCTGAATGAAGTGGTGCGCAGCGCCATGAACAATGTGCGCCGTGACGCGAATGGCCTTCGCATAACCGAGGAATACGATGAGCTGCCATCAGTCTGGGCTGACGCCATGTTGGTTGAAAACGCGTTGTACAACATTCTAAGCAATGCGTGTGATGCAATGCCCCGGGGCGGTCATCTGGCAGTTCGCACTCACCTGATCCAGAACACCGGCACGGGTCAGCCACTGGTGCTGGTCGAGATCGCAGATTCAGGAACTGGGATTCCGGAAGAGTTTATTCAAAACGAATTATTTGCCCCTTTCGTCACGACCAAACAGCGTGGCCTTGGCCTTGGTCTTTACACCTGCCAGCAGATCATCCGGATGCACGGCGGCAATATCAGGGTCTATAGTGAGTTAGGGCGTGGTACTGTTTTTTCTGTTTACCTTCCGGCTACCGATTGATATTGGGAATATATTGAGCCACAAAATCCTAATTATTGACGATGACGCCGCCCTCCAGGAGCAATTGGCCTGGGCCCTCAAGAATGACTTCGAATTGGTACAGTGCGGGGATCGTGATCAAGCTCTCAAGGCAGCAGTCACCGAGATTCCGAACCTGGTGTTGCTGGATCTGCACTTGCCACCAACTCATCTGCTTGATGACGGTTTGAAAAACATTGGTGAGATCCGGCGTGCCTGTCCAGAGACCGTGGTCATCGTGATGACCGGAGACGACCAGACAGAGACACCGCTTCGTGCCGTCGAGGAGGGTGCTTACGATTACTTCCGAAAGCCGATCGATCTGCGGGAGCTGCGCATCATCATCAATCGCGCCCTTGAGCGGCAGCGGATCGAGCGAGAGAATGCTCGACTCAGAAGAGAAGTCGAAGCGCGTTACTCGTTCTCGCAAATCATTGGCGGCAGCGAGCAGATGGCGGATGTGTTCGAGGCGATTCGCCGAGTCGCTGACAGTAACGCGACAGTGATTTTGCGCGGTGAATCGGGAACCGGCAAGGAGTTGGTTGCCAAGGCGATTCACTACAATTCTTCGCGCAGCTACGGACCATTCATTAGCGTGAACTGCGCAGCGCTTCCCGAAGGCTTGATAGAAGCCGAACTCTTCGGTCATGAAAAGGGGGCATTCACCGGTGCGCAGCTAATGGTTCAGGGAAGGTTTGAAAGGGCTGATCAGGGAACGCTCTTTCTCGATGAGATCGGATCGCTTGGTCTGCCACTGCAATCAAAGCTCTTGCGCGTACTCGAAGACCGGGAAATCACTCGACTCGGCGGCCGAACTTCAATAAAAGTAAACATCCGGCTCATCACAGCGACCAACGAGAACCTTGAAGACGCAATCGCGGCAAGCCGCTTTCGCGAAGATCTCTACTACCGCATCAACGTTGTGCCCGTCAACCTTCCGCCTTTGCGTGACCGGCGCGAAGATATACCGTTGCTGATCGAACATTTCTCTCGTCGCTTTTCAGAGGAGCACGGCGTCCAAAAGAAGCGAGTTGACACGGAGGCTCTTAACTACTTGATGGATTATGGCTGGAAGGGCAACGTGAGAGAGCTCGAGAATCTTATGCAGCGTCTGGTACTTATGACTGATGGCGAGACAGTCACAGCTTCGGACCTGCCGCCCCACATCCTGAATCAGGAACCGCCTTTCCAGCCCTCCCTCAAGACCCAGAGCGATCGCCCGTTCCCCACCTTTCCTGAAGCCGGATTGAACCTGGACCGTGAGGTGGCGCGTTACGAGTACGACTTGGTTCGGGGGGCGCTGGCGCGCGCGGGCAGTGTTAAGATTAAGGCTGGGGAGCTGTTGGGCTTGAACAAAGATCGTATGAAATATCTGTGCAAGAAATACAATCTATAAGGCTGGCAGCTGACCCCTGCTTAAGTTTTTCTTGCGCTGCGGGGAGAATCTTTACCCCCCAGGAGGAATGATTGCCCCCGAGCGTGGCAATAATTACCCCTACGTCAATCGGAAGCATTTCGGTGAAACGTCAGTTCTTGAAGCATCACCTCATCTTTCACCCGCGTGTGTGCATGGCATCAAGCTTGCTAACAGGAGAGTCCAACATCGGTTTCAGTTCTCAACAAATTAATGGAGGTAAACCGTTATGGCAGATTTCAAGGAAGTGACAATCAAGCTCACGGACGACCAGCGCAACCAGATCAAGAGCGCAATTGGTCAAGACATTAGTGAGGTGAAAGTTAGCGCCGATCGGGGTAACCCGCTGGCCGCTACCTCGCTCACAGACCGCGCCAATCCGCTCATGGCAGAACTGACAGATCGTGCTAACCCAGCGGTGCTTGCGGAGAGAGCCAACCCATCGTTTGGTGCGGACAAGCTTGCGGACCGAGCGAACCCGTCGCTTGGTGCAGACATGCTCGCGGATAGAGCCAACCCAACCGCGTTGACCGATCGGGCCAATCCGACTGCGTTAACCGATAGGGCGAACCCCACGTCGTTGACGGATCGTGCGAACCCGACCTCGCTCGCGGACAGGGCCAATCCGACCTCGATCATAGAGTAAGCTGACATCTAGCTACAAAGTGAACGCTGTCAAAGGCGATGGTCAATTGAGAGCCCGTACTGGTACGCCAGTACGGGCTTTCGAATGCTATCTCACCACCAAACTCTCGAACGAAACCAATCGCGCATTCCCTGCCAGAGAGTCACCGCCATTGGACGACTAGGACCGTACACTTTCGCCTCGCCCGACATGCCGGGCTTTATCATCGGGTCAGTTCCCACTTCAATCATCGCATCAAAACGTGTCAGCGGAGCTTCAAAGGGCGACGTCGCCTCATCTGCCAAAGCCTCGGCCTCTTCGCGAGCCGAGCGTTTCTTTTTTGTCGTTGGCTTTCCAGCGCCCACTTTCACCGTGGTGACTTCGCCGGAGTAAGTCATCGTGTCGTGGTTACTCGCAATGTCTTGCTCCGCTGAAGGTGAGAGACGTTGATGCAACTCGGATGCTGGGGCCAGGCTGGTGACGTGCCCATTGAGCGTTCGGCCCTCGGCCGCGTTGAGCCAGAGCTTGGCCGGCGCTCCCACTGCAACGTCTTCCAGATCCCAGTCGTCGACGCGAATGCGAGCCTGGACACTGCCTGATTTCGCAATCTCGCAAAACTGATCACCTTGCTTCAACATCACACCCACCTTCTGTTCAACCTTGGGAGTGATGATTACGCCGTCGTCAGAGGCTGCGATATTGAGTCGGTCGAGTTGAGCTTCTGCATTGGCCAACTGTTGGCTGAGTTGCGTGCGCCGGTGCCCGGCGACGAGCGCTTCGGCTACCGCGCCCTGCGTGCTCTGAGCAAGGATGCTATGGTCCAGGACGGCTATCTGCGACTGTAGTGAATTGCGCTGTTCTTCAAGATCCCTGTCCTGCATGATGGCCAGCCGCGTGCCCCGGTGTACTGTCTCGCCCTCTTTTACGAATATGTTTGCTATGAACCCTTCGGTGCCGGCTCTGATGGAAACAGTCTCTAAGGGTTCGATGACAAATGTGGCTCGGTGCCAATGAGGCAGCGGCATGAAGGCAAAGAGTCCCAGGGCAATACCTGCTACTACGATCACTAATGCGAGCCACGTGGGTTTCATAAGCACTTCCTTCTTGTCCTGGTACAGAAACCTAATGCCATTTATCGGCGCCCTCAGTCTCTTTTTGAGGAGACGAAATGCCACCAGCGGAAAGATGAAAATCCCTTTTTCTGGAAAGAAAAAGCTCACTATTCGATAGAAAAAGAATAACATCGCAAAGGTGATGAACACCTTGTAAATAAAGGAGAGCAACCCGTAGACGAGCAGAATGCGCTTCATCCGCTTGTTGTAGCTCGGGATGGCCACTGGGACGCGGAAGATGTATTTTCGGGCCAAAGCCATTACATAAGCGGCGGCATCCTCGCCGAGGTTCGGAATCTCCAGGTAATCAACCAGCGCGAAATACCCGTCCAGCTTGATCAGCGGATTCATGTTGATCGCGATGGACGAAAGACCGGCCACCAACATAAAGGTAAAGGCGAGGTCGTGAGTGAAGTAGCCTGGAGCCGAGAGATACCAGACAAAAGTGGCAATCGAGCAGATAACCAACTCGACGAAGGCGCCGGCAAAAGTTACCCAGAGTTTCGCTGCCTTACTGTGAAACGTCCATGCGTCTGATACGTTGCAGTAGAAAGCAGGCATGAAATATATCAGCATGAACCCAAGCTCGTGTACCTCACCACCGTATCGCTTGCACGTTAATCCGTGGCCATTCTCGTGAAGGACGATCACGAAGAAGAGCACGCCGATGAACATCAGTACGTCTCGAAAGCCCTTGTCTGAGAACGACCAGAGCTGAGACAGTCCGATATGTACCGTCTCCCAGTTGGCGATGATAATGATGGCAGCCAGGCTGAAGACTCCCACGGAGAACATCAAAAAGCCCCGTGTCCAGATAAACGAGATGCGTTTAATAATCTGGTTGTAAAGCTTGTCAGGATCCATCAGAGGGAAGCGCATGTAGTTCTCGTCAACCCCATCCGCGGCTTCTTCGGCTTTGTGCTGGCGATCCTGCCGCAGGCGTTCTAGCAGCAGCAGACTCTTTTCACTGGCAGATCGCTCGATGAAGTTCAGCTTCTTCAGGGATTCGACGAAATTGGTTACTTCCGATCCGGGAATCATTTCTCCCATCTCTGCCGAAACGAGCTCACCAACTTCATCGTGAGTATGTTTGCCATCTAGATAGGTGAAGACTTTTGCAGCTATCTCCGGGAAGCGGTAATACTTTAGTACAACTGGATCCTTGACTATGTAGGCCACATCTCCGCTCTGCACCTGGCGAATGATCTTGAGATCTGAACGGATTTTGTCCATGAGACTTCCCAAAGAGAGGCCTATTAGCGGCGGCAGGAGACCGCGGCTTCAATTCCTAATTGCTACTAAATCTCCTGCCTTCAGGTCCGCGGGAGGTGAAAGAATCACCTGGTCATTGAGGGCGAGTCCCGAGACGATTTCGACCTGACTGTCGAGCACCGAATTTACCCAAACTGCGCGGGCAGCACACTTGTTTCCCGAGGCAACAAACACTGTGCTGGCGGCGCCCTTATGTACGTCAGCCCCCACAGGAAATGCGGATTGAGGGATCCAGACAGTTGGCCCATCTCCTCGGCGTGGGACATGGACATTCACCGCCATCCCAGGCATGAGACCGAGACCGCTTGGGACGTCTGCGAGGAAGCCGAGCGTATTGCTTGCGGCCTCTGCCACCGAATCTATGCGACGGATGCGGGCCCGGCCAATGATTTGATCACTCTCCGCGCCCGAAAGACTTAGTATGCTGCCTGGCCCAAGTCCACCCTTTTCAGTTTGCGGCACCTGGAATTTCACTTCGAGAGGGGCAAGCTGTGTGATCTCAAACAGCTTGTCGTTCTTGACAACGTTCGCACCGAGCTTGGCGAAACGATGCAAAACGATGCCCGTGATCGGTGCGCGGACTGTACTCCTATCCAACTCGGCTTTCACCTGGATGACTTTGGACTGCGCTGTCTGGCCGGCGACTCGCGTCTTATCCACTTCGAGCGCCGAGGCATCAGCCTTGAACTGCGCGCGCTCGACATCGCGCTCCGGCGTCAACCCCTGCTTGAACAATGTCGTTTCGCGGTCGAGTTCACTGCGATTTAGTTTGAGCAGTGCCGTGTATTCCTTCTGCTCCAGGTCCAAGCGGGCAACCTCCAGTTCGGCCTGTTTCAGCTGGGCCCGCAAGTCGTCGTCACCACTGAGTAGGGCGATTACTTGTCCTTTGGAAACGCGCGCGCCTTCCTGAGCGGCAAGTTGGCTGATTATTCCATCTCGTTGGGCCAACACCATTGCTGCTACTTCTACTGAAAGTGCCGCCGGGATTAGCAGATCTCCAGTCGCTGTCGAAGCTTTTGCCTCAACAACCTGGACCAGGAGGGGAGGCTTCGCACTCGTTGAGTTCGCCGCCGAACCCGAATCTTTTAGTGATCCAGGTTTCACTGTACAACCAGCAAATAACCCTACCAGCAAAATCGTAATAACGGCCATGGGAAGTGCTCTCATACTTTACCTCTGCAATGACGCCTAAAATTGATTCCGATGGCTTCGCAAGTCGGAACGGTTAAGGCAGCCATGTCCAAATCGTCTTCTGCAGCCAACGCAGCGGTTCTCGCAGTAAGACGTAACCAACACTTCTCGGACCGGTTAAGATCTTCACGCGGCCCACCATTCCGGTCCGTAATACCTTGTCGGGATTCTCGACTTCTGCGCGCACAATAAAAACACGCACGCCCTGCTCAGTGGTGGCCTGCGGGCTGATTTGTGTTACGTGACCAACAAACTTCTGAGATGGGAAAGCATTTGCCTTGAGCCAGACATCCTGCTTCGCACTGACAAGGCCGACGTCGTCTTCGGGAACAGCTGCTTCGATGATTACTGGATTGATATCTGCTGTCTCGCAGAAGACCTCTCCCCTTCGAATGAACTGGCCACTTTTCTCCTCTATCTTGGGCGTGATGATGACGCCGCTCATGGGTGCGCGAATCTGCGTTTGATCCAGCTTCATCTGGTTAAAGAGTATTTCGCGCTGGGTCTGTTCGAGCTTCACCCGCTCGATTTGCGCTCCAGCCGCTCCAGATGCGGCCTGAACTCGAGTTAGCTCGCGTGCCAGAATGTCTGAACGAGAGCGTGCATCGTTCAGGTTAAGTAAGTACTCATCACTCCGCAGCGCAGCTATCACCGCCCCGGGCTGAACCACATCGCCCTCGCGATAGTTGACCTTCTGCACCACGCCATCAATTTCAGAGTTGACAGTCGCTGTGCGAGTCGGGAGCACATAGGCATTACCACCCACCTTCAGATTCCACGGGAAAAAGATAAAAAAGAGCAGTGCCACAATAACGGCGGAAACGCCGGCGGTGCGCTTCGCTTTCGGCATGGCAAGGAATGCACGCTTCCTGGCCGCAAGTGGTTCGAGCGCGCCAATCAAAGGAACCTGCCGGTAAAGTTGGGCATTACGAATGGCCACAGTTGCCTGGCCAGAAAAAATCTTTAGCAACTCCAGGTGCGAAGCGTTCAGAAACCGCGGTGTCTTGCTCTCCATTGCCAGCACACCGAGTGCTCCTTCTTCGTCCTTCAGCGGTAAAGCGTAAAAGCTTTTCATCCCGCTAGCCTCAAAGTGCGCGCGCAGCTTCTCGCGTGTCTCACCGCGGTCTGAATCGATCTCGTTGTTTCGCTCTGAAACGTAAATCTCCGTTCCGCCGTTTCCAGCCCAGTCGATAATCTTGTCCAAGGCTTTGATATTAGGGTCCTTCAGGTTGACTTTCGTCTCGCCGGCGATGGCGTCGATCTCATAACGACCCTTCGTGAGCAAGGCGATGGCACAACGGTCGAAAGGAATGATTGTCGCGACCTGGTTAACCACCACTCTTAGCATGTGATCGAGATCGAGTGACGAGGTGATCTCCCGGCTTGTATTGAGCAGGGCTTGAAGCTCTTTGACCTTCCGCTCTGCCTGATGGCGCTGCGCGTTGCGAATGGAGTTGGCAGCTTGACCGGCGATTTCGACGAGCAAGTCTGTGTCCGACTCTGTAAACTTGCTTCCGTCTCGCTTGTTAATGACTTCCAGTCCGCCAAGCCAACTCTGTTCGTGTTTCACAGGCGCGCAGATTAATGCGTTGATCGAACCGTCTTCCAGATGAGCAAAACGTTGAGCGAGGCGCGGATCGCCTGGGTCGTTAATTGTCAGTGGAGCGTTGTCGCGGAGCATTTCGCCGACGATTGTGCCCGGATCGATTTCGACGTGGCCAATCAGGTCAGGGCGGTAACGTCCTACGGCCGAGTAGCAAAACATTTCTGGTCCGTTAACCAGCCAGAGGCTGCATGACTCGACGTCCATCACGCTGACTGTGCGGTTGCAAATAATTGGGGCCAGTTCAAAAAATTCGATCGTCGAGTTGAACGACTGGCTAACGTCATAGAGCTGCGTGAGCCGTGTGACCGCGCGCAGCAGTCCGGCTCCCATCGCTTCCTGCGCACGGCGCGCAACGATGGCTGGCGCCGCAAGTTTGGCGAACTCATCGAGCAACGCGACGTCCCCGTTTGTAAACGGGGCACCTTGAATGTTGATGGCCTCGATTACTCCGACAGGATTGCTGCGATCGCGCATCGTGGCAAAGACCGCTGCTTTGAGAATGATGCCGTCAGCGGGCTCGGGAAGGTGACTTGTTGCCTCGAGCTCACGGAAAATCTGAGGCGCATCCGCTCGCAACATCTCTCCCAGGAGCCCGTCGTTCGACGTACGCGCCTCGCGCACCAGCGCCCGATTGAGTGTTGTGAGACTTGATGCTTCGCACCGGAGAGCGTGGTCGTCTTCATCGAAGATCCAGAGCAGCACATTTTCAGTGCTCAACCTGCTACAGACTTGCTTGCTGATGACGTCGAGCAGTGAATGGTAATCCTGAGCCGAACACAGTGCTCGTGCGAACTCAGTGATTTGTATGATGTGATTTCCGTCCTGCATCAAACCCTTAAGGTCGATCGGCGAATGCGACTTAAACTTGCTTGGAGAAAACTGCCCAGGTGTTCAGCTTCAGACTCTCAGGGCGGCTGTTAGCGTCACCCAATATATTACTGAGACGACGCTGATCCCAAGATTGGCAAATACATATTTCGAATCGAGATTAGTCACGATCCGGCACCTGTGAAAAACCGGAGCGGTCTGCGATGAATGTGAGAGATTTTGTATGCCAAATTGCATAGCTAGTCAATGCCCCGGCGGCAATCTGAGTTCACATAGATGATCAGGCCTGATTACCATGCTCTGCGAGTCGTTAAGTCAACACCGCGGATCAGCTGCCAAGAGCGCTCTAAATGACGCTTGGTCCGGCGCAATCTTTGTTGAAGAGGTTGCAGAACTTCCGAATCTATTGGGATTATATCGCTATGTTCAAAGCAAACGGCCTATCGACCTTAAGGCTTACCGTGTGCACGGCTTTCTTGTTTATCTGTTTAATAACCGGTTCCGTATCGGCCCAGTCTGCACGGTCTCTCTCTTCTACTGATACTGTCACCGTCGACGCACACGCAGCGGGTCGGCCTTTCCCGCACTTCTGGGAGCGCATGTTCGGTTCCGGGCGCGCCATCCTTTCACTGCGGGACGCCTACCGCCGCGACCTACGCGATGTGAAGCGCATTACCGGTCTTGAGTACATTCGCTTCCATGCCATCTTCCACGACGAGGTTGGAGTCTATGATGAGGATCAACAGGGCAGACCCTTTTATAACTTCTCTTATGTGGATCAG
>Ga0070707_100003989_pt1 | contig 13894 bp, 18 predicted proteins | sample KBSK5502metaG_FD_65468 | JGI IMG/M metagenome (GOLD analysis project Ga0070707, IMG submission 65468) | Corn, switchgrass and miscanthus rhizosphere microbial communities from Kellogg Biological Station, Michigan, USA - KBS K5-50-2 metaG | ecosystem: Host-associated > Plants > Roots >... | reverse complement strand
CAGATCCCGCGACACTCCGAACGACAACAACCCAATCCAATTTGGTATGAGACGAGCGAGGACGATCGCCGGAAAGCGGAGAGCCTGGAGCGCCTCCATGATGCGACGCGCCGCCTAGAGGCCATCCAGCGCGACATGGACCGTCACGACGCGGAGCAGGCGAAGCGCGAGCGCGCGCTACCGTCCTGCTGGGCCGACAACCGCCCGTTCAGCCTCTTCGCGCCGGAAGGCAGCCGGCCACGCAGCGGTGCGGTCCCAGCGTAGGTGAGGTGAGGAAGTTGGCCGGCTGCGTGGTGAGTTAGCCGGAAGGCGGCCAAGGTAGGAGGCATGCATTACACATGCGAACGTCCCACTCGCGGCACTCTATCACGTGCCGCACACGCACTGCCAGGCAGCCAGTACTACCGCCAGCGCCGGGCCTGGTGCCGCTCGACGCCAGCGGCACGTGGTTCGAAGTCCCCGTCACGGGCGACCTGATAGAAGTGCTGAGCGCCTTCGAGTTGGCGGCACTGCGCGCCTACATGGAGGGCGACGTGGCGACCTTGCACCGTCTCGCGCTGGGCTTCGTACAGCCGCTGGCGCCGCTGTTCATTCGCACCGACGAATAGCGTGTAGCGCGTTGTAGTGAGTGAGCTGCGCTATCGGCTCCGTGACGGGCGAGCAGTGAGACTGGAGACGACACCGTGGGAAAGAAGCCCCGCATGAAGCAGACAGCAAACACGCCGCGCCGCGAACGTATACCCGTGAAGGACATACAGTTGCCGCAGGACGGGAGCTACGACACGGCGAAGGAGGCGATCGCGCTCCGTATGAGCGCCAACCTCGCCAGTACAGGACACCCCCTGCATCATCAGACGGCGGACGGCACCATTGTCGAGCCTGACCCGACCTTAGAGATGCTGATGATGCACGTATCCCCCGACGAGATGCCGCCCATTCCGGCGGCTCGCCCTGATGCATGGCCCGCCGTACCTGTAGTGCGCGACTGGTACGAGCGCGAGCCAGGCCGTACGTGGCTGCTGCGGTGGCTCGCCGCCCAGTCGAAGTAGCGCATCCCCGTAGTGAAGACGGACGCACCGCCGCCCTGGAAAGCAATAGCGGTGCGCCCAAGTCCCCAAAGGAGAAGACACGTGCATCGTACCCCATCTTTCCCAAGCACCAAAGACTTGCCCGAGCTCGACGCCGACGACGCTCGCGCCGCACTCACGGAGCTGCGGTGTTTGGCGCGCCGTGAGCTGGCTATCGTCTACACCCGGCCCTACCACGAGCGCGGCGCGCGCCCGCTCTGGAACGTGTGGTTCGAGCGGCTCGTTTGGCCGATCGGCGAGCTGCGCGTCGAACTGGGCCGCTGGGCTGCGGCCTGGCTGGCCGTGCAGCGGAGCTCGGAAGGCGGCGCGTAGTGATGCACCGCCTCCTGGAGCGGCTGGACGGTGCCGCGTCCACCATCGTGCCGCTCGCCTACTTGACGGGCCTCCTGCTCGGCACCATGTCGTACTTCACCGGCGTCACTCTCGACGCTGGCCTCGCCGTGGGTGTGGCGCTGGCACTGGGGGCGGAGCTGCACGCCTTCCTGGAGCAGCGACGCTGTCGGTCACTGTGGGCGGCGTACAACCGGGCGAGCGATCTCGATGTACGGGAACGCCTGGCCGGCCAACTGAAGGCCCATATCGCCATCCTGGCCGCGCTGGTGATGTTCTCGGCGGTCAATGCGACGGCGTTTTGCTGCGGAGACGTGGCACCCGGCGCCGGGCTTCCTTCCTAGCTGGCTGCAGATTGGCTTGCGCGGTGCCGTCGTGCCGGTGCTCTTCCTGCTGACAGGTGCCCTCTCGCCGCTGACGGTCAATGCGAGTGACGAGCTGGCTGCGGCGTCGCGCCACATGCTCCACCGCACTATTCGCGCGACGGTCCGGCAGTGGAATCACCGTATCGAGCGCGCCCGCAAGCATGGCGTTGACCTCGCACCAGTGGCCGTCTCCCTGATGATGGATGCTGGCGATGCGGACGGCGCCCACCGGGTGCAGCTGATCGCCGAGGGCCTCAACGTGGCGGAGAGTGGACGTGCCAACATCCCGGCCATCGCTGCGCCGGCCCCTGACGCCCCGTACACGGCATCACCAGAGGGCGCTGGCGTGCCCGATGTGACCGAATCAAGCAGCGAGCCGCCCACTGACCCAGGCCACTACAGGCGCCCAGGGAGCCGCCACCAGAGCCACCCACGCTGCCGACCGCTCCCCGCTCGAAGCGACGGCGCCGGCGGAATGCTTCGAAACGTCCGGCAATCCTGCGGCTCACGCCTGAGGAGACGGCGGAGGAGCGTATTCGCCGGGTGCTCGCAGCCGACCCAGGTATCTCCATTCGCCAGCTCGCGCGCCGTGCCGAGACCTCGGAGAGTACGGCCAGCAAATACAAGCGCCTGATCACCGAAGAGCAGCGCGCACCCGCACAGTAGGTAGCCAGAAGGTCCATCTTTTACAAGGTGAGCATTGCCCATCAACGGATGCCGGTCGTATACTATGGGAAGCGGGCAAACACCGATAGCGCCATGCCCGCACTCCCCGCAGTTTGGCGACCCAAGGGAGATCTGTTGGCGCTATCAGTTCAGAGTATTTCCCACGTCGTGGCTTGATGCGGGGTGAAGCATGTGACACGTCACATGCTTCGTAGGTATCTTACCACTGGTGTCTTCTGAAAACAAGTGTACTACTACCATAAGGGTAGTGCTTCACCGTCAAAAGTTGGTGAGCATACTGCTATCAGAAGACGCGGAGAGAGATAGCCCACCCCCCACGCGGCACGGCGCACCCAAACAGGAAAGGTGCGATCGTGGCGATCCCCATGCAATCCCCCACGCGAACCGTTGTCCCCGACGAGCCATCGGTGCCGCCGCTGCGCGGAGCGCTGCGTCTGGCTGAGGCTGCCGCCTACCTTGGCGTGGCCAGGACCAAGCTGTACGAGTTGACCCGCGCTAGCCGCTCCAAGTCGTTTCACATCGGCAAGACTCACCTTGTCAGCGTGCGCGAACTTGACCGGCTCATCGCTGAGTACGAGGAGCTGGAGGCATCCTAGTGGCCCCGGCACGCGAAAGCCGCGCGCTCGGGGCCATCACCCCCGTGCAACGCGGCCTCACAGACGAACCCATCAGACAACCAGCCGACTCCACAGCAAGAATAGCACATACCCCAGCGACGGCGCAAACAAAGTGTGCTTGTTGCGGGAGCCCGCTCACGCCGCCCTTCGTACTCAATGGCACGCTCAGCTGGTGCTTTACTGACCTCGGCGGAGAGAAGTGAAGCGGTGGTACCCTGGGCGGCATGGGAACACGAGGAGCCCCGGCGAAGGCCGATTGGCGCGAAGCGCGGCGCAAGCGCGCCTGGGAGCTGAAGCAACAGGGGTGGAAACAGCACGACATCGCCGCGGCGCTGGGGGTGAGCGAGAGTGCGGTCAGTCAGTGGCTCAAGCGCGGTCGGGAGCGCGGCGTCGAGGCCCTCACGCGCCGCCCCCCACCTGGGCGCACGCCGCGCTTGAATGCTGAGCAGCAGGCCCAGATCCCGGCGTTATTGGCGCGGGGAGCGGAGGCGTGGGGCTTTCGCGGCGCGGTATGGACGGCGCGACGGGTGGCCGAGGTCATCGTGCGCACCTTCGGCGTGCGCTACCACCGCGACCACGTCAGTCGGCTGCTCCGCCAGGTGGGTTGGAGTCGGCAGCAGCCGGTCGAGCGGGCGACGCAGCGCGATGTATAGGCTGTGCGCCGCTGGTACGAGGAGCGGTGGCCAGCGCTCAAAAAAAGGGCAGAGGAGGAAGGGCAGACCATCGTCTCGGTCGACGAGTGGGGCTTCTACTTGCTCCCGCTCGCGGTGCGCACCTGGGCACCGCGGGGGCAAACGCCGTTCCTGCACGTCAAGCTGACACACGACCATCTCTCGGCGATCAGCGGCATCACGCTCGACGGGCGGCTCTTCCTGCAAGTGCGCGAGCACGACTACACTGGCGCGGGAGTCGTGGGCTTCCTGCGCGTGCTCCTGCGCAAGATCCCAGGCAGGTTGCTCGTCATGTGGGATGGCGCACCGATCCATCGCGGCCAGGCGGTCAAGGACTTTCTGCAGCGGGGAGCGGCCAAGCGACTGCATCTGGAGCGGTTGCCCGGCTACGCCCCGGACCTCAACCCAGACGAGGGGATCTGGAACTATCTCAAGCGGGTCGAACTGGCCAACGTCTGTTGTGTGGATCTCGCCGACCTGCACCTCCAACTCATCCGCGCCCGCGAACGCTTGCGCCACAAGCGTGACGTCATCTGTGCCTGTTCCCGCCAGTGCGGCTACGTGGTGTAGCCCCCTATGTCGAGTGTATCGAGCTCAGCAGTTCGACCTGTGGCCGACACTTAGGAATAGTACTCGGTGCGCCAGTGGCTTGCCGCCGCCCAGTCTTCAGCCCCGGCCATGATGATGTCGCAGACGGGGTCTTTGACGTCGTAGTACAGATCCCAATCGGTCGGCCCGTGGTGCGCCAGCGCTTGCTTCACCTGGGCATAGGCCGCCGCCGCCAGCGAATGCGTGCGCAAATAGTCGCGGAAGAGCAGCGCGTAGCGCCCATTCGCGCTGCCCGCTTGCCGCACATGGACGTGCGTGCGGTGCGCCGGAGCGGCTGGCTGATAATACTGTTTCTGCCACTCGTGCTCGCTGCCCGTTGCGGTCGGCGGACGGTGATCGTACGTGAGCTCCGCGCGCCGCACGTAGCCTGCCTGCTTAAATGCTGCTTCGAGCTCGGAGGTGAGATCGCCAACGGTGACCTGCACATCGATGACGTCCTTGGCCGCCAGCCCCGGTACCGACGTGGACCCGATATGATCGATCCGTAACGCCAAGTCGCCTAGTGCTTGCTGAAGGAGCCCGGCGATGTCCCTGAATTCCTGGGCCCATTCTGGACGAGAGTCCACGACGACAATTTCACGGGTCTTGTTCACGCCTGACCGTCTTCCTGTCCACGTCGCCGCACGCCAGACGTCCGTGTGGAGATGACTCCATTGAGACGACGCCCGCGACCTGCAAAGCAGCCTCGATCATAGCATACGCCAGGGGAAGCCTGCAGTAAAACCTGCAGTCTGGAGACGCTCGTTCCCTACTTCCTCGGCTTCACTACCTCGTGCGGGGGTCTCCTAGCGAGTATGAAACCGCTTGACCAGCACGCTAACCTACTTTAGTTCTCTGTGTCGAGCTCAGTAAGTGTTGGGCAGGACGATCGCCCGAAACGGCGGTGAAGCCGTGAAGACGACACCGACGGCGCCCGCATGGGCAAAGATCGAGACGCTGCCAAAGTTCAAGTGCGGCGCGACTGACGGGCAGTACATCGCGTGCTGCCCCGCGCATGAGGACCGTAATCCCTCCCTCAGCATCGGCACCGGCGATGCCGGCCAGCTACTCCTCGCCTGCCATGCCGGCTGCGACACCGCGGCTATCGTCGGGGCGCTCGGGTGCACGATGGCCGACCTCTTCCCGCCGAAACAGAGTGCGAACGGTGCGACACCGAAGCGCCGGATTGTTGAGACCTACTGGTATCACGGCTTTGACACGCATCTCGTCTGCCAAGTGCTGCGCTATGAGCCGAAGGACTTCCGCCCGCGGCGCCCGGCGCGTCCCGACGACGATCCCAAGGACGTTCACCAGACTGATGGTGAGAGGTGGGTCTACAACCTCGATGGCGTGGAGCGCGTGCCGTATCGGTGTACGGGCCGACGGGGCTGCTGGGGAAAGAACAGAAATCCGAGATCGTCTACTTGGTAGAAGGCGAAAAGGATGCCGATCGGCTGGCGGTACTTGGTCTCGTCGCCACGACGACCATCGGCGGCGCAAATGGCTTGGGCAAGAGCGCCGCTGGGCTGAGGAAGGCGCTGCCAGGCCGGCGCGTGGTGATTGTCCAGGACATGGACGACGCCGGCGACAAGTACGCCGCAGCGGCGCTGAAGGTGCTGAAGCCAGTGACTGCGGTAGTGGCCGTGCTAAAGCTGCCCCGGCTGAAGCATGTTCCCAGCCACGGTGAGGATGTTTCCGACTGGCTCGACAAGCACGGCGGCACGGTGGACGAGTTCCGCACGCTGGCAGAGGCGGCACTAGCAGAGCAATCGGAAGAACAGCCTAAGATGCCCACGGACGCTAAGATGCCCACTGAATCTGATAGGGCAACTAAGGGCACCTTAGTGCGGGGAGGGCATCTTAGCACGGTCAATCTCGCCACGGTGGAGCCGGAAAGCGTCAAGTGGCTGTGGCCGGGCTACATCCCGCTGGGCAAGGTGACGGTACTCGACGGCGACCCGGGGCTCGGCAAGTCGCTGCTGACGCTCGACCTGGCCGCACGGGTGACAACGGGGCGGGACATGCCCAACGGGAAGCCTGGCGTCTTCGGCGCGGTGGTCCTGCTCTCGGCCGAAGATGACCTTGCCGACACCATCCGGCCACGGCTCGACGCCGCCGGCGCCATCGTGGCGAAGGTGACGGCGCTGGAGGCCGTCGGCGATGTCGATGTCGAGACGGGTGAGGTACACGAGCGGCCCGTGTACCTGCCGCAGGATATCCCGGCACTCCACCAGGCTATCGAGGAGCACGGGGCGGTGCTTGCCGTCATAGACCCGCTGATGGCATACCTTGACGGCGATGTAAACGCGCACCGCGACCAGGACGTGCGGCGAGCGCTGCGCCCGCTGGCCCAGTGTGCTCAGGAGACTGGCGCCGCCATCGTCGTCATTCGCCACCTCAATAAAGCCCCTGGCGGCAAGGCCATCTATCGTGGCGGTGGCTCCATAGGCATTGCCGTTGCGGCGCGCTCCGCGCTTCTGGTCGCCGAAGACCCGGATGACGAAAACAAGCGGGTGGTGGCGCGCGTCAAGTCGAATCTGGCGGCGCCCGTCCCGGCACTGCGCTACCAGGTTACGCAACGCGCAGAGGGCGTGGTCTGCCTGGAATGGCTAGGGGTCACGGAGCACACGGCGACGTCACTGCTGGCGGTGCCGACGGACTCCGAGGAGCGCAGCGCGACCGAGGAGTGCGTCGACTGGCTGCAAGACCTACTCGACGGCAACGGGGGCTGGATCGCCGTCAAAGATGCCCAGCGCGAGGCGCGTACCGCCGGCTACAGCGACAAGGTGCTGCGCTCGGCTCGCACACGGCTATGTGGCAAGCCAGTGAAGGAAGGCTTCGGCGAAACAGGCCAGTGGGTCTGGCGGCTACGACCGGCGCCACCCGAGTCGCCTAAGATGCCCTCGATCCCTAAGTTGCCCAAAGATGCCCATACAGAAAATAAGGGCACCTTAGGCGGTGCAGGGCATCTTAGCAACGGCTATCAGCCGGAGTGGTGGCAACGATTCGAGGAGTTGATGGCCGGCGGCATGCCGGAGCGCGAGGCGACGGCGATGGCGATGGCTGAGGCCAGGGAGCGGCAGGTGCCGGCGTGAAGCTCTCCGACCTCACCTCGATTCGCTCCGGCACGCCGCAGACGTTGGCAGTGCTCCAGCGGCTAGGGGCGCGCGTCGTGGCCGAAGGCGAAGATATCCGTCTCGTCGACATTCACGAGCGTGACGCAGCGGCGACGGTGCCAGGTCGCTGGACGTTCCTGGCCTTCAGTGCGCGCAGGTTGATGATCGTGCTGGAGCCGAGCGGCAGCGGGCCGTGAGGGTGCCTGCGGACGCGAAGCGGGGCAAACGTGAGGCGGTAACACAACCGCAGTCTCAGGCAGACGAGGGCAGCACCTATGGCGTGGGAAACGCGACAGCGCGGCGGGCGCTACTATACCCGCTCACAGCGCCAGGGCGGCCAGGTAGTACACGTGTACGTCGGTGGCGGCGAGCGCGGCGAGTATGCCGCAGTGGCCGATGCGATCGCACGGGAACAGCGCGAGGCAGAGCGCGCGGAGCACACGCAGGAACGGCGCCAGCGCGACGCAGCAGAGGCGCAACTCACGGCCTGGTACGCGGTAGTGGACGCGCATCTCCACCAGGCACTCACGGCGGCTGGCTATCACCACCACAAACGCGGAGAATGGAGGCGGCGACGTGGTAGTAGTACCCATCAGCAGTGAGGCAATCGACGAGGCAACAGCGGCAGTGCAGGCACCTGTGGAGGCCACGCTGCCGGCTAGTTGGCGACCGCTGGGGCAGCTCACCTACGACGAGCGCGCACCCATCTTCCAGGCGGCACAGAACGGCGACACCGAGGCGCTGCGGCAGGTGCTCTGGTCGCTGGCCCTCGAACCCGAGCGTGGCGCCAAGCTCCTCGACGTGCCGACGCTGATCCGCCGCAACCTGATCGAAGCGCACACAGACCCCCGCAACGGACTGGTGAGGAAGCTGACAGAAACGCAGTGTGAGATGGTGCGCGCGGACCTGCTTGCCTCATGCACAGGTACGCCTCTTGAGCGGCTGCTCGTCGATCGCATCGTCACCTGCTGGCTGGCGGCGTATCTTGCGGATGGGAGTGCAGCCGTCGGCGGGCAGTATGCCAGTAGCAGCGCGGAGTACTACCTTCGGCGCCAGGACCGAGCGCACCGGCGGTTCTTGCAGAGCCTAGAGGCGCTCGCGCGCGTGCAGCGGCTGATGCGGCCCGGCCCGCTGCTCGCAATGGCACAACTGAACATTGCGCACGCTGGCTCGAAGCAACTGAATATAACAACTCCATAGCGCCCCGCCATCGCTGTGCTGACGCCACTGTTCTCTTGCCAAGAGACCGCCGCACCCGTTCGGTGGCGCGCAGGTCCACCGTGCTGCTGAGCCACAGCGCCACGCCACGCTGGCCGGGCTGCTGTGCGTCAGACCGGAGGATGGGGTGGGACGATGGTCCCACGCGCATCACGCTTCCCCGCCCATCGGCATACGCTACTCACGGGCCGGACACGACGTCCGCCCGCATAGGCGCAACGGGAAAGGGGATCGACCCAGCGATGAATACCATTCCCAAACCAGTCGTCACCATCCCCGTCGCCATCCTCACGGCCCTCGCGCGGGCCATCGGCGGGTGGACCGCCGCCGTCTACCCGGGCACGACGACGCACCTGGAGACGGCGAGCCGTGACCCAGCCGCGCGCCGCCCGCACACCTGGCACGCCACGGCGTGCCTCTCGAACGGCGTGCGCCTGCGCTTCACTCTCCTGGTCCAAGACGACGGCGTCGCCTGCGTCACCCGCCACGCGCGCCTGGCCGACGGCCACGCGGACGCGGATCTACGGGCGGACGTGCACGCCAGCAGCCAACGCGCCCACAGTCTGGGGATGGCGCCGCCCGCCGCACGGACGGGTGCGCCGTCGCCGCGGACCGGGAGACGTGGAGCGGGTGGCGGCCCCTAGCGGCCCCTAGCGGCCACTAGGCGCGGCCAGGGTCCGCTCGTCACAGGAGGCCAGCGGCGAGGCGCTGGCCTCGTCGCGCTGATCGGCGCCGGGGTGGAAGGTGGGTGGCGCAAACGTGGCAAGGGACGGTCGCAGCGAGCGCCTGCGTCGTGGGCATCACGAGCAAGCGCGGGTCTGTGGCGCCGCTGGTGCAGCGGTTCGCCAGCAGCAATGAACAGGCGAGCGCAGGTGCCTGCCAGTGCCACCTGCACCAACCGCTTCGTCGCGCGCTAAGGCGGTTTACAATGGCAATTCTATCCGCTTGCTGTCTGTTCAAGGATTGACCCGGCGGGTACACTGGCGACAGCAGCAGCAGCGTGCGAGCAGTGAGCGCGGGCGCTGGCTCTTCTGCAAGAACCGCCGGTGCGCCCGGTCCTAGCGCCGTAGGTAGTACTCTGCGTCGCTCTTCCGCCGTCGACATGGTGCTCATCGCCCACCCCACCTCTCCGTCCACAGTACCGGTTCTTGGCCAGTCCGGTTGCGCTTGGAGCAGCCCTCGTCAAATTGCTGTTACGAGTCCCTGAGAGGGTGTTTTGGAATGACTGACTCTGGCTGCGCCTGAGGATCTCTGCATCCTCACTCACTAGGTGGAAGCTCCTTGAGGGGTTTGGCATGTCGCACGTGCGTGTTGGATGCGGTGAGCACGGCCATGAATAGCTGGATGGCGCCGATTGCGGCAAGCGTGTAGTACGGACCAAACGCATCGAGCGCGATGCCCGTCAGGGCGAACCCGAGGGGTTGCCCGCCGAAGGCGACGAGACGAAAGACGCTGTTGACACGGCCCTGCAGCCGGTCTGGGATCAGGGCCATGCGGTAACTCATCTGCGTCACGTTGTAGATCGGATTGATCAGGAACGAGATCGCCGTCAGGATCCCGATCGACCAGATATCAGGGGCGAAGATATAGGCAAACCAGATAGCTGCCCAGATGAACGAGGTCGTCATGATGACAACCCCGAAGCGCAGCCGCTTCTGCAGAGGGCTCGCAATGATGGCCCCGACGATGCCGCCGATGCCGCCGATGGTGAAGACCAATCCGATGCTCAGGTTTGAGGCGTGCAGCGGCTTGGCCAGCACAATCACGATGAGGACAAAGCCCGCGCTGGTCAGGTTAAACATGCCGGTCAGCAAGGCGATGAAGCGCACGAGCGGGTGGTGGAAGAGCCAGCCCAGCCCCTCGCCGATCTCGTGCCAGAGCCGACGACGCGGTACCGCGCGCCGCTCCTGAAAGCGCGCGCGAATGAGCAACAGCGAGAGCACCGAGGCGCCGTAGGAGATGGCATCAGCCAAGAAGGGCAGCATCGCGGCGATGCCAAAGAGGGCGCCGCCCAAGGGTGGACCGACGAGCGCCGACGTGCCGTCTGTGGCCTGGTTCTGCGCGTTCGCGGCGGGCAGCTGCTCCTTCGGCACGACGCGCGGGAGGCTCGCGACTTCGGCCAGGTTGAAAAAGACGAAGAGCGTCCCCTCGACCGCGGAGACAATGTAGAGCTGCGCGAGGGTCAGTTGCGCCAGCCCGACCTGCTGCAGCACCACTGCAATGGGGATACTGCCGAGGGCGAGCGCGCGACCCGCGTCACAGAGCATCATCACAACCTTGCGGTTCCAGCGGTCGATGAGGGCACCAGCGGGCAGGCTGAAGAGCAGGTACGGCGCTGCCCGCACAGCACCCATGAAGCCGGCCTGGGCCGCCGAGCCGGTCAGCGCGAACACGAGCAGCGGAAAGGCCAGGCCCGAAGCCTGCGTTCCAATCGAGGAGATGGCCTGTCCGCTCCAGAGCAGCATATAGTTGCCATTGAAGAGCAGTGGACGGGCGCGCGGCGGCTTGGGGGCGTGGGAGGGGGCGTCCTGCGGGATGAGGCTAGGGGTGCTCATACCGCATCTCCTTCCTGTCTGTCCTGCTGGTGGGCCTGATTGGTCTGCCTCTCGGCCTCTCCCTCGATCTCAGCTCTCGGTGCGACCGAATCCTCGGCTTCACGAGCAGGCTGGGAGAGATGAGCGTCGCTCTGCAGGTAGTTGGGCGAGCGGAACAACGCGACGAGACAACTGTATACCTCGCCGTCCGGGTCAGGCGGTTCCCGCAGCAGCTCCTCGACGAGCGCAGCCAAACGCTCCTGATACACTGTGGCGCGTGCAGGAGACAGACGTGCGCGCGGGAAGGAGACTCCCAGCGTTCTGGCTTCCGCGCCTCCTTCCGCGACCGTCTCGGCAAACTCATTGGTGGCCTGGGTCACAATCTCGACAATGGACGAGCGCCCCCCGACCACGTCGGGCGACAAGTCATAGGTGAAGATGCGCGCGGTGCGCGCGTAGTACTTGGCGACGAAGCCGCGTACGAGGCGCTTAGCCACGATCTGCGCAAGCCCTGTCGCTTCGAGCACCTGCAAGTGGTGCCCAATCGCCCCATGGGGGACGTGGAGACGGTCGGCGAGCTGCTTGGCGGTAGCGGGCTCATTCTGGATGATACTGAGAATCCGCGAGCGCGTCGGTTCATTGATGGCCTTAAACTGCTCGGCGGTCGTAATGAGGAGATGAGGCGCCAACGCCGGCAGCGTCACTGGTACGTGCTCGGGCAGCACTGGGATGTCGTCAGCAGCTGATGGTGGCGCAGGTTCGGCACCGTGTGGTCTGCCCATTGGACGCTCCTCCACGTGGTCGCGACAGCCTACTTCCACCACATACTATTTTTCTAGTATGTGGTGGAAGTATAGAGCGACGACATGGACGTGTCAAGATGAAAGGACAGGGGACAGGGACCACCATGGTTTCGTTGTCCCCACCGGACCACATGCGCATGGCTGCACGCCACCTTCCCACGTTGGTGGGGCGTGGAGGATGCAGCGATGGTTTCGCATCTCGCCATGTCTTGCCGTGTCTCGCGCGGGGCAACGACGTCAGCCGGAATCGTCATCTCGACCGGCACGTTGCACCTGGTGTCCTGTGTTTGGCCAGCCGGCGAACCAACAAACGAGTCACCACCAGCTCGATGAGCGTCTCGCTGGTCTGCACCTTGCGCTTATAGTCCTTACTCATCCGGCGATTACGCGAGAGCCATCCAAACGTCCTCTCCACCACCCATCGCTTCGGCTGAACGCTGAAGCCGCGGACGCCAGGGCTGCGCTCCATCAGTTCCAAATCCCAGCCGCCCTCTGCCTGGCACCTATCCGCCAAATCCTGGCCGCGGTAGGCTGCATCCGCCCAGATCTTCTTGAGGCCCGGGACGAAGAATTTCAGTCCCGCCAGCAGGCGACGGGCGCCGTGTGTATCGTGCAGGTCAGCGGGGGTGACATACATGGAGATCGGCAGGCCCAGGGTATCGACCAACAGATGCCGCTTGCGGCCCTTGACGTGCTTGTGGGCGTCATAGCCGCAGATGCCGGCGGACTCCTCCACAGTTTTCACGCTCTGACTGTCCATGATGGCCGCGCTCAGGTCCGGATGGTGGCCCACACGTTCGCGTTCTGCGCGATGCAAGGCGATGTAGAGCAGATGCCACTTGCCTCGCAGGCGAAAGCGGCGAAAATGGTAGAAGACTGTCCGCCAGGGAGGGAAATTGCACGGCAGGTAGCGCCATGCACAGCCGGTGCGCAGCACGTAGAAGATGGCGTCGAGGACGCGACGTAATGGGTGAGTGCGCGGTCTGCCGCGTCGTGACAATGGAGGAAGATAGCGCTGGACGCAGGTCCATTCTGCGTCACTCAAGTCACTGGGATACGTCGTACTCATGCAGGGGAGCGTACGACGTTATGTCACCTGTTGGCTTTCCAAAACACCTTCTGAGCGCATGCCCGCATCAAAGAACCCTGGGGAAGTATGCCGTACACTGCACTGCAGCGTACGCACTCGGGCTAGTGCTCACCCTCTGATGCTGCTCCCTGTGCCTCGCCTCCTGATCTACCGCGCTCGTTAACCAGGCAGGCCACGCCGCGCTCTTCGCGCCTCGTCGGTGGCTGGTCACGTTCGGCAAGAGGGCGCGAGAACGCAGCGACGGAACTACGTGGGTGTTTCCTGCCAAGTCCGCGCGATTTCGGGCGAGCATCCCGACCTGACCAACCACGAGAGCGACACCGTTCTACACCTCGTCGAGAATAAGTGCAATAGCAGACAGACAATCCCTCTTCGAGAATAAGTGTAACAGCAGACAGCCGATCTCCTAGTTCAAGTTAGAGGCAAAAGAACTGCAATTCTGCCCAAAAGTCGCACCGCCAGTGTACTATTGAGGCACAACCTCTCCCGTTCATGTACACTAGCGTCCACAGGAGATACCTGACTCGTCACGCACGAGCGCGTTTGACACCAGAGGGAGAGACACGATGTCCGGTCCTCGCCCCCCCCACTTGCCATGGTCGCCGACTGCTAGCCCCTATCACCGTCCGGCGGTGTCGTCGTCTGCATCTGCGCCGGCAACCACGCAGCCTGATGTGGCCCAACTTGAGACCACGCTTCTCTCGCCGTTGCCAGCGCCGGTGCCCTCACCGTCAGCGCCGTCGGGTGTTCCACCGTCTGCAGCGTCCGTCCCCCCGACTCCGACTCC
>Ga0070707_100003987_pt1 | contig 13898 bp, 7 predicted proteins | sample KBSK5502metaG_FD_65468 | JGI IMG/M metagenome (GOLD analysis project Ga0070707, IMG submission 65468) | Corn, switchgrass and miscanthus rhizosphere microbial communities from Kellogg Biological Station, Michigan, USA - KBS K5-50-2 metaG | ecosystem: Host-associated > Plants > Roots >... | reverse complement strand
GGGGGGCGGACCGGTACGCGCAGGCCGCGACGCTGCTCAAGGCGTGGCGTGAGGCGAGCGTGGTGCGCCCCGATCCTGCGGAGTCGGTGTACGTCGTCGCGCAGGACTACGCCGTACCGTCGGGCGAGCGGCGGACGCGCCTCGGGATGCTGGCCGCCGTGCGCGCCGAGCCCTTCGCGACGCGGCGCGTGCGGCCGCACGAGCAGACGCACTCGGCGCCCAAGGCCGACCGATTGGCGCTGCTGCGCGCCACCGCGGCGAACCTCGAGTCCATTTTCTTGCTGGCGCCCGACCCCGACCGGCTGTTGGCACAAGCGCTCGTGAAGCGCGCCTCTGGCGTCCCGGCTGCACGCGCGGAGCTCGACGGCGTCGCTGTGCGCCTCTGGGTCGTCTCGGGCGACGAGGCGGTCGAGCTCGCCCGGCTGGCGGGCCGAGCTCAGCTCTACATCGCGGACGGGCATCACCGCTACGAGACCGCGACGGCCTATGCCCGGGAGCAGCCGCGCGCCGACCGCGTCCTCTCGTTCATCGTGTCGGCGGCTGATCCGGGCCTCACGGTTCTCCCCACGCACCGCATCATCTTTGGGGCGGGGCGCGATGCACCCAAACTGGTGGCCGCCTGGCAGAAGTGGTTCGAGGTCGGGCGGGTTGCGCCCTGCATGGATCGGATGGAGCGGCTCGCGGAGCTCGGGCGCGAGCGCACCGCTTGCATCGTAGCGTTCCCCGACGCTTACGATGTCACCCTCGTCTTGAAGAACGAGGCGGCGCTCGACAGCGTCCCGGAGCTGAAGGCGCCCGCGATCCGCGCATTGGACGTGGCCCGGATCGAGTCGCTCGTGGTGCAGCGCATCCTCGGAGCGGGCACGGCGACGCCGTCGCTCGCCTACACGCCCGATCCGCGCGCGGCGTTCGACGCGGTCCGCAACGGTCGGGCCGCCGCCGCGGTCCTGCTCAATCCGACAAAAGTACGGGAGGTGTTCGCGGTCGCGGATGCGGGCGACGTCATGCCGCCCAAGTCTACGTACTTCGTCCCGAAGGTGCCGAGCGGGCTGGTAGTGCGGTCCGTCTAGAAGGTATTTTCTGTCCATGCCACGCTCCCGCGACCGCGTCCTCGGTAATCTCGAGTCCATCTACCGCGAGGCCTACGAGCGCGCCAAGGCCGCCAGCGACCAGGTGCGCATGGCGGATATCGACGCCGCGTACCAGCGCGAACAGCTGTTGCTCGAAGTGCTGCTCGACATCCGCGATGCCCTCGCGTCCCAGCCGCCGTCGGCCGACCAGGGCTCCGGGAAGACGGCGGGTCCCGACCCGATCGCCGCGCTCGAGACCATCCACCGCATCACAAGGCTCCGCTGAGGAAGCCGCATGCGCCGACGCCTGTTTCTCGGACTCCTCTGCCTCACGCTCGCGGCGTGCGGCCAGAAGGCCGACATCATCATCACGGGCGGGATGGTCTGGACCGGCCTATCGACCGGAGCGCCGCAGCGGGGTTCCATCGCCATCGCCGACGGTAAGATCCTCGCGATCGGCGACGACTCGGGAGTCGCGCGTTATGCGGGCCCCAAGACCCAACGGATTCAGGCCGACGGCGGGCTCGTGCTGCCCGGCTTCACCGACGGGCACACCCACTTCATCGATGGCGGTTTCCAGCTCGCGTCGGTAAATCTGCGCGATGCGGCGACCCCCAAGGAGTTCATCCGACGCATCAAGCAGTACGCCCAAACCCTGAGGCCCGGCGACTGGATCACCGGGGGCGACTGGGACCACACGCTCTGGGCCGGTCAGCCACTGCCCCAGCACCAGTGGATCGATTCAGTCACCCCTCACAACCCAGTCTTACTCGACCGCGTGGACGGGCACGAGTCCCTCGCCAACGCACTCGCATTACGCGCCGCAGGCGTCTCCCGCGACACGCCCACGCCTGCGGGCGGCGAGATCGTCAAAGATCCACGAAGCGGTGAGCCAACGGGAATCGTCAAGGATCAGGCACAGAACCTCGTGCAGCGTGTGATCCCGCCCCACTCACCCACCCAGGTTGACTCGGCGTTGAGTCGGGCCCTCGCGCATGCGGCGTCGTTGGGAGTCACGGCGGTCGCCCACATGCAGGGCGACACGGGCGTCAAGGCCTGGCGCGACGCCTGGGCTTACTGGGATAGCTATCGGCGGCTCGAGGGCGCGGGGCGGCTCTCCTTGCGGGTCGCATACTATCTGCCGCTTGCGGCAGTGCCGGCAGTGGCCGAATCGGTGCGTGCGCGCGGCCGCGGGGACGAGTGGTTTTGGTTCGCGGGCGTCAAAGGATACATGGACGGTTCGGCCGGCTCGCGCACCGCGTACTTCTTCGAGCCCTACGCTGACTCAGCCGGGTATCATGGCCTCCTTAAGTTCGCGGAGGCCGACATGCGCCGCTGGATCGCGGCGGCCGACTCGATGGGATGGCAAGTCGCCGTTCACGCGATCGGTGATCGCGCCAATGCCCTCCTGCTCTCGATCTACGACAGCGTGGCCCGGGCGCATGGGCCGCGCGACCGGCGCTTCCGGATCGAGCACGCTCAGCACCTGCGCCCCCAGGACATCCCGCTGTTCGGGAAGCTCGGCGTGATCGCCTCGGTGCAGCCGTATCACGCCATCGACGACGGCCGCTGGGTGGAGCAGCGCATCGGGCCCGTCCGCATCAAGACCACCTACCCATTCCGTACGCTGCTCGACACGGGTGGCAAGCTGGCATTCGGATCGGACTGGACCGTCGCGCCGCTCGATCCCATCCTTGGCGTGTACGCGGCGGTCACGCGTCGCACCCTCGACGGCAAACACCCCGATGGATGGGTGCCCGAGCAGAAGATCACAGTGGGAGAAGCGCTGCGGGCGTACACGGCGGGCAACGCCTACGCGACATTCGACGAGGCCAAGCGGGGCACGCTGGCGCCCGGTGTGGACGCGGACCTCGTCGTGCTGGACCGCAATCTCTTCACCATGCCGCCCGATTCGCTCGATCGGGCGCGGGTGCGGTACACAATTGTGGGGGGCAAGCTGGTCTACAGGCGCTAGCCGGAGTCCTTGAGCCCCTTCCCCTCGCGCTCGACGCCTGCCTCGACCACTTCGCCCAGAACCAGGGTGTGATCTCCACTCGGCAGCGTTGCAACGACGCGACACTCCACCCAACCGAGCGCCTCGGCGAGCACGGGCGCACCGGAAATCGGCCCGGGCTTGGTCTTGACTCCCTTTAGCTTCGTCAGAGCGCCCGTGTGCCCGCGCCCCAGCTTCTCCGCCAGGTCACGCTGCCCTTCGTGAAGCACACTGATGGCAAAGTGGTGCGCGTCGCGGATCATCTCGATCATCTTGGACGTGCTCTCGACTGCCACGACTACCATCGCGGGGTCGAATGACGCCTGGCTGACCCAGTTGGCGGTGATGCCGTGCTCGTCGGGCTCACGCTTTACCGTCAACGCGTACAGACCGTACGCAAAATGGCGGAGGACCGTCTGCATCGCAGCGGCGTTCATGAACACGAATATGGATCGGCGGGCGCGTAGCACGCCACTTGCAGTCTGGCGTGGTTGACGCATATCTGCCCTACCATGCCCCAATCATTACTAACCTCCATCGGGCTCCTCGCTGCAGGGGTCGGGCTATCCGCACAGCAGCCCGCACCCCGGCAACCGTCTGCCTATGAGGAGCTGCAAACGTTCTCCGCGGTGCTGAATCACATTCGCGTGAATTACATGGACTCCGTGACCTACACGCAGCTGGTCCGCGCCGCGATTGACGGAGTCTTGCAGGCGCTCGATCCCCACAGCCGCTTCGAGTCGTACGCCGATCGCAACAAGGCCGCCAAGCTCCAGCGCGGCGAGCTCGCCGTTACCGGCCTGGTGCTCGAGAACGTGGACGGCGTCGCGAGCGTTCTGGCGGTCATGCTCAAGAGCCCGGCCGACGAGGCCGGCCTCCAACCCGGCGACCGGCTCACCTTCGTCGACGACACCACCGTCGCGGGCCTGGATGCGAGGGCGCTCGAGCTGAGGCTGGCCGGCGACAAAGGATCCAAGGTGCACCTGCGCTTCGAGCGCGGTCCGCGCCTCGAGCCCGACACGTTTTCGGTCACGCTCAAACGGGCATTCGTCAAGATTCCATCGGTCTCGATCGTGCGGCTCGCCGATCCCGCGACAGGGTACGTGCGCCTCGACGAGTTCGGAGAAAAGGCTGCGTCCGAGGTGCATGACGCCCTCAAGCGGCTGCGTGGCCAGGGCGCCACCCAGTTCATCTTGGACCTCCGCCGGAACCCCGGTGGCGAGGTACGCGCGTCCGTGGAGCTGGCATCGGAGTTCTTCCCCAAGAACACTGTGGTCTTCAGCACCCGGGGGCGGAAGAAGGAAGTCGACACGACGTTCGTGACCAAGCGCGACGGCGAATTCACTACTGCGCCGCTGATCGTCCTGGTCGACGGTGGCAGCGCGAGCGCCGCCGAGGCCCTGGCCGCCTCGCTCCAGGACCACGACCGCGCGCTGCTGCTGGGGCGCCGCACGTTCGGCAAAGCGCTCATGCAGACGGTCTTCTTCACCCCGTCGGGCGACGTCATCTGGCTGACCATCGGCCGCGTGATCACGCCCAGTGGCCGCTTCATCCAGCGGCGCTACCACGGCCTGCGCTCCGAGCAATACCGCGCCTTCGGCGGCGTCGCTGGCGCCGGGGAGGATACGCTCCAGATCTTCCACACCGATCATGGCCGGCCTGTGCGTGGCGGCGGCGGCATCGCGCCCGATGTCGAGCTCCCCCGCCCGGCTCGTATACCCGTGTGGTGGAGCGCGGCCGCCGACTCGGGGTTGGGGGACGCGTTGGCCGACAGCCTCGCCTTGACGTTGCCGGCCACTCCGGCCACCCGCGCGAACTGGATGAATGCCCGCGCGGAGTGGGACACGCGACTCGTGACTCCCTTCCTGGAACGGGTGCGGCGCCGCTTCCACGTGGCGGCAGAGCCGGACTCGCTGCTCGCCGCGCGGATCGCGCGCAACCTCGCGCTGCGTGTTGCGGAGGTGCGATGGGGACCCGACGCGCGCGACGAGTTCCTCGTGCGGAACGATCCTGACGTCCGCGCCGCCACGGACTACTTCCGCCGCCTGCCGGAGCTTTTGGGCGGGCCGAAGTAGACTATCTTTCCCCCATGGCGACGCGCGCTCAACCCCGCCCCCGGGCCGCCAAATCCCTCTCCAAGGCCGACTTGCTCGACATGTATCGGCTGATGCTCCTGTCGCGGCGCATCGACGACAAGGAGATCCAGCTCAAACGGCAGAACAAGATTTTCTTCCAGATCTCGGGCGCCGGCCACGAGGGCGTGCTCGTGGCGGCCGGGAGAGTGCTCCGTCCCGCGTACGACTGGTTCTATCCGTACTATCGCGACCGCGCGCTCCTGCTCAGCCTCGGGATGACGCCCACCGAAATGCTGCTCTCCGCGGTCGGGGCGGCCGAGGATCCAAACTCGGGGGGCCGCCAGATGCCCTCCCACTGGGGCCACAAGGCGCTCAACGTTGTCAGTCAGTCGAGCCCCACCGGCACGCAGCTGCTTCAGGCGGTGGGCTGTGCCGAAGCATGGCTCCGCTACCACCGGATCGACGCGATCGCGGAAAAACCGATACATGGCGATGAGCTCGTATACGTGTCCGCGGGGGACGGCACGACGAGCGAAGGCGAGTTCTGGGAGGCGCTCAACACCGCCAGCAACCTCAAGCTGCCCGTGTTGTTCCTCATCGAGGACAACAAGTACGCGATCTCGGTCCCCGTGGAGGTTCAGACGGCGGGCGGCTCGGTCTCGAAGCTCGTGCGGAACTTCCCCGGCCTCTTGGTCGAGGAAGTGGACGGCTGCGATCCGGTCGCCTCCTACGACGTGCTGCTGCGCGCCTCGGAGTACGTCCGCCAGCGCAAGGGGCCCGCGCTGGTGCATGCGCACGTGACCAGGCCGTACTCGCACTCGCTCTCGGACGACGAAGTGCTGTACAAGCCGCCCAAGGAGCGGGAGGAGGAGGCGCGCCGCGATTGCCTCACCTTGTTCCCCAAGCGGCTCATCGCCGACGGCGTGGCCGTCGCAGCGGAGATCGAGGCGATCAAGCGACAGGTAGATGAGGAAGTCGGCGTCGCCGCCGACATGGCGCTCGCCTCGCCCCAGCCGGAGCCGGAGACGGCCCTGCTGTATGTGTACTCGCCCGACGTCGATCCCACCTCCGAGCAGTTCGACACGGAGGACGACCCGCGGTTCGGAGGCGATCCCACCACGATGGTGGACCTGCTGAACGCCTGCATGAAGGATGAAATGGCGCGTGATCCGCGCATCGTGGTGTTCGGCGAGGACGTGGCGGACGCCAGCCGCGAGCAGCACCTGGAGCACGTGAAGGGCAAGGGCGGCGTCTTCAAGGTCACCTGGGGGCTGCAGCGGCAGTTCGGGAGCGACCGGGTCTACAACACACCGCTCGCGGAAGCGAACATCGTGGGCCGGGCCATCGGCCTCGCCACCCGCGGCCTGAAGCCCGTGGTCGAGATTCAATTCTTCGACTACATCTGGCCCGCCTATCACCAGCTGCGCAACGAGCTGGCCACCTTGCGGTGGCGCTCCAGCAACGCGTTCTCGGCCCCGGTCGTGGTGCGCGTCACCTACGGGGGCTATCTCAAGGGCGGCTCGATCTACCATTCCCAGACGGGCGCCGTGGTGTTCACCGCCGTTCCAGGGCTCCGGGTGGTGTGCCCCAGCACCGCGCTCGACGCCAACGGCCTGTTGCGCACCGCCATTCGGTGCGACGACCCCGTGCTGTTCCTCGAGCACAAGCACCTCTACCGCCAGACGTACAACAAGGCACCCAACCCCGGGCCGAACTTCATGATCCCATTCGGCAAGGCGAAGGTGGTGCGGGAGGGCCGCGATCTCACCGTCGTGACCTACGGGGCGGTGGTGCAGCGCTCGCTCGTGGCTGCAAAGGAGCTCGAGGAGCGGGACGGGGTGAGCGTCGAGGTGATCGATCTGCGCACCCTTTCGCCCGTGGATTGGGAGACGATCAAGGGGTCGGTGACCAAGACAAACAAGGTCCTCGTCGCGTACGAGGACGCGCAGTCGTGGGGCTACGGCGCCGAGATCGCCGCCCGCATCGCCGACGAGTGCTTCCCGTGGCTGGACGCGCCCGTGAAGCGCATAGCCTCGACCGACACCTTCGTCGGCTACGCGCCCAGGCTCGAAGATTTCATCTTGCCGCAGGTGGAGGATCTCTCGCAGGCGATGCGCGACCTGCATGCGTTTTAGCGCGGCGCGCGCGTACAGTCTTCTCTTCTTCTTGTCCGGAGCGACGGGGCTCGTGTACGAGCTCCTCTGGGTCCGGGTCCTTTACCAGACTTTCGGCTCGACGATCCAATCGGTGACCACCGTGGTCGCCGCCTACATGGGTGGCCTGGGTCTCGGCGCCTGGTTGCTCGGCCGCCGGGCCGATCGCCACGCGAGCCCGGCGGCACTCTACGGCTGGCTGGAAATCGCGATCGGCCTCTTCGGGCTCGCCTCCCCCCTCGTGCTCGCCTTCGCCCATCGCGTCTATATCGGCGTCGCGTCGGCCTACGGCCTCACCGGGGGAGCGAGCATCGCGCTGCGCTTCGCCCTCGCGGGTGCCGTCCTCCTCATTCCGACGACCCTCATGGGCGGGACGCTCCCAGTGCTCACGCGCGCCTTCACGGGCACGGAGCGAGCCGAGTTGCAGCGCTCGCTGGGACTCCTGTACGGACTCAATACGTTAGGCGCGGTTTTGGGAACGGCCCTCGCGGGCTTCTTCCTGATCGAGCATGTGGGCGTGCGGGCTAGCCTGTGGGGCACCGCAGCCGTGAACGTGGCGTTGGGTGGGGTCGCGTTGCGGCTCTCTCAGCCGCGCGCCGGCGCGTCGCGCGATGCAGCAGTCGAGGCCGTCCCGGCACCGGCCGACCCCGGGGAGCGACCAACGCCGGCCCTGCGCAACGCCGCGCTCGTGCTGATCGGCCTCACCGCCTTCGCCGCGTTGTCCGAGGAGATCGCCTGGACGCGCGTGCTGGTGATGATCGTCGGCGGGTCCACCTATGCCTTCACGCTCGTGCTTCTGGTGTTCTTGCTCGGCATTGGCATCGGCAGCGCGCTCGTGGCACGCCGCGGCTCGGCTGCAGCGGAAACCGCGGCGGCCGCCGGCGCGGCCCAGGCACTGACTGCGGCGGGTGCTGCCCTGCTGTTTGTCGTCTTCGGCCTGCTGCCGCGCTACATCATCGCCGTGTTTCAGCTGCCGTCGCTCGGCGCCACCGAGCGTCTCCTCGCGATGGGCCTCGCCGTCGGGGCCGTGGTGCTCATTCCGGCGATCGGGATGGGGATGACCTTTCCGCTCCTCACCGATCTCGTGGCGCGTCGCGACGCGGCGGGTGGGGCGGAGGTGGGCCGTGCGTACGCGATCAATACCGCGGGAAGCATCGTCGGGGCCGTGCTGACGGGCTTCGTCCTGGTGGTGTTCCTGGGCACAGACCTCACGCTCCGCCTGGGCGTGCTCGTGAATGTGCTCGGGGCGTTGGCCCTGGCGGCGCTCGCCGCCCGTGGCGTAGCGGAGGGATCAGTCGCGCATCGGCGGCTGCGCGCTCGGGTAGTTGGCGCAGGGGCGGTGGCTAGCGCGGCGCTGGTGGTTGCCATCGCCGCACCGCGCTGGAGCACCCGGCTCATCGACCTGGGGCCGAGCATCTACGCGCGCGATCGCATGGATGCGCACGGGGTTGCGGCCTTCCTGGCGCACCGCGGCTCACGTCAATTGGCGTACCAAGAGGGTTGGAACGCCACGGTTTCGGTGTGGGAAGAGGCGTCGGGTCGGTCGCTCAAGGTCAACGGCAAGGCGGACGCGTCGGACTACGGCGACATGGACACCCAGATCATCGCCGGTCTGGCCCCTGTCGCGGCGCGCCCCGATCCCAAAAACGCGTTCCTCGTCGGGTACGGGAGCGGCGTGACGGCACGCGTCCTCTCGGACGTTCCCGGCATGCAGCGCGTTCGGGTGGTCGAGATCGAGCCCGCGGTGCTCGACATGCATCGCTTCTTCTTGCACGTCAACGACACAGCCCTCGCCCGCCCGAACGTCTCGGCGATCGTGGATGATGCGCGCAGCGCGCTGCAGCTCGATCGCACGCGCTACGACATCATCGTTTCGGAGCCCAGCAACCCCTGGCTCGCGGGCGTCGCTACGCTGTATACGGTCGAGTTCTTCCGCATTGCCCGGAGCCGTCTGGCGGAAGGTGGCGTGTTCTGCCAATGGGTCCAACTCTATCAGGTACCGCTCCCGGTGGTGGCCGGTGTGGTCCGGAACGTCAAGGCGGTGTTCCCCCACGTGCATCTCTGGTTTGGTGCCCCCGGCGACGTCATGGTGGTCGCGTCTGACCGACCGCTCGCCTATGATCCCGCGTGGATCGCTCGCTTGGTCGGCCCGACCGGAGCGCTGGGCGAGTTGGGACGCGAGTACCTGGGCGTCGATCGGCCCGAGGACTATCTCGGACACTTCCTGCTCGGCGAAGCGGGCGTCGCGAAGCTGATCGAACGTCCCGCCATCGTGCACCGTGACGATCGGCCGCAACTCGAATTCGTCGCGGCGCGCCGCTTCCTCGATCCCTCGGGCACGGCGGGGGTGTTCGACTCCCTGGCGGCCATCCAGGCCGCCACACAGGCGCAGGACGGTACGTCACCGTTGCGGCTCGCTCGCACGCTCACGGCTCGCTGGGGCGATATCGGTGGCCTGGCGTACCTCGAGGCCGCCCGGCGCGCTCAGCCGGACGATCCTCGATGGACCGCGGCGGTGGCGGCTGTTCGGCTCAACCTGGGAGACGCGACGTTCAGCGACTCGGCGCTGCCGCGCCTCCTGCGCCCCGGACGCAACCCCGAGGCGTGGCTCATGAGTGGGTTCGTGGCGGCTCAGCGCAACCAGGGCCAACGCGCCCGGTCCCTGTTCGCCGGCGCGCTCGCCGCCGGTGCGGACACGGCCGAGACGAACGCCGCGCTGGCCGCACTCGATGCCCGGGACCAAAGCTGGACCGGGGCGGCGGCCCGCCTCCGAATAGCGCTCAGTACGGCGCGTAACACCCTGCGCCATCCGTATCCGCGGAATTTGCTGTGGGCGGCCCTCAGGCCGCTCGCCTTCAACGGCCCGCCCGCCAGCGCCGACAGCCTGGTCACGAAGGCAGCGGGAGGCCGGGACGGCTGGTTCCGGGTGCATGAGCTCCGCACGGTGACGGCTCTGCGTACCGGTCAGTGCGAAGTGGCGGCGCGAGAGTTCCTGGTGCTGCTCGAGTTCGGGATCGAGCCGGAGGATGGCCCCGCCCTGGTCAACCAATGCCGGCGGGGTGTAGGAGCGGCGCGCTAGATCTCTTCGCCCAGGGCCTGCTTGATTTCACCCGCTGCTGCGATGACGTGGTCGACATCGCGCGACAGCGCCCGGGCCTGCTGGGTGGCGCGGGTGAGATCATCGAGGGCCACCGCCACACCAGCGGAGCGGAGGCGCAGCAGGTCGAACCGGACGTTCTGCATCGCGAGCACGCACGACTCGAGCTGGTCCGCAACTAGCTGACGTCTGGTCAGCAGATCCGTGAGCGCCTGTCGCTGGCGCTCGAGCAGGCCCACCTGGCGGTCCCGTTCCGGGCTGTCCCCCTCGTGCGCCCGTCGTGTCAGCCCCGGGTCGCCCTGATGCTTGGTCGCCTGGATCTTTTCCTCCAGGCGGGCCAGGGCGCCCCGGTCCACGGTCCCGCTCATGGCGTGCAGGGTTCGAGCCAGTTCTTCCGCCCGATTCAGCAGCGCGTCCGCCGTCGCCACCACGTCGGGCAGCAGCTTCCGCTCCGACTTGGGGAGACGGTCGACGATGCGGAGGATGGCCTTGCGATCGCTGCGCGCCTGCTGGATCGGCTCGGCGTGGCCGCCGAACTCGTCGGTGGTGGCGCGCGGCAGCTCGACCGGACGGCTGCCCCCCGCCGCGAGGCGCGCTTCGATCGCGTCGGACGCCGGTGGCCGGGCGAACACGTCGCGCCATGAATACCCGGCGTGCCACAGCCGGATGTAGCGCGGCACGAGCGCCGTTCCACCCCAGATCGCCGCGACGAAGATCGACCAGCTCGGGGCGTGGTTCCCTGTGGCAATGTCGATAATGAAGAGCGACCCGCATACCGAGGCCCAGGTGACGAACCGGCTCCGCAGGTCGCGCACGATCTCGGGCTCGCCGCTGGGCGCGAGCGTTGGCCGGTCGCGCATGCGGTCGAGCCGCCGCGCCCGCTCATCGAGCGCCCGTCCTGCCCCTCCCCGCGGCACGGGCGGCGCGGACGGGAGTGGGGCGCGCGTCCCACGCGATGGGGAGGGGCCGCTCGACCGCCGCGCCCGGTGCATGGTCGCGCTCCGGGCCTCGAGCGCACGCCGCAGTGCGTCCGCTGTCGGCCAACGGTCCTCCGGGTCCTTCTCGAGCGACCGCATCACGCAGGCCGCAAGATCCTCGGGCACCTCCGGCCGCCGATCGGTGATCAGCGGTGCCCGCTCCGTGATGTGCTTCATCAGGATCCCGGGGACCGTGGGGGCTTGGAACGGCAGCTCGCCCGCGAGCATCTGGTAGGCCACCACACCTAGGCTGTAGATGTCCGACCGCCCGTCGATCTCGCGGTCTCCCGCGGCCTGCTCCGGGCTCATGTAGTGCGGCGTGCCGATCGCCACGCCGGTCGCGGTGAGCGTCGCGCCGCCCGTCGTCGAGGACAGGGCCTTTGCGATCCCGAAGTCCGTAACGACGACGCGGCCGCGGCTTCCCTCGAGCAATATGTTGTCGGGCTTCACGTCGCGATGGATGATCCCGAACGCGTGCGCGGCTCCCAGCGCGTCGGCGGTCTCCTGCATGATCCGTCGCGCCTCCTCCGGCGGCAGCCGGCCGCGCCGTTTGAGCTTCGCGCCGAGCGACTCTCCGTCAACAAAGGCCATCACGAAGTAGACCAGCCCGTCCGGGCTTTCTCCCACGGAGTGTATCGGCACGATGTGCGGGTGGGACAACCGCGCCGCCGTCTCGGCCTCACGCACGAAGCGCAGCCGAATCTCCTCTCGGAACGCCAGTTCCGGCGGGAGCACTTTGACGGCCACCTGGCGCTTCAAGCGCTCGTCGCGGGCATTGAAAACGACGCCCATTCCGCCCCGGCCGATCTCGCCTTCGAGCGTGTAGGAGCTGCCGAGCGCTTGGCTCAGCCGGGTGGCGAGTGCCTTGTCTGCAGCGTTCATCGGGCTTCGCGTGAAGGGCGCGCCGATAGATTAGCCGCGGGGCGACGAGCGTGCAACCTGTAAGCGGCTTTTGACTTACGTTCGGCCGCCGGGTTGGCGCTCGCGCGGTGGCTATTCGGCAGCGCCTGCCTTATTGGCCGCCGTTCGGCGGAACGCGCGTGCTCAGCGCAGCGTTTTGGTGGTGGCACGGACGATGCTTAAGGCCGTGCGAACCACGCGTATGCTTACCCTCATCAGAGTTGGTGCCCATGTCTGAACGACTGACGCTCCCCGTGCTTCCACTGCGGGAGGTGGTGCTGTTTCCAGGTGTCTCGACGCCGGTCGGCGCCGGACGGCCGGCAACGCTGCGCGCTATCGAAGCGGCGTTGAAGAGCGACTCCCGTCTCATCTTTGCCGTCGCGCAGCGCGAGAACGTCGACACGGTCAGCCCCGAAGTGCTGTATACGACGGGGACGATCGCCAAGATCAGCCAGATCCAGCGTGGCCTCGGTGGCGTGCAGCTGCTGTTGCACGGCGAGCGCCGGGGCACCGCACTGCACTATACCGATAACGGCCGCTACCTCGAGGCCGTGGTCCGCGAAGTCGACGATCTGCCGCCCCTGAACACGGCGGATCCGGCGTTCGTGGGCCTGCACCGTGAGGCGCGCGAGCGCGCCGCGGAGCTGGGCCAGAAGTCGGGTCTCCCCGAGGAGGTCGTCCGTCAGGTCCTCGAAGAGGTCACCGACCCCGGCCGGCTCGCGGACCTGGTGGCGGGCTACCTCGAGATCCAGCCAGCGGAGCGGCAGGGGTTGCTCGAAACGCTGTCCGTAGAGGAGCGCCTGCGGCGTGTCCTCATTCACGTCCAGCGGCAGATCGGCGTGCTCGACGCCCAGGAGCACATCAAGTCCCAGGTCCAGGAGGAGCTGGGCGAGCGCCAGCGTGAGATGTTCCTCCGGGAGCAGATGAAGGCGATCCAGAAGGAGCTCGGCGAAGGAGACGAGGGGACTGAGGTAGAGGAGCTGCGGAAGCGGTTCGCGGCACTCGAGCTCCCCGAGGCCGCGCGCAAGGAAGTCGACCGCGAGCTCGCCCGGCTGGAGCGGGCCAACCGCGACTCGATGGAAGGCCAGGTAATCCGCACCTATCTCGAGACGATGGCGGAACTCCCGTGGAACAAGCGGGCGGAGGAGTCGCTCGACTTGAAGCGGGCCGTGGAGATCCTCGAGCAGGATCACTACGGACTCAAGGACGTGAAGGATCAGGTCCTCGAGTTCCTGGCCGTGCGCCAGCTGCGCCAGCGCTCGCCCGACGAGGTGGCGCAGGGCAACGCCGACGACAAGCAGGCGCGGGGTCAGGTCCTGCTGTTCGTGGGCCCTCCGGGCGTGGGCAAGACCTCGATCGCCAAGTCGATCGCGCGTGCCATGGGGCGGCCGTACGTGCGTATTTCGCTCGGCGGCGCGCGCGACGAGGCGGACATCCGGGGCCACCGGCGCACGTACGTCGGCGCCATGCCAGGCCGCATCATCCAGGGCATGAAGCAGGCCGGCGCTAAGAACCCGGTGTTCCTGCTCGACGAGCTCGACAAGCTGGGCGTCTCCTTCCAGGGCGACCCGGCTGCCGCGCTGCTCGAAGTGCTGGACCCGGCGCAGAACGACTCGTTCACGGACCACTACCT
>Ga0070707_100003984_pt1 | contig 13900 bp, 10 predicted proteins | sample KBSK5502metaG_FD_65468 | JGI IMG/M metagenome (GOLD analysis project Ga0070707, IMG submission 65468) | Corn, switchgrass and miscanthus rhizosphere microbial communities from Kellogg Biological Station, Michigan, USA - KBS K5-50-2 metaG | ecosystem: Host-associated > Plants > Roots >... | reverse complement strand
CGGACGAGCAGCGGCTACTCCGCGACACGATGCGCTCGTTCGTCGACGCCGAGATCCGCCCCGTCGCCAGGGAGTGGGAGGAATCCGGCCGGTATCCCGAGGAGATCGTCGCCACGATGCGGGAGATGGGGCTGTTCGGCCTGCTGGTTCCAGAGCGGTACGGCGGGATGGCGGCCGACATGGTCTCGCTGGCGATCGTGTTCGAAGAGATCTCGCGCGGGTGGATGGGGGTCGCCGGGATCATCGGCAGCCACTCGCTGTCGTGCTGGATGATCGCGGAGCACGGAACGGACGAGCAGCGGGCCGCGCACTTGCCCGCGCTCGCCAGCGGCGAGCGCCGGTCCGGGATCGCGCTGACCGAGCCGGGCGCTGGCAGCGACCTGCAGGGCATCGCCACGACGGCCAGAAAAGACGGCGACAGCTACGTGGTCACCGGGCGCAAGACCTGGATCACCAACGCCAGGCACGCGGACCCGCTTCCCGTCCTGGTCAAGACCGATCCGTCCGCACGGCCCGCGCACCGCGGCATGTCGGTGCTGCTCGTCGATCCCGCCTCGGCGGGCTTCGAGGTGGTGCGCGACCTGCCGAAGCTCGGTTACCGGGGCCCGGAGACGTGCGAGATCGTGCTCGACGACGTGCGGGTGCCTGCGGCCAGCCTCCTCGGCGGCGCCGAGGGCCGGGGCCTGCAGCAGGTGCTCGCGGCCCTGGAGAAGGGCAGGATCAACATCGCCGCTCGCGCGGTCGGGGTGGCCCAGGAGGCCTACGACCAGGCGCTGCGGTATGCGGGGGAGCGCGAGGCATTCGGGCGGAAGATCGCCGGCTTTCAGGCCGTGCAGATCAAGCTGGCGGACATGGCGATGAAGCTGCAGGCCGCGCGGCTGCTCACGTACTGGGCCGCGGCGCGGGCCGATGCCGGGCGGCGGGCCGACCTGGAGTCCGGCCTGGCGAAGGTGTACGCGTCTGAGGTCGCCTACGAGTGCGCGTTCGCCGCCATGCAGGTGCACGGCGGGTACGGCTATTCGAAGGAGTTCACGGTCGAGCGCCTGTACCGAGACGCGCCGCTGATGGTGATCGGCGAGGGCACCAACGACATTCTCCGCACCGTGATCGCCGAGTCGCTGATCGGCGGGCGAGGCGTCATAGGCTGACCGGTTCTGCCGCTCACCGCGAGATTCGTCCCTATGCTGGTCGACGGGCCGGACTTGGTCCGTCAACCGATGTTGGGGAGTGCCGGTGGATCGTGCCCTCGCCGACGCCGTGCGGACGGCTTGACGGTGCCGGATAAGGTCAGCCCCGCCGCGGTCCGCGCGTCCGCCGCCCGCGCCGCGCGGTCGGGCCGCAGGGGCACGGGCCTGCCCGCCATCCTCGCCGTCATAAGCACGCTGGCCGCCGCGGGGTGCTCCCTGGTCGGCGCGACCTCGGCAGCGAGGCACGCGCCTGCGTCCTCCGTTCCCCCGCGTCAGAGTTCGCGGCCGGCGCCGTCCGCCAGTCCGTCGGCAGACCGCCGGCAATCCCCGCCGCTCGCCGGGAAGGTCGTCGGGATCGATCCCGGCCACAATGGCCGCAACGGCACCGATCCGGCCTACCTGGCGCACCAGGTATTCAACGGCAGGACCATGGAGGACTGCAATACCACCGGCACACAGACCGCGAGCGGGTACACTGAGTCGCTGTTCAACTGGAAGGTGGCGGCCTACCTGACGGCCGATCTGCGTCGTGACGGCGCCCGGGTGGTGCTGACCAGGCACAACAACGACGGGATCGGGCCGTGCGTGAACCGCCGCTCCACGATGCTCAACCACACCGACGTCGCCATCGATATTCACGCCGATGGCGGGCCGTCCTCTGGCCGCGGATTCACCGTCCTCGAACCGGTTGCCGACGGGCCCAACAACGCGGTCATCGCATCGTCCCTGCGATTCGGCCGCTATGTGCACCAGGCATTTCTCGCCGATACGCCAATGCGGGTGAGCGACTACTACGGACACGACGGCTACATTCTCCGCAACGACCTCGCCGGGCTGAACCTGACCACCGTGCCGAAGGTGCTCATCGAGTGCGGCAACATGACCAACGCCTCCGATGCCTCGCTGCTGACCTCGGGGCGCGTGCAGCGGCGGATCGCGCGGGCGCTTGAGGCCGCGATCATCCGCTTCCTGACCGGCCGCTGGCCATCGGGAGCCCGGGCTCGGTAGACGGCGTCCGCGCCCGCCGCAAGATTCCGCGGCATCCGCACGGATTCGGGCATCGGCCGGGATTTTGGTCACGTTCGCCAGATCCGGACATTGCTGGCTGCCGCCGCAGTTAGGATCGATGCTGAGTTTGTCGGAGGGCACTGGGTGACTGCTAAGCGCCGCGGCATGCGTAAGCCGTTCTATCTGGCTGCCGTTTCGGCGCTCGCGTCGGTCCTCGCCGGCTGCACGATCATCGGCCCACCGCCTCCGACGAATGGCGATTCCAGCAAGACGGGCCTCAGCACGACAGCCCCGCCGACCAGCTCTTCGCGGCCAACGCCCAGTCACAGCCATAGCCACGGCCACACCACGAAGATCTCGCCGTTCGTCGGCCTGGCCAATTATCTTTCTGGCCGGCAAGGCCAGATCACGGCCGCCGTGTACGACAACCGCACAGGGAAGACCTGGGTATTCCACCCGGGAGTGCGCCAGGAGACGGCGAGCATCGTCAAGGTCGAGATCATGGGCACGGCCTTCTGGAACGCGGAGCACGGCCAGCCGCTCTCGGCGACTCAGCAGGCCCTGCTGACCCCGATGATCGAGCAAAGCGACAACACCGCGGCGACCGACCTGCTCGCCGACGTAGGCGGGCCTCCGAAGGTGCAGCACTTCGACCAGCTAGCGGGCCTGACGGACACGAAGGTCTCAACGAAGCAGTACATCCCTGGCAGCACCTTGCCAGGGTGGGGGCTGACGCTGACGACCGCGCTGGACGAGGTCAAGCTGGTCCGCGCATTCGCCTACTCGAACCCGCTGCTGACGCCGGCCAACCGGCAACGCGGCCTGACGCTGATGGAGCACGTCGAGTCCGCCCAGGCCTGGGGCGTCTCGGGCGGTAGCTACGGTGCGCTCTCCGGCGCCACCGTCGCGCTGAAAAACGGCTGGCTCCCGCACAACCTGACGGCGTACACCGACTGGCAGGTGAACAGCATCGGGTGGGTGCACGGTAACGGACGGGACTACGTGCTCGCCGTCCTGACCACGCACAGCGCGAGCGAGCAGTACGGCATCGATACCATCGACGAGATCGCGCGCAGCATCTACCGCCAGCTCGGCCCCTAGCGCGGCAGGTCTAGATGTTGTACGCCTGGAACGTCGGAAGGCTGTACTGCCCGGCGATCGGGTTCCAGATGTCGACGAAGGCCTGCTTGTCGTTCGTCGCGCGGTTATCCAGGTACGTCGCCTGCTGGTAATAGCTCGAGCTCGTCCCGTACGCGCATCCGGAACTCTGCTGCTGCTGCGCCCACGCGAGGTAGTCGTTGTCGATCCGCAGCGAGATCCGCAGAGCCCGCATGAGCTGCGACTTCACCTGGCCGCCGTTCGAGAGGGCATTGGTCTGCAGCGCGGTGGCCTGGCTGTACTCGCTCGACCGCTCGTTGGCGATCTGCCGGATCTGGGAGATGTCAGCGCCGAGATTTCCGCAGTTGGCAACGTCAGTGACCAGCGCGTTGCTGTTCCACTGCTGGCGACTCTGCTCGCTGCTCGTCAGCAGGTTGCTGACCGCCGTGGCCTGGCTCCGGCCGGACGCGACGGGTGTCGTCGTCGTGGGCGAGGTCGAGGGGCTTGAGGATTGGCTCGACGATTGGTTCGGGTTCGGGGTCGGGGTCGGCTTGTTCAGCAGCGTGACCGCTACCACGGCACCGGCCGCGACGACGGCCGCTGCGGCGACGAGCCCGCCGATGAGCGGCCCCCGTGAGCGCTTGGGCGGCTGCTGCGGCGGGTATTGCGGCCAGCCGGGACCACTCGGCCCGCCGGGCTGCGGATAGGTCACCGGCGGCGGGTACTGCGGGCCGTACGGTCCGGGCTGGCCAGGAGCGGCCTGCCACTGCTGGCCGCCCTGCCACTGCTGGCCGCCCTGCCACTGCTGGCCCGACGGCCATTGCTGGCCGGGGGCGACCTGTTGCCCGCCGGTCGGCGGCGCAGCTTGCTGCGGCCCGCTCGGAGCGCCTTGCTGCCCGGCGGTCATGGTCTGCTGGTCCAGGCCGGCTGGTGTCCCGGCGCCAGTCGGCAGGGCGCCCGGGCTGGCGGTCGCCGCGGCGGGCGCGATCGGCGGCTCCTGGGCGGTCCCGGGCTGTGCGGCGGCCTCGGCCGCCGTGGCGGCAGCGGCGGCAGCTGCCAGGCCAGGGCCCGCGAGCTCGGTCGCCTGATACTGCTGCTTGGCCGGGCTCGCGGTCTGGTCGGCTGGCCCGGCCGGCTGGCCGGAGTCCACCTCAAGCGGGCCGGGAACGAGGCCGAGCGCGCGGCCCAGGTCCATGGCGAACTGCTCGCAGGTGGCGTACCGCTGCTGCGGGGACTTGTCCATGGCCTTGCCGAGCACGCGGTCGACCGCCTGCGGAAGCTCGGAGCGCAGTGTGGTGATCGGCGGCGGTTGTTCCGACAAATGCGAATTGATCAGCGCGAAGCCATTCGCCCGAGTGAACGGCGGCGCTCCGCTGAGAAGTTCGTAGGCGGCGCACGCAAGGGAGTACTGATCGGCCCTGCCGTCAAGGCCCCGGCCCTCGATCTGCTCAGGCGCGATGTAATCGAGCGTCCCGACGAACTGGCCGGTGGACGTCAGATTGCTCGCCACCGTCTGCTTGCTGATCCCGAAATCCGACAGGTAGACATGCTCCCTGGTCTGGCCGCCCGAGTCGCCGCCCTCCGCGGTGTCCTTGCCGCTCCGGTCGATCAGCATGTTCGCCGGCTTGACGTCGCGGTGGATGAGATCGTGGGCGTGGGCGGCGTCCAGCGCCGACGCGACCTGGTTGACGATGTTCCAGGCCCTGGGCGGAGGCAGCGCCGCCCCGTCGGCGAGCAGTGACCGCACGTCGCCGCCCTGCACGTAGCGCATCGAAATGAACAGGCATCCGCCCGCGTCGCCGGCGTCGTAGACAGGGAGGATGTTGGGGTGGTCGACGGAGGCCGCCGCTCGCGACTCCCTGATGAACCGGGTGCGGAACGCGTTGTCGGCCGCGAGGCCGGGCGCCAGCACCTTGAGCGCTACCCGGCGGTCGAGGCGCTCGTCACGGGCGCGGTACACGACCGCCATGCCGCCCTGCCCGATCTGCTCCTCTACCCGGTACCCAGCGACCTTCTCGCCGGGCTGGACGTCGGCTTTTTCTGGCGTGCTGTCGTCGCCCACCGCACCATCCTCTTGGGAGCCTGCCAACGAATGACGTCGCTCCGATTAGACCCCACCCAATGAATCCCCGCAGGGCATGACAAGCTGGTCACTGCCCCGCGGGAATTACTGTAGTCGCTGCGGACGTCGCCGGAAATAGGATGGTTGGCCGACTCCTGAGAGCCGGCGGTATCAAGCGCCGATGGCGTCGGCATGACCCGGACAGCTCACACCGCTTCATCTGGGTCGCGGCGTTCCGGAGCGGCGCGACCTGCCGCCGGGAACGGGGTCGTGTCGACGTCGCTCGCGGCCAGCGTGAACTCCTGCGCCAGGTCGTCCAGCAACGGCGGGCCGGCCAGCCGGCCCATCAGGTCCTCTTCGGGCCACGGGGTGGCGCCCAGCGCGTCGAGCGCCGCCAGCGCCGGATCCAGCTTCTCGTAAAGGAACAGCACGGGCGCGCCCGCCGCGAGCGCCACCGCGGCCCTGAGCGCGTCGGCCGGGCCGTCGGCGAACGTGACGTGCACGCCAGGCCTGACCTTGCGCATCGCCGCGGCGATCAGCTCGCGCATCTCGCCGGGCGCCCGGCCGCGCAGGTCGTCGTCCTCGTAGACGACGACAGTGCCGAACCAGGTGGCGACCGCCTCGGCCGACTCGGCTACCAGGTCGTCGCGCCGGTCGCCGGGCAGCGTGATCGCGGCGACCGGCTCGCCCGACCAGACAGCGGCGACCATCTGGCCGGTCGCGTGCAGGGCGGCCGCGTTGTGGCCGTAGTCGACGAGCACGGGCCCGGCCGCGGCGGTCGCCGCAGGGCCCGCGGCCACCGCGTAGACGTTGCCGCGGCCCGGGTTGACCGCGCCCGGCGTGAACGTGCTGAGCGCCTCCCTGACGTCCTTGACGGTCACGCCGAGCGCCCGGCAGGCGGCGACGGCGGCGAGCGCGTTCGCGACCACGTGCCTGGCCCGGCCGTCGAACGCGCCTGGCAGCTCGGCCAGGCTGATGACCACGCGCTGGAGCCCGCCTTCGGTCTCGATCAGCTGGCCATCGCACGCCTCGTAGCAGATGCCGCCGGCGCGCTTGTGCCGCTCGAGCACCGCGTTGCCCGGCGTCTCGCCGAAGAACCTGACTTCCGGCGCCCGCTTGCGCACGGCCGGCCGGCCGGCTATCGCGGCGGCGGCCTGGTCTGCGGCGTTGAGTACGACCGCTCCGCCATCCCGCACCTGCTCGGCGACCAGCGCCTTGACGTCGATCAGCTCGTCGAGGTCATCGACTCCCTGGTCGCCGAGGTGATCGGCGGTCACGTTGGTGACCACCGCGACGTCGGCCCGGTCATAGCCGAGCCCGCGGCGCAGGATCCCGCCTCTGGCGGTCTCGAGCACGGCGGCCTCGACGGTCGTGTCGTCGAGCACGAGTTCGGCCGAGAGGGGGCCGGACGCGTCGGCTTCGAGCACGCACCGCTCGCCGATGAAGACGCCGTCGGTGCACGACATGCCGGTCCGCAGGCCGGCCTGGCGGAGCACGTGCGCGATCATCCTGACCGTCGTCGTCTTGCCGTTGGTACCGGTCACCGAGACGATCGGGATCCTGGACGTCGCGCCAGGGGGATACAGCCTGTCGACGACATCCTCGGCGACGGCACGCGCGTTGCCCTCGGCCGGCGCCAGGTGCATGCGCAGGCCAGGGCAGGCGTTGAGTTCGATGACCGCGGCGTTCTGCCGTGGACGCGCGCTGAAGAGCGGCGCGCCGATGTCGTCCAGCCGCAGGTCTACGCCGCACACGTCGAGGCCCGCCACGTCGGCGGCGCGCCGGCCCAGCTCGGCGATATCGGGGTGCAGCCTGTCGGTCACGTCCGCGCTCGTGCCGCCGGTCGACAGGTTGCCGTTCCTGCGCAGGCTGACCTGCCGTCCGCTGGCGGGCACCGAGCCCGGCATCAGGCCGTCGTTGGCCAGGTGCTCGAGCATCGCGTCGTCGACCGTGACCCTGGTGAGCGCGCGCGAGTGACCGTGGCCGCGGCGCGGGTCGGCGTTGAGCGCGTCGATGAGCTCCATCATCGTGCTGGTTCCGTCGCCGGTCACCGACGGCGGCCTGAGCTCGGCGGCCGCGCTCACCCTGCCGTCGACGACGAGCACCCGGTAATCCTTGCCAGGGACGTAGCTCTCCACGATCACCTCGCAGGAGCCCGATCCGGCCGCCGCGCGGCGGTACGCGTGCTCGGCCTCGGCCGGGGTGGTCACCTCGACCGAGACGCATCGGCCATGGTTGCCGTTCCGCGGCTTGATCACGACCGGAGGGCCGATCGCGGACAGCGCCCGCACCGACTCCGCCTCGCTCCTGGCGACCACGCCGTCAGGCACGGGGATCCCTGCCCGGTGCAGCAGGCGCTTGGCGAGCATCTTGTCGCAGGCGATGTCCAGGCCTATGGCCGAGGTCTGCTCGGTGATGGCGGCGCTGACCAGCCGGCGGTGACAGCCGTAGCCGAGCCGGAGCATGGACAGCCCGCCGACCCGCCTGACCGGGATATCACGCCGGCGGGCCGCCTCAGCGATGGCCGCGGTGCTCGGGCCGGGCCGCTCGCGCTCCACGGTCCTGGCGATCGCCTCGACGTCGGCGGTCACGTCCGGCCGCCGCTTCGCGAGCAGCTCGCGCACCACCGTGATCGCGAGCTCGAACAGCTCCCCGGGAACCGCCGAGTCCTCCGGCTCGTCCCTGGGGCACTCTGTCATCACGTCGTACCGGCCGTCCTCTCCGGCCCACATGGTCCTGCCCAGGTGAACCTCTCGGCCGGCCATCGCCGACAACTCGAGCGCCACGTGCTCGGTGACGTGGCCGAAGTAGGTGCCCCTGGCCATCGCGTCGTCGAACCCGCCAGGCCGGCCCGCGGCGCAGTGATGATCGCCAAGCCCTGGCAATGCCATCGTGAGCCGCTCGGCGAAGCCAGGGTGGTCGACGGTCTCGCTGCCGGTCAGCTCCTCGAGCTCGAGCCGCGCGATGGCGACCGGCGCTGTGGTGAACACGTTAGGGCCGCCGAGATAACGCACGTATTCCAGCCGCACTTCCGCTCCTTCAGATCAGGTCACCGTGGTGAGCCGGTTGCCGTCCGCTTGCCGCCGCGAGCTCAGTACCGCGCGTGCGCCGGCCCGATGGCCGGCGCCCTGGCGTCGAGGTCGAACACGCACCCGGCCGGAAGCAGGTGCAGCCGGACGTCGAACAGCGTGATCGGGTCGGCGTCGCAGGCGGCATGCACGACCGTCGACTTCTGCGCGTCGACGACGCTGACCACGCCGCCGCCGATCACCTCGAAGCTGGCTTCGCTGACGCAGATCGCGGTGTTCTCGTCGATGCCGACGCCAAGCCTGTCCGGGTCGAGCGCGACGGCGCTGAGCAGCCTGGGCAGCCTGCCGCGCTCGCCGAAGTGCATGTCGATGAGCATCCTCGGCATCAGCCCGAGGCCAGGTGCGGTCCGCACTGTCGCCGTCGACACCTCGGCGCCAGTACCGCCGAGGATCATGGTCCGGCCGAGCGCGGTCGCGCCCGCGCTTGTGCCCGCGATCACCAGCCCGGCACCGAGCCGCGCGGCGAGCCGCTCGTTGATCTTCGACCCGACCAGCGTCTGCAGCCTGGCCTGGTCGCCTCCGCTGAGGAATACGCCGGTGGCGCCGTCGAGCGCCGCGGCGGCCGCCGGGCTGTCGGCGTCGGCCCTGCCGCTGATCGGCAGCTCCCTGACGTGCCGGACGCCCAGCTTGCGGAACACCCGCTCGTATTCGGCGAGCACCGCATCAGGCATGCCGGTCGCGGTGGTGATCACCACGACCCGCGCCTTGGCGCCGCCGCACAGCTGCGCGAACCGCTCAAGGACGCCGGACCCGCAGCACCTGTCCTCGGCTCCGCCGATAATCAGCAGGCGGCCAGGAATTCCCCCGTCGTCCACCTTCAGGCCCTCGTCCCGGACCGCGGCGCGGCCCCCCGAGGCGAGATTTACCCGTGGTTGCGCTGAGTCAATCAGCGGTTACTCGCTGCCGAGCACACCTGGCGTGCGGCGGCCGCGGCGCCCGGCCGAACGCGGCCGCGACAGCTCGTCGGGGAGTTGCAGCAACGGGTTGCTGGCGCTGGCCACGACGTCGCTCGCGATGTCGATGACCCGCCGTCCGCGACTCCTCGCCGCGCTCCTGAGCTGCTCGAATGCCTGCCTTGGCTGGATCCTGTGCCGTTCAGCCAGCACGCCGATCGCCTGCTCGACCCTGATCCGCGCGGTAAGCGCGTGCTCAAGCTGGCCGATGGTCGCCCGCAGCCGGCCCGCCTCGGTCGCGTCCTTGTTCTTGCCCGGCTTCCTGGTCGCCGGCGCGGCGGGCGGCGCAAGGACGGCCGCCGCCTCCTGCGCGGCGTCCTCGCCGGAGTCGAGCTCGGCCGAGATCAGGTCGGCGAGCACCATCGCGCTGGTCAGATCGGCCACGTCGGCATCGCCGACCCGCCAGCCGTCCTTCGTCCTGCGCACCACGGCATCCGCCGGCTGCCCGGCACCGTCCGCCGGATCCCTCGCGGCGTCGGTGCCGGCCAGGGAGGACGACCCCCCGGCACGACCCGAGTGAGCGGGCTCGTCGGCCGCCCCGGCCGCGGAGCCTTTCGTCAGGCCATGAAACTCCGTCATCGCGACACGGCCAGATCTTCCATCCGCTGCCTGACGGCGCGAGCGGACGGGTTCGTCAGGCTGCTGCCGTCGGGGAACAGGACCGTCGGGACGGTCTGGAAGCCGCCGTTCACTGACATCACGTACTCGGCGGCATCTGGTTCGCGCTCGATGTCGACCTCGGTGATCTCGATGCCCTCGCGGGCAAGCTGACTCTTGAGCCTCCGGCAGTACCCGCACCACGTCGTCGTGTACATCGTCAGCGGCTGGGTCATGCCCCTGCTCCTCCTTGACAGCCATTCTCGCACCCGAACACTACTAACGTCCGGATCTGCGAGGTGCTTCCTGCGAGCCGGGATGAGATGAACGGATTTTTCCGGGCGGCCGACCCGGCGCCGCGCGCGTCCTCGCCGACCCGGGCGTCTGCCAGGGCAAACGGCAGCCGCGCCGCGAACGTCGTAGCCATAGGGCAAGATGGCGCCCGGGAACGGAGGCAGCGGAGCCGAACGGCGCGGCGGCGCCTGGGCTGAGGCGCGAGGAAGGCGCCTGGCCTGAGGCGCGAGGAAGGAGCGACGAGGGAAGGCGGCGCCTTGACAGCGCCCGGAGGCGAGCGGGGAGGCGGCGGGAGCCGAAGGGCGCGGCGGCGCCTGGACTGAGGAGCGAGGGACGAGCGACGAGGGAAGGCGGCGCCTTGAAGGCGCCCGGAGGCGAGCGGGGAGGCAGAGCTTGAACGAAGGGCGCGGACCTGGTGTGACGCACGGAGTCGGCGCCGTCGCGGCGGGGCCGGAGGGCGGGCTGGGACCCGATGGGCTGCTCGCCGCGCTCGACCCTGAGCAGCAGGAGGTCGCGCGCTCGACGCGGGGGCCGGTCTGCGTGCTGGCGGGCGCGGGCACGGGCAAGACCAGGGCGATCGCGCACCGGATCGGGTATGCGGTCGCGACCGGCGTCGTGCGCCCCGACCGGGTGCTCGCCGTGACGTTCACCACCCGGGCAGCCGGCGAGCTCCGCGCCAGGCTCAGGCGGCTCGGCAGCATCGCGGTCCCCGGCGCGGGGCTCGAGCTCGTGCAGGCCAGGACGTTCCACTCGGCCGCGCTGCGCCAGCTCACGCACTTCTGGCCGACCGCCGTCGGCGGCCCGGCGCCTGCCGTGATCGACTCCAAGGTCGGGCTGCTGACGGAGGCGGCCAGGCGGTGCAGGCTGCGACTTGACCTGGCCGAGCTGCGCGACGCGGCGGCGGAGATCGAATGGGCCAAGGTCACCCAGGTGCGGCCGGATGAATATCCGGCCGCGTCCGAGAAGGCGGACAGGTGCGGGCCGCTGCCGCCGCCCAGCCTGGCGGCGCTCTATGCCCGCTACGAAGACCTGCGCAGCGAGCGCAACCTGGTCGACTTCGAGTCGGTGCTCGAGCTGACCGCCGCGATACTCGCCGAGCATCCGGCCGCGGCCGCCGCGGTCAGGGACCGGTACCGCTACTTTGTCGTCGACGAGTACCAGGACGTCAACCCGCTGCAGAAGCTGCTGCTCGACCAGTGGGCCGCGGACCGCGACGACGTGTGCGTCGTGGGCGATCCGCGGCAGACGATCTACTCGTTCACTGGCGCGTCGCCGGCCTACCTGACCGGGTTCCCGCTCCAGTACCCAGGGTCGACGGTCATCAGGCTGGTCCGCAACTACCGGTCAACGCCGCAGGTCGTGACGCTGGCAAACCGGGTGTTCCCCGCGCCCGGGCAGGTGCTCGTGGCGCAGCGCCCGGCCGGTCCGCCCCCCGAGCTGACCGAGCACGAGGACGAGCAGGCCGAGGCCGCCGAGGTTGCCCGCCAGGCCGCGGAGCTGATCAGGGCGGGGACGCCGGCCAGCGAGATCGCCGTGCTGGTCAGGATCAACGCGATGACGCGCGGACACGAGGAGGCGCTGACGGCGGCCGGCGTGCCGTTCCAGCTGCGCGGCACGGAGCGGTTCTTCGAGCGGCCCGAGGTCAGGCAGGCGGTGAGCCTGCTCCGGGTCGCGGCCCGGTCGGCCGGTCCTGATGAGGACCCGGCGTCAGCGGTCCGGCCGGTGCTGACCGGCCTCGGGCTGACCACGCAGCCGCCAGGCGGCCGCGGCCGGGCCAGGGAGCGCTGGGAATCGCTCGACGCGCTGGCCGCGATCTCGGCCGGCTTCTTCGCGGCAGGGCCGGGCGTGACGCTGGCCGACCTGGTGGCCGAGCTCGAGCAGCGGAGCGCGGCGGGGCACGCGCCGGAGGCCGGAGGAGTCACCCTCGCGTCGCTGCACGCGGCGAAGGGCCTGGAGTGGGACGCGGTTTTCCTGCCGGGGCTGACCGATGGCGCTGTGCCGATCGTCTACGCGCAGTCGGCCGAGACGATCGAGGAGGAACGGCGGCTGCTCTACGTCGGGATCACCAGGGCGAGGGAGCGGCTGTTCCTGTCCTGGTCGCTGGCCAGGACGCCGGGCGGCAGGAAGACCAGGAGACCGTCGAGGTTCCTTGACGACCTGCGCGGCAGGGGGAAGCGGAGATGAGCAAGCCACTGGATGCCGTGGTCGAGCTGCTCGACCTCGAGCGGATCGAGCACGACATCTTCCGCGGCCGGAGCCCGGAGAACGAATGGCGGCAGCGGGTCTTCGGCGGGCAGGTGGCCGGCCAGGCGCTGGTCGCGGCGGGCCGTACCGTGCCGGAAGACCGGCCCGTGCATTCGCTGCACGCCTACTTCATCAGGCCGGGCGACCCGTCAGTGCCGCTGATCTACCTGGTCGACCGCGTCAGGGACGGTCGGTCGTTCACCACCCGCCGGGTCTCGGCCGTCCAGCACGGCAAAACGATCTTCACGCTGTCAGCGTCGTTCCACTACCCGGAGGAAGGCGTGCTGCACCAGCGCCCGATGCCCGAGGTGCCGCCGCCCGAGTCGGTGCCGTCTGCGGCGGAACGGATGCGGGAGCTCTTCGGCGACGCGGCCGCCGACTACACGTGGGCCAACCCGATCGACATCAGGCATCTGGGCCCCCTGTCGTTTCAGGCGGTCACCGACCCGTCGCTGCGGGTGACGCACAGCATGGCCTGGGTGCGCGCGGCCGGCGAATTGCCTGATGACCCTTTGCTGCACGTGTGCTTGCTGACCTACGCCTCGGACATGACGCTGCTCGACTCCGTCCTGCTGGCCAACGGGCTGTCCTGGGCGGACGGCAAGACGGTCGGCTCGAGCCTGGACCACGCGATGTGGTTCCACCGCCCGTTCCGCGCCGACCAGTGGCTGCTATACGCGCAGGAATCGCCGGTCGCGGCCGGCGCTCGCGGGCTGGCTCGCGGCGAGCTGTTCACCATGGACGGCAAGCTCGTGGTGTCCGTGGTGCAGGAGGGGCTCATCCGTACGGCTGGGAACTCAGCGTGAGCGAGCCGGAGGGGCGCGGCGGCTGGCGGCGGCGTTGGCCGGCTGGCGGCTCCGCTGGCCGGCTTTCCTGAACTGGACTATTGCCTTTCGGTAACGTCTGGAGAAGGCAGCGGAAATTTGGTTGCCCGGCGGCCGCCGGCCTGTTTAGGGTCTGAGTACGTTCACTCATGCCAGGCGGTCAAGTCGTGCTGCATAGAAGGAGGTGCCCGGGATGCTGAGCCTTCACTCGCCGGCCGAAGCCGCACCTACGATGCGCGCGCTGACCCGCACGGGCACCCAACTCCTTGGTGGCCGCGTTGCCGATCCTGGCGTGCGTTCCATGGAGGCGGCGATAGGCCGTCCGGCGGCCGCCGCGGTCGTCTTCCCGCGCCCGCGCCCGCTCAGCAAGAGCCAGCTCAGCAAGAGCCAGCTCAGCGAGAACCAGTTCGGCGAGAACCAGCCATTCCAGGAGCAGTCCAGCCAGAAGTACGCCCACACGACCCGTATCGGCGCCGCTGGTGGTGGTGCAAAGGGTCCGCATCCGGCGAGGGATCCGGTCTAGCCAGACCGGCCTAGATCCCCA
>Ga0070707_100003981_pt1 | contig 13911 bp, 11 predicted proteins | sample KBSK5502metaG_FD_65468 | JGI IMG/M metagenome (GOLD analysis project Ga0070707, IMG submission 65468) | Corn, switchgrass and miscanthus rhizosphere microbial communities from Kellogg Biological Station, Michigan, USA - KBS K5-50-2 metaG | ecosystem: Host-associated > Plants > Roots >... | reverse complement strand
TCGAGCTCGGAGCCGGGAGGTGCCGAGTCGCGGCCCACGTTCAGCCAGGCCAGGTGGTATCGGTCCATGCGCCCCCACACGCGCTCGAGCAGCTCATCCGAGTTGAGCAGCCAGAGCCTGAACTGGTTCCAGTCGGGGTCAGCCAGCAGCTCATCGCCCTGCGCAATGAACTGATCGGTCAGCTCCAGGAAGCGCCGGCGGCTCATGACCGCTGCGCGACCTGTGGGGCTGTGCGCCCGAGAGGAAGGCGAGCGACGGGTCACGGCCGCGAGTATATCGATGCTCTCCGCGGCGTCTGGGGGGCGCGGCTCAGGCCTGATCCCGTTCGTACTATTGCCGCTCCCCGGACCCAGCAACAGACTCGCGGTGCTCGCTCGCACCAGCAAACGGATGACCGCCGAAGGCACCTCGTTCTCGCCATTTCGGGTGGCTCGCCTGGCCACCTGGCTTGTCCTGCCGATCGTGGCGCTGGGCATCCTGCGCCTGTTTCCGGCGCTTCAGCTCCCCGGCGTCGACTCCGAGTACGCTGCCTGGCTCACGACCGCGACCAGCGGACTGTTGGCACTCGCCGGACTTGTCGCTGCGCTGCTTGCCGTGGCACGCGGCTTTCGAGGCGGCGGCCGATTGCGCGATCTCCTGGAAGGTGCCGGCCTTGGAGCGCTGTCGGCGGCGGCGGCGGCGGCCGCCCTGGGCGGTCCTTCCCAGTCGACGGTCTTTCCGACGCCGGTCTTGCCGCTTGGCGTGGCCGCCGCCGCACTCGCGCTCCTTGCCGCGGAGGTCGTCCCGCCGGTGCCTGTCACCGGGCGTGGGACGCGACTGGCCGCAGCCGCGCTGATCTTCGGTTGGGTCGAGCTCGCTCCCGCGGTCGGTCTTCTGGGGCCGCCCGTACTGCTGTTGGCGGTGGCGCTTACCGCCGGTGCCGCAACGCTCCTCGCGATTGCGGCGATCACCGCATCGGTCGGCGCTCCGGAGACGAGCCGCCCGGAGTGGCTCGCGGGATTGGCAGCCGGCAGCCTGGCGCTTGGTCTGGCGCGACCCGGCACGGCCGACTTGATGCCGGCTATGGTGACCATGGCGCTCGCGACGACCCTTGCCGTATTGACCCGGCAGCGCGCTCCTGGTGACGGAGACTTTGGGATGCGGCCGGTGGCCCTGCTGTCTGCCCCGAACGGGACGGAGGTCGAAGGTGTTCCACCCCAGGCCGACGAGGCGCTTCGACTCGCGCGTGAGCTACGCGGCACGATCACCGAGCTGCTCGCCGCCCGCCAGACAATCGAGCTGCAGCGCGTCGAGCTCGAGCGCGCCGCAACAATCGATTCGACCACCGGCACTGCGACCCGCCGAGCGATCCTCGAGCGCCTCAGGGTGGAAGCCGCGGAGGCGCGACGATACGCGCATCCCATCGCGCTGGTGCTCATCGACCTGGATGGCACGCGCGGGTTGAATCGGACCTACGGGGTGGAGATCGGCGACGAGATCCTGCGCGAGCTGGGCCTTCGCCTGCGGCTGCGGATGCGCGAGGCGGACGGCATCGGTCGCGTAGCGGGCGACACGTTCCTTGCAATCCTGCCGCACACCGACGAGCGCGGCGTGACCGTCTTCTCCGATGCGCTGCGCACCCGTCTGATCGAGCGGCCGGTGGAGACACGTCTCGGGCCGCTGTGGATCACCGTCTCGATCGGCATCACCGTGCATCGGCCGGGAACCGACGTCCGCGAGGACGAGCTGCTGGGACGAGCCGAGGAAGCGCTCGCGTCAGCCCGCGCGGCGGGCGGCAACCGGATCGCGTTCGACCGTTCGCACGGCCTGGCCAGGCTCGATGATCGCCGGTCGGACGGAGCCGATGAAGATTCCGGCGAGGCGAGCAAGCGCAAGGCCTAAAGTTGAGTCGCCATCGGTCCAACAACACAACATAGCGGATCAACGTTATCCACAGCCCCACATCTTGTGGATAAGGCGATGTCTGGGTGGCTCCTCGGTGGTATCGTTGACCGATGCCGCCGACCTCTCCCGCTCTCTCCGCGAGGCTGATCTTTCCGACCAAGGAGATCGTCGAGGAGTTCTACCTCCCCATCATCTACACCGCCTGCCGCACGTGCTATTCAGAGCAGCTTCCGGACCAGATCTGGGACAAGGCGGTCAGCCGGCAGGTCGCGGACGAGAAGCAGCAGAACCTGGTCCGCAAGGTCATGGAGTCGGGCCATGGCTCGACGATCGAGCACGTCAACTTCACATTTGCGATCAGCGGCGTGACGCGGACGCTCACCCATCAACTTGTACGCCATCGGGCGGGCACCGCCTTCGATCAGCAGTCGCAGCGCTACGTCAGCTTCAAGCAGCGCGACAACTACACCGTCCCGGACAGCATCGCCAAGGGCGAGCTGCCGGACGAGCTGGCGGAGCGGTTCCAGTCGGCGATCGACTCCTCGCTGGATCTGTACGGCCAGCTTCTGCAGGCGGAGGTGCCAGCGGAGGACGCGCGCTTCATCTTCCCCAATGCCATGCAGAGCAACCTGGTGATGACGGTCAACCTCCGCCAGCTCATCCACATGTCCGGACTGCGGCTATGCACTATGGCTCAGTGGGAGATCCGCCAACTCTTCAAGCAGATCCGCCACGAGATCTTTCGCGTCTCGCCCTTCTTCGGTTCGTTCCTGGCGCCCAAGTGCGTCCCGCTCGGCTACTGCGACGAGATGGGGAACCGCGACGAGCACTGCCGCATCCGCCCCCACAAGGATTCGGTGATGGCGGTCTGGGAGTCGTATCGGTCCGGTGAGCTGACCGAGACGAACGGGCCGGTCGTGCCCGAGACGTCGCCCTTCCGCCCCAAGCCGCGCCGCGTGCCGGTCGTTATCGGAGCCGAGGCGGATGCGCTGACCTCGACGGCCGGCGAGTCGCCCGTCAGCTTCGCGGCCAGCGAATCAGCCGGAGACGCCGACCGGGTCTGATCTGGTCACCGCGTGAGGCTCGCGCTGCTAGTTATCCGTGGTGATGCCGTCTCCCAGGGTGAAGCGGCGAAGCTCATCCTCGCAAGCCTGGGCTGCGCGGTTTGCCTCGGCCACGAGGAACGGCGTCATCCGCGTCGAGTCCACGATCAGCAGGGTACGACCACGCTCGTTGCGGTCGAGGACGATCCGATCGTCGCCGTGGAAGCTGATCGCCCAGTTGGCCTGCAGCTGTACGAGCTCGGCGAGCACCACCTTCTCGCTAAAGGACCAGTCGAGGAACGCGGCGTTCAGCGCGGCGACCACGTCACGCAGTTGGAGCGTGCCATTTCGCGGCAGCCGCGACAGGAAATGCACGACCCGTATCCGCGCGAACGGGTCGCCTGAACGCGCCAGCTGGGGCGGCGCGATATTCGGGTCGGGTAGTCCCTCGGGCGGGGCGCCGATTGCAAGGCCGCTGGCAGTGGTCATCGGTCGAGATGGTAGACCGATGCGGCGCCGGCCAAGAAGCCGGCGCCGGCGGTCAGCGGTCTAGCGGTGTGACCCTTCGCCGGCCTCGATTGGAGCACCGACCAATGAGCCGTACTCCGTCCACGAGCCGTCGTAGTTGCGCACGTTGGGGTACCGCAGCAGCTCATGCAGCACGAACCAGGTGTGGCTCGAGCGCTCGCCGATGCGGCAGTAGGCGACGATTTCCTGCTCGGGGGCGAGTCCCTTGGTCGAGTAGAGCTCGGCAAGCTCCGCGGCGGGTTTGAAGGTTCCATCCTCAGCAACCGCGCTCGACCAGGGCACGTTGGCTGCTCCTGGAATGTGGCCCTTGCGCTGGGCCGCCTCCTGCGGAAGATGGGCCGGCGCGGCGAGCTCGCCACGGAACTCCTCGGGTGAACGGACGTCGACGAAGGCCCTGCCGCCCTGACCGATGGCGCCCAGAACCTCGTCGCGGTAGGCGCGAAGCTCCTCGCGCGGCGCCCCCTTCAGCTGGATGGCTCCCGAGGGTTGCGAGGGCGAATCCGTGGTCAGGGGCAGGCCCGAGGCCTCGACCTTCTTGCGGCCGCCATCCAACAGCCGGACGTTGTCGATGCCTTGATAGCGCAGCTGCCAATACGCCCAGGCTGCGAACCAGTTGTTGTTATCGCCGTACAAGACGATCAGCGTGTCGTCATCGACGCCGGCCGAGCGCAGTAGCGCCTCAAGCTCTTGGCGGGAGACGAGGTCGCGCTTGACCTGGTCAGTTAGCTGGCTCGTCCAATTGAAGGCGACGGCACCTGGCAGATGGCCGGTGTCGTAGGCGCTGGTATCGACGTCGACCTCGATGAATCGGACCTTCGGGTCATCGAGGTGCTCGCGGGCGAACTCCACGTCAACGAGGGGATGCTGGTCGGTACGCGTGGGCGGTACTGTCTCTACAGCGGACATGAGCGGGGCATGAGTCCTTCGACTCGTGATCGACGGGCACGCAGGCTGTTGCTGCGCGGGCGGATCTGGCTCGGTCGTCGCGGCGGACGGGCCGATTGAGCTTCGCCGCTGAACTCCGACCGAATTAGTCGGAGTATGGGCCGGTCGTGCCGCAGGGGCAAATGCTTCGGGAGCCGAGGAGGATGGGGCAGCCGATGAACATGACGATCGGCCTTCAGCCCAACGTGCTGCCGTTACGTGTGCTTGGCCGCGTTGCTATTTCCGTGTCCGTGACCGTGCCCCATGATCGAGCCGATCCCCGGCGAGAGCTGGAGTGAGCTGTCTGCCTGCTCGAGCTGATGAGCGATGGCGCCCCAGCCCATCCCGCCATCTCGCATCGCGCCCAGCTCTGCCACGGTCTTACCGGTCGCCTTGGCCCAGACTTCCAGGCGAATAGCCCCGCCAACGCCGAACTTGGCGGCGAGGGTCTTGAGCTCGGCAGCGGTCGCAGTGATGCCGGCAGCCTTCAGCAGGTCGACCAGCTCCGCAGCGTGCGCATCGCTGAGCTGGGCGCCGGCATCGGATTCATTCGTGTCGGCCTTGGTTTCCGGAGAGTCAGGCGCCTCCGATTCAGGCGCCTCGCTTTCGTTCTGCTGCTCGCTCTCGGAGTCCGAAGGCTGATTGGAGGCCGCCAGCGGGCCAGCACGGCGATCGAGCGTGCTGCGAGTGGCGAACGCGGTTCCAGCGACGAGAAGCAGGAGCGCCAGGACGGCGACAAGGGTACGCAGGCTTCGCATGCGAAGTTTGTACTCCACGCGGTTACACCATGACCAGCGCTTCGTTGCACCACGGCAACGGACCATCTCGGTAGTACTCTCGACCGATGGAGGCGGGCACCGGCTGCCTGTAGGGTTCCGCCACAAACCGCGCGCTGCCTCGCGGTTTGCTGTGTAGGGAGGCTTCCTTGACCTTCTGGAACTGGCGCCGCGGCACCAGCGCGGGTGTGGCCAGCGGTTCAGCCGCGGCCGTCGCATACATGCCCGAGCTTGCGCCCATCGAGCTCTACACCGCCGAGACGCGGATCGTGGGTTGGATCGAGGCCAACGGGCTCCGCGTCACCGACCTCCTCAATGCACACGACGAGCTGCGCCTCTGGCGTCCGAGCCCCGGGCCATTGGATGGCGCGCTGACCGAGGCCGCCAACGGCGTCGAACCAGACCCAGCGGACGCGGCGCGCGGCCCGGGCGAGTGGCAGACGCTGACCACCGACAAGGTGATCCTGGCCATGCCCCCCGAGTGGCGCGCAAGCCGCCAGCTCCGGCTGCATCGCCGCCTTCGGCGGGCAGCCCTGAGCGCCGGACCGTTCAACGTGACGGGGAACATGCACCTGCATCCGGGAGTGGATATCGGGCCCTTCCTGCTGGCTCGCGGGCCGCGCTGGATGCCCATGACCGAGGCCTACCTGCTCCATACCGGCGAGCCGCCCTTCGAGCACGTGGTGAGCGTGGTGATCGTCAACACCGCCCACGTCACCCAGATGATGCCGCTGGTCACGCTCGCCTGAGCTAGACCGATGGCGCCGAGCGGCGCCGTCCAACTCCGCATGGGCGCCGCCGATGAGGCGGCGCCGCCACGTTCCGGCGACGGCCATAATCGGGCCCTATGCCCGTCTTGCGCTCGACGATCGATGCAACGTCAGACGCGTTCGGAGCCAACTCCGAGGCGATGGCTGGGCTGGTCGACGAGTTGCGCGCGCGCACGCGCGCCATCGCCGACCGCGGTGCTGCGGGCGACGACGCGAGCATCGCCCGCCACCGCGAGCGCGGAAAGCTTCCCGTCCGCGAACGCATCGAGCGCCTGATCGATGCGGGGAGCGCATTCCTCGAGCTGTCGCCGCTCGCCGCGAACGGCCTCTACGACGGCGATGCACCCGGTGCGGGCATCGTGACCGGGATCGCGATGGTCGAGGGCGTTGCATGCGTGCTGGTCGCCAACGACGCCACGGTCAAGGGTGGGACCTACTTCCCGATGACCGTGAAGAAGCATCTCCGTGCCCAGGAGATCGCACTCGAGAATCGATTGCCGTGCGTCTATCTCGTTGACTCGGGAGGTGCGTTCCTGCCGCTGCAGGACGAGGTCTTCCCGGACCGCGAGCACTTCGGCCGGATCTTCTACAACCAGGCGCAGCTCTCAGCGCGAGGGATCCCGCAGATCGCGCTGGTGATGGGCAGCTCGACCGCCGGCGGAGCGTATGTGCCGGCCATGTCCGACGAGACGGTCATCGTGCGGGGCACGGGCACCATCTTCCTGGGCGGGCCACCGCTGGTGAAGGCGGCCACCGGCGAGGAGGTGAGCGCCGAGGAGCTTGGTGGCGCCGACCTGCACACCGCCACCAGCGGCGTCGCCGACCATTTCGCGCTTGACGACGAGCACGCGCTCGCCATCGGCCGTTCGATCGTGCGCAACCTCGCCTGGCGCAAACCCGAGCCGCCGTGGAGCATGGCCGAGCCCGCGCCACCATCGGTCAATCCGGAGGAGCTCTACGGCGTCATTCCGGCAGATCCGCGCCAGTCGTACGACGTGCGCGAGGTGATCGCCCGCATCGTGGACGGCAGCGACTTCCACGAATTCAAGGAGCGCTACGGGGAGACGCTGGTCACCGGCTTCGGCCGCATCGAGGGCTATCCGGTCGGCATCCTCGCCAACAACGGCATCCTCTTCTCGAGCTCGTCACTGAAGGGCGCGCACTTCGTGGAGCTCGCCAGCCAGCGCCGCATTCCACTGGTTTTCCTCCAGAACATCACCGGCTTCATGGTCGGGCGCGAATACGAGGCCGGCGGCATCGCCAAGGACGGTGCGAAGCTGGTCACAGCGGTGGCCACAACTGCGGTGCCGAAGTTCACGGTGATCATCGGCGGGTCATTCGGTGCGGGGAATTACGGAATGGCCGGGCGGGCATACGGGCCCCGCCAGCTCTGGATGTGGCCGAACGCGCGCATCAGCGTCATGGGTGGCCAACAGGCGGCCCGGGTGCTCTCCACCGTGGGCGGCCCGTTCGAGACCGATTCCGCGCGGGACGCGTTCGAGGCTCCGATCCTGGCCGAGTACGAACGGCAAGGATCGCCCTACTACTCGACCGCCCGACTCTGGGACGACGGTGTGATCGACCCACTCGACACCCGGCGGGTGCTGGCGATGGGGATCAGCGCAGCGCTCAACGCCGAGATCGGCGAGACGCGCTTCGGCGTCTTTCGCATGTAGCTGACACGTCTCATTTGGACGAGGTCAGCGAGCTCGAAGCGCCGCCAGCCAGCCAGCCGCGTCCCGCGCCGACGAGATCGTCCAGGTGCGCGGCCCGGTGGGTCCTATGCTGGGCTGGAGGCCGTCGGCCAGCTCGTGCCGCTTGCCCGGGAGGTCCCAGGCCTCGCTCATCCCTGCCGGCGAGGTGATCAGCAGCGAGGTCGAGCTCGAGTTGGCGGCGACGCAGCCGACGAGCATGGTGTTGGCGGTCACGGTGGTCATGCCGGGCACGCTGAGCAGGGAGGTCAGTGGCGCAGTGACCGTGCTCACTGGGGCATCGAGCGGCGTCGCGGGATCCACACCGAGGTACTGGGCCATCCCCCCTGCGTTGACGACCGAACCTGAAAATGTCCACGCGTAGGCTGCCGGCTCGCTCGCGCTGGCGACGTGGAAGTAGCCGAACAGCTTGGGGTTGCTGAGGCCGGTCACGGCGGCGATCGGGGACCAGCCGGCGGGCACGCCACCGCTGGAGATGCTCCCGCCGTTGGTGGCGATGCACGCGACGAGCACATCGCCAGAGGCCACCCCGATCGGGGCGGCAATGCTGATACTCGCGGTGGCCAGGCTGTTGACGGTCGTGGTTATCGCACCGCGGGAGATCCCGGGACCGGATTGCTCCGGGGGCGGGGCGGTGACCGTCGCGGGTCCACTGTAGCTCGACAGGTTCCCGCCGACGTCGAGCGCGCGGACCCGATAGGTGTAGGTCACCCCGCCTTGCACTGACACATCGCTCCACGAGGTGCCGGCCGCGGCGGCGAGCCAGGCGCCGTCGCGGAACACCTGGTAGCTCGCGACGCCGACCTCATCCGCGCTGGCGCTCCACGTCAGCCGGATCTCGGTTGGCGACACGCCGGTTCCAGTTAGTCCCGCCGGTGCCGAGGGAGGCGAAGCGTCGGCGTTGGGTTCGGCGCGGAAGATCGGCAGCCCGATGGCGGCCCCGTCGTTGGACGTCAGCGCCGGTAGCGACCATATCTCCTCGATTGAACGCAGGAGCCGGTAGTGGTCGGCGGTCTCGGCCATGCGGCTGTGGGGCACGACCGCAGGACCCAGGACGATCGACGGGATGCGGTTCCCGGACAGCCCGTCGTCCTCGTCGAAGGTGATGACGAGCAGCGAGCGGCCGCTCGCCCAAGCGGGCGAGTCGAAGATTGCGGGGATCAGCGAGCGGAGCCAGGCGTCGCCGGTCGCCACCGAGCAATCGTGCATGTCGTGGCAGTTGTCAGGGACGACGAACGCCAGGCTCGGTGTGGTCGCCTCCGCCGCAAGGTCCGCGGTCAGGTCGGCGACCGGGCGGACGCCCGCTGCACAACTGGCCGGGTTCGCGCCGATATCGGTGAAGTAGACGAATGGGTTATGGCTCACCCGGTAGGTGCCGCTCGAGGCCAGCCTGCAGGGCGTGGACATCCCATCCAGGTATGCCCGCCAGCTCCGCCCGCTCGTCTCAATGGCATCGGCGAGATTCGCCGCGCCGATGCTGCAGCCCGCGTCGGACGGGCTGCAGTCGGTCGTGATCCCGAATGTAGCGCCCCCAATCATCGCGAGGTAGTTCGGCAGGCTTGGATGGGTAACGCCGTGGTAATCGGTGGCGAGCAGCCCCTGGCTGGCAAGCTCGTTGAGGAAGGGCGCATCGGCCGAGCCGATGATCTGGTCGAAGGAGCGGTTCTCCTCGACCACAACGAAGACGTGGTCGATCGGCGGGGCCTGCTCCGTCGCCCGGTTCTCGACGGTGATCCAGTCGACCTGGACCTCCTCAGAACCTGTGGCCCCGGTCGGGCAGCCTGCGAGGAGGCATTCCTGCTGCAGGACGACGTGCTTGAGCGTGTCAGGCAGGGTCGTCGACGATCCGGGGTAGGTCCACGCCACCGTCCCGTCGATCGCAACCGTCACCACGTGCCCGAGGCGCGTGGTCCGCAGGGTGTGCCACTGCGACGGGTCGAACGCGTAGTCGTGGCTGACCTGGTCGTTCGCCACGCCGTAATGCAGGTGGCTGCTGCAGCCGGCGAGGTCGTCGCCTTCGCAGTAGTCCTCCTCGCCCCCTGCCGGCCAGCTCGCGTCGTCATCCGGCCAGCGCATGGGGATGATCCAGTGGCTGCTCACCCCACTCGAAACCACGCGGAAGCGCATGGTCACCTGCTGATCGATCGCCGACGAGCCGAGGAGCCCCAGACCGCCGGTGTACCAGCCCGCTCCGCACGTTCCGGTGTCCTCATACGACATGACCAAGTGCACGGCCCCGCCCGAGACCGCGACGTGCGAGGGGGAGGCGCAGTTGTGGGCTCCCGAGTTGTACGGCCCGTTGTATGGCCTCCACTGCGGTGAGAGCTGCGGGGCAGTGAAGTCGTCGCTCGCGACCTGAACCCACGCCTCATGGGGTGTGGGAGTCGGGGTCGGAGTGGGCGTGGTCGTGGGAGTGGGCGTGGGTGTGGGAGTCGGGGTCGGAGTGGGCGTGGGTGTGGGAGTCGGGGTCGGAGTGGGCGTGGGCGTGGGAGTGGGGGTCAGTGTGGGAGTGGGGGTCGGAGTCGCGGCGGGAACGGAGGGTCGAAGCGCCACGAGCCATCCGGCCCACCGCCGAGACGCGTTGAAGGTCCAGGTCCGGGTGCCGGTGCTGCCGGCTGTAGATCGCACCTCGTCGTCGAGCTCCTGGCGGGAGCCGGCGATGTCCCACACCTCCCCCATCGACACCGGACCGGTGATCGTCGCCGAGGGCGTCGCGCTGTTGATGCCCGCGCAACCCACCAGCATCGCCCCAGGAGTGACCGTCGAAAGGCCCGCCATCGTCGCGCTCGAAGCGCTGCCGCTGCCGGTGGCTGCCGCGACATCGAGCGGATGCGCGCCATCGGCTCCGGAATAGCGAGCGACTCCGCCGGATGAGACGACCTTGCTCCTTAGCGTCCAGGTGTACGAGGCGGGCTCGAAGGCGCCTGCGAGGTGGTAGTAGCCAATTACCCGAACGCTCGATCCGCTAGAGACCGATGCGATGCCGATCCAGCCCGCCGGCGCCCCGCGACTCGCGACGTCGCCGCCGCCAAGCGACAGGCAGGCGAGGAGGAGATCGCCCGGAGCAGTGCCAGTCGGTCCGGCGACCGTCAATGTTGAGGCCGCTGTGGCGTTCACGCTGGTGGCGGATGCTTCGCGCGCGATGCCCCCTGCAGCCGCGATGGGGCGCGCTGATCCGAGCTGCCAGCCAAGCACGATCGCGAGACCCGCCACCGGCAGCGCGACGAAACGGAGGGCCGGGATCGAGGCGCGCGAGGGCCTCACCGGGGATCGCCGCGTGGACGTCGCGGTGGGCACCTGCTCCCTCCTGCGTGGCCAGTCCGGGCCACCAGCAGAAGCGAAAGCCTACCCCAGCGGGATATCCGCCGCAGCACGCGCGATGCAATGTCGAAACGAGTGCCACCTGGAGGGGTCTAACGATGATCGCGCTGGGCGTGCTCCTGGTGATCATCGGGGTGGGATCGTTCGTGCTGCCGATGATCGGTTATCCGATTGGCCCCTACGCCGGCTTCCAGCCGTCGGTGGGGGACAGTCATCGCGGCCGTCGGACTGATCACGGTGCTCTTCGGCTCTCGTCCCCGCATCGCCCACCCCGGGGGTCATCGATACGACGGAATAGCCCCCACCGCGGCGCGGATCAGCCCGCCGCGACCGCCGGAACCGAGACAGGCTCGACGTCGATCCGAATGCCGAGAGCCTGCGACGAGCGGGCTGCCTCCACCTGCGCGCCGATCGTGATCGCCGCCGGGGTGTCCATCTCGCGCGTCGGGACGAGTCGTATCACGTGCCGGCCGACGGTGCACACCGCGAGATCCACCACGGCCCAGAACTCGAGCCCCAGCTCGCGAGCGTAGCGGGCCGCAAGATCCTGCGGATCCGGCGTCGCGATGTCGAGGCGTGTGAGCACGACGGGTGAGCCGATGGGGTGAACGAACGCCTGGCGCTCCGCCAGCGCCGCTGGTCCCCACTCGGGGCCGGTGTAGGCGTGACGGATCAGGAATGGCACGCCATCGAGGCCCATTGATTCCGGGAAGGCTGACCACCATTGCACGACCTCGCCGTCCTCGCGCACGCGCGATCCGTCCTGCACCGGACCGATGGAGCTGCCGTTTGCCTGGAGCTCCGCGACGGTGGTCTCGAGGTGGTCGTCGACCAGCGCATAGGCCGCCAAACCACCCGCGCGCTCCTCGAACGCACGGGCAACGGCGGCACCCAATGGGCGCTCGGCTGCTACCTCGCCGTCTTCGATCGTGATCAGCTCCAGGTAGGAGCCATCGGCCAGGAAGGCGATGCGGTTGGCCGTTCCCGCGCCAGGATGTCGCCCGCCGCCGGTGACGGCAAGGCCGATCCCCTGCTCGAGCTCTTGGGCTGCGCTGTCGAGGTCGGGGACGGCGATGACCAGATGGTCGATGCCGGTGACCATGTCCCGATCCTAGCACCGGGATCGGACAGGCATCCGTTAGGCTCGTGGCGTGATGCACCGCGAGGATGAGTCCGCCACGGATCGCCCGGCGCCAGGTTCCCACGACCCCTCGACGCCGACCGGTTCGCTCGAGACCAGCTCCGCCAACCTCTTCGAGGCGATGCTCGCGGCGAGAGAAGCCCAGGCGAATGGGGAGCCACCGGGAGAGCGGCTGACTGCCTTCTATCGGACCCTCATGAGCGGCAGCGTGCTACTCCCGGTTCCTCCCAATCACGGCGACGAGGCGCGCGACGCCCTGGCTTCGGCGGTCAACGACGATCAGGAAGTCGAGATCAGCGTAATGCTCGCTCGCGACGCCGACGGCCATCCGGTGAACGTCCTGTTCGGCTCGATGGCTGCTCTGGCCGCGTGGTCACCGCTCGGGACCGCGAACCTGCCACTTCCTGCGCGCATCGCCTTCGCGAACCTGGCCTCCAACGGCTTGCCGGCGATCCTCGATCCCGCCGGCCCCGTCACCTACGAGTTCGAAGCCGGCGAGGTCGCAGCACTCGCCGCAGGCCAGGTTCCACAGACCGGCGAACCACTCTTCCCGCCGTCGGCCCGGAGCTCGGTGCGGTTGCGGCTCGCCGGCCCCGAGTCGGCGGATCTGGAGCAGCGCCTCGCGGACGCCCTTCGCGACGGACCGGTCGAGGAGGCCTATCTGGTCGAGTCGGAGACCGATGACGGAGCCCATCTCCTCCTCGGCTTGGTCGGTGGCGAGGGGGCGTCGGCGACCGTTGACGTGCCGGCCGGGACCGATCTTGTGTGGCTGGAGGAGCCGCTCCTCTCCAACGTGCGTCGAGTCGCGCGACCGTTCTACCGGCGTAGGCGGCGATGAGTCCCTACGGCCTCCGCATCGAGCGAACCGGCCCGGGTGGCGTCGTGGTGCGAGTCACCCTGGCACGGCCGGAGGTTCGGAACGCGTTCAACGCTGAGCTCATCGCGTCCCTGACCGAAACGTTCGCGGCCCTTGGCGCGGAACCTTCGAGCCGTCTCCGAGCCGTGATCCTCGCCGGGGACGGTCCGGTCTTCTGTGCGGGGGCGGACATCAACTGGCAGCGCGCCGCGCGCAACCTCTCCCTCGAGGAGAACGAGGCGGACGCCGGACGGCTGCACGACATGTTGCTCGCAGTGGACCGCTGCCCGGTACCGGTCTGCGCGCGTGTCCACGGCGCGGCCCTCGGCGGCGGCATGGGCCTGTGCGCGGCCGCCGACCTGGTCCTGGCGGTAGCCGGAACCAGATTCGGTTTCACTGAGACGAAGCTCGGCATTCTGCCCGCGGTCATCGCCCCGTTCGTGCTGGCCAAGATCGGTGAGAGCCAGGCCAGGGCGGTGATCCCATCGGGCGAGCGATTCGACACGGAGCGCGCGCGGGCCATGGGCTTGGTGCACGAGGTGCTGCCCGACGCGGCCACCCTCGACGAGCGGGTCGCCGCGGCGGTGGGCGAGGTCCTCTTGGCCGGACCAACGGCTGCCCGGGCCGCCAAGGCGCTCATCCGCGAGCTGCGCGGAAGCGATACGGACGCCGCACGCGAGCTCATCGTGAACGTGGCCGCTCGTCAGCGCGTATCGACAGAGGGCCGGGAAGGCTTGGATGCCTTCCTGGAGAAGCGCACGCCGCATTGGCCTGACGACCCGGAGTAGCGCCGAGCTTCTTGCGACAATCGCGACGTGACCGATGACCTGACGCCGAGGCAGGTGGCCGAGTTGCTTGGGGTGACGCCTCGCACCGTCCAGCGCTGGATCGCAACCGGGCGCCTTCCCGCCACACGCGTGGGAGGGCGCCGGCGCGTGTCGCGTTCGTCGCTCTCG